>Ga0164290_1001106_pt1 | contig 52628 bp, 48 predicted proteins | sample Micstemetagenome_FD_108782 | JGI IMG/M metagenome (GOLD analysis project Ga0164290, IMG submission 108782) | Contaminated culture microbial community from soil near Moab, Utah, USA - Microcoleus steenstrupii SON62 (Illumina Assembly) | ecosystem: Environmental > Terrestrial > Soil > Soil crust...
ACCTCTTTGACCCCCCCCACCCCCCCCTTTTAGGGGGGGAAAATAGGAAGAAAATTTTTTTTTTTGGGGGACTAGCTTCCCCCCCCCCCGGGCGGGGGGGGGGGGGGGGGGGGGGCCCCCCCCCCCCCCCCCCGACGCGCCCGAAACCAGTCAGCCCGGCGCCTGCTCCTCGAACCGCGCCAGCCGCACCGCCGTGTGCCCGCGCATCGCGCGCGGGCTTGGCATCACCAGCAGGCAATCATCGTGCGGCGTGCGGATCTCCGCCTCGCCGTCGAGCGCGATGAGCGTGTTGCGCCGCGCGATCACCTCGCCGCCGCGGAACTCGCGCAGGAAGGCGAAGTCGGTGCTCTGCGCCGTCACCGTCCGCGTCACGCGCGCGATGCGGCCCGGCGCGACCGGCGGCGTCGCGACCAGCGGCGCCTCCGGCTCCGCCATGTCGAGCGCGTGCAGCAGCCGCGCCGCGGTGTCCTCCATCTGCGCCAGCGTCTCGGGCTGCCAATGCGGCCCCGCTTCCAGCAGCAGCGCACGCGCACCGGCGGCGAAGCGCGCATGGTCGATCAGCCTGAGCCCCGCCGCGTGCCCTTCGTCGCAGACCACGACCGGCGGCGTGCCGAGCGCGCGGCCAAGCTCTCGCGCCGTGCCCGGCCCCGCGATGAACAGCGGGTCCGACGGCCACAGCATCGAGTGCAGGTCGAGCAGCACATCCGCCTCGCGCACCACCGGCAGGAGCTGCCGCGCGCGGTCGAGCTCGGCCGAGCGGCGTGCGCCGTCCAGCTGCTCCGGCGCCCAGACCCGGTTCAGATCCTCGTCCAGGAAGCGGCTCGCCGTCGGGTCCGCGGGATCGAAGCGGTCGAAGGCGGCCAGGTTGGCGAAGCACAGCGTCAAACGCCCGCGCCTCGGCCGCACGCCGTCGCGCAGCCAGCGCGCCAGCATCAGCCCGCCGGCGATCTCGTTGCCATGCACCAGCGCCGTCAACAGCAGGTGGGGGCCGGGCTCCGCCGCGGCGAAGCTCCAGACGCCCTCGATCCCCGTGTTGCCGGAGCGCCAGGCTGATAGCTCGGGCGGCGGCAGCCGCACCTCGAGCCGCGGCGCCTCCGCAATGGCAGGGATGGCCTGGACGTTCATCGGCCGTGCGACGCAGCGGGGCCGGCGACCATCACGGCCCCCCGGCGCGCCAGCCTTCCGATCGCTTCGACCCCCGCCCCCATCTTCCGTGCCGATCCCGTGCCGCGGCAGTCTAGCCGCGCTCTCCCACGTAGCAAATCACGGGCCGGATCCGGCCCGAGGCTCGGCCCTGCCGGGCGGCCGCGTCACCGTGCCGATCGCGCCTCGGCCACGAGCCGCTCCAGCGTCGGCAGGTCCACCGCACCCGGCACCAGCGTCCCGCCCTCGCGCCCCTGGCCCGCGATCACCAGCGCCGGCGTGCCCTCGATGCCGAGCGCCTCGGCCAAGCGCAGATTGGCCTCGATCCGGCGCGTGATCGCGGCGTCCTCCATCTCGCGCCGCAGCCGCGCCCAGTCGAGGCCGACGCGTTCGGCGAGCTGGCGCAGCACCGGCTCGGTCGGCTCGCCCCGCAGCGTCAGGAGCGCATCCTGCAGCGCCGCGTAGCGGCCCTGGCGCTGGGAGGCGAGCAGCGCGCGTGCCGCCTGCACGCTGGTGGGGCCGAGCACGGGAAGATCCTTCATGACGACGCGCACATTCGCGTCGCGCCGGATCAGCGCCTCGAGCGAGGGGTGGAGCTGCTTGCAGAAGCCGCAGCGCGCATCGAAGAACTCCACGATCGTCACGTCGCCGCGCGGGTTGCCGCGCACCGGGTCGCCCGCGTCGCGGAACAGCACATCGGCGTGGCGCGCGACGGCGGCGCGTTGCGCGGCACCGCGCGCGCGTGTCTCGTCCTCCTGCAGCGCCGACAGCGCGTCGCGCAGGATGGACGGGTCCTGGCGCAGCGCCTGGCGCAGGATCTCGACGATCTCGCCGCGCTGCGCCTCGGTGAAGGGCTGCGCCGCGGCGGGCGCCGCCAGGACGGGCACCAGCAGGAGGATCGCGAGCAGGCGTCGGATGCGCGGAAGCATGCCGCATCCTGCCCCGGCCGGCCGATGCGCACAAACGCCGTGCGGTTGCCCAGGGGGTCGAAGGCGGTTATGGCCGGGGGCTTCCGGCGGCGCGGGGCAGGGCGGGCCGGGCACGGCGAGGATTGGTGGCATGGCGATGAGGGCAACGGGGCAAGACCGGCGGCAGGCCGGCGGGCTGGGCCGTTTCGGCGCCGGGGCCCTCGCGCTGCTGCTCGCCGCCTGCGGCAGCGGCGGAGTGGACACCACCCGCCTCGGCCTTTCCGGCATCACCGCCTCGCTGCCCGGCATCGCGCCGGCAGGCCCACAGGCGGGCGAGCCGGGCTTCGTGCGCGGCTTCCTCGGCGCCGTCGCGGCCGACGAGCCGCGCGCCGCCCTCGTCGCGCGCAACACGCTCTCGGCCGGTGGCACGGCGGCGGATGCCGCGGTCGCGGCCGCTTTCACCATGGCCGTCACGCTGCCGTCGCGCGCCGGACTCGGCGGCGGTGGCGCCTGCCTCGTCTACAACCCGCGGCGCAACGAGACGGACGCGATCCTCTTCCCGCCCGGCGCGCGCGCCGGCGTGCCGAGCGGCGCCGACCGGCCCGCGGCGGTGCCGATGCTCGCCCGCGGCCTGTTCCTGCTGCACACCCGCGGTGGCCGCCGGCCCTTCGAGGAGCTGCTCGCCCCGGCAGAGCAGGCGGCGCGCTTCGGCATCGAGGTCAGCTCCGCCCTCGCCAACGATCTCGCCGCGGTGTCCGGGCCGCTCTTCGCCGACCCCTGGGCGCAGGCGAGCTTCGCCGGCCCGGGCGGGCGGGCGCCGGGGGTGGGCGACCGGCTGGTCCAGGCCGATCTCGGCACCACGCTCTCCGTTCTGCGCACCGCCGGCGTCGGCGACCTGCACCAGGGCGGGCTCGCGCGCCGGCTCGAGGAGACCTCGACGACCGCGGGCGGCGGGCTGACCGTGCCGGAGCTCCGCACCGCCGTGCCCCAGGTGGCGGCGGCGGTGCAGTCGCGTGTCGGCAACGACATCGTGTCCTTCCTGCCGGCGACGGCTGATGGGGGCGCGACGCCGGCCGCCTTCGGCTCGGGCGCGGCACCGTCCGTCGGTGGGCCGCTGCCGGCCTCCGCCGGGCTGCTCGTCCTGGACCGCGAGGGCATGGCCGTCGCCTGCGCCTTCACCATGAACAACCTTTTCGGCACGGGCCGCGTCGCACCCGGCACCGGCGTGCTGCTTGCCGCCGCGCCGGGCATCGGCCGCGTCGCGCCGCCGCTGCTCGCGGCCGGCGTGGCGCACAGCCCGAGCTTGCGGGCCTTCCGCGCCGGCGCCGTGGGCACGGGGCAGGAAGGTGCGGCCGCCGCCGCCGCCCTGCCGCTCTCGGCCATGCTGCGGGGCGCGGACGCCGCCGCGGCGCTGGCCGCCGTGCCGCAGCCGGGGCGCGGGCTTGCCATCGGCTGCGCGCGCTACCTGCCCGGCGTGGCGGAGAGCTGCATGGCGGCAGCGGATCCGCGCGGCGCCGGCCTCGCCCTCGGCGCCGACCGGTAGGATCGGTGCTCAAGGTCGGCCGCGGCGCCGAGGCGCCGCCCTTCCTCGTCATGGACGTGATCGCGGCCGCCAATGCGCGCGCCGCGTCGCTGCCGGAGGGCGCGCCCGGCGTGCTGCGCATGGAGGTCGGGCAGCCCGGCACCGGCGCGCCGCGCGGCGCGGCGGAGGCCGCGATCCGCGCACTGCAGGCCGGCGCACCGATGGGCTACACGGAGGCCTTCGGCCTCGCCTCGCTCCGCGCCCGCATCGCGCGCCATTATGCGGACAAGTACGGCGTCGCCGTCGCGGCCTCGCGGGTCGCAGTCACCGTCGGCGCGTCGGGCGCCTTCCCGCTCGCCTTCCTGGCCGCCTTCGACGCCGGCGACCGCATCGCCATGGCCGCGCCCTCCTACCCGCCCTACGCCAACATCCTGACGGCGCTGGGGATGGTGCCGCAGCTGCTGCCCTGCGACGCCTCCACGCGCTTCCAGCCCACGCTCGCGATGCTGGAGCGGCTCGACCCGCTGCCCGCCGGGCTTATCGTCGCGAGCCCCTGCAACCCCGCCGGCACGATGCTGGCGCCGGAGGAGCTGCGCGACATCGCGCGCTGGTGCCACGCCAACGGCGTGCGGCTGATCTCCGACGAGATCTACCACGGCCTGTCCTACGGCACGGTGGCGGAGAGCACGGCGGCCGCCTTCAGCGCAAGCGCCGTCGTGGTCAACAGCTTCTCCAAGTATTTCAGCATGACCGGCTGGCGCATCGGCTGGCTCGTGCTGCCGGAGGACCTCGTGCGCCCGGTCGAGTGCCTGGCGCAGAACATGTTCATCTCCGCACCCCATGTCGCACAGGTCGCCGCCGAGGCCGCCTTCGACTGCGTGCCGGAGCTGGAGGCCAACAAGGCCGCCTATGCGCGATCCCGCGCGCTGCTCCTCGAAGGGCTGCCGCGGGCCGGGTTCGACCGCATCGCGGCGGCCGATGGCGCCTTCTACCTTTGGTGCGACGTCGGCCACCTGACCAATGACAGCCTCGACTTCGCCGCGCGCATGCTGGACGGCGCCGGCATCGCCGCCACCCCAGGCGTCGATTTCGACCGCGACCGCGGCACGCGCTTTCTCCGCTTCAGCTATTGCGGCGTCGAGGCCGACATGGCGGGGGCTCCGGACCGCCTGAAACGCTGGCTCGCGCGCTGAGCCTTCGGGCATGCTGCGGCGCGAGAGGAGGCCGCCATGCCCGACCGCCCCGCCTTCCGCCCCGGGACCAACATCGCGATGAAGATGCCGCCCGGCGAATACGACCGGCTCGTCGCCTTCTACCGCGACGTCCTCGGCTTCGAGGTGATCGCCGCGCAGCCCGACAGCACCGTCTTCCGCTTCGGCGACAAGCGGCTCTGGGTGGATCGCGTGCCGACGCTGAGCCAGGGCGAGGTCTGGCTTGAGGTGCAGGCGGAGGACGTGACCGCCGCCGCCGCCTGGTTCGCCGCGCGCGGCGTCGCCCGCCGCGACGAGATCGAGCCGCTGCCTGACGGCTTCGACGGCTTCTGGATCGCAGCACCCGGCGGGATGATCCACCTCGTCAGTCGCGGCTGACGAGCCCTCCGCCCCAACGCCACCAGGCTGTCGGCAGCGCGGCCGCGGCGCGCGCGGCGGCGGCCTCGGTCGCGAAGATCCCGAAGCAGGTCGCGCCCGATCCGCTCATTCGCGCCAGCAGACAGCCCGGTTGAGCCGCGACCGCGCCCAGCACCTCGGCCACGGGGGGGCAGAGCGAGATCGCCGCCGCCTCGAGGTCGTTGCCGAGCGGCCGCAGCCACGCCGCGAGATCCCCCGCGTCGCGCAGCGCGCCGGGCGGTCCGGCCGGCACCGAGAAGCCGCTCCCCCGTGCGCGGAACACCGAAGGCGTCGGCAGCGCGACCCGCGGATTGGCCAGCAGCAGCCCGAAGCGCGGCAAGGGAGAGACCTCGTCCAGCACCTCGCCGATCCCGCGCATCCGCACCGTCCGCGAGGCGATGCAGGCGGGCACGTCGGCGCCGAGCGTCGCGGCTATCGCGCGCAGCGCCGCCTCGTCGAGCCCGGTGCCCCACAGCCCGTTCAGCGCGCGCAGCGCCGCCGCCGCATCGGCCGATCCGCCGCCGATGCCCGACGCCACGGGCAGCCGCTTCTCCAGCGTGATCGCAGCGCCTCGCGCCGCCCCCGTCGCGGCCGCCAGCGCGCGCGCGGCGCTGGTCACGAGGTTGTCGCCCTCACCTTCCAGCGCCGCCGCTTCCGGCCCCGTCACGCGCAGCGTCAGCGCCTCCTCCGGCGCGACGCTCACCAAGTCACCCCCCCCGGCGAAGACCGCGAGGCTGTCGAGCAGGTGATAGCCATCCGCGCGGCGCCCGGTGACGCGCAGGTAGAGGTTCACCTTCGCCGGCGCCGCTTCCGCGACGGCGCCCGCCGGCGTCGCGCTCAATCGCTGCGCTGCGCCGTGGAGGCGGCCGGGACCGCAGGGCCGCTGCGCAGCTTCGCCTCGATCTTCGGCACCTCCGGCGGCTCGGGGTCGAGCCGCAGCGCGCGCTGCCATTGGAAGCGCGCCTCGTTCTGCCGCCCCGCCGCCCAATAGGCGTCGCCGAGATGGTCGTTGATGACGCTGTTGCGCGGCTCGAGCTCCACCGCGCGCTCGAGCCAGCGGATCGCGCCCGGCATGTCGCCGAGCTTGAACAGCGCCCAGCCGAGGCTGTCCACGATGTTGCCGTCGTTCGGGCGAAGCTCGACCGCACGCTCCAGCATCCGGCGCGCCTCGGCGAGGTTCTTTCCCATCTCGACCCAGGTGTAGGCGAGGTAGTTCATCACATAGGGCTGCTCGGGCGAGAGCTCGAGCGCGCGCTGGAAATCCGCCTCGGCCCGCGCCCAGCGCCCGGCGCGTTCATTCGCGATGCCGCGAGCGTAGAACAGCGGCCAGGCATCGGTGCGCGGCGCCGAGAGCCGCTCGATCGCCGCATCATAGGCGGTGACCGCCTCCGGGAAGCGGCTGCGCTGGCGCTGGATGTCGCCGAGCCGCGCCCAGGGCTGCAGAGCATCGGGCACCTCCGCCGCGAGGGCACGCAGGGCACGCTCCGCCTCCGCCGTCCGGTCCATGCGGTCGAGCAGCGTGGCGCGTCGCAGCGCTGCGACGCGCGCCAGCGGGTCGCCGGGCTGGACCGTCTCCAGCAGGGCGAAGGCGGTCTCCGGATGGCGCTCCTCGGCGTAGTGCTCGGCGAGCAGCAGCAGCACGGGCGAGAAGTTCGGCCGCAGCCGGAGCGAGAGCCGGGCGAGGATCAGCCCCGATTCGCTCGCCTGACCGCGCAGCGCGGCGCCCAGCGCGAGCTTCGCCTCCGCCATGCCTTCGACCGGCGAGCTGACGCCGCGCCCTGCCAGCAGCGCGCGCCGCCCCGGCTCGGTCGCCGCGGCGAGCGAGAAGTCGCCGAGGCCGCGCCCGAGCTCCTCGAACAGCCGCGCTGCCTCCGCCTCGCGCCCGTTGCGCGCGAGGATGCCGCCGGCGAGCTGCAGCAGGCGCAGGGAGGTCTCGGGCGTCTCGGCCAGCGCCATGCGCGCATACCGCTCCGCCTCGCGGTTGCGCCCGGCGAGGTCGGCGATCAGGGCGAGGTGCAGGGCGTGGATGCCGCGCAGCCGCCCGCCCTCGGCGAGCGGTCGAAGGGTCGCGATCGCCCCGTCGGTCTGGCCCTTGCCCTGCAGCGTCCAGGCCAGCAGCAGGGGCGAGAGGATGCCCCCGGGCCCCTGCCGTGGCAGGCTGCGGACGCGCTGCTCGGCGCGGTCCCAGCGCCCGGCCTGCGCCTCCGCCCCGATCAGCAGCAGGGAAGCGGCTTGGTTATCCGGCAGGCGGCGCGCCAGACGCAGCGCGTCCGGGCGCCCGTCCAGCACGCTGGCGACGAAGGCCCGCTGGATCAGCTCCGCCTGGTCGGGCTCCCGCCGCAGGGCGTCGAGCAGCCGGTCCGCCGCCGCCGTCGTGTCCGTCTCCGACTGCGCGAAGCGCCCGGCGAGGTAGGCGCCGAACACCCCGGCCGGTTCGCTGGGTGCGGTCGCAGGCACCTGGGTCCGCCCCGGCGAGCCTGCTGCACCGCACGCCGAGAGCAGCGCCGCGGCGAGCAGCATCGCCCGGCGTGAGGGAAACGGGAATGGCATGGCGGGAAGCCTAGCAGCGCCGCTCCACGCCGCGCCACTCCGGCGTGGCCGCGCTGCAACATGCGCAACCGGCATGATGCGCGCGCGACACGGCCGCGACGAGGGGGGCTGAGGCTACTTGCTGGCGAGCAGGCCTTCAGCCCAATCCGCCATGCGAAGGGCGGCTTCGGTCGCCGTCTCGGGACGCGCCGGCGCCGCGCCCTTCAGCCCGGCCGACGCCGCCTCCGCGAAGCCGAGCAGCCGCGACACCGCATCCGCGAGCATCGGCTTGGGCTCCGGCGAGAGGCGCGCGATCTCGGCCATGGCGGCGGCCAGGGCGGCCTGGGTGACCATCATCTCGGCCCGCAGCTCCACCACCTGCGCGGTCAGGCGACGCAACGCCCCGGTCTCCTCGGCACGCTCAGTCATTCTCACGCTCCTGTGATCTTCCGGGGAGAGTGACGGCTGCGACCGAAACGGTCCACAGCGACGTGATGGATTACGGGCGTTTCACTCGCCCGCCACCACGAAGCCGTTACTTTCCGTCTCCAAGTTCCTGGAGTCCTTGGGGGAGTTCCGCATGTTCCGCCGTCTCTTCAGCGCCCTCGCGCTCGCCGCGGGGTTGGCCGCGGCCCTGCTCGCGCCCGGCACGGCGCAGGCGCAGAACCGGTTCTGGCTCGTGAACGAGAGCGGACGTACGATCATGGAGGCCTATGTCTCCTCCTCGCGCGTCTCGGGCTGGGGGCCGGACATCCTCGGCACCTCCGTGCTGCCGCCGGGCCAGCGGGTCTGGGTGACGCCGAATTTCGGCGACTGCGTGCTGGATGTGCGCGTGACCTATCAGGGCGGCGGGGAGGAGACGCGCATGCAGGTGAATGCCTGCAACCTCTCGACCATCGCCTTCCGCGGCGGCGCGCCGATGCCGGGCGCCGGCGCCGGGGCGGGCGCGCAGGTCGCGCCGGGGCGGGTCGTCGCCGGCAACCCGTCCTTCAACTTCGTCAACGGAACCGGCGCCGTGATCCGCGAGGTCTATGTCTCGCTCTCGAGCGACGGCAACTGGGGGCCCGACCGGCTCGGCGCCAACGTGCTCCAGCCGGGCCAGCAGGTCGGCGTGAGCCTGCCGGTCACAGGGGTCTGCACGGTGGACATGCGCGTCGTCTACATGGATGGCCGCGCGCAGGAACGCCGGCAGGTCGAGACCTGCAGCCTCAACAACTTCGTCTGGCGCTGAGCCGGGAGGGCGGGGCCGCTTGCCCCGCCCGCCTCATCCCTCGCGCTGCTTCCGCGCGGCGAGTGCCGCGGGACGCGTGAGGCAGGCGTCGAGCCAGGCCTTGACCCGCGGCCAGGGGCCGAAATCGAAGCCGTTCAGCCAGGCGCCGTAGAGCACCGAGGCCAGGTTGAGGTCGGCGATCGTGAAGCCCGTCCCGACCAGGACCGGCCCGCGCGCGAGGTGCCCTTCGAGCACCCCGAGGCGCTGCGCCGCGGCCTCGGCCCCGGCCCTGGCCTGCGCCGGATCGCGCCCCTCGGGCGGGCGGATGTAGGTGTTGTAGGCCCACTGCATGATCGCGGGCTCCATCTCGGTCCCCGCCCAGAGCGTCCATTGCAGCGCGCGGGAGCCGTCGTCGCCCGCCGGCATCAGCTTCGCGCCGACCTTGCCGGCGATATGCAGGTTGATCGCCAGGCTCTCGAACAGCGTCAGGTCGCCGTCCTGCAGCGCCGGGATCTTCCCGTTCGGGTTCACCGCCGCGACCGCCGCCTTCATCTCCGGCCCGAAGGCGACCGGGATCACCTCATAGGCCAGCCCCGCTTCTTCCGCCGCCCAGATGCAGCGGAAGGCGCGGCTCTTCGCGATGCCATGGATCTTCAGCAAGACCGACTCCGTTTCCCCGTGGATGGGGAACCCGGATCGGCCTTTTCGCGCAGCGCGACAAGATCAGCCGAGCGGATCGCCCGTCTCGGGCGTCAGCCCCGCGGCGCGGATGCCGGTCACCGCGCAGACCTCGTCCTTGTCCGACAGGTCGCCCGAGACGCCGACCGCCCCGAGCACCGCGCCCGACCCGTCCTTCACCAGCACGCCGCCCGGTACCGGCACGGCGCGCCCGCCGGTGAGGTCCGACAGCGCGTTCATGAAGGGGCCCATCGCCTGCGCGCGCCGCGACAGCTCGCGCCCGCCGAGGCCCATCGCCATGCAGCCATTCGCCTTGCCCCAGGCGATGTCCGCGCGCGAGAGGCTCGCCCCGTCCTCGCGCAGCACGGCCTTGAGCTGGCCTGCGCCGTCGAGAACCACGACGGTCAGCGGTGCCAACCCCATCTCGCGCCCCTTGGCGAGCGTCGCATCGGCGATGCGGCGCGCAGCATCGAGGGTGATGCCGTGCTGGAAACCGGCGGGCGAGGCGTGGGTCATGCGGTGTCTCCCGAAACGTGGCGCCCCTCTGCCCCGCCGGGCGGGGCGCGTCTAGGCTCGGCGGCGGAGGGCCCGCCATGCCGAACCCCGCGATGATCGTCGCCCCGCAGCCCGAGGCAGTGGAGGCCGGCGCCGAGGCGCTCGCCGCCGGCGGCAGCGCCGCCGACGCACTGATCGCCTGCGCGCTCGCACAGGGCGTGGTGGACCCGATGATGTGCGGGCTGGCCGGGCTCGGCGTCCTGCAGCTGCACGATCCGGCGACGGGCGAGACCACCGTGCTCGATGCACTCTCGACCTGTCCGGCGGCGGCACGCGAGGCGATGTGGGCCGACCGTTTCCTCGGCGAGTGCAGCGACGGCTACGGCTACCGGCTGGAGGGCGCGGCGAACGAGATCGGCCACGGCGCCGTCACCACGCCCGGCATCCTGCGCCTGCTGGAGCTCGCGCACCGCCGCTGGGGACGCCTGCCCTGGCGCGGCCTGTTCGACGCCGCGATCGGCCATGCCGAGGAAGGCTGGACCGTACGCCCGCACGTCCACGTCATGTTCACCGCGGACGAGGCCGCCTATGGCCGCCTCTCCATGGCCGACAAGCTCGCCTTCACGGCGGAAGGGCGCGCGCTCTACCTCCGCGCCGACGGCACGCCGAAGCGGCCGGGCGACCGCGTGGTGAATGCCGCCATGGCCACGACGCTGCGCGAGGTGGCGGAGGGCGGCGCGGCGACGCTGCATGGCGGCGCGCTGGGCGCGCGCATCGCGGACGACATGGCGCGCCACGGCGGGTCCCTCACGCTCGACGACCTCGCCGGCTTCCGCGTCGCGGAGGGGGCGCCGCTGCGCGTGCCCTTCGCGGGCCATGTCGTCGCCGTGCCCGCCCCGCCCGCCGGCGGCATCGTGGTGGCGGAGGCGCTGCGCATCCTAGAGCGCTTCGACCTCGCCGCGCTCGGCCACAACACGCCGCGCTACATCCATGTGGTGACCGGCGCGATGCGCGTCGCGCTGGCGGACCGCGAGGCGCATATCGGCGACCCCGCCTTCCACCCGCCGCCGCTCGACATGCTTCTGTCGGACGCGCATGCGGATGCCGCCGCCGCGCGGATCCGCGCCGGCCTGCCCGCGCCCGCGCTGCGCGAGGCGGTCGAGCCACGCGACACCACGACCATCTCCGTGCTCGACCGCGAGGGGCGGCTGGCCACGCTGACCCACACGCTCGGCGTGCCGTCGGGCGTCATCCCGCCTGGGACCGGCATCATGCTGAATGGCGCGATGAACTGGTACGACCCGCGCCCCGGGCGTCCCGGCTCCATCGCGCCGGGCAAGAAGCGCTTCTCCTCGATGGCGCCGACGATCCTGTTCGGGCCGGACGGGCGCGCGGTGGCGACCCTCGGCGCGCCGGGCGGCGCCTGGATCGGTGTCGCGTTGATCCAGGTCCTGCTCAACCTCGTCGTCTTCCGCATGACGATGGGGGAAGCGGTGCTGGCGCCGCGCTTCTCGGCCACGACGCCGGCGATCGACATCTCCAACCGCATCCCGCGCGGCGTGCAGCGCGAGCTGGAACGGATGGGCCACAAGGTGAAGCGCAGCTTCCACTCCTATCCCTTCGCCGCGCCGCACGGCATCGCGCTGGCAGCCGGCGTGCCGCAGGGCGGCGCCGACCCGCAGCGCGACGGCATGGCGCTCCGCGTGGACTGATCCGCGAACGCAACCCTCCCGGATTCGTCATCGGCGGGAGCATTCCCCGCGGCACCCCGCGGGACGACTTAGCCCGGATCGAACGGAGCCTGAACGAGGTGGGAGTGACGACGGGTGCGGCCATGGCCGCGCCACGCCCCGGGGCACGTCTGGACGGGCGGCCGGTGCTGCGGCTGCATGTGCTTCTGGTGCTCGCCTCGCTCCTGGTGCCGGCCGGCCTCTTCGCCGCCGCGGCCTGGCAGAACCGGAACGACGTGCTGCGCGAAGGCGAGGACACCGTGCTGCGCACCGTGCTCGTCATGCAGGAGCATGCGCTGAAGGTCTTCGAGACGCAGGAGCTTGCCCTCGCCCGCGTGGCGGACCGGGTGGACCGTCTGGACTGGTCCGAGATCGCCGCGCCGGAAACCAGTGCCTTCCTCGCCCAGCTCCAGGCGCCGTTCGAGCAGGCGGTCTCGATCTGGGTCGTCGATCGCGACGGCGTGGTACGCGCCGGCAGCCAGGGCTGGAACCGGTCGCAGACCATCCAGGACCGCGAGTTCTTCCGCGTGCACCGCGAGGGCGCGCAGGGGGCCTATGTCTCCGCGGCGTTCCGCGGGCGCGCCACGGGCGTGGCGAGCTTCGCGGTCAGCCGCCGCCGCAACACCGCGGACGGCAGCTTCGACGGCATCATCCACATTGCGCTCAGCCCCGACTACTTCGCGCGCTTCTTCGCAGAGGCCGCACCGCCCATCGCCCACGCCGCGACCCTGCTGCGCGCGGATGGCGAGATCCTGGCGCGCGATCCGCCGGGAGGCGCGACGCGGCTCGGCTCCGACAGCCCATTGATGCGCGCCATCGCGGAGCGGCCGTCCGGCGGCGCCTTCCGTGGCGTCTCCAGCCTCGACGGCAAGGACCGGCTCTACGCCTATCGCCGCCTCGGCCCCTGGCCGCTCTATGTCGGCTTCGGCGTCGAGACACGCGAGCTGATGCGGCGCTGGCACGACAATCTCCTGCTCTTCGGCGGCGTCGCGCTCGTCGCCTCGCTTCTCCTGCTGCTCGCCTCCTGGCTCGCGCTGCGCGGCGCGCAGGCGGAGCGCGAGGCCAGCGCGCGGCTGCGCGCCACGCTCGAGGATCTGCGCCGCGAGACCGCGCAGCGCGAGGCCGCCGAGATGCGCGCCCGCCAAGCGCAGCGGATGGAGGCGCTCGGCCAGCTCGCCGGCGGCATCGCGCATGACGTGAACAACGTCCTGCAAGCCGCCGCCAGCGGGGCGCGGCTGATCGCGCGCCGCCCCGACGACGCGGAAGGAGTGGCGCGCCTCGCCGGCATGGTGCTGGAGGCGTCCGAGCGCGGCGCCTCCGTCGCGCGTCGCCTGCTGGCCTTCGCACGCCAGGGTGAGCTGCGCGCGGCCGAGGTCGACGCGGCCGCGCTGTTCGAGAACCTCGGCGAGGTGCTCGGCCACACGCTGGGCGCGGAGCTGCAGCTCCGCGTCGAGGTGCCGCCCGGCCTGCCGCCGCTCCGCGCCGACAAGGGGCAGCTCGAGACGGTGCTGCTGAACCTCGCCACCAACGCACGCGACGCGATGGCGGAAGGGGGCGGCGGCGTGCTGACCTTCGGCGCGCAGCTCGAGACGGTGGAGGCCGCGGGCCATCCGGCCGGCCTCGCGCCCGGCGCCTATCTGCGCCTGACCGTCGCGGACACCGGCGCCGGGATGGATGCGGCGACCCTCGCGCGCGCGACCGAGCCCTTCTTCACCACCAAGCCGCCCGGTAAGGGCACAGGCCTCGGCCTCGCCATGGCGCGCGGCTTCGCCGAGCAGTCCGGCGGCGCGCTGGCGATCGACAGCAGGCCTGGCCGCGGCACGGCGGTGACGCTCTGGCTTCCGCGGGGCGAGGGCGTGCCGCTCCAGGCGCCGTCACCGGCGCCGCGGAGCGTGCCGGCTTCCGGCGCGCGGCCGCCGCGCGCCCTGGTGGTGGACGACGAGCCGCTGGTGCGCGAAACGCTCGTCGCCGAGCTCGCGGAACGTGGCTGGCAGGTCCGCGAGGCATCGGGCGGCGAGGCCGCGCTTGCGTTGCTGCGCGACGATCCCCCGGACATCCTGGTCACCGATCTCGCCATGCCCGGCATGAACGGGCTGGCCTTCATCCGCGCCGCGCGTCGCCTGCGGCCTGGCATGCCCGCGGTGCTGCTCACCGGCCTTGTCGGCGACGGCGCCGCGGCCGAGGCGGCACTCGCCGAGGCGGTGCGCGACGGTCCCTTCGCACTGCTGCGCAAGCCGATCGACGTCGCGGCGCTGGCGGCGCGCGCGGGGGCGCTGCTGCCGCACTGAATGGACGCTCCGCCACGCCGCCGGTAGCCTCTCGCCGGGGCGGCCGAGGGGATGGGCAGGATGGCGGTGGAGTATGCCCCGCGCGGGCTTCTCGGCGTGCTGACGCCGCAGGCGAACACCACGGTCGAGCCGGAGCTCGCGGTCCTGCTGCCGCCCGGCATCGCCATGCTGAATGCGCGCATGACCTCGGCGAAGCCGACGATCGTCGCGCGGCTGCTCGACTACCTCGCCTCGCTCGATGCCTGGTCGGAGGGGTTCGCCAATGCCCCCGTCGGCGCCATCGCCTTCGCCTGCACCGGCGCGTCCTATTTCGCCGGCGTGGCGGAGGAAGCGGTCGCGGTGGCGCGCATATCCGCCGCGCGTGGCGTGCCCTTCGTCACCGCCGGCCATGCCGTGCGCGACGCCTTCCACGCGCTCGGCGCGCGCCGCATCGGCCTCGTCAGCCCCTATCCCGATGACCTGACGCGGGCGGGCGTCGCGTATTTCACCGCGCTCGGCTTCGATGTCGTGCGCGTGTCCGGCTCCGCGGCGCGGGACGGCGCGTTCCATCCGATCTACGCGATGAGCGGCGAGGGCGCGCACCAGGCGCTGCTGGCGCTCGATCCCGGGGGGCTCGACGCGATTGCCATGCTCGGCACCGGCATGCCGACGCTGCTGCCGATCCGGCGCACGCCCTTCCATGGCGGGGTGCCGGTGCTGTCCTGCATGCTCGCGCTCGGCTGGCGATCCACCTGCGCGCTCGACCGCGCCGCGCCGGATCGCGACAGCCTGCTCGCCTGGGTGCGCGGCGATGGCTGGGGCGCCCGATACGACGCTCGGCGTGCCGTGACGCGCGCCGCCGGCTCGCCCCTGTAGCCCGGCCCCCACCTTCGCAGGCCGGCGAGTCACGCCCTCCGTCGTGCCCACCTCCGGTGAGCACATTCAGCATGATCGCGGGCTAATCCCGCCGCACCCGGCCGATGCGGGGCAGCGACACCACCTCGGCCGCCGCGGCGACGTTGGCGAGCGGCGCCTCGATATGGCAGGCGACGCCGTCGGCATCGAAGCTGATCCGCGCCGTGCCGCGGATGTCGTGCGCGAGGCTCCGCTCCACCAGACGGCTGCCGAAGCCCCGCCGCGCCGGCGGCGCGACCGGCGGTCCCCCCCGCTCGATCCATGTCAGGCGCAGCTGCGGCGCCGCATCCGGCACGATCGCCCAGCGGATCTCGACATGGCCGCCGGGGATGGAGAGCGCGCCGTACTTGATGGCATTGGTGGCCAGCTCGTGGAGCGCCATCGAGATCGCCACCGCCGCGCGCGGCACCAGCCGGAGCGACGGTCCCGAGACCCGGAAACGGCCACCCGGGACCTCGCCCGCCGGCCCGTCATGCGGGGCGAGCACGCCGGCGACCACGTCGTCGATCTCGGCGCCCACCCAGCCCTCGCGTGTCAGCACGTCATGCGCCGCGGAGAGCGCCAGCAGACGGGCCTGCAGCCCGAGAAGCAGGGTCGGATCGGCGCCGCGCAGGCTCTGCGACGCGATCGCCTGCACCGTGGCGAGCGTGTTCTTCACGCGGTGGTTCAGCTCGTGGACCATGAGCTGCAGCCGGTCCTCGGCCAGGCGGCGCTCGGTGACGTCCTGCTGCGCGCCGCGTACGAGCGCGACCTCGCCGGCCGCGTCGCGGACGAATTCACCCCGGCTGGCGATCCAGCGCGTCTCGCCCGTGTCGGCGCGGCGGATGCGGAACTCAAAGGCGAAGGCTGCGACCTTGCGGTTTGCAGCAAGCGCGGCGCGCTGGGCCCGCAGCGCGGCCCGGTCCTCCGGGTGGACGATGTCGAGATGCTCGCCGTCGAAATCCATGGACGGCGCGGGGCGCGCGGGATCCATGCCATAGAGGCGATACATCGTCTCGGACCAGTGGGTGTCGCCCGTCGCCAGGTCGCAGGAGAAGAAGCCGATCCCGCCCGCCTCGCTGGCCAGGCGCAGCCGCGCCTCGCTCTCGCGCAGCCTCTCGGCCCGCTCGGCGAGCGTGGCCTCGCGCACCGCGATGACGGATTCGGCCGCCGCGAAGCCCTCCCGCAGGGCTTCCAGCTCGGCGATCCGGGCGGGCGGGATCGTCGCGACCGACCCGGCCGGCGAGGTCACCCCGCCATCCCTCGCCAGCCCGCGCGCATAGGCATTGAGCCTGCGGACCGGTGCCAGCACGCTCTGCGCGACGACGACGGCGAAGACGGCGCCGATCCCCAGCGCGAGGAGGGCACCGGTGACGAGCATTCGGGCCGCGGCGCGGCGGGGCGCGTCGAAGGCGGCGGCGGGCTGCGCCGTGACGAGGGTCCACCCGGCCGCCACGCCGAGCCGGTGGAAGCCGAACACATGCTCCATGCCGTCCAAGGTGGCGGCGCGGTAGGTGCCCGACGTGGCGGCGGCCAGCACCCGGCGGTTCTCCTCCGGGATCGGCTGCCCGAGACGCTGTTCGTGCAGCGCGTCGGAGCGTGCGGCCACTACGCCGCGGCTGTCCGACAGCGCGGCGAAGGACCCCGCCGGCAGGTTCTGGGCAGCCAGGATGCGCCGGAAGACCTCGGGATCCGCCCGCAGGGCCAGGGTGAAGGGGATCTGGTCGCCGCGGACCACCGGCACCGCGATGGCGATCAGGGGCCGCTCGAGGACCGGACCGGTCACGAGGTCGGTCACCAGATGCTGTCCCGCTTCGAGCGTCGCCTGCGAGAGGGCGGCGGCCGCCGCCCCGGCCGGCACGCCCGTCGGAAGCGCGGTGTTGATGATCTGCCTGCGTGACGCGCCGTCCACCAGGATGGCGGTCGTGCCGAAGGCCGCGGTGACGCGGCGGGCCTGCGCCTCGAATCGCGCCAGGTCGGGCTCCGGCCCGTCGAGGGCCTCGGCGGCGGCCAGGCCCCGCAGGATGCCGAGGTGCCGGTCCACCTCGCGGTCGAGCGCGGCCGCCAGGGCGCGCGCGGCGTCGCGCAGCCGCGCCTCGGCTCCGGCCTGGCGCGCCTCCACCGCCTCCCACGCGGCGAAGCCGCCGAAGCCGATGGCCGGTACCAGGACTGCGAGCACGAGGCCGGAGAGCAGGAAGGCGAAGCGCAGCCACGGCGCCCGGCCGCTCGCGCCCGCGGAGGCGTTGAAGGACATCACGCCCCGTTACCACCGCGCCGCGCGGTGCGGGCCGACCGTTGCGCTTGCGGCGGGCGATCTCCGGCCGCCGCGGGATCACAACAACGGAAGCTCGCTGGGGCGGGACGATCGCCCGGGTGGACGCAACCGCGGGGGACGCGCTTGTCACCTGCCGTCGCGTCCCGGACTCTGCGGTCGGGCGGCGAGCACGACCGGAACGCCGGCCACGCCAGGCGCCGGCCAGCCGAGGAGCACAGCATGTCACGGTCCGAGATCGCCGAAGCGAACGCCATCGTCGCGGCGGTCACCCATCTCCTGGATCTCGTCCAGGAGGAGGACGAGGACGAGGTCCTGCTGCGGATCTACGCGGATGAGGAGACCTTCCGCCTGGCGCATCCCGGGGCCGAGCATATCGACAACGCCCTGCACGCCCGCATCGTCCGGACCGCGGCCCGTGCCGCCTACCGGATCGGCCACGACATCACCGTCGTCCGGCTCCGTGCCGAGCCGATGAAGGCGTGGCTCGCACGGCAGGCGCCTTCCGCCCGGCGCCCGGAGGAGTATCCCGGCGAGCCGGAGGACACCCTGTCCGGCGACGCCGCGCTGCGGGCGCTCGGCCTCAACGCCGCGGAGCTGAAGGAGCCGCCCCGCAAGCCCGCGCAGGGCCGGACGCTGGCGGCGCGCATCGCGCGCTGGGCGACCGACGCGGACGCGGATGAGGGGCTGATCGTCGAGCTGACGGAGGAGATGCTCTCCCAGCGCCTGGACGGCGCGCTCGGCGTCGTGGAGCGGATGCTCGAGGCCGAGGACTACGCCTACACGCGGCACGAGATCGACCTCGCGGCCGCGTCCTGCGTGGTGGGCGAGGGCGGGCGGCAGCGGGAGGCGCTGCTCTTCGTCAGCCCGGTGCTGCGCGACGGCGACGACCCGCGCGCCTCCGAGCTTCCCGCCGGGCTGCAGGGGCGGCTCACCGGCATCGCGCTCGATCCCTCCTTCGTGGAGCTGATCCTCGCGCCGCATTGGATCCCGACTGCCTCGCTCGCCCGGCTGAAGCCGTCCGAGCTGCGCGAGGCGGCGGAGGCGCTGGCCAACGGGATCGAGCCCTCGATCGGCCGCGCCGCGCCGGCGGAGCGGGATGTCTGCCTGCTCGGCCTCACCCTGCCGATGGTCGCGCGACCCGGCGATGACGGGGAGGAGGACGGCGCGGGCGACCGCCTCGATGCCTGGATGGCCGTCGTCGCCGACGCCGCCGGCGGCGGACGGGCCGAGCCGCCGCTCTCGCTTGCGCGCGCGCTCGACCTCCTCCGCCGCGTCAAGCTCGCCGTCCCGGATGACCCCGGCCTGGAGGAGGACGAGGCGGAGCGCGAGGAGATCGGGATCGACCAGGCGCTGCTGGACGGCCTCCTCGCGCATCTCCGGGGCATCGGCGACGGCGATGCCCTGCTCACCGGCCTCGAGGACGGCGTGGTGGCGATCCGCATCGAGGGCGGCGTGCCCGACATCGGGGCGGATACGCTGCGCAACGCGCTGGCCTACGCACTGCTCGAGGGCGGGGTGCTCTTCGTGGCGCCGGCGGGCGGGCGCGGGACGGCGACCCGCGGCCACGCCTTCCTGCTCGAGGAGGGCGAGGCGGACGGGCTGTCGGCCGCCGACGCCGCGACGGTGTTCGACGCGGAGGCGCCGGAGGACTGGGCCGCGGCGCCGTCCGGGTGGGAGGACGCGCCCGCCCTCGACTACGACCCCGCCCTGCCGTGACGCGGCGGCGCGTGGCTTCGCGCGACAGCACGGCATGGTGCGCGACCGGCGGCCAGCCGCCGTGCTAGGCTGGCGCATGATGATCTTCAGGACGTCCGCCGGCGCGCTGCACGAGGGATGGTTGCGCGCGCTCTCCGCGCCGGCGACGAGGACGGGCCTTGCGGCAGGCGTCCTCCTCGGCTCGACCCTCGCGCTGCTCAGGTTCTCCGGCCTCAGCTGAGGCCCTCTCCCGGCGGCGGGCTGCCGCTGCCGCTGCCGTCCAGGGCATGTCCCAGGAAGAAGCGCACCATCTCGCGCGAGGCGTCGGGCCCGCGCGGATCGGTGTAGGATCCGGCGGGGCTGCCGCCCGACCAGGCATGCCCGCCGCCATGCACCAGCCATTGCTCGAGCACGGCGCGTCCCTCGCCGTCCAGGTGGAGCGTGCGGCTATAGGCATGGCCGCCAGGCACCTGGCCGCGCTCGACCTGTGTCCGCAGCCCCTGCGGCGACGCGGCGGCGGTCTGCGCGATCACCTGGTCGCCGTTGCGCGGATGCACCGTGCCGTCGCGATCCGCGTGGAACACGATGGTCGGCACTGCCTTCGCCGTCCCGGCCGGATGCGCCGGCGCACCGGCCGCGCCCTGCCGCATGGCGGCGAAGGCGGAGGGTACGTCCCGCGCCGCCCCGCAGGCAAGGCCGGAATGCACGCCGACCGCCGCGTAGAGATCCGGATAGGCCAGCCCCATGATCGCCGCGGCCGCGCCGCCGGCCGACAGGCCGGCGACATAGAGGCGCCGCGGATCCAGGCCGTGGTCGCGCGTGACCTGGCGGGTGATCCCGGCGATCAGCGCGGGCTCGCCCGCGCCGCGCCGCTGGTCGCCCGGGCTGAACCAGTTCCAGCATTTCTGCGCATTGGCGGAGGGCGGCTGCGCCGGGTAGGCGACGAGGAAGCCGTGCTCCTCCGCCAGCGCATTCATGCGCGTGCCGGCCGCGAAGTCGTCGGGCGACTGCGTGCAGCCATGCAGCATGACGACGAGCGCCGCCGGCGTGTCGCGGCGGGTGCCGGGCACATAGAGCTTGTAGGCCCGCGTTCCGGCCTCGTTGGCGAAGGAATGCGCCGTGAAGCTCGCGCCGTCCGGCAGCGGCGCGGGCGTGTGCATCGGCGACGCGTGGCGCCGCTTGCGCTGTCCGGGGCGAAGCCCGCCGATCTTCAGGCGGTCTAGGACGCCTCGCAGCGCATCCGGCACAGGACCAGCGGCTGCGCCATCCGCTGCCCCGTCATGTGAGGCTCGCGCCGAGGCGCCGCGCGGCGCCGGATCGGGCGCGGCGTCGGCCAGCGTGGGCCGTTGCGCCTCGCCGGTCGCCGGATCCACGTCGAAGATCCGTCCCCCCCGGCCCGTCCGCGGCGTGGCGGTGGGCGTGCCCGGATCGGTGGGCGCAGGGGCCTGCGCCGCTCCGCCGTGCAGCGCCTGCTGCAGCAGCGCCATGGCTTCGGACAGCTTGCCGGCGCGGGTGAGGCGGGTTGCTTCGGCCATCGTCTCGGAAGGATGCGTGCTCATGTCGTGACCTTGAATGTTCAGATGCGGGTAGGCGCAGGTTCGTCGCCGCGGCCGTCGCGGGCCGCGGTTCCGGCAATCGCCGGTGGCTGGGAGCGTCATTGCCGGTAGGCGCGGCATCCCGGCTTGGCGGGAAGCCGCCGTCGCGTCAGCGCGTGCGGTCGGCGAGGGCCGCCCTCACCTCGGCGCTGGCCTGCAGCACGCCGAGGACCGACACGGACGCGATGGCCGCGCGGGCAAGCTCCGGGGAGACATCCGGCGCGATGCTGGCGAGGCCGAGGACGCGGATGTCGAGCATCCGCCCGGCCGCGCGTGCTGCCTCGAGGTCCTGGCGGCTGTAGTGCCGCAGGCCAAGGTCGAGGCTCTGGCGGGCGACGGACTGCCGGGCGGCGTCGGCGTGCCGCTCGACCTGGTTGCGGATCGCCGTGCGGATGAAGTCGGTGCGGTTCGAGTAGAACCCCTCCTGCACCAGCAGATCGATGTGACCGAGGTCGATGTAGCCGAGGTTGATCGTGATCTTCTCGGTCTCAGCGCCTGGCTTGGGCCGCAGCTCGTGAACCCTGCCGGCCATCTGCCCACCATCCCATCGCCATCCATGCAGATGGAGATAGCCGTGAGTGGTGGGGTTGTCACCCCACGGATGCGTGTGCGACCCGTTAAGCCTGGGGAGGCCTCCGGCTGCCCCCGGATCAGGCCGGCACGCCGCCGCCGATGCGCGCCGCGCCCGCGAAGACCTCGAAGCCGTCGTCCCGCGCCACCCCGAGCAGGGTCAGGCCCGCCGCCTCCGCCGTGCGCACGGCGAGCGCGGTGGGCGCCGAGACGGCGGCGATGCCGGCCGCGCGCATGCGGGCCGCCTTCTGCACCATCTCCACCGACACGCGGCTCGACAGCACGACGAGGCCGCCTTCGGCGTCGCGCCCCGCCCGCGCCAGCGCGCCCGCGAGCTTGTCGAGGGCGTTGTGCCGCCCGACATCCTCGCGCAGCGCCACGCAGCCCTCGCCGGGCTGCCACAGCGCCGCGGCATGGGTGGCACGCGTCGCGGCGCCGAGCGCCTGGCGCGCGGCCATCGCCGTCACCGCGGCGGCAATCTCCGCCGCGTCAAAGCGCCCGCCCCTCGGCACCGGTGGCGGTGGCCGCACCGCCGCCTCGATGCTCTCGACGCCGCAGAGCCCGCAGCCGGTGGGCCCGGCCAGCGCCCGGCGGCGCGCATCGAGTTCCCGGCAGCGCTCGGAGGCGAGCCAGATCCGCGCGACGAGGCCGTCCGGACGCGGGACGACCGCCACCTCCTCGATGTCCGAGAGATCGCGCGCGATGCCCTCGGTCAGGGTGAAGCCGATGGCGAGGTCCTCGATGTCGGCGGGCGTGGCCATCAGCACCGCATGGGTGTGGCCCGCATAGTCGAGCGCGACCGGCGCCTCCTCGGCGGCGAGGCGCGTTCCTTCCGCGGCTGCGCCGGCGCGCACCACGAGGCTCGGCAGGCGGGATGCGGCCTGCATCTCAGCCGATCCGGGGCTCGGCGAGGCGCGAGCGGGCGACGCGCACCGGCACGGCCTTGTAGGCCGGCGTATGGGCGCGCGCGTCGTGATGGTCGAGCGGAACGAGCGGGTTGGCTTCCGGGAAATACGCGCCGCAGCAACCGGCCGGGATGTCGTAGGGCACCACCCGGAAGCCCTCGACGCGGCGCGTCATGCCGTCCCCGATCGCCGTCTCGATGTCCACGGCCGCATCGCCTTCGAGCCCGAGCGCCGCGATGTCGCGCGGGTTCATGAACAGCACCAGGCGCGTGCCGCGCACGCCGCGGAAGCGGTCGTGGTAGCCATAGACCGTCGTGTTGAACTGGTCGTTGCTGCGGAAGGTGGTGAGCTGGAGCACGCCGGCCTGCGACTGCGTTCCCTCGGCGCCCGCGAAGAGCCGCGTCGGCAGCAGGAAGTTCGCCTTGCCGCTCTGCGTGCTCCAGCGCCGCTCGCGTGCCGCGACGGGGCGCGGGAAGCCGCCGGGCCGGCCGATGCGTTCGTTGAAGCGCGCGAAGGTGGCCGGCCAGGTCGCCTCGATCGCGTCGCGGATCGTGGCGTAGTCGGCCACCCATCCGTCCCAGGGCACGCGCGGGTTGGGCGGCAGCGCGGCCTTGGCGATGCCGGCGATGATCGCGGGCTCCGACAGCAGCGCGGCGGAGGCCGGCTTCACCTGCCCGCGCGAGAGGTGGAACTGCGCGACGCTGCTCTCCATCGAGACCGCCTGCGGGCCGCTCGCCTGCTCGTCCACCTCGATCCGGCCGAGGCAGGGCAGCAGATACGCCACCTCGCCATGCACGACATGGCTGCGGTTCAGCTTGGTGGCGACGGCGACGGTCAGCCGCAGCTTGCGCCACGCGGCCTCGACGCGCGTCGGGTCGGGCGCGGCGCGCAACATGTTGCCGCCGAGCGCCACGAAGCCCCCCACCTTGCCCTCCAGCATCGCCTTGAGGCCGGTGACGGTGGAGTAGCCTTCCTTCCGCGGCGCGTGGAAGCCGTAGAGCTCCTCCAGCTTCTCGAGCGGTGCGAGTTCGGGCTTCTCGGTGATGCCGACGGTGCGCTGGCCCTGCACGTTGGAATGCCCGCGCACCGGGCAGATGCCCGCACCCGGCTTGCCGATGTTGCCGCGCAGCAGCAGCAGGTTGGCAAGCATCTGCACCGTCTCGACGCCGCCGACATGCTGCGTCAGGCCCATGCCGTAGAGCGCCATGCAGCGATCGGCGGCAGCGTAGTGGCCGGCGACGTTCCTGATCTCGTGGCGGGGGATGCCGCAGACGCGCTCGATCTCCATCCAGTCGGCGTCGCGGCAATGCGCGGCGAAGGCCTCGAAGCCCTTGGTGTGGCCAGCGATGAAGTCGTGGTCGAGCACGCGGGCGGAGCCGGCGCGCGCCGCGGCCGCCTTCGCCGCGTAGCCGGCGTCGCCTTCGGTCGCATCGCGCAGGGCCTTCTTGTCGATCGGCGCGCCGCCGGCGGCATCGTCCAGCTCGACCAGCGCCTTGCAGATGCCGGTCAGCAGGGCCAGGTCGCCGCCCACCTTCACCTGCAGGATGGCGTCCGAGATCTCGGTCTCGCCGCCGGTCAGCATGTCCGTCGGCGATTGCGGGCTGGTGAAGCGCTCGAGCCCGCGCTCGCGCAGCGGGTTGACGCTGATGATCGTCACGCCGCGCTCCTTCGCCGCCTGGAACTGGTGCAGCATGCGCGGCGCGTTGGTGGCGATGTTGTGGCCGAGATAGAGGATGAGGTCGGTCTGCTCGAAATCCTGCAGCGTCACCGTGCCGACCGCGACGCCGATGCTCTCCGGCAACGCGACCGAGGTGCTCTCGTGGCACATGTTGGAGCTGTCGGGCAGGTTGTTGGTGCCGTAGAGCCGGGCGAGCAGCTGGAACATGTAGCTCGCCTCGAGGCTCGCGCGGCCGGAGGTGTAGAAGATCACGCCGTCCGGGTCGGAGGACAGGGCGCGCAGCTCGCGGCCGATGCCTTCGAACGCCTCGTCCCAGCTCACCGGGACGTAGCGGTCGGTGGCGCGGTCCCAGCGCATCGGCTCGGTCAGGCGTCCGGCTTCCTCCAGGTGGTAGTCGAGCCAGCCCTCGAGCTCGGTGAGCGTGTGCTTCGCGAAGAAGCCAGGATCCGCGCGGCGGCGCGTCGTCTCCCAGGCCGTCGCCTTGGCGCCGTTCTCGCAGTACTCGAAGGCGAGCGGCTCGGCCGGCTTGGCCCAGGAGCAGCTGACGCACATGAAGCCGTCCGGCTTGTTCTGCTTCTGCAGGGTCAGCGCGCGGTCCGGCACCTCCTCCCGCAGCAGGATCTCGCCGACCGAGCGCAGCGAGCCGTAGCCGCCGGAGGGGCCCTCATAGGGCTCGATGGTCGGCGTGTCCTTCGGTCCCGACATAAGGCGCGCTCCTGCCCAGTCCTGCGATCCCGGGGTGAACGTTGCGTTGCGTGCTTCGTGCCCGGGCGCCGTGCCGAGCCGCGCACGCTTGCGCGAGCCTGCTCAGCCCGCCGGCACGCGCTTCAGCCGGCCGGCAGCGATGGCGGCCCAGGCGAGGCCGAGCGCGGCGAAGGTCGCGCCGTCCAGCCAGATCGGCGGCGTTGCGCGCGGCGCGTCCGGCCGCACCGCCCACCAGAGATGCGCGAGATGGCCCGCGAGCAGCAGCACGCAGACGGCGGCCAGCCGCCAGGGCCGATGCCGGGGCGGCGCGGCGAGAACCAGCCCGGCCAGCAGCGCGGGGACGGCGAGGCCGAGCTTCAGCCACAGCCACCCGCCCTCCGCGCGCCGCAGATACCACCCCGCCTCCGCCGGCAGGTCGGCCATCCAGACGGTGATGAACTGCACGAACCAGAGCCATATCGCGGCGAGGCCGAGGGCGAGCAGGCCGCGCTCCAGCGCCTCGCCCTCATCGGTCTCGCCGTCGGGCATGTCGCCGCGCGCCAGGCTGGCGAGCGCCGCGGCAGCCAGCGCCGCCATCATGCCTTCGACCCACACCGCGAAGCCCTGCAGGCTGCCCCACCAGCCCGGGTCGCGCGAGAGCGACCAGTCCTGCGCCGCGAGCGTCACGCTGGTGACCATGACAGCAAGCACCACCGCGGCGCGGGCGCGCGGAACATGGCCGGGCCTCGTGATCACCGCCGCCGCCACGACCCAGGCGACGAGGATCGCCGCACCGCGCAGCGCGAAGGGCAGCGGCGAGAGCCAGGCGGCGCGCGCGGCCGGCATGGCGGGCGGCGCCTCGCCTGCCCACGGGTAGAGCAGGCCGGGGGCGGCGAGGATCGGCAGGGCCATGAGCGCCACCGCCGGCGCGGCGCGCGCGAAGGCTTCGAGCGGCGCGCGCACCGGATCGAGCCACCTCTCCTGCAGCAGATGGCCGATGGCGAGAACGCCGACGGCGCCCGCCGAGAGCCCGGCCAGCGCCAGGAAGGCGACGAGCCAGGCCTCCAGCAGCGCGGGCGTCGCCAGCGCCGCGGCGAGAAGCGCGCCGAGGGCGAGCGCGACATGGGCGAGGGCCGTCACGGCGCGTCCAGCCGCTCGACGAAACGCGCAATCGCCCAGCGGTCGGCCGGCGCGATGCGGTCGTCGAAGGGATGCGCGCCGGCGAGGTTCGTGGCGATCGCGTGCAGGCTGCGCGCCGCCTCGGCGCCGGCGATCGAGGGTGGGCGCGGGAAGCCCCGCGCCACCACCGGTCCGTCGCCGGCGCCGCGCGGGCCATGGCAGGGCGTGCAGGAAATGGCGTAGCGCTCGGCGCCGCGCGCGAGGGTCGCCGGCGTGGCCTCGGGACCAGGGGCGGCGAGGGCGGCATGGCGCGCGCCGTCGCCGCGCGCGACGCTGCCGCGCGGCGGCTCGGCGGGCGGCGCCGGCGGCGTGCTTGCCGGCCAACCATCGCAGGCGGCGAGCAGCAGCAGCGTCGGCGCAAGTCGCCTCACGCCGGCACCTCGACGACGCGGAGCGGGCGGAGCCGCGCGAGGAAGGCCTGAGCCTCCTCCGGCGTGAAGGGCGGCGCGTCGGCGCGCAGCAGCAGGAAGAAGCGGTCCTCGGTCGCGCGTGCGAAGCCCGGCGCGGCGAAGACCGGGTGGGACAGGCGCGGCAGCCGGTTCAGCAGCAGCATGCCGAGCAGCGCGGCGATCGCGGCCCAGAGGATCGCGACGATGGTGGTCGCCGGCAGGAAGGCCGGCCAGGCATGCAGCGGCCGTCCGCCGACATTGATCGGGTAGAGGTGCACCGACAGCCACCACTGCACGGCGTAGCCGATGGTGGCGCCCGCCAGCCCGGCGCCGATGGCGATCCAGGCGACCGGGGCCTGGCGCGCGCCGAGCAGCTCCGCCGCCTCGGCAACGGGGTAGGGTGCGAAGGCGTCCATGCGGCGCCAGCCCGCGGCGCGGGCGGCGCGGAGCGCGGCGACCAGCGCCTCGCCGCTGTCGAACTCCGCCATCACGCCATGGGGCGCCGTCACGGAGCTTCCGCCCCGCTCTCCTCATGCCGCGTCTCGAAGAGCGACACGGCGGGGAGGTAGCGCGCGAAGAGCAGCATGAGCAGCGCGAAGAGCCCTGCGGTGCCGGCCAGCAGCGTCCATTCGGGGGGGCTCGGCGCATAGGTCGGACCGATGCGCGGCAGATGGTCGCGCAGCAGGCCGCCGGCGACGAGGGCGAAGCGGTCGAGCCAGGCGCCGGCCGCCGCGCCGAGACCGACGAGCAGCAGCACAGGCCCCTGCCGCAGCCGCGCCGACCAGAGCAGCTGCGGCAGGAGGGCGAGCAGCGCAACGCCGCCCCACCAGAGCGGCGCGTAGGTGCCGAAGATCCGCGCCAGCGTCGCCTGCCGCGTCGCATCCTCCTCGAGCCAGGCCGAGAGCAGCTCCTCCCCGTAGAGCCAGAGGCAGGCGAGGCCGGAGGCTGCGAGGAGCTGCGCGAGCAGGTCGAGATCGGCCTGGTCGATCAACTCCTCCAGCCCGAGCCCGGAGCGCAGCAGCACGGCAAGCGCCAGCACCACGCCGAGGCCGGAAGGAATACCGGTGACCACCACGTGCAGCGGCACGCGCGCCTGGTGCCAGTCCGGCACGAGGGTGGTCGCGAATTCCAGCGCCACGATCGTCTGCGCCGAGACGAGCATCGGCAGCACGAGCGCGGCGACGAGCCGGTAGGCCGCCTGGTGCCGCGCCCAATGCACGACCGAGCCGCGCCAGCCGAGTGCGCCGAGGCCATAGAGCCGCGCCGCCGTCATCCGCCCTCGCGCGGCGGCACGGTCGCGCATCGTGGCGAGGTCGGGGATGAGGCCTGTGTACCAGAACAGCGAGGTCACCAGCACATGCGACATGATGCCCCAGAGGTCCCACACGAGCGTCGAGCGGAACTGCGGCCAGACCTCGTAGGCCGCCGGGTAGGGCAGCACCCAGTAGAACAGCCAGGGCCGGCCGAGATGCAGGATGGGATAGAGCGCCGCGGCCGCCACCGCGGCCAGCGCCGCGGCCTCGGCGAAGCGGTTCACCGCGCTGCGCAGCCCGTGCCGGCGCAGCACGAGGATCGCGGCGAAGAGGCTGGCGGCATTGGCGATGCCGATCCACCAGACGTAGTTGATGAGGTCGAAGCCCCAGACGAAGGGGATGTTCGTCCCCCAAAGCCCGGTGCCGACCGCGAGCAGCGCGACCACCGCATAGACCAGCAGCAGCACGCCGAGGCAGGCGGCCAGCAGCGCCGCGGTGAAGGCCCAGCCGAAGCGCCGCTGCAGCGGCACGCGCGCGGCCTGCGACGCGTCGGGGCCTGGCGCCGGCCGGCGCATCGCGCCGAGCAGCGTCGTGGCCGCCCCACCTGCGGCGAGCGCCCAGCGCAGCGCGCGCGTCATGCCCCCTCCGCCCGGATGCGCGCGAGATAGGTGGTGCGCGGCCGCGTGCCGAGCTCACCGAGCAGCGCGTAGTTGCGCCCCTCCCGCTTCGCCCCCGAGACGGCGCTGCCGGGATCGTTCACGTCGCCGAAGGTGATGGCGCGCGTCGGGCAGGCGCGCTGGCAGGCTGTCTCGACCTCGCTGTCGCGCAGAGGCCGGCCCTCGAGGTCGGCGGCAAGCCGCGCGGATTGGATGCGGTGCTGGCAATAGGTGCATTTCTCGATCACGCCACGGGGGCGCAGCGGCACCTCGGGATTGCGCACCGCGACCGCGCCCTGCTCGCGCGCATAGCCGTGCCAGTTGAAGCGGCGCACCTTGTAGGGGCAGTTGTTCGAGCAGGTGCGCGTGCCGATGCAGCGCGCATAGACCATGAGGTTCAGCCCCTCATTGTCGTGCACCGTCGCGTTCACCGGGCAGACCACCTCGCAGGGCGCCTTCTCGCAATGCATGCAGGGCACGGGCTGGAAGGCGCCGCGCCCGTCGGGCTCGACGTGGAGGTCCACGCGCAGCCAGTGCATCTCGCGCCCGCGCGACACCTCGGCGGGGCCGACCACCGGCGTGTTGTTCTCCGCCTGGCAGGCCAGGGAGCAGGCGTTGCAGCCGATGCAGGCGTCGAGGTCGATCGCCATGCCCCAGGCGCGGCCGGGATAGGACCAATCGGGATAGAGGGACGGCTGCGGCGGTTCGGGCGGGAACGCCTCGCCCGGCGTCAGCACCCGCGCGGGGGGCGGGTCGCGCGCCTCCGCCGCGTGACGCCAGCCCGCGCGGATCACGCCGCCCTCGCCGGGCAGCGGCGCGACCTCGAGCCCGCCGGCATGGGCGACGGGGCCGGGGCGCAGGCGGTTCGCGTCGAGGCCGGTGCCGGGCTCGACCGCGCCGGCGGCGAGCCGCCCGCCGCCGAGCGGAAGCGTGACGACGCCCGGCGCCTGTCCCGGCAGCACGATCACCGCCGCCCGCAGGCTGCGACCCTCGAGCGTCAGCAGCGCGAGGCCGCCGTCGCGCAGGCCGAGGCGCCCCGCATCCTCCGGCGCGACGAGCGCGGCATTGCCCCAACACTGCTTGGTGACCGGGCGCGGAAGCTCCTGCAGCCAGGCCTCCGTCGCGAAGCGGCCGTCGCGCAGATGCGGGTCGAGCACGAATTGCGCGACGAGGCCGGGTGCCGGCGCGACGGGCGCCGGCATGCGGACGGGACGCGGCGTGACGGCGCGCGGCGCCGGCGCGCTGCCCGGGATCACGCCGGCCTCCAGCGCGGCGCGCCAGGCCGCGTCGTCGAGTGCCGTCCAGCTCGCGCGCACTGGCGCGGCGTCCGCCGCATCCTCGTCCAGCAGGGTCGCGAGCAGCGCCTCGGCCGAAAGCGCGGCGGCGACGCGCGGCGCGCAGGCGGGCTGGCGGATCGCGGCCGTGCCATCCGGCGCGCGGCTGTCGCCCCAGGATTCCAGCGGATGCGCCATCGGCAGGTGCCAGAAGCAGGCCAGCGCCGTCTCGTCCGCAAAGAGGCCGAGATGCACGGAGGCCGGCACGCGCCGCAGCAGCGCGGCGAAGGGCATGCCCGCCGGCGAGTCATAGACGGGGTTGGCGTCGAGGATCAGCAGCCTCGGCACCGCGCCGCGCGCCATGTCGTCGGCGAGTGCCGCGAGCGACGCGCCCAAGGGCTCCGGCCGCGCGAGCGGCGAGGGCGCGTAGCGGATCGTGCCGCCATCCGCGCCGAGCGCCGCGTTCATCGCGGCGGCAAGCGCGTGGAGCTCCGCCGCCTGATCCGGCGCGGCGATCACCAGCGCCGCCTGCCCGGCCTCGCGCAACTGCGCCGCGATACCGGGCGCATCGGGATGCGGCGCGGCTGGGCCGAGCCCGAGCTCCGCGCCGACCGCGCGCGCGAGCGCCGCGACGCCATCGGGCGTGAGTGCAAGCCGGCGATCAGCCATGGCGCCCGTCAGGCCGGGCGTGGACTCGGCGGCGATCAACACCGGCGGCCGGCCTTCCGCGCGGCCGGCTTCGCGCGCTTCGGCCCAGCCGCGCGCGAGCATCAGCTGCGCCGGCCCCGGGTCCAGCAGCCCGCCGCCGAGTGCGAGGATGCAGCGCGCCCGCGCCAATTCGGGCCGTGGCACGAGAGGCGCATCGAACAGCGCCATCGCCGCATCATGCGCGCCATCGGCAGGCAGCGCCGACCACTGGTGCCAGCGCGCCTCCGGATCGCGCGCGAGCAGCGCCCCGATCTGCCGCGCCAGGGTCGGGGAGGAGACGGGGCCGGTGAGGACGCGCAGACCCGGTCCGCGCAGCACCTCGATCGCCGCGGCGGGATCCGTCGCGGCCGTGCCGCGCGGCACGCGCCCGCGCTGGCGGATCGCGCGCGACCGCGCGGGGTCGTGCAGCGAGAGCACCGCGCTCTCCAGGAACACGTCTGTCGCGCCGAGGCTGCCGGGATGGTCGGGGTTGCCCTCAACCTTCACGGGATGGTCGGCGCGCGTACGCACAAGCACGCCGCGGCCAATGCCGTCCAGCTCCAGCACCGTGGCATAGGTCGCGTCCTCGATCGGCACGCCGCGCGGACGGGCGTGCAGAGGGGCGCCCCATTCCTCGGGCTTCGGGTCGCAGGCCGCCGCGGCGAGCGCGAGCGACGCCCCGGCGGCGCGTAGCACGCCGCGTCGGCTGGGCGCCGCGTCCAGATCCTCGAAACGCGGCAGGCCTTGCGTCATCGACGACCCCCGACGCCAAGCGGGGCGCGCCGGTTCCGCAACTGCCGCGGCACACGCGACGTTGCACCGCCGCGCCGATGCCGGAGGATGCGTTGCGCCGATCCCTCGCCGTGGCCCTCCTCGCGCTCGCTTCCTGCGAGGAGGCGGAGCCGCCGCCCCATCTGCGCATCGCCGGCGCCGAGGCGGAGCGCGGCGCCGCGGTGATCCGCGCGCATGGCTGCGGCGCCTGCCACGTCATCCCCGGCATCGAGGGCGCGGTGTCCTGGGTCGGCCCGCCGCTGGCGGAATGGGCACGACGCGGCTACGTCGCCGGCAGGCTGCCGAACGCGCCGGAGAACCTGGTCGCATGGCTGCGCGACCCGCAGGCGGTCTCGCCCGGCTCGGCGATGCCGAATCTCGGCCTGACGGAGCTGCAGGCGCGCGACGCGGCGGCGTTCCTCTACACGCTCGGCGCGGCGCGCGCGCAGCCCGTGCCGGCAGGCCAGCCGCTCGGCCCCGGCGAGGGCGGCCCGCGGCCGGAACCGCGCATCCGCCCGCGCGCGCCCTAGCCGCATGACGGCACCACCAGCGCCGGCGCGGCCTGGAACAGCACCGCGAGTGCCGCGAGCGCGGCGGTGGCGGCGGCGAACCAGGTGGTGAAGCGCGGCTCCTCCTCCCCGCCCTCGTCACCGGGCGGGCCGAGGCGTCGCATGGCACGGCGCAGGATCAGCCCGAGCGCGAGAAGGGCGAGGACGGTCAGGCCGATCACCGCCGCCGGCACGAAGGGCAGGCCGAGCGGGCGCAGCGCGATGGCGCGCTCGCAAGCCAGCGCATTCACCGCGTAGAGGGCGCCGAAATGCGCGGCCCAGACCGCCAGCCCGAGCGCGTTCAGCAGCACCGCGAAGACCGGCCGGGTGGAGGGCTGCGCCGCGCCGCTCATGTCAGCAGCGCCGGCCCGAGGTGCAGCAGCGCAAGCCCGGCGGCGCCCTGGCCCGCCGTGTAGGCGACGAAGAGCCGGGTGTTGTCGAGCGTCAGGCGCCGTTCGGCATCGAGCCGGCCGGCCAGCGAGCGCGCCAGCGTGTAGCCGAGCATCAGCGCCGCGATCGCGACATGCGCGGCCTGCCAGGCGGTGATCGCCCAGCTCGCCGCGCCATGGGAATGTTCCTCCGGCCGCACGCCACCCGACCACAGCGCCCATCCGTTCGCCGCCGCGCCGGCGGCGAGCAGCGCGACGGAGGCGAGCAGCGCCAGCCGCATCACCCAGGCCGACGCGCCGCGGGTGAGCGCCAGGCCTGCCGCCCAGGCTGCGATCCCGCCGCCGAGATAGCCCGCCAGCGCGAGCAGCCCGAAGCCACCCACCGGTTCTCCGCCGCCCGGCGGCGGCCACATCGCGTCGCCGTTGACGAGCCAGAGGAACATCCAGGTCCCGAGCAGGCAGGCGAAGGCGGTGCCCTGGACGAGCATGAGCACGACCATCGCCCACCAGGAGGTCGTCATCGGCCCCGTGGCATGCGTCGGCAGCACGATGCCGTCGCCGATCGCCACGCTGCGCGGCTCGAGCGGGCCGTGGTCGGTGCCGGTCCAGAGCCAGTAGAGGAAGCCGCCGAGCGCGACCGCGAAGGCCACCGCCGCCTCCACGAGCAGCGGGACCGTCAGGGCAAAGAAGAAGGCGACGGTGCCGGCCGCGGCGACGAGGTGACCCCAGCCGGCGCCGGGCAGCACCGCGACATATTGCGGGTGCGCCTCTGCCGGCGATGTGATCAGCGCCTCGCGCCGGCCGGTCGCGGTCATCGGCAGGTAATGCGCGCCGGACGCGACTTCCTCGGCCAGCCCCGCCTCGGCCCAGAGCGGGTAGCGGTGGCGGATGCGCGGGATGGAACGCGGACCGTAGTTCTGGTTCTCCAGCCACTCCGCCGTGCCGGCGCGCCACGGGTTGCCGCCACCGCCGCCGAGCCGGAAGTTCAGCACGACGTCGAGCAGCACGACGAGGAACCCCGCCGCGGTCACGGCTGCGCCGGCGGTCGAGAGCAGGTTCCAGATCTCGAGGCCGAGGCCCGAGGGATAGGTGTAGATGCGCCGCGGCATGCCCATCAGGCCGCTGATGTGCATCGGGAAGAAGGTGAGGTTCACGCCGCCGAAGAGCAGCCAGAAGCCGAGCCTGCCGAGCCGCTCCGACAGCGGCTGCCCGAGCGCCGGCGCCCAGTAGTAGAGCGCGGCGAGCAGCGGGAAGACCATGCCGCCGATCAGCACGTAGTGCAGGTGCGCCACGATGAAGTACGTGTCGTGCGCCTGCCAGTCGAAGGGCGTCACCGACACCATCACGCCGGTCAGCCCGCCGAGCACGAAGATGAAGAGGAAGCCGAGCGCGTAGAGCGTCGGCGTCCGCCATTGCACGCGGCCCGCCGCGAAGGTGCCGATCCAGGCGAAGACCTGGATGCCGGAGGGGACCGACACGGCGAAGCCGGCCGCGGCGAAGAAGGCCAGGCTGAGGGCCGGGATGCCGGTGGTGTACATGTGGTGCACCCACAGCCCGAAGCTGAGGAACGCCGTGCCGACCAGCGCCATCACGACGAGCGAATGCGCGACCAGCTCCGTCCGCGCCATCGCCGGCACGATCATCGAGATCATCGCGGCGGCGGGGAGGAAGATGACGTAGACCTCGGGATGGCCGAAGAACCAGAACAGATGCTGCCAGAGCAGCGGGTCGCCGCCGCGCTCGGGCAGGAAGAAGGGCCAGCCGAAGGCGCGTTCCAGCTCGAGCAGCGTCGAGGCGACGATCACCGCGGGGAAGGCGAAGATCACCATGCCGGCGAAGACGAGCATGCCCCAGCCGAAGACCGGCATGCGGCCGAGCGTCATGCCCGGCGCGCGGCAGCGCAGGATGCCGACGATCAGCTCGATGGCACCGGCGATGGCCGAGATCTCGATGAAGCCGATGCCGAGCAGGTACATGTCGGTGTTGATGCCCGGGCTGTTCTCCTTGCTCGTCAGCGGCGGGTACATGAACCACCCGCCGTCGGGCGCCGCGCCGAAGAAGAGCGAGCTGTAGAAGAGCAGGCCGCCGATCGCGTAGATCCAGTAGGCATAGGCGCCGAGGCGCGGGAAGGGCAGCTCCCGCGCGCCGAGCATCGCAGGCAGCAGCGCGATCGCCACCGCCTCCACCGCCGGCACGGCGAAGAGGAACATCATCACCGTGCCGTGCATGGTGAAGACCTGATTGTAGAGCGCCGGGTCCACCAGCGTCAGGCCGGGCCAGGCGAGCTGCGCGCGGATGATCAGCGCGAGAACGCCGGCGAGCAGGAAGAACAGCAGCGCGGTCGCGACGAAGAGCGGCCCGATGAGGTTGTTGTTGATCTCGGAGAGCACGCCGATCCCGCGCGGGTAGCGCCAGACCTCCTCGAGCCGCGCGAGCTCCTCCGGCGGGCGCGGCGTCGGGTTTGGCGTGCGGGGCTGGCCGACATCCATCAGCGCAGGGATTCCAGCCAGGTGGCGAGCGCGAGTAGCTCCGGCCCCTCGATGCTGCGGCCGTAGGAGGGCATGGAATTGCCCGGCTTGATGTCCTGCGCGCCGGCAATCCAGCCGGCCAACGTGCCGCGGTGGTTCTCGAGCGCGCCGGCGGCGAGCGAGAGGCGCGATCCGACACGCGAGAGATCGGGGGCAAGGCGGCCCTGCCATTCCGTGCCGCGAACGGCGTGGCAGGCGCCGCAGCCATGCGTGCCGAAGGCGGCCATGCCGCGGGCGAGCTCCGGATCGGCGGGCGGTGCGACGGGCTCGCGCTGGCGCGCGGCCCAGGCCTCGAACTCCTCCGGCTCGTGCACCACCGTCCAGAATGCCATCAGGGCGTGCTGCAGACCGCAGAACTCGGTGCATTGCCCGCGCAGCGTGCCGGTACGCGCGGCGGTCAGGCGCAGCCGGTTCACGCGGCCGGGTATCATGTCCATCTTGCCGTGCAGGTTCGGCACCCAGAGCGAGTGGATGACATCCGCCGAGGAGAGATGCAGCTCCACCTCGCGGCCGCGCGGCAGGTGCAGCTCGTTCGCGGTGACGACCTCGCCGAGGTCGGGGTAGCGCACCTCCCACCAGTATTGCCGGGCGATCACCTCGATGCGCAGCGGCGCGTCGGAGCCGGGCAGCGTCAGCGCGCGCGACACGCCGAGCGACCAGGCGAGCAGCACCGCGAGCGTGACGGTCGGGAAGACGATGCCGCCGCCGATCACGAAGCCGCGCGAGCCGAGCACGTGCCGCAGCGAGCCGGGCGCGAGCAGCGACCAGGCGAGCAGCCCCATGACGAGGACGAAGATCACGTGCCCGCCGATGAACAGCACCCAGGTCAGCGTCGCGATGCGCCCGGCCTGCTCGCCCCAGGGATCGAGCGGCGTCTGCACCCCGGCGCAGCCGCCGAGCGCCAGCAGCAGGGGAAGGGCGCGGATCACGGCCGTCCCGGCTCGGCCCGCAGGGCGCGCGCCAGCGCGGGCAGGGCGACGAGCGCGAAGGCGAGCCCGCCCGGCACCCACATCAGCAACCCGCCGAGCTGCTGGTCCTCGAGCGGCGTCAGACCCCAGGGCAGCGTGGTGAAGGCGTGCGGGAGGAACAACGGACGCGGCGCGAAGGTGAGCAGCGCGCCGAGCGCGCCCATCTGCGCCGCCGTCGCCAGCCCCGTGAGCAGCACGGCGTCGGGACGCGAGGTGCCGCGCAGCAGCCCGTGCCAGAGCCAGGCCGCGCCCGCGACGAGGCTCGCCTGCATGGCCCAATAGGCGAGGTCCGAGCGGAAGGTCAGCGCGTAGGGCGCCGGCAGGTGCCAGGTCCAGAGCGCGAGGGCGAAGGCGAAGGCGGCGGCCGCGAGGCCCGCAGGCGTCGGCCGCGGCGCCGGCAGCGCGGAGGCGATCAGCGGCGCCGCGACGCAGAGCAGCAGCAGGTGTTGCGCCACGCGCGCCGAGAACAGCGCGACCGAGAGATTGCAAAGCGGTGACAGCGTCGCGAGCGCCAGGACCGCCCAGCCCGCGATCCAGGCGGCGCGCCGCGGCCGCGGCACCCCCGGCCAGCCGATCAGCAGCCCGGCCAGCAGGGCGCCTGCCAGCCACGGGTCGAGATTCCAGCCCGCCGCGCCGGGGAGGGGCGCGACGCCGCAATAGGGGGGGGCGAGCACGCCATCCGTCATCTGGCCTTCCTCCGCATCGGTGACCCTGCGGGCCTGCTCACCGGTGGCAGACCGAACAGCGCGTGAGCGCGGAGATCCGCACGCCGAAGTGCTCGACCTCCGCCACCGATCCCAGCCGCGCCGCGCTGGCCAGTTGCGGCGCGCGCGAAGCCGGGTCGCGGTGGCAATCGAGGCACCAGCCCATGGACAGCGTCTCCGCCTTCACGGTGCGCGGCATCGCCTCCACCGCGCCGTGGCAGGTTGCGCAGCCGATGCCCGCCGCGACATGCGCGCCATGGTGGAAACGCACATGCTCCGGCAGGCGGTGGACGGAGGACCATACGACCGGCGCGCCGAGCGCCACCGCGCTCTCCAGTGGCGCGAACTGGGCGGAGACCTGCCACACCCGCCCGTGGCATCCGAGGCAGGTCTCGGCGGTCGGCATGCCGGCCGAGGCCGCGCGCTCGACCCCTGCATGGCAATAGCGGCAGTCGAGGCCGAGGCCGCCGGCATGGATCGCGTGGCTGTAGGGGATGGGCTGTGGCGCCGCCTCTCCCACGCCCCAGGCCCGGTCGGAACGCACCCAGGCGAAAGCTGCTCCGGCGCCGATCACGAGCGCGAAGGCCAGGATGACGAGGGTGATGCGGAGGCGCCTGTCGGCGGCCTCGGAGAACAGTTGCGCGGTCGTCTCCATCGGGCGGCTGGAGGGCGCAACGTTGAAAGGGCGATCGGGTTGTCGCGGCGGCTGAAGATGTCGTGGCCCGTCCAGCGCTCCCGCGGCCCTATCCCTGCCGGCCCTCCTCCGCCAGGCGCGCCTGCAGCTGCGCCCGCATCCAGGCGATGCCGCCCGCGATCAGCCCGCCATCCACGGCGATCTCCGCCCCGGTCACGAAGGAGGCGTGATCGGATGCGAGGAACAGCACGACTTCCGCCACCTCCTCCGGCGCGGCGGGGCGGCCCATGGGGATCGCGGCGCGGTTCGCCGCCAGATGGCCCGGCGGGCCGGCCTCGGTGAGGGGGGTCTCGATCGTCGCCGGGCAGACCGCGTTCACGCGGATGCCGCGGCCGACGAATTCCAGCGCCGCCGCGCGCGTCAGGCCGCGCAGCCCCCATTTGGATGCGGTGTAGGCGGCGTCGCCATGCGCCGTCATCCCTGCGGTGGAGGCGATGTTCACCACCGCCCCGCGCCCCCCTGCGCCCAGCAGCGGCGCGAAGGTGCGCAGGCCGAGGAAGGCGCCGGTGAGGTTCACGTCGAGCACCCGCCGCCACCCCTCGGCGGTCTGGGCGGCGATGCCGCGCCGGGTGATCATCCCGGCATTGTTCACCAGGGCGTCGAGCCGGCCGAAGGCATCGGCGACGCACTCGCTCGCCGCGGCCCAGCCGCCTTCCTCGGCGACATCCAGCCCGACCGCGAGCGCCGTGCCGCCGGCCGCGCGGATCGCCGCCGCGACCCGCTCCGCGGCTTCCGCATGCAGGTCGGCGACCGCGACCGCGGCGCCTTCCTCGGCGAAGCGGCGCGAGATCGCCGCGCCGAGCCCGCCGCCGCCGCCGGTGACGAAGGCGACGCGCCCGTCGAAGCGGCGCGCGCCCGCCCTACTCGGGCTGATAGTTCACGCTCCGCAGCAGCTCGCCCGCCCGGTTGATCTCGTTGGCGATGAAGCGCTTCGTCTGCTCGGTGCTCTCGGTCACCGGTTCCAGCACCTGCTGCGTCAGGCGCTCCACGATGACGGGGTCGCGCATCGTCTCCTGCATGAGCGCATTGATGCGCTGCACGATCTCGGAGGAGGTGCCTTTCGGCGCCCACACCCCGTACCAGGATTGGAACTCGTAGCCGGGCAGCCCGGCCTCGGCCATCGTCGGGACATTGGGCGCGAGCGTGGAGCGCCGGCCCGTGGCGATGCCGAGCGCGCGGACGCGCCCGCCGGAGGCGGCCGGCAGCAGCGCGAAGGACGGGTCGATCAGCAGCTGCGCGTTGCCGCCCATCAGGTCGGTCAGCGCGGGCTGCGTGCCGCGATAGGTCACCATGTCGAGGTTCGCACCGGTGCGCCGGTTGAACTCGATCGTCGCGAGGTGCCCGGCGGAGCCGAGCGAGGAGATGGCGATATTCCACTCGCGCGGGTTCGCCTTCGCCGCGGCGACCACCTCGGCGACGCTCGTCTGCGGGCGCTGCGCGGTCATCACCATCACCAGCGGCGCCGCTGCGGTCCGCGCGCAGACCTCGAGGTCGGTCTGCGGATCGAAATTCGCGCCGCGCAGCACCAGCGGCATCACCGCCGTGTTGAAGGCGGAGGCCAGCAGCGTGAAGCCGTCCGGCGCGGCGGAGAGCACCTCCCGCGTGCCGACCAGGCCGGCGCCGCCGGTGCGGTTCTCCGCCACCGCCACGGCGCCGAGCTTCTCCTGCAGGCGCGCGGCCGTCAGGCGGGCGAGCATGTCGTTGGCCGCCCCCGGCGGCCAGGGGCAGACCACGCGGATCGGCCGGCCATGCGGCCAGGATCCCTGCGCCTGGATGGCGGGTGCGCCGAGCATCCCGAAGCCTCCGGCAGCGCCGGCGGCGAGCAGCGTACGTCTCTTCATGGCGGTCCTCCTTGCCTTGTTTCGTGGTCGGGTCAGGCGGCGCGCAGCGCGTCCGCCTCTTCCATGGTGAGCTGCCTCGCGATGCCGTCGCAGCCCTGCTCCAGTTGGCGCCTGGCACGCATGAAGGCGGCGTGGTCGGGTGCGATGTCCGCGTCCGGCGGCGTCGGCGCGGCGCTGCACACGCCGCGCGGGTGCCGCGCGCTCATGCCGCGCCGCCCTTCACCCAGGCCTCGGTCACGACGACGTGGCGGATCGCCTGGCGGAAATGCGTGTAGGCGAGGTGCAGCTCGCCGCCCGGACCCTGGACGATCGAGGGATAGGACAGCTCCCGGTTCAGCCGTTCCTTCGAGTTGTTGGTCATGCAGTAGCCGTCGCCGGTCTCGACGTCGCGGCGATGCGGCCAGCTGCGCCCGCCATCCTCCGAGATCGCGATCGTCATCGGTGCGCGCGGTGCGCCCCAGAAGGCGGTGCGGGCGCCGGCCGGCGCCTCGGCCGGAAGCTCGCCGCCGATGTCGTCATAGAGCGACAGCCGCCGCCCCGTGGCCTGCGCCGCGTTGCTGTGGTTGTAGGCCAGGGCGACATGCCCGTTCGCCAGTACGGTCGCCTGGATCGAGGAGTTGTTGTTCGGCAGCTCCGTCGGCTCCGGCGCCGTCCAGTCCCGCCCGTTCACGGAGCGAGCGGCGTGGATGCGGTCCGCCCAGCGGCTGCGGTAGAGCGCGAGCAGCGTGCCATCGGCCAGCTTCAGGATGTTCATATGCACGCAGCCCGTGCTGCCCGGCACGTCATGCGCCGCCCAGCTCTCTCCCGCGTCGGTCGAGACCAGCACAAGGCTCGTGTCCTCGTCGCCGCGCCAGGCGCCGGCCGGCGGCGTCGGGCAGAGCCAGGCCGGCAGCAGCCAGGCGCCATCCGGCAGCACGACGATAGGCTGGCGGATGAAGAGCCCCGGGCGGTCGAGCATCGTCCCGATCGGCCCCCAGCTCCGCCCGCCATCTTCCGAGATCCGGCGGCGGATGACCGCGGTGTCCTGGTGGCCGGAGACCTGCGCCGTCCACAGCAGCCACAGCTTCCCGTCGGGCGCGGTGAAGAGCAGCGGATTCTGCTCCGACCGCGTCGGGTCGTCCGAAAGCTTCACCGGAGCGCTCCACTCCGCCGCGCCGGGCGCGAGGCGGGAGAAATGCACGGAGATGTCGGGCACGCCTTCCTGCGTGCCGCCGAACCAGACGCAGCCGAGCTCGCCGCCCGGCAGGCGGTGCAGGAAGGCCGCGTGGTTCTGCACGCAGGGCGTCGGGATGAAGCGCGTGGCAAGGCCGGGCGCGAGCCCGGAGCCGGTCCCGTTTCCGTCCATCTCAGAAGGCCCTCCGGTACAGGGCGAGGATCTCGGCTTCCGAGATGTCGCGCGGGTTGAAGTCCAGCAGGCGACGGATCGCATGCGCGTCGCGCGCCATGGCCGGCAGGTCGGCCTCCGGCACGCCGAGCCGCCCGAGCCGCATCTCCATGCCGAGCGCGGCGCACCAGGCATGCGCGCCCTCGGCATCCCGCACGCCCAGCGCGGCGAGCGTCAGCGCCGTCTTCTCCGGCTGCGCGGGCGCGTTGAAGGCCAGCGTGTGCGGGAAGATCACCGCGCAGGCGAGGCCATGCGCGACGTGGTGGCGCGTGCCGAGCGGATAGGCCACCGCATGGCCTGCCGTGGTGTTCACCGGCCCGAGGCAGTAGCCGCCATAGAGCGAGGCCAGCGCCAGCCCCGCACGCGCCTCGCGGTCCGTCCCGTCGGCCACCGCGCGCGGCAGGAAGCGCCCGACCAGCCGGATGCCCTCGAGCGCATAGAGGTCGATCAGCGGATGCGCGCGCCGGCTGGTGAAGGCTTCCGCGCAATGCGCCAGCGCATCGACGCCGGTCGCGGCGGTGACGGCGGCCGGCACGCCCAGCGTCAGGTCGGGATCGACCACGGCCAGGTCGGCCAGCATGTGCCGGCTCTGCACCGCGAGCTTCGCCTGCGTCGCGGGATCGGTGACGAGCGCGCGCGTGCCGGCCTCGCTGCCGGTGCCGGCCGTGGTCGGCACCTGCACCAGCGCGACGCGGCGTCCCGCCACCTTCTCCGGCCCGACGACGTCGTGGACCGACTGCCCGCTCCCCGGCAGCACGGCGACGAGCTTCGCGAGGTCGAGCGCGCTGCCGCCGCCGAAGCCGATGACGAGGTCGGGCCGCACGCGTTCGGCCAGCTCCAGCGCGGCCTCCAGGTTCGGGATGTCGGGTTCCGGCTTCACCTCGCCGAACACCGTCACCTCGCCCCCGAGGCCGAGCACGCCGACGCGCCCGGCATTCGAGCGGCCGGCGACGACGAGGACCCGCGCGAGGCCGCGTTCCGCCGCCCAGCGCCCGACGAGCGGCGCGAGGCCGCTGCCGAACTCGATGCGTTGCGGGCGCAGGATCTCGATCGGTGTCGTCAGGCCGGTCATGCGCGGCTCCTTCGTGCGGCGAGCGCCTCGGCGTATTCGATCGCCTCGATCAGGCTGCGCTCGCTGGCGATACCCTTGCCCGCGATGTCGAAGGCGGTGCCGTGGTCCACCGAGGTGCGGATCACCGGCAGGCCGAGCGTGACGTTCACCCCGGACAGCGCGTCCCACTTCCCGGTCGCGGGATCCACGTGGAAGCCGAGCAGCTTCACCGGGATGTGCCCCTGGTCGTGATACATCGCGACCACCGCGTCATACTGCCCGGCGCGGAGCTTGACGAAGACGGTGTCGCCCGGGACCGGGCCCACCACGTCCATGCCGTCGGCCGCCGCTTCCGCGATCACCGGCGCGGTCACGTCGATGTCCTGCCGCCCGAACAGCCCGCCTTCCCCGGCATGCGGGTTGAGCGCGGCAACCGCGATGCGCGGCCGCGCGATGCCGAGGTCGCGCAACGCCTGCTGCGTCAGGTGCAGCACCAGGCGGATCCTCCCCGGCGTCGCGCGCTTCGGCACGTCCTCCAGCGCGATGTGGGTGGTGACGTGGCTGACGCGCATGTTGCCATGCGCCAGCAGCATCACGCTGCCCTTCACGCCGGTCAGCTCGGCCAGCATCTCGGTATGCCCGGCATAGCTGAAGCCGGCCCTGTTCAGCGCTTCCTTGTTGAGCGGCGCGGTGACGATCGCGCCGACGCGCCCGGCCTGCGCCAGCCGCACGCCGCGCGCCACCGCGTGATAGGCCAGCCTTCCGCCATCGGCCGAGAGCACGCCCGGCGCGATCGGCGCGCCTTCGGGCGCGGCCTGCAGGAAGCCGAGGGCGGGCCACTCGGCCTCCTCCTTCACCTCGGGGATCGGCGCGCCGCCGACGAGGGCGCACGCCTGCTCCAGCGCCGGCCGGCTGCCGATCACCAGCAGGCGGAGCCCGCCGGCCGCGATGCGCGGCGCGAGCGCCGTGCAGGCCTTGGCGATGATCTCCGGCCCGATGCCGGCCGGGTCGCCCATCGTGATGGCGAGGGGGAGGGGAGAGGTCATGCGCGCAGGGATTCCGGGATGAAGCCGTTGGCGGCGAGCAGGTCGCGCCAGAGCGTGTCGGCACCGAAGGCGCCGGATTTCGAAACCAGGGCGACGCCGTCCCAGCGCCCGCCGCACAGCACGGAGCGCGGCACGCCGGGGCCGACCAGGCCGTCCGCCCGCAGTTCCGCGACGCCGAGGGCGGCGCAGACGGCGGCGAGCGTCTCACCGCCCGCCACCAGCAGCGTCCCCGGCCGGGACAGCGTGCGAAGGGCGGCGGCGAAGCATCGCGCGATCCGCCGCGCCGCCTCGTCGCGCGCCAGGCCGTCGGGCAGGGCGACGCTCGCCAGCGCCGCGCCGTGCGCCGCGAGGCCGGCGACGAGGCGCCCCGGAGCCTCGGCCGGATCGAGCGTCACCCAGAGCGGCTCGCAGGCGGCGAGCTGGCGCCGCGTGGCGGCCTGATCCGAGCCGAACAGGCCGAGCACCGGGCCGCGCAGCGCCGTATCGCCGCGCGCCGGCGCCTCGGCCGCCAGCGCGCGGCCGAGCCCGCCGCTGCCGCACCACAGCACCGGTCCGGTGGCGGCGCGGCCGCAGGCGGCGATGCGGGCGAGGTCGCCCTCGGTCTCCGCGTCGAAGACCGAGATGCCGGGCGGCAACTTCAGGCCGGGATCGCCGCGCCGCGCATCGAGGCCCTCCGCGGCGAGCAGTGTCGCCAGATCGGATGCCACTGGCTGCCAGCCACCCGTCGCGTCGCGGGCATGTTGCCGTCCGCCGCGCGTCACGCGCCCCTGGACGGGGAAAGCGGGGGCGAGGACGACGCTGCGCCAGGCGCCGTCGCGCAGGCACGCCGCGAGCTCCGCCACCGGATGCCCGCGCAGCAGGCTGTCGAGCTTCTTGAAGGCGATGTCGCCGCCGGTCAGGATCGACGCCGCCGCCGCGACGCGCGCCATCGCAACTTCACGCGTCGCCTCGCGCGTCCCCGTCGCCAACGCCAGGCTGCCCGCGCCATCGGCCGACGCATCCCAGCGCACCGGCACCGGACCCGTCAGCGCGGAGAATTCCGCCGCGCTGTCGAGCGCGCCGGTCAGGTCGTCGGCGATCAGGCGGAGCACCGGCGGCATCACGGCCTGCCTCGCGGGATGCCGATGGCGCCGAGCGAGAGCCGCAGCCCGTCGGCCAGCTCCGCCGCGATGCGCAGCGCGACCGGCGCTGCGGCGTCGATGAACGCCTCCACCGGCATGCGCGTCGCGGCGATCGTCAGGCTGACGCCGGCAACCGGCCGGCCCGCCACATCCAGCACCGGCGCGGCGACGGTGCGAAGGCCATAGGCGTTCTCGCCATCCGACACGGCGAAGCCGCGCGCGCGAACCTCGGCGAGCCGCGCGAGCAGCTCGTCGAGGCCGGTCAGGGTGCGCTCCGACAGCATCACGCGCTCGACCGCCTGCAGATGCGCCCGCTGCTCGGCGTGCGGCAGCCAGGCCAGGATCGCCTGGCCGAGCGCGGTGGCATAGGCGCCGACCCGCGTGCCCGGCCGGCGCACGACGCCATGGCGTTCCAGCGCCGCCTCGACGCGCGCGAGATAGATCACCTCGCCATGCTCGAGCGAGCCGAGAGACGCCGCATCGGCCGTGTCCGGCACGGCTTCGCGCAGCAGCGGTGTCGCATGCTCCGGCAGGTCGCCGGCGGAGAGCGCCGCGAAGCCGAGCTCGAGGCAGCGCAGCGTCAGCCGGTAGCGCCGGCTGCAGGGCACTGCGCGCAGATAGCCGAGATCGGCGAGGGTCCCGATCAGCCGGAAGGCGGTGCCGCGGTCGAGCCCGGCGCGGGACGCGACCTCGGTCGCGGTCAACTCGGCCGCGCCGCGGCCGAACGCCCTCAGCACGGCGAAGACCTTCGCGACGGACTGCACCTGGCTCTTCGCATCGCGCGGCCCGGCGGACCGGCGCGTGGCTGCAGGCGTGGCCCGGCCGGTCGCTGCTCCTTCGCCGTCCGGCACGCCGTCCTGCCCCTTCCTCGCCCTGCGGCCCGGCTCCCCGCTGGCCGTTCGGATTCCGAACTTTTGTTCGGCCTTGTGCCAGCACTAACCGGCCCCGATCGGACCGGTCAAGCGCCGAGATCCAGCCGCACGCGCACGCAGGAGGGGCGCGGCGCCGCGCCTCAGAGCGAAGCGCCGCCGCAGACCATGATCTGCTGGCCTGTGATCGCGCCGGCTTCGGGCCCGAGCAGGAAGGCGGTCAGCGCGGCGACCTCCTCCGGGCGGATCAGGCGCCCGATCGGCGGCAGCTTCGGCGGCGAGGCCGCCCGGGCCGGGTCGCGCAGCATCGGCGTTTCGGTGGCGGCGGGAGCCACGACGTTCACCGTGATGCCGCGCGGCGCGAGCTCCTGCGCCCAGGCGCGCGCCATCGCCACCAGCGCCGCCTTGGTCGCACCGTACTGGCTCCGCCCTGCCAGCCCCATTGATCCGCGGCTGCCGATCAGCACGATGCGGCCCCCCTCCGCCATGCGCGGCGCCACCAGGTTCGCCAGCCGCTCCGCCGCCTCGACATGCAGACGCCACAGGGTCCGGCTTGCCTCGGGATCCAGCGCGCCGAGCGGCGCGGCGCGCATCACGCCGGCCGCGTGCACGAAGGCATCGACGCCGAGGCCGTCGAGCGTCGTCGGCAACTCGTCAGCGCCCGCCAGGTCCAGCCGGAGGTGCCGGTACTGCGGGTCCTGCCGCGCCGGATCGCTCCGGCTGATCCCGACCACCCGCCACCCCTCGCGCAGCAGCCGCGTGACGATGGCTGCCCCGATGCCGGAACTGGCCCCGGTCACGAGGGCCTGGCGGCCCGGCTCTCTGTCCATTGCTGCGCGCTCCGAGGGCGCCGCGCCGCGTTCACGGTCACGCGGCGGGCGCCCGTCAGCCTACATCGCGCGTGACGGCCGGGATGCGAAGACCCGTCCCGGGGCAACCCCTGACGCGATCCGCCGGCACGTCACCTCCGCAGCGCCGCCTCGGTCCGGTTCCGTGCGCCGAGCCGCTTCAGCACCGCCGAGACGTGCAGCTTCACCGTCCCCTCACCCAGGCCGAGCCGCGCGGCGATGTCGCGATTCGAAAGTCCCTCGCGCAGCAGTCGCAGGATCTCCGCCTGGCGGCGCGTCAGCCCCTCCGGCCGCGCTTCCGGCTCGCCGGTCGCCTGCGCCAGCGACGCGGCGGATGCGAGTGCGGCTTCCACCTCCGCCAGGCGCTGCAGCGCCTCCGCCGCATCCGGCAGCGCGACGATCGACTCGCGCAGCCGCGCGAGCGGCCGCGCCACGTCGCGCAGCGCGACGGCCGACAGGCCGCCGCCCGCCACCTCGCGCCGCCGCGCCGCCTCCAGCGCGGCATCCAGCGCCGCCCGCGCCTCGTGCCGGTCGGTCACGTCGAGCGCGACGCCGTCCCAGATGACGCTGCCATCCGGCAGGCGCCGCGGATGACCTAGCGAGCGCACCCAACGCGTCACCCCGTCGGGCCGCGTGACCCGCACCTCCTCGTCGAGCGTGCCGAGGGTGGCCGCGGAGCGTTCGAGCGCCGCGACGAAGCGGCTGCGGTCCGGCTCCGGCAGCCATTCGTGCCCGACCGCGGCGGAGGCCAGCAGCGCTTCCGGATCGAGGCCGAAGGTCTCGCGCACCGCGGGGCTGACATAGGTGTAGCGGTAGCGCCCGTCGGGCAGGCGGATGCGCTGCATGATGTGGCCGGGAAAGTGCCCGCCGAGCTCGTCGAGAACGCCAGCCGGGACCGGTGCGGGATCTGCCATATGTAGAAAGGTATATGAATTGGTGCCGGAGCCAAGCAAAATCGAATTTCCCTTGACCCGAAAGGCATAGGCCGTGACATGCTCGCCCGGAGGAACCGGGCAGGAACGTCGTCGGTGCGCAAGCTGATCATCGAGGCGCGCGTCAACGAGTACATGATGCGCGACGCGGGCAATCCGAACGTGCCCTACACGCCGGAAGAGATCGCCCGGGATGCGGTGGCCTGCCGCGAGGCCGGCGCGGCGGTGCTGCACTTCCACGCCCGCCAGCCCGACGGCACGCCCGACCATGCCGCGGAGAGCTACGCCGAAACGGTGCGGCTGATCCGCGAGCGCTCCGACATCCTTGTCCACCCCACACTCGGCTACGTCACGCTCGACGCCGCGCCCGAGGCGCGCATCGCGCATATCCTCGAGATGGCGAAGCACCCGGCGCGCGCGCCGCATTTCGCGCCGATGGACATGGGCTCGGTCAATGTGGACCGCTACAATGCGCAAGGGCGCCGCTTCGAGACGACGGAGCTCGTCTACCGCAACTCCACCGGCACGCTGATGCACTTCGCCGAGGCGATCCGCGGCGCGGGCCTCAAGCCCTACCTGGTCTCTTGGACGATCGGCTTCACGCGCTATGTCGGCGCCTTCATGGAGATGGGGCTGCTGGATGAGCCCGGCTATCTCTGCTTCTGCCTGACCGACAACACCTTCCTCGGCGGCCATCCCGGCACGCTGCGCGGCCTGCAGGCGCATCTCGATTTCCTGCCGCCGGACCGCCGGATCGAGTGGACCGTCGTGAACTTCGGCGGAAACCTCTTCTCGCTCGCGGCGCCGATCATCGCGGCAGGCGGGCACGTCTCGATCGGGCTCGGCGACTACACCTACCACGAGCTGGGCCGCCCGACGAACGCCGAGATCATCCGCCGCGTCGCCGAGATCGCGCGCGAGCTGGGCCGCGAGATCGCCACGCCGGACGAGGCGAAGGCGATCCTCGGCATGAGGAACTGAACGTCCAAGCCAGGGAGACCAGAACCATGATCCGTCGCCGCGCGCTGCTCGCCGCGCCCGCCGCCCTCGCGCTGCCCTATGCGGCGCCGCCCGCGCTGGCGCAGGGGCTGCAGCTCCGCATGCAGCACTTCCTCGGCACCAACGCCGCGCTGCACACCGTCGCCACGCAATTCGCCGAGGATGTCCGTAGCGCGACCGGCGGGCGCGTGACGATCAACGTGCTGCCCGGCGGCGCCGTCGTCGCCCCGACCGAGCTGCTGCAGACGGTGCAGAATGGCATCCTCGACGGCCATTTCGCCGCACCCTCCTGGTTCGCCGCGCGCGACGCGGGCTTCGTCATCCTCGGCGACACCGGCGCCACCTTCGCGTCGGTGGATGCGCGCGACCGCTGGTTCAGCGAGGGCAACGGCGTGGATCTCGGCCGTGCGCTCTACGACCGCTTCGGCCTGTACTACGTGGACCAGTTCTACTGGCCGGGCGAGCACATCCCCTCGCGCCGCGCGCTGAACACGGTGGAGGATCTGCGGGGCCTCAAGGTGCGCTGCCCGCCCGGCATGATCGCCGAGGTCTTCGGCCGCGCCGGCGCGAGCGTGGTCAACCTGCCGCTGCCCGAGCTGTTCAACGCGCTGCAATCCGGCGTGGTGGACGCCGCGGACCAGGCGAATCCGGGCCTGAACTATGCCGTCGGCCTCTACCGCAACGCGCGCTTCTCGGTCGCCGCCAACCACTCCATGCCGACCTGCGAGGTCTCGATCAACAAGCGCCGCTGGGACGGGCTGCCGGCCGAGGCGCGCCAGGCCATCTCGGCCGCGGTGAAGCGCATGTCAGCCGCACACAAGGCGGCGATCGAGCGCGAGGACGCCGAGGCACTGGGGAAGATGCGCGCCGAGGGCATCACCATCATCGAATGGCTGGTCGCCGAGACGCGCCGCCTCGGCCAGATCACCGCGGAGGTGCAGGACACCTATGGCGGCCGCGGCCCGATGGCGCGGCAGATCCTCGACAGCCTGCGCGCCTTCCAGCAGCGGGTCGGCTGAGTGCGCCGCCTCTCGCTGCGGATCGGCGACGCCGCTGCCTGGCTGTTCCTGGCGGCGGTCGCGATCACGCTGTGGGAGGTCGCGTCGCGCTACCTGCTCAACGCGCCGACCAGCTGGGCGCATGCGCTGGCGACCGCGCTCTGCGGCGTCGCCTTCGCGCTCGGCGGGGCGCATGCGCTGGCGCGCGACGAGCATGTGCGCATCGGAGTCTTCTACGACCGCTTCCGGCCGCGGGCCAGGCGCGCGGCCAGGCTGCTCGGCTTCGCGCTCGGCCTGTTCTACCTCGGCGGGCTGGGCCTGGGCTTCTGGGACCAGGCGGTGGAGGCGATCTGGCGCTTCGACTGGAACGGCCACTGGTCGCCGGAGCTGACGCCGGGCCCGCCCAACTGGCCGCTGCCGGCGCTGCTGCGCGGGGCGCTCGTGCTCGGCACGGTGCTGTTCCTGGTGCTGCTGCTGCGCCTCGGCTGGGCCGCGTTGCGCGGACAGGATCCGGCCTGATGGGGCTGGTCGATCCCGGCTGGCTTTCGCTCGGCATCTTCGTCGCGCTGATGGGCTTCCTGGCGCTCGGCGTGCCGATCGTCTTCACCTCCGGCGCCATCGCCGTCGCGCTCTGCCTGTGGTTCTTCGGCGAGCCGGGGCTGATGCTGGTGGCCAGCCGGTCCTTCTCCTTCCTCGACAGCTACGTCCTCGTCGCGGTGCCCTTCTTCGTCTTCATGGCCTCCGTGCTGGAACGCAGCGGGCTCGCACGCGACCTCTACGACGCGGCGAAGCTCTGGACCGGGCGGATGGTGGGCGGGGCAGGGGTGGTCACCGTCGTCGTCGGCGTGCTGATCGGCGCGATCATCGGCGTCGCGGGCGGCGAGATCGTGCTGATGGGCCTTGTCGCGCTGCCGCAGCTGCTGCGCTACGGCTACGACCGTCGCATGTCGATCGGGCTCGTCTGCGCCACCGGCGCGCTCGGCTCGATGATCCCGCCGGCGCTGCAGCTCGTCTTCTTCGGCATGGCGGCGAATGTCCCGGTCGGCGACCTCTTCATTGCCTCCTTCATCCCGGGCCTGGTGCTGGCCGCACTCTTCGTCGGTTACGTGCTGATCCGCTGCCGGCTGGATCCCGCCATGGGCCCGCCGCCGCCGGAGCGCGAGCTGGCGCTGACGCTGGGCGAGAAGCTGCGCGGGCTGAAGGGCGTCGTGCTGCCGCTCGCCGTATTGATGGCCACCCTCGGCTCGATCTATTTCGGCGTCGCGAGCGTGACGGAAAGCGCCGCGGTCGGCGCCGCCGGGACAATCCTCGCGGTCTGGTGGCGCGGCGAGCTGACCTACCGGCTGATCCGCGACGCGCTGATCGGCACCATGGCGGCCTGTGGCATGGTGATCTGGCTCGTGCTCGGCACCAATGCGCTGGTCGGCGTGTACAACCTGCTCGGCGGCATCGAGTTCATGAAGGCGCAGCTCTCCGGCCTGCCCTTCCCGCCACTCGTCGTCGTGATGCTGATGGTCGTGGTGTGGGTCGCGCTCGGCTTCTTCATGGACTGGATCGCGATCCTGCTGCTGACCGCGCCGATCTTCGTGCCCACCGCGGCCGCGCTCGGCTACGACCCGCTCTGGCTCGGCGTGCTCTTCAACCTCGCCATGCAGCTCGCCTACCTCACGCCGCCCTTCGCGCCGGCCTGCTTCTACCTGAAATCCGTGGCGCCGCCCGACATCTCCATGGACGAGATCTTCGCCGCCATGTGGCCCTTCGTCGGGCTGCAGATCCTCGCCCTCGCACTCCTCATCGCCTTCCCCGGGCTGGCCACCTGGCTGCCCGCCATCATCGGGTGAACGCCATGGCCGAACGCCGCATGATCATCCCCGCCGGCATGGAGAACATCGTCGAGCGTTTCCGGTACGCGCCGGGCGTGCTCGTCGGCGACACGCTGTACGTGTCCGGACAAGTGGGGCGCGACGAGAACCTGCAGGTCGTCACCGACACCGAGGCGCAGTTCGACCAGTGCTTCCGCAACGTGGGCAAGGTGCTGGACGCCGCCGGCTTCGCCTTCTCCGACGTGGTCGAGCTCGAGACCTGGTTCCTGAACTTCCCCGCCGACCTCGCCCTCTTCATGGGGGTGAAGGACCGCTGGATCACCGGGCCGGTCTATCCGACCTGGACCGGCTTCGGCGTCGCCTCCTTCTCCATGCCGGGCATCGTCTGCGAGGTGAAGGTGACTGCGGTGAAGTCGCGATGAACCTCCCGCTCGACACCGCGACGCTGGAGCGCTTCTACCTTGACCTCTGCCGGGTGCGCCGCTTCGACGAGCGCGTGATCGAGCTGTTCCTCAAGGGCATCGTCAAGGGCACCGCGCATAGCTGCGTCGGGCAGGAGGCGATCGCGGTCGGCGCCTGTGCCGCGCTGCGCCCCGACGACATGGTCGTCTCCCACCACCGCGGCCACGGCCACTGCATCGCCAAGGGTGCGGAGATGCCGCGCATGATGGCGGAGCTGCTCGGCCGCGCCACCGGCTATTGCGGCGGCCTCGGCGGGTCGATGCACATCGCCGCGCTGGATCGCGGCATCCTCGGCGCCAACGGCGTGGTCGGCGCGGGCATCGGCCTCGGCGCCGGCGCCGCGCTATCGGCCGCGATCCGGAAGTCGGGCCAGGTCGCGCTGGCCTTCTTCGGCGACGGCGCGGCGAATGAGGGCATCTTCCACGAGGCGTCCAACATCGCCTCGCTCTGGAAGCTGCCGCTGATCCTGCTCTGCGAGAACAACCGCTACGGGCTCTCCACGCCGATGGCGCTCGCCACCTCCGTCCCGCGCATCGCCGACCGCGCGGCGGCCTACGGCATGCCGGGCGAGACCATCGACGGCAACGACGTCGCGGCGGTGCACGCGGCGGTGGCGCGCGCCGTCGCCCGCGCCCGCGCCGGCGAGGGCCCGAGCCTCATCGAGGCGATGACCTATCGCTGGGGCGACCATTCGATGCGCGCCAACCTGCCGCGCTACCGCGCCGAGGCCGAGGAGGCGGAGGCACGCGCGCAGGGCGACGCGGTGGGACGCCTCGCCGAGGAGCTCCGCAGCCGCCAGGTCCCGGGCACCCGTCTCGACACGCTGCGCGGGGCCGCCGCGGCGGAGGTCGAGGCGGCCATCGCCGAGGCCGAACGCGCGCCGGAACCGACACCCGACGTGCTGGCCCCTGCCGTCCTCGCCCCGCCTGCCGCGCTGCTGGAGGAGCCGGGCCCCGCGCACCCCTCCGCGCGAGAGCTCTCCATGACGGAGGCGATCAACGAGGCGCTGGCGGGGGAGATGGCGCGCGACCCCTCGGTCTTCGTCCTCGGCGAGGATGTCGGGCGCATCGGCGGCATCTTCGGCTGCACGCGCGGCCTGATGGACCGCTTCGGCGCGGATCGCGTGCGCGACACGCCGATCAGCGAGAACGCCATCGCCAACATGGCCGTCGGCGCTGCCGTGACCGGCCTGCGCCCGGTGGTCGAGATCCAGATCTTCGACTTCGTGACACTGATGATGGACGCCATCGTCAACCAGGCGGCGAAGTTCCGCTTCATGCTCGGCGGGACGCCGCGCGTGCCGGTGGTGTTCCGCGGCCCGCAAGGCGGCGGCATCCGGCTCGGCGCGCAGCATTCGCAGTCGCTCGAGGCCTGGTTCGCCCACATCCCCGGCCTCGTCGTCATCGCGCCTGCCAGCCCCTATGACGCGAAGGGTCTGCTGGCGGCGGCGATCCGCGACGACAACCCGGTCGTCTTCCTCGAGCACAAGCTGCTCTACGTGCAGGCGCGCGGCCCCGTCCCGGCGGTGGACTACGCCATCCCGATCGGCCGCGCCGCGACGCTGCGCGCCGGGCGCGACGTGACGATCCTGGCCACGATGGCGATGGTCCCCCAGGCGCTGAAGGCCGCCACCGAGCTCGCGCGCGAGGGCATCGAGGCGGAGGTGATCGACCCGCGCACGCTCCGCCCGCTGGACCTCGACACGATCATCGCCTCCGTCCGGCGCACCAACCGCCTCGTCGTCGCGCAGGAAGGCTGGACGCGGCACGGCTTCGGCGCAGAGGTCGTGGCCGCCGTCGTGGAACAGGCCTTCGACTGGCTCGACGCGCCGCCCGAGCGCGTCGGCATGGCCGACATCCCGATGCCCTACAACGACACGCTCGAACGCGCGGTGATCCCGGCCGCGGCCGACATCGCCGCCGCCGCGCGCCGCACGCTGGGCCGTTGACGATGCCGCGCCGCAGCTTCGCCGACCTCCTGCACCGCGGCCGCCCCGCGCTCGGAACCTGGACGCAGGTGGCGGCGCCGGAGCTCGTGGACATGCTCGGCGCGGCGGGGCTCGACTTCACCATCGTGGATTGCGAGCACGGCGCCTTCGACCTGGCCCAGGCCGAGGGCCTGTTCCGCGCCTGCGACGCCGCCGGCCTCGTGCCGGTCGCGCGCGCGCCGGGCCTCGACCCGGGCTGGATCGCGCGCGCGCTGGATGCGGGGGCGGAGGCTGTGGTGGTGCCCGGCCTCGCCTCGGCCGAGGCTGCGCGGGTGGCGGTGGCCGCGACCCGCTTCGCCCCGGACGGCACGCGCGGCGCATGCCCCTGCGTGCGCGCGGGCGGGCACTTCATCCGCGACTGGCGCGCGCATGAGGACGCCGAGCGCGCGAAGGGCGTGATCGCACTCGTCGAGACTGCGGAGGGTCTCGACCAGGCCGAGGCGATCTGCGCGACGCCCGGCCTGCTCGGCCTGCTGGCAGGCCCCTTCGACCTCTCCGTGTCGCTCGGGCTGAGGGGGGATTATCGCCACCCGACGGTGCAGGCCGCGATGGACCGCCTGGCCGATGCGGCGCGCGCGAACGGCCTGCCGCTGATCGCGCCTGTCTTCGACCCCGACCCGGCCGAGGCGCTGCGCCAGCAGCAGGCCTGGATCGCCCGCGGCGCCAGCCTCTTCACCATCGCCACCGACAAGATCCTGTTCGTCACCGCGGTCGCGCGATACCGCGAAGCGCTGACCTCCGCGAGCCCGAGCCCTCCGCCGTGACCGCGCCCGGCATCGGCCGGCCCAGCGCCGAGGCGACCGGGATGCGGGGCAGCTCAACCCGCAGGACAATGCCCTTCG
>Ga0164290_1001107_pt1 | contig 52625 bp, 48 predicted proteins | sample Micstemetagenome_FD_108782 | JGI IMG/M metagenome (GOLD analysis project Ga0164290, IMG submission 108782) | Contaminated culture microbial community from soil near Moab, Utah, USA - Microcoleus steenstrupii SON62 (Illumina Assembly) | ecosystem: Environmental > Terrestrial > Soil > Soil crust...
CAACCGGCAGCAAGGTCGCGCGCCCCTGAGCGACCGCGTCCATGAAGAACGCACCACCAACGACCAAGGCCTCCTTGTTGGCCAGCATCAGGCGCTTGCCAGCACGCGCAGCGGCCAGGCAGGGCGCAAGCCCCGCCGCCCCGACGATGGCCGCCATCACCGCGTCCACCTCCGGGTGAGCTGCCAACTGCTCCAACGCCGCCGCACCCGCCAGCACCTCGGTCGGCAGACCGGCTTCGCGCAACCGGCGTTGCAGCGACTGTGCGGCCTCTGGCGTCGGCAACGCGGCCCAGCGCGGACGATGGATGCGGCATAGCTCGAACAAGTCGTCGGCACGGCTGTGCGCGCTCAATGCCACCAGCTCGAACCGGTCCGGGTGTCGGGCAATCACGTCGAGCGTGTTGCCGCCGATCGAGCCGGTCGCACCGAGGACGCAAACTCGCATGCGCTGCCCCATCAGACGGCTCCCACCAAGCTGACCAACGCCAGTGCCACTGGCAGCACCGGAAGCAGCGCATCGACGCGATCCAGCACACCGCCGTGACCAGGCAGCAATTGGCTGCTGTCCTTGGCGCCTGCGGCACGTTTGATGAGTGACTCAAACAGATCGCCCACCACGCTTAGCGCAGCGAGCAACAACAGGCCCAGCAAGGCCAGGGGCCAACCCAGTCCATCGATGAGGCGGCCATACAGGCTCGGCCCGTCAACCCAGGTCTGCGCATCGATCCAGGTGGCCCAGAACAACGCCAAGGCAAGCACGCCGATCATGCCGGCCCAGACGCCTTCCCAACTCTTGCCGGGGCTGATCGCCGGCGCTAGCTTGCGGCGCCCCATCGCCCGCCCCCCGAAATAGGCGGCGATGTCGGCGGCCCAAACAAGGCAGAGCACCGACAACAGGGCATTCAAGCCAAGCAGCTTCCAACTGGCCAAGGCCAGACCGGCAGGTACCAGCGTCAGCGGCCCCACCACCAGTCGCAGCGAGCCGGGCAGACGCGCCCAAGCCGGAGACGCGCCTCGTAGCGCCCAAGCACCGCCGAGCAGCCAGAACAGCATGGCGAGGTGCCAGATCAAGACGGGCAACTGGGCTAGTCCGTACCAGCCCATGCCCAGCAGGGCGACAACGCCAAGCGCATAGGCCACCGTTGCCCAACCACTGAGTCCGTTGAGCCGCGCCCACTCCCAGCCTGCCGCGGCAATCGTCACGCCGATGAACAGTTCGAAGGGCCAGTTCACCGGCGCCCAGAGCACTGGCAGCAGCACGGCCAACAGCAGCACGGCGGTGATGACGCGCTGCTTCAGCACGCCACCGGCTCCGGCTGCTTGACACCGCCAAAGCGTCGATCCCGCTCACGATAGGCCTGGATCGCGGCATCCAAGTGGACCTCGCCGAAGTCCGGCCAAAGGCAGTCAGAGAAGACAAACTCGGTATAGGCCACCTGCCAAAGCAGGAAGTTGCTGATGCGAACCTCACCGCCAGTGCGGATGAAGAGGTCCGGATCGGGGGCGTGGCTCATCGCCATGAACTCGCCAAGCCTGGATTCGCTGAGCTCCGCCGCGGGCACGCCAGCCGCCATCGCCCGCTTGCAGGCTTGCACGATGTCCCAGCGTCCGCCGTAATTGAAGGCAACGTTGAGCACGAGCTTGTGGTTGTGCTTGGTCGCCTCCTCGGCCTCATGCCAGGCCTTGCGCAACTTGTCAGATACCGCTTCACGGTCGCCGATGATGCGTATCTGCACCCCCATCGCCCCCATGCGAGCGAGGTATCGGCTGACCGCAGCCAGTACCAGCCCCATCAGGCCTGAGACCTCGTCGCTGGGTCGCTTCCAGTTCTCAGATGAAAACGCGAACACGGTCAAGTGTTCGACGTCGCGATCGATGCAGGCCTGGACCACGCGGACCAGCGCGTCGACCCCAGCCTTGTGGCCGAAAAAACGCGGCAGGAAGCGCTTCTTCGCCCAACGGCCGTTGCCATCCATGACGATGGCGATGTGGCGCGGCTTCGCGCCCTGCTCAGGCATGCCCCGCCGCCGCGTCAGACCGCCATGATCTCGGCTTCCTTCGCCGAGGCCAGCTTGTCGATGTCGCCGATGGTGCGATCGGTCAGCTTCTGGATCTCATCAGCCGAACGGCGCTCATCGTCTTCGGTGATCGCCTTGTCCTTCAGCAACTTCTTTGCGTGCTCGTTGGCGTCTCGGCGCAGATTCCGGACGGCCACCTTGGCATCCTCGGCCGTGTGCTTGCAGATCTTCACCAGGTCCTTGCGGCGCTCCTCAGACAGCGGCGGCATCGGCACACGGATCAAGTCGCCCTGACTGCTGGGATTCAGGCCCAAGTCGGATTCACGGATGGCTTTCTCGATCTTGGCGCCCATGCCCTTCTCCCAGGGCTGGACGCTGATCGTGCGCGCATCAAGCAGGCTGACATTGGCCACCTGGCTGATCGGCACCATCGAGCCGTAGTAATCGACATGCACCTGATCCAGGATGCCCGGGTGGGCGCGACCAGTGCGGATCTTCTGCAACTCGTTCTTGAAGGCCTCAACGGACTTAGCCATCTTGGCTTCGGCGTTCTTCTTGATGTCTGCGGTCGTCATGATCGTCTCTTGGCGTTAGCTCAAACGTGAACCAGGGTGCCCTCGTCCTCGCCCATGACGACGCGCTTGAGCGCACCGGGCTTGAAGATGCTGAACACCTTGATCGGCAGCTTCTGGTCGCGGCACAGCGCAAAGGCGGTGGCGTCCAGCACCTGCAGATTCTTCGTGATCGCCTCGTCAAAGCTGAGGCGTGCATAGCGCGTGGCGCTCGGATCCTTCTTCGGGTCGGCGGTGTAGACGCCGTCCACCTTGGTGGCCTTCAGCATGATCTCCGCACCGATCTCGGCACCGCGCAATGCGGCCGCCGTGTCGGTGGTGAAGAACGGATTGCCGGTTCCGGCACCAAAGATCACCACCTTGCCTTCTTCGAGATACTGCAGGGCCTTGGGGCGCACATAAGGCTCGACCACTTGCTCGATGCCGATGGCCGACATCACGCGAGCGGTCATGCCTTCTTGACGCATCGTGTCGGCCAACGCCAGCGCGTTCATGACCGTGGCCAACATGCCCATGTAGTCGGCAGTGGCGCGGTCCATGCCGACCGAGCCGCCCGCAACGCCTCGGAAGATGTTGCCACCGCCGATCACCACGGCCACTTCAACGCCCAACTGCGTCACTTCCTGAATTTCCCGGACCATGCGCACGATCGTGGCGCGGTTGATGCCGTAGGCGTCATCGCCCATCAGGGCTTCACCGGAAAGTTTCAGCAGGATGCGTTTGTAGGCGGGCATTGGCAGACTTCTAGGCGAGGGATTTCACCAGTGTAAAGGGGCGCCAGCGGCGCCCCTTTGCGAGTGAGTCAGCGGAAATTACTGACCCTTGGCGGCAGCCACCTGCGCAGCCACTTCGGCGGCGAAATCGTCGACCTTCTTCTCGATGCCTTCGCCGACCACGTAGAGCGTGAACGCCTTCACCGTGGTGGCCTTGTCCTTGAGCATGGCAGCGACGGTCTGCTTGCCATCGGCGGCCTTGACGAAGACCTGGTCGAGCAAGCTGACTTCCTTCAGGTACTTCTGCACCGAGCCTTCAACCATCTTGGTGACGATCTCGGCAGGCTTGCCCGACTCAGCTGCCTTCTCGGCGGCGATCTTGCGCTCCTGCTCGATCAACGCCGCGGGAACATCCGCACCGCTCAGGGCCACCGGCTTCATCGCGGCTACGTGCATGGCGACATCCTTGGCGGCGACCTCGTCGCCTTCAAAGGCGACCATCACACCGATGCGCACGCCGTGCAGGTAATGCGCCAGCTTGCCGACACCGGCATAACGCTGGAATCGGCGAATCGTCATGTTCTCGCCGATCTTGCCGATCAGACCCTTGCGCACGTCCTCAACGGTCGGGCCAAAGCTCTCCTGCGACAGCGGCAGCGCGCTCAGCGCGGCGACGTCGGCCGGGTTGTGGGCGGCGACCAGGCCGGCCAGCGCGTTGGCGAAGGCCAGGAAGGCGTCGTTCTTGCTGACGAAATCGGTCTCGCAGTTGACTTCGACCAGCGCGCCGGTACCGGCATCGACCGCAGCGGCGATGACACCCTCTGCCGTCACACGGGATGCCGCCTTGCCGGCCTTGTTGCCCAGCTTGACGCGCAGGATCTCTTCGGCGCGCGCCAGGTCGCCATCAGCCTCGGTCAGCGCCTTCTTGCACTCCATCATGGGAGCATCGGTACGCGCGCGCAGCTCGGCGACCATGCTTGCGGTGATTGCAGCCATCTTTAACTCCAGAAAATTCGCGGTGTGAAAAGGGGGCCTCGAAGCCCCCTCGTGCTCAAGCAGGCAGGAAAGCTCAGGCGCCTTCGCTGACCTCGACAAACTCGTCGCCAGCGGCAGCCACCGCTTGCACCAGCTCGTTGCCAGCATTCGCGCGGCCTTCCAGCACGGCGTCAGCCATCGCGCGGGCATACAGCTCGATCGCCTTGGCCGAGTCGTCGTTGCCCGGAATCACGTAGTCGATGCCCTCAGGCGAGTGGTTGGTGTCAACCACAGCAATGACCGGAATGCCCAGCTTCTTCGCCTCGGCAATCGCAATCTTGTGATAGCCGACGTCGATCACGAACAGCGCATCGGGCAGTGCCGGCATGTCCTGAATGCCACCGATGTTCTTTTCCCGCTTGGCGATCTCGCGATCGAACATCAAGGCTTCCTTCTTGATCTTCGACTCGGTACCGGCCTCCTTGGCGGCCTGCATTTCCTTCAGCTTCTTCAACGAGCCCTTGACGGTCTTGAAGTTGGTCAACATGCCGCCGAGCCAACGCTGTTCAACGAAGGGCATGCCAGCGCGCTGGGCCTCCATCGCGACGATCTCACGAGCCTGACGCTTGGTGCCGACGAACAGGATATTGCCGCGCTTGCTGGCCAACTGACGGGTGAACTTCAGCGCTTCCTGGAAGGCCGGCAGGCTCTTTTCCAGGTTGATGATGTGGATCTTGTTGCGATGGCCGTAAATGAACGGGGCCATCTTGGGGTTCCAGAAGCGGGTTTGGTGACCAAAATGGACACCAGCTTCCAGCATTTCGCGCATCGTGACAGACATGGAGACACTCCGAAGGTTGGGTCTGAAGCCGCAGCAGAACCCGAAACATCGTTCGAGCACCATTCGGGCTGCGGCCAGCGGTTGAGGTTGGCGCTTCGCGCGGCGTGACCACGCAAAGCCTGTCGAGTATAGCCCTTTTCTCTCAATGCCCCAGCTTCAGCAGTTGCCCCTCCCCGACGGCCAAGTCCTGCCGCTGCTGAACACGGCCGCACTCAGGCGCCTTGAGCAAGACGCTGCGAGCGGGCAACTGATGGAACGCGCCGGCCTGGCCGTGGCACGGCTGGCCAAGGCAGTGTGGCCGCACGCCCAACGGGCCAGCGTCGTCTGCGGACCCGGCAACAACGGCGGCGATGGGCTGGTGGCCGCGAGATTGCTTCAGGCGCAAGGCCTGACCGTGCAATGGGTCGCTGTCGGGCGCGGGCGCCGTCAGTCGAACGAGCGCCAACAGGCAGAGGCAGCCGCGGCCGCGGCCGGGGTGCGCGCCGTGAGCTTGGACGCCCTCGATCCAGACGCCGACTTTCTCGTGGACGCCCTGCTCGGCATCGGGTTGAACTTGGCGCCAGCGGGCGAGTTGCTGGCCGCCATCGATGCCATCAACCGCCACCCGGCGCCAAAGCTCGGCGTCGACCTGCCGAGCGGTCTCCAAGCCGATACCGGCCACACCCCAGGGGCCGCGGTGCGCTGCGCTCACACGCTGAGCCTGCTGGGGCCGACTCCTGGCCTGTTCACGGGACAGGGTCGCCAACAAGCCGGCAGGCTCTGGCTGGATCGCCTCGACTGCCAACAGGGCGAGTCCGTCGTCGCTCTGGCCGGCAGCCCGCGCCTGGCGTGGCGGCAACTTTCCGCACGCAGGCGCTGGCCCCATAGCGGCCACAAAGGCAGCGCCGGGCGCGTCTGGGTGCTGCAAGGGGCGACTGAGATGGCCGGTGCAGCGCGACTGGCGGCGCGCGCCGCGCTAGCCGCCGGCGCAGGTCGCGTCTACCTGGCCGGCGATGCAATCGACAGTGACCCGCTTTGGCCCGAGTTGATGCGTCGCCAGCCCGCCCAGGCCCTGGCTGAAGTGGTCGATGGCGTCGGTGTCGTTGGATGCGGGGGCGGCAGCGGAATCGCGAGCGATTTGTCGAGCTGGCTCGTGAACGCAGCCCAACTGGTCATTGATGCCGACGCCCTCAACGCGTTGGCGGGTTCGTCCGGCCTGGTTCACGCGCTAGCCGAGCGACACCTTCGCGGGCTTCGCAGCGTGATCACGCCGCACCCGCTGGAAGCCGCACGGCTGCTCGACACCACCACCAACGACGTGCAAGCCGATCGCCTCAAAGCCGCCAGCGCGCTTGCAGAACGCATGCGCTGCACGGTGATCCTCAAAGGCTCGGGCAGCGTGATCGCCACCCCTGGCGCGTTGCCGCGGATCAATAGCAGCGGCCACGCGGCGCTGGGCACTGCGGGCAGCGGCGATGTGCTCGCCGGCTGGCTGGGCGGGCTGATGGCGCAGGCGCCCGAGGCGCCAACGCACGACTTGGCCGCCATCGCCTGCGCCTGGCAGGGCGAGGCCGCAGACAGGCTGCCCTTAGGGGGCGGCCCGCTGCGCGCCAGCGAGTTGATCAGCGTGATGACGGAACTGCAGCCTTAGCGCCGTTTGCGAGTCGCGCCCTTTTTGGGCGCATCGCCTCGAACGTGCTTGCGAGCGGAGTCGGTACGCGCGGCCTTCACTTCCTTGGCGCGCTCGGCACGCTGACGCTTCAGCAGGCGGTCTTCATCATGAACAGCTCGCAACTGCTCACGAACCGTTTCATGCTCGACCTTCGCGGCTGGAGCCTTGCCATTGCGCACCGGCGCCGTCCGCGGTGTGTCGTGATCTCGGAAGAGTCGGAACTCGATGCGCAGACCATCCAGATCCACCCGACTGACTTGCACGTGCATGCGAGCGCCAAGCCCATACCGGACCCCGGTGCGCTCACCGCGCAACTCCTGCCTGGCCTCGTCGAAGCGGAAGTATTCGCCACCCAATTCGGTGATGTGCACCAGCCCCTCGACAAACAAGCTCTCAAGCTGCACGAACAGGCCGAAGGGCGTTACCGCGGTGACATGACCCAGGTAGTCCTCCCCAAGTCGATCGCGCATGTAGCGGCACTTCAACCAGGCCTCGACATCACGCGACGCCTCATCGGCGCGCCTTTCATTGGTGCTGCATTGCAGCCCAGCGGCCTCCCACCATCCCAGGGCCGCCTCGCCCCTTCCTGGACCGTAGTGCTTGCCGGCGAGAACCGCCTTGATGGCACGATGTGTCAGCAGGTCTGGGTAGCGCCGAATCGGGCTGGTGAAGTGGGTGTAGGCACCATAGGCCAGTCCGAAGTGACCATTGTTGTGCGGCGTGTAGATCGCTTGCTGCATCGAGCGCAGCAGCAGCATGTGGACTTGCTGATGGTCGGGTCGATCCTTGGTCGATTGCGCAAGTTGCTGCAAGTCTGACGGCTTGAGCGGATCAGGCAGCGTGGCATTCACGCCGAGCGCGCGCAAAGCCGCCTGCAGGGTCTGCCGCTTCTGCGGCGTCGGCCCCTCGTGCACGCGAAAAAGTGCCGGGTGCTCCGCCGACTGCAGAAACTCCGCGGCGCAAACATTTGCCGCCAGCATCGCCTCTTCGATCAGGCGGTGCGCCTCGTTACGAGTGCGCGGCACGATGCGCTCGATACGCCCGTTGTCGTCACACACGATCTGCGTTTCCGGTGTATCGAAATCAACCGCCCCGCGTCGTTGTCGCGATGCAAGCAGGCATTTGTAGACACCGTGCAGGTTCAGCAACTGAGGAACCAAGGCGGTTCGGCGCTGCGCCTCCGGCCCATGGGTATTGGCCAGTACGGCGGCCACTTCGGTGTAGGTCAGCCGCGCATGAGAACAGATCACCGCCGGATAGAACTGGTAGGCCTCAGTCGCACCGTCAGCGTCGATGATCATGTCGCAGACCATGCTCAGCCGATCCACATCGGGATTCAACGAGCACAGGCCATTGCTGAGCTTCTCCGGCAGCATCGGAATCACCCGACGCGGGAAATAGACGGAAGTGGCGCGCTCGAATGCATCACCGTCGAGCGCTTCACCCGGCTTCACGTAGTGGCTGACATCAGCGATCGCCACCAGCAAACGCCAGCCGTTCCGCGCCGACTTGCCTCGCCCCACCTTCACGGGCTCGCAATACACCGCATCATCAAAGTCTCGAGCATCCTCGCCGTCGATCGTCACGAGCGCCACGTCGCGAAGGTCCACCCGCCCCTTCAGGTCGACGGCGCGCAATGCGTCAGGCAACTTGGCGGCCTGCGCCAGCGTCTCGGCGGAAAAGGCGTGCGGCACCTCGTACTTGCGAACAGCGATCTCGATCTCCAGGCCGGGATCGTCGATATCGCCGAGAACCTCGGTGACTCGGCCAACCGGTTGCGCATACAGCGCTGGAGGCTCGGTCAGCTCAACGGCCACCACCTGGCCCGGACGTGCCTGGGCAATGCCGCCCTTCGGGATCAGGATGCCCTGGCCGAATCGCTTGTCCTCCGGCGCCACCAGCCACATGCCCCCTTCCAGCAACAGCCGGCCGATGATCGGACGGGACCGGCGTTCCTCAATGTCGACGATGCGACCTTCCGGTCGCCCCCGCTTGTCCATTCGGACCACCCGCACGCGGACACGATCGCCGTGAAGTGCCGCCCGCACTTCGTTGGGCGGCACGAAGACATCGGGCCCACCCTGCGGATTGAGCACGAAACCGTGGACATCGCGATGCCCCTGGAGGATGCCGCTCAGCTCTTCAAGCAAGCCGAGACCCTGAGGCTCAGAATTTTTCGCGTCAGGGCTTGTGTGTTGAGTTTTTTTGATGGTAAAGTCCTTGTCTTCGCCGAATTGCACGAGAGTGTGATGAAGCAAAGCCCAGGTGGCGGAATTGGTAGACGCACTAGTTTCAGGTACTAGCGGGTAACTCCGTGGAGGTTCGAGTCCTCTCCTGGGCACCAAAACAAGAAAAGGCCAGCACGAACGTGCTGGCCTTTTTTCTTTGCTGCATCGGAAGCAAGGTCCCGAGGACCTTGCATGAGAACGAGAGCGGATCGGCTTCTACGCCGGGCCCGCGGCACGGTAGCGAGTCCACGAGCAGTCAAAGGATTCGCTCCTCCGACTTCATTCAGTACGACAGCTTCTTCTTCAGATCGTCAGGCCGCATGCCGTCGTAATCCTCGAAGTGCTGGTGGATCCAGGGCGACGTCTCGAGGAACTCGACCTGGTAGTCCGGCTTGAACACCGACACCGACTTGGTCCAGATCACTGCCGAGCGCAGCTCGCTGATCGCCGGGATCGCGCGCAGCTTCTCGACGACGGCCTTGAGCGTCACGCCGGAATCGGCAAGATCGTCAACGAGCAGCACTCGGCCCGCGAGTTCGCCTTTGGGCATGGTGATGGTCTGCGCAATGTCCAGGCGCCCTTGCACGGTTCCAGCCTCTGCTCGATAGCTACTGGTGCTCATGATCGCCAGCGGCTTGTCGAACACGCGAGAGAGCACGTCACCAGGCCGCAAGCCACCGCGAGCCAGGCAGAGGATCTGATCGAACTCCCAGCCGGAAGCGTGCACCTTGAGTGCCAGGCGCTCGATCAGCAGGTGGTACTCATCCCAAGACACATAAAGGTGCTTGCCATCGTCGGTCAGCATGGTTTCCGTTCTCCGTATCAGGCGGTGTAGGGGTGCTGCAGCAGGATCGTATGGTCACGATCGGGTCCGGTGGAAACCATCGCGATCGGCACACCGATGAAGGCTTCGATGCGCTTCAGGTAGGCGCGGGCCTTGGCCGGAAGCGCATCCCAGCTCGTCGTGCCGAATGTCGTCTCGGTCCAACCCGGGAAGGTCTCGTAGATCGGCTCGCAGGCCGCGATGTCGTCCGGATCCAGCGGCAGGATGTCGATGCGCTCGCCTCGCAACTCGTAGCCCACCCCCATCTGCACCTCCTTCAGCCCGTCGAGCACGTCGAGCTTGGTCAGACACAGGCCGCTGATGCCGTTGATGATCATCGAGCGCTTCAGCGCGGCCGCGTCAATCCATCCACAGCGGCGAGCCCGGCCGGTCACGGTACCGCGCTCCTGACCGACCACGCTCAGATGATGGCCTACCGTACCCTCCTTCTCCCACTCCAGTTCAGTCGGGAAAGGGCCGCTCCCGACTCGCGTCGCATAGGCCTTGGTGATGCCGAGCATGTAGTGCAGCATCTGCGGACCGACGCCAGAACCTGCAGCGGCATTGCCGGCAACACAGTTCGAGCTCGTCACGTAAGGGTAGGTGCCGTGGTCGATGTCGAGCAAGGTGCCCTGAGCACCCTCGAACAGGATGTTGTCTCCGCGCTGGTGCGCCTTGTGCAGCAGGTAGCCGACATCGGCCAGCATCGGCGTGATGTCCTTGGCGAGCTGCATTGCCTGTTCGAAGATCGGCTCGAAGCTCAGCGCCTCCGACTTCAGATAGCCGGTCAGCGCATGGTTATGCAGCGCCAGCAGCTCCTTGAGCTTGGCAGCGAAACGGTCCGGATGCTTGAGGTCCTGGAGGCGAAGCGCACGTCGTGCCACCTTGTCCTCGTAGGCCGGTCCGATGCCCTTGCCGGTGGTGCCGATCTTGCCACTGCCGCTGGTTTCGCGAAGCTGTTCGCGCGCCTTGTCCACGGCGACGTGGAAGGGCAAGATCATCGGGCAGGATTCGCTGATCTTCAGGCGCGAACGCACCTCGACGCCGGCGGCCTCCAGGCGCTGGATCTCGCTCATCAGGTGTGCCGGATCCACGACCACGCCGTTGCCGATGTAGCAGGCAACGCCGTCGCGCATCACGCCGGAAGGGATCAGCTGCAAGGCCGTCTTCACGCCCTTGATGACCAGGGTATGGCCGGCGTTGTGACCGCCCTGGAAGCGCACCACGCCTTGCGCGTGGTCAGTCATCCAATCGACCACCTTGCCCTTGCCTTCGTCACCCCACTGCGTGCCGACCACCACCACATTGCGGCCGCGCTTGATTGCGTCTGTCATGTTCATCTTTCGGTTCGTTCGCTGGCACGGCCTCAAAGCGCGCGCACCACCCATCCATCAGCGTCGCGCTGCAGCTCGCGATCGCAAGCGTATTCCTCGCCCTCGTCCTCGTGTCCGGGCAGTACACAGACAACGGTTTCCCCCTGCTGGCGAAGGCGACGGACCTGCTCGCGCAGTTCGGGATCTTCTCCCCAAGGTGCGCGCACCGCACCTCGCAGTGACTGGCTGGGCAGCACCTCGACGAGGGTCTTCAAGTCCAGCGAGCAACCCACCGCCGGGCGGCGGCGGCCGAAAGCGGCCCCCACCTCGTCGTAGCGGCCGCCACGCAGCAAGGGCTGGGTCTGCCCCATCACGTAGGCGTTGAAGCAGACCCCTGTGTAATAGCCGTTGCCGGCCACCGCCGCCAGATCGAAGCCAACCCGAAGCCCAGGATGACTGCGCTCCAGGTGCTCATGGAGCCAGGCCAGATCATTGAGCGCGGCACGAATCGGCGGCAGATCAGGTAGGCGGGCCGCCGCCTGGCGCAGGATCTCGCGGCCGCCTTCCAGCTCCAGCAAAACCATCAGGTCGCCTGCGCTGGCTAGGCCCTGGGCGGCCGATCGCAGCGCCTGCGGCGAGCGCACGCTCAGCGCTTCCAACACCGCAGCCCGCTGCCCCGCAGTTGCCTGCCCGGCATCCAGCAAGGCCTGCACGCAACGCGCATCGCTAAGCTCGACGAGAGGCCCCTGCAGACCCAGGCCCTCAAGCGCATCCAGCGCCAGCTCAAGCACCTCAAGATCCGCTTCCAGTCCCGCGTGACCGTAGACCTCAACACCGAACTGAAGCGGTTCGCGCGAGGCCAGTGGGCCGCTCGGTCGCGCATGGACGACAGGGCCGCAATAGCACAGCCGGGTCACGCCACGCCGGTTCAGAAGATGCGCGTCGATGCGCGCCACCTGGGGCGTGGTGTCGGCGCGCACGCCGAGACTGCGTCCCGAGAGTTGGTCGACCAGCTTGAACGTACGCAGGTCCTGCTCACGGCCGGCGCCACTGAGTAGCGACTCAAGGTGCTCGACCAGAGGCGGCATCACGAGCTCGAAACCGTAGCGCAAAGCCAGGTCCAGCAAGTGACGCCGCAATTCCTCGATGCGGCGCGCCTGGGCCGGGAGGACGTCAGCGAAGTGCTCGGGCAGCAGCCACGCAGAGCTCATGCAAAAAAGCGCCAGGGGTTAAAAACGGCATTCTACGGGGCCGCTCCCGCGCCACTCAGAGCTCGCGCAACCCCAACAGCAACAGGCCCAAGAGCATGCTGGAGAGGCCGACAAATCGCAGTTGGCCATCGCTCAATTGCAGCAGCCGGGCAAACATCGTGCGCCAGCTGCTCGGACTCAGAAAAGGCATCAGGCCTTCGAGCACCAGCATCAGCCCCAGTGCACCGAGCAGCCAGTCCATCGCTACTTGCGGGCCGGTCCGGTCGCAGGACCCGCGCCGCGCATGGCTTTGAAGAACTCGCTATTCGGATCCAGCACCATGACGTCGCTCTTGCTGCGGAATGCAGCGCGATACGCCTCCAGCGAACGATAGAACTGCGCAAACTGCGGGTCGCGACCGAACGCGTCGGCATACAGCGCCGAAGCCTTCGCATCACCTTCGCCCTTGATCCGCTGCGCATCCCGGTAGGCCTCGGCCAACAGGACCTCACGCTGGCGGTCGGCATCAGCCCTGATCTTGTCCGCCTCGGCGGAGCCGGTGGCGCGCAGTTCATTGGCAACGCGCTGGCGCTCCGACGCCATGCGGCGGTAGACCGAATCCGTGATGCTGGCAGCAAAGTCGACACGCTTGACCCGGACGTCCATGATCTCGATGCCGAACTGCTTCGCGTCATCGGTGACACGCTTGGCGACACCGCGCATCACGGCGTCGCGTTCGGTGGACAGCACGCCCTGTACCGTACGGCGAGTCACTTCCTCGTTCAGCGCAGCCTGCACCAGCGGCGTCAGGCGGCTCTCCAGGTTGGCGATGCTGGTGCCGCTGTTGCGGATGAACGCACGTGCATCCGAAATGCGCCACTTCACCAACCAGTCGATCACCAGGCTCTTCTTCTCTGCCGTGAAGATCGGGCGGGTCTCGGTGCTGTCCAGCGTCTGAATGCGACGGTCCATGAAGACCACGTTCTGGAACGGCGGCGGCAGCTTGAACTTCAGGCCGGGCTCAGTGACGACCTCCTTGATCTCGCCAAGCGCGTAGATCACGGCGAACTGCCGCTGGTCGACGACGAACAGCGTCGAGCTGGCGACCAGCAGCGCCAGCAGAAGGCTGAAAACGATGGGAAGAATGCGGTTCATGATCAGGATTCCTGATGAAGCTCAACGCGCATCGCGGTCGCGGCCGCGTTGGCTCTCTCGACTGCGAGCGTCCAGCCCCGCTGGCGCGGTGGTCACCACGGTGTCGCCGGCTGCCGTCGGCGCCGGCGCGGCCGCAGCGGGAACGCCGGCCTGTTGCATCAGCTTGTCCAGAGGCAGGTACAGAAGGTTCGAACCGCTGCGGCTGTCAACCATCACCTTGCTGACATTGCTGTAGACCTGCTGCATGGTGTCGATGTAGATGCGGTCGCGGGTCACCGCGGGCGCCTTCTGGTATTCCGCCAGCACCGAGCGGAAGCGCTGCGCATCACCCTCGGCCTGCGCGATCACCCGGGCGCGATAACCGTCCGCCTCCTGGGCCAGGCGCGCCGCCGTGCCCTTGGCCTTCGGAATCACATCATTCGCGTAGGCCTCACCCTGGTTCTTCGCGGTCTCGCGGTCGGCACTGGCCTTCAGCGCGTCCTCGAACGCGGCCTGAACCTGATCGGGAGGCTGCACGCTGCCCATGTTGACGCTTGCCACCAGCACGCCCGTCTTCAGGCGATCCAGCTGAGACTGGATCAGCTTGGACAGGTCGTTGGCAATCGCATCGCGCTGCTCGTACAGCACCGAATCCATGGTCGAGCGACCGACGATCTCGCGCACCGCCGACTCCGCCGCCTGCTTGACGGCCAAGGCCGGGTCGCGGTTCTCGAACAGGAAGTCCTTTGCATCCTTCAGCCGGTACTGCACAGTGAAGCGAATGTCGACGATGTTCTCGTCCTGGGTCAGCATCGACGAGTCGCGCAGCCCGGTGGACGGCACGACCTCGAGTCGACCCACTTCGACCGACTGCAGTTGCGTCACCGGCAAGGTCGTGTGCGACTGGAACGGGTAAGGAGCGCGCCATTGGAAGCCCGCATCCACCGTCTTGCTGTACTTGCCGAAGGTGGTGACGACCGCCTGCTCGCCTTCCTGCACGATGTAGAAGCCGCTACCCAGCCATCCCAGCACGACGACGGCAGCGATCAGTCCGACGCCGGCCCCTGCCGCCTTCATGTCCGGGGGCGGACTGCTCCCGCCACCACCGGCACGCGGCCCGCTACCGCCGGGCATCAGATTGCCCAGCTTGCGCTTGAAGTCGCGCCACAACTCGTCCAGATCGGGGGGGCCGTCCTGTTGGGAGCGAAGGCCGAAACGGCTGAGCAAGCTGGCCAGGGCATTACGGGTCATGGCAGGCATGGTGTCAGGTAAGCAAAGGGTTGGCGGCAAGCGGGGTATCTGAGGGCAGTTCGGCGTGATCCAAGGGCTCGCCGCGTGCAGCGCGCGCGAGCAACTGTCGCAGCTCGGCCACCCCTTCGCCGCTATGAGCGCTGAGATGGATGCGTGGCACCCGCTGTCCCGAGGGCCGCTCGACCCAGTCGAGCCGCTGACGCGGCTGCAGGCTGGGCTCAAGGGCATCGATCTTGTTGAAGACCACGATCTGCGGCGTCTCGCCAACACCGATCTCGTCCAGCACGCGCTCGACTTCGGCCCATTGCTCATGCAGCTTGGGGCTGGTGGCGTCCATCACATGCAGCAGCAACTGGGCGTCGGCGGCTTCCTGCAACGTCGCCTTGAAGGCGTCGACGAGCTTGTGGGGCAAATCGCGGATGAAGCCCACCGTGTCGGACAACAGCGCCTGCGGCGTTCCGTCACCGAGGTAGAGCGCTCGGGTGGTGGTGTCGAGCGTCGCGAACAGCTGGTCGGCCGCATAGCTGCCGGCCTTGGTCAAGGCGTTGAACAGGCTGCTCTTGCCGGCATTGGTGTAGCCGACCAAGGAGACGCGCAGCTGGCCGCCGCGGGCCCGCGCCTTGCGCTGCGTGTCGCGCTGCTTGCCCACCTTGATCAGGCGCGCCTTCAGCTGCTTGATGCGCTCGTCGATCATGCGGCGGTCCAGTTCCATCTGGCGCTCGCCCGGACCGCCGCGGGCACCGATGCCGCCACGCTGCCGCTCAAGGTGGCTCCAACGCCGTACCAAGCGCGTCGCCAGGTACTGCAACTGGGCCAGTTCGACCTGCAGCTTGCCTTCATGGCTGCGCGCGCGCTGCGCAAAGATCTCCAGGATCAAGCCGGTGCGATCGGTCACCGGCACGCCGAGATGGTTCTCCAAGTTGCGCTGCTGAATCGGGCTCAGGGCCTGATCGAAGAGCACGGCCTCGGCCGCATGCGCGAGCACCAGCGCCTTGATCTCATCGGCCTTGCCGCTGCCGACGAACAGCGCCGCATCCGGCGCCTTGCGACGGGCGATGACCCGGGCCACCGCCACGTCGCCGGCGGTGGCAGCGAGCAGGGCGAGTTCATCCAGGCTGTCGTCAAAATCGACATCTCGACCGAAGTCGACGCCGACCAGCACGTCACGCGCCAGATCACCGGCGGCTTCAGGGGTTGGGTTCAATCGGAACTCGGGCGCCCGCGGAGGCGCCCATCAGCGCTCAAGGCTGCGGGGGATTGGCGTCGGCGGCGTGGAAGTTCACCGCCCGTCCAGGCACCACGGTGGAGATCGCATGCTTGTAGACCATCTGCGTCACGGTGTTGCGCAACAACACCACGTACTGGTCGAAGGACTTGATCTGGCCCTGCAGCTTGATGCCGTTGACCAGGTAGATCGAAACCGGCACATGTTCCTTGCGCAGCAGGTTCAGAAAGGGATCCTGCAGCAGCTGACCTTTATTGCTCACGATATGTTCCGTGTTCGTTGTGGTGGAAAGGAGCGGCAGACCTTAACACAGCAAGGCCCGGCGCTCACTCGCCACGGCGATCGAAGGGGTTGTCGCTGGAACGCATCTCGATGCGCATCGGGGTGCCGGTCAGGCCGTAATGGGCGCGGATGCGCGCCTCCAGGTAGCGCTTGTAGCTGTCGCTGACATGATCCAGCGAATTGCCGTGAACGACGACGATCGGCGGGTTCATGCCGCCCTGGTGCGCATAGCGCAGCTTGGGCCGGAAGCCGCCGTCGCGTTTGGGCTGCTGATGCTCGACGGCGTCATGGATCAGGCGCGTCAGCACCGGCGTGGTCAGCTTCTTGAAGGCCGACGCGTGCGCCTCCGCCAAGGCCTTCCAGAGCGGCCCCAGGCCCTGCCGCTTGAGCGCCGAAATGTTCACGATGGATGCGAACTTGAGGAATCCGAGACGCGCCTCGATCGAACGTGCCAGCATCTCGCGCTGGTAGCTGTCGACGGCGTCCCATTTGTTGATCGCGATCACCACCGCCCGGCCGCTCTCCAGGATGTAACCGGCGATGTGCGCATCCTGGTCGCTGACGCCCTGCGTGGCGTCGAGCAGCAGCAGCACCACATTGGCGTCGGCGATCGCTTGCAGGGTCTTCACCACGGAGAACTTCTCAATCGCCTCGAACACGCGACCCTTGCGCCGCAGTCCAGCGGTGTCGATCAGCTCGAACTTGCGGCCGTCTCGCTCGAACGGAACGGAAATCGCATCGCGGGTGGTGCCCGGCATGTCAAAGGCAACCAGCCGCTCCTCGCCCAGCCAGGCGTTGATCAGCGTGCTCTTGCCGACATTGGGGCGGCCGGCGACCGCCAGGCGGATCGGCTTGTCGCCCTCGTCAGCGATCTCCTCCTCGTCGTCGTCCTCGGGGAAGAAGCCTTCCAGCGCCAGCTCGATCAGGCTGCGGATGCCCTGGCCATGCGCCGCCGAGACCGGGATCGGCTCACCGATGCCGAGCTCATAGAACTCGGCCAGCTGCGGCGAGTCGCGCATGCCCTCGGCCTTGTTCACCGCCAGCAGCACCTTCTTGCCGGCTGTGCGCAGGTAGTCGGCGATATCGTGGTCCTGCGCCGACAGGCCAGCGCGCGCATCGACGACGAAGACCACCGCATCGGCCTCGGCGACCGCCTGGCGAGTCTGCTTGGCCATCTCCTTGATGATGCCGGTCTCCGCCGTCGGCTCGAAGCCGCCGGTGTCGATGACGATGTACTCGCGCTTGCCCAGGCGTCCGTCGCCGTAATGGCGATCACGGGTCAGGCCGGCGAAATCGGCAACGATCGCGTCACGGCTCTTCGTGAAGCGATTGAACAGGGTGGACTTGCCGACGTTCGGCCGGCCCACCAGTGCGATGACCGGCTTCATGCGACTAGTCCTTATTCAGGCCGGAAGGCGTGCACGCCACCGTCCTTGGCGACCACCAGCATGGTCGTGCCGGACAGTGCGGGGGCCGTGACGATCGGCGACGACCCGGTCTTCAGGCGCAATTGCGGCTTGCCGGTTGCCCGATCCAGGAAATGGACATACCCCTCGAGGTCGCCGAAAACCACCACCTGGCCGGTGACCAGCGGGGCGGCGAGCTTGCGGTGCTGGAACGCTTCGCTGCTCCAGATCGTCTCGCCATTGCTGGTACGCCAGGCCGTCAGGCGGTCCGAAGCGTCAAAGCCGACGATCGCCTGGGCATCGCCACCGACGCCGATGGCGCCGGCGTTGGGGCGGCTCCAGACCTGGCTGCCGCGCTGCGCGTTGACGCAACCGACCGCCGACTGGAACGCTCGAGCGCAAATCAGGTCACCGGTGCGAACCAGCGGCGCGACCACATCGGCGAGCCGCTCCACCTCGTTGGTGCCCCGCGGATTCGCCACGTTGGCCTCCCAGCGAAGCGTGCCCTTGAGCGGATCCACCCCGGCCAGCCGCGGCCCCTGGCCGACCACCAGCGTGTCCTTGTAGGCCGTCAGGCCGCCTGGTTGCGACAGCAACAGCGCATCGCCCGGACGGCGCAACTCCCAAAGGCGCTGGCCGTCCAGCGCGTCGAAGGCGAGCACGACGCGGTCGACGCCGAGCACGAAGACGCGCTCGCCCGCCACCAGCGGCGCGGTGCGCACCGGCGCCTTCAGACGCTGGCGCCAACGCTCGTTGCCGCCTTCGAACACCACCAGATCCTGGTCACGGGTGACGACGGCAGCGAAACGACCATCGCTGCCGATGCCGGCGCTGAGCCCGGCCTTGGCATCGGCGCGCCAGAGTTCCTTGCCGTCAAGCGCCCGCAGCGCACGCACCTGCCCCTTGCTGTCGGCCAGCACGAAGGCCTCCCCGACGCTGGAAACGGCGAGCGGAAACTCGACGTCGCCGAGACGCTCGCTCCACACCACGCGACCGGCGATCTCGGCCTTGAACTCGGTCAGCGGCGTCGGCTTGGGCGCATCGCCGCCAAACAGCGAGCAGGCGCTGAGGGCCGCGGCCAGCAGCACCAGAGGCAGCAGCTTCATGCCTCGAACCATCACTTCGCCTCCGCCGGCTTGGTCAGCGTGGCGGGGTCGACACCGACGCTCATCAGCTTCGCCTCGACGATGCGGCGATAAGGCAGCGCGGCCTCCATCTTCTGATAAGCCTCGCTGAACTGTGCACGGGCCTTGGCGCTGTCCTTCTGCAGCAGCGCCAGATCACCACGGCGATCGGCGACCAGGGCCGCAAAGTCCGGCGACTTGATGGCGGCCAGCGCCGCGTCCGCGTCGGCAAATCGCTTGGCCTCCAGGTGCAGGCCGGCCACCCGCAGCTGCGCCAGATCGCGCAGATCGCTTGGCTCGCCTTGCTTCGCGGCCCATTGCAGCAGCGGCAATGCCTTGTCAGCCGGCGACGCTTGCGCCACCAGCAGGCTGGCCTGCGTGGTGTAAGCGGCCTTGGCAAACCGGCTCTGCATCTCGAGCACGAGACGGCCCGCCTTGTCGCTGTCCTTGGCCTCGAGCGCCTGCTCGACCCCTTCGAAGGCGACGCTGGCCTTCAGACCGAGGTCGCGCTGGTACCAGTTCCAGGCGTTCCAGCCGGCAAATGCCAGCAGCACCAGCGTCACCAGCGTGCTGATGAGCGTGCCCCACTTCGACCAGAAGGCCTTGAGGTTGTCCAGCTGTTCTTGTTCTTGGAGATCGAGGGTGGCCATGCGGCTGCCTAACAGGGAGGGATTTCGGAAAGCGGCGGATTATCAGGGTGCGAGCAGGTCCGCCGCCCAGCCGAGATCGGCCAGCGACCGCTCCTGCTGGCCGGCGTCGCCGTCGCGCAGATGCTTGAGCTGCAGCACGCCGCGGGCGAGTTCGTCGGCACCGAACACCAGCGCGTAGCGGGCGCCACTGGCGTCGGCGCGCTTGAACTGCGACTTCATGCCGCCGCCACCCGCATGCATCTGGATCTTCAGGCCCTGCCCCCGCAGCGTCGCAAGCAGCGGCAGCACCTGGGCCAAGGGCGCGCCGTCGGGCAGCACCGCGTAGGCATCAGGCGCTGTCGCCCCCTGCCCCAGCCCCAGGGTTTCGAGCAGCAGCAGCAGGCGTTCCATGCCAAGCCCGAAGCCGATGCCCGGCGCCGGCTTGCCGCCGAGCTGCGCGATCAGGCCGTCGTAGCGACCGCCGCCACAGACCGTGGCCTGGCTGCCCAGATGTGGCGTGACCCACTCGAACACGGTGCGGTTGTAGTAATCCAGGCCGCGCACCATGCGCGGGTTGATCGTGTAGGCCAGACCGGCGGCGTCGAGCACCGCCCGCACGGCATCCAGGTGGGCCAGTGAATCAGCGCCGAGGAAGTCCAGCAGCTTGGGCGCACCGTCGACCATCGCCTGCATGGCCGGGTTCTTGGTGTCGAGCACACGCAGCGGGTTGGTGTGCAGGCGCCGGCGCGCATCGTCGTCGAGCAGCTCCTGGTGCTGCTCCAGGTAGGCGATCAGGGCCGCGCGGTGCGCCGCGCGTTCGGCCGGTTCGCCCAGGCTGTTCAGCTCCAGGCGGATGTCCTGGCCCTCCTGCAGGCCGAGCCGTTGCCACAGCTGGCGGGTGAGCAGGATGATTTCGGCGTCCACATCAGGGCCGGCATAGCCCAGGCACTCGACGTCGAGCTGATGGAACTGGCGGTAGCGCCCTTTCTGCGGCCGCTCGTGGCGGAACACGGGACCGATCGACCAGACCCGCAGCGGCCCGTTGTAGAGCGCCGAATGCTCGATCACGGCGCGCACGATGCCGGCGGTCATCTCCGGACGCAGCGTCAGCTGATCGCCGTTGAGCTTGTCCTCGAAGGAGTACATCTCCTTCTCGACGATGTCAGTGACCTCGCCGATGCCGCGCACGAAGAGCTGGGTCGGCTCGACGACCGGCGTGCGGATGTTGCTGAAGCCCCAGGCGCCCAGCAGGCTGCGCATCTGCGCTTCCAGCCATTCCCAGCGCCCCGATTCGGGGGCGAAGACATCGTTCATGCCTTTGATGCCCTTGAGCACCTCGGGCTTCTTCTGTTCACTCATGCGTTCGCCGTGGCGCCGTAGCGCTTCTCGATGTAGTCCTCGACGAGGACCTGGAACTCGCGCGCGATGCCGTCGCCACGCAGGGTCAGGCGCTTCTCGCCGTCAATGAAGACGGGGGCCGCCGGCGCCTCGCCGGTGCCCGGCAGGCTGATGCCGATGTCGGCGTGCTTGCTCTCGCCGGGGCCGTTGACGATGCAACCCATCACCGCCACCTTCATGTTCTCGACACCCGGGTAGCGGGCACGCCAGACCGGCATCTGCGCGCGCAGGAAGTCGTCGATCTGCTTGGCCAGTTCCTGGAACGTGGTGCTGGTGGTACGACCGCAGCCGGGGCAGGCGGTGACGCTCGGGTTGAAGGCGCGAAAGCCCAGCGACTGCAGGATTTCCGACGCCACCACCACCTCCTGCGTGCGCGACTCGCCGGGTTGCGGCGTCAGACTGACGCGGATGGTGTCGCCGATGCCCTGCTGCAGCAACAGCGCCAATGCGGTGCTGGAAGCCACTGTGCCCTTCACGCCCATGCCGGCCTCGGTGAGACCCAGGTGCAGCGGATGGCGGGTGAGCCGATGCAACTCCTGGTACACCGTGACCAGGTCCTGCACGCCGCTGACCTTGCAGCTGATGATGCCCTGGGCCGGATCCATGCCGAGCTCGACCGCATAGGCCGCCGAACCAAGCGCCGAGTCGATCAGCGCCTGGTACATCACCGACTTGGCGTCCCAGGGCTCCGGGCGCCTGGCGTTGTCGTCCATCAGGCTCGCAAGCAGTTCCTGGTCCAGGCTGCCCCAGTTGACGCCGATGCGCACCGGCACATCGTGACGCAGCGCGGCCTCGATCATCAGCGCGAACTGGCGGTCCTTCTTGTCGCCCTTGCCGACGTTGCCGGGGTTGATGCGGTACTTGCTCAGCGCCTTCGCGCAGTCGGGGTGCTCGGTCAGCAGCCGATGCCCGTTGTAGTGAAAGTCGCCGACCAGGGGCACGTCGACGCCCATGCGGTCGAGCTGCTCGCGGATATGCGGCACCGCCGCGGCGGCCTCGGGCGTGTTGACGGTGATGCGCACCAGTTCGGAGCCGGCAATGGCCAGATCCTTGACCTGGATCGCGGTCTCGATGACATCGACGGTGTCGGTGTTCGTCATCGACTGGATGCGCACCGGCGCATCACCGCCGATCGTCACCAGCCGCTCGCCCCAGCGCACGCGCGCCTGCAGGCTGTGGCGCTTCGCGGGCACCGCAGGCAGGATCGGCTGCGGGCCGGCCTTGGGTTCGTCTTGCTTCACTTCAACTCCAACTTGGCAACACGCGTTGCCTGGTAGGCATCCAGCGGCTGGGGCTCACCGCGCCAACTCATCCGGACCGCCGGCGCGTTGCCCAGGATCACACGCACCGGCGCGCGGGGCTGCAGGCTGAGCCGCTCCCCCGCCTGCAACAACTTCGACGCCAGCGACTGGCCGGCGGCATCGGTCACGCTGACCCAGCTGGCCCCCGCGCCGACCTCGATCTCCAGCACCGATCCGCCGGCGACCGGGGCTGCAGCCTGGCTTGCTGGCACCGACGCCGCCGGCGCCACGGCGGCGCCGCCGCCGGCGGCGGCGGCACTGGCCACGGAGGCGGCCGCGGCCGAGCCATCCGTCGCCGGCGCCTCCACCGCTTGCTGCGCCGGCGGCACTTGCGGGGCCGGCACCTCGAGCGGCGCCGACGCGTCCGCGGCGGACTCCGAGACAGCGACAACCGGCGCCGTCGGCCACCAGCGCAGCGCAGCCGCCAGCGCCAGCAACAGCAGGCCCAGCAGCAGCCAGCGCCCGGCGTTGGCCGGCCAGCCGTCGCCACTGCGCACCGGCTCGTTCAGGCCGGCCGAGACGCGCTCCAGCGCCGCACCGGCCCCCTTGGGCATGCCCGCCAGCACCGGAGCGGCATCGATGCCCAGCACCCGGCAAACCGACGTCGCCAGGGCCCTGGCATGCGTGGGATCCGGCAAGTCCTGCCAGCGATCGGCCTCGAGCGCCTCCAGCCGGGCGGGCGACACCTTCAGCTGGGCCGCCAGCGACACGATGTGCAAACCCTGCTTGCGGCGGGCGGCGCCGAGCAGCGCGCCGGGCGTGCTCGCGCCCTGCTCCTGGCCGCTCATCGCTCGAAGCGGCCCGCACCGTAGGCCTGGGCCTCGGCCGACTGCGGGTACTCACGGCTCAGACGCTGACCCCAGAGCTGCACGCCAGGGCGGTTGTTGAGGCGATGCTCGATGCGCGTCGCCAGCCACAGGCTGGCGGCATTGATTTGGGCCGGCTGGGCATTCACCCGCGCCGCGTAGAAGCGTGCACGCTCGGCCTGTCCGAGCTGGAGCAGGGTTTCGGCAAGATTGAAGGCCGCTGCCGGATTGCCCGGGTCGAGCTCGAAGGCGCGGCTGAGCGCGCGTTCGGCATCGGTCCAGCGCAGGTGGCGCATGTCGCAGGCGCCGCGCGCCAGCCAGGTGCGCGATGCGCCGCGATAGGCGGGCTGCGCCAGCGCCTCGTCGAACGCCTGCATGGCAGCGTCGACACGCCCCTGCTGGCACCAGAACCAGGCCTGGTTGTGCAGCGTGTCGGCGTCGCGCGGGTAGATCTGCAGGGTGCGGCGGAACGCCTCGTCGGCCGCCGCCGTCTCGCCCATCGCCGCAAGCACCAGCGCACGCAGGTTCAGCGCATCGCGGGAGTTCGGCTGCAGCGCCAGCGCCTGCTTCAACTCGTCGAGCGCGACATCATGCTGGCCGCGCGCGAAATAACCGGCAGCCAGTTCGACCCGGGTCGCGGCACGGCGCTCGAGCTGGCTGGCATCGGACTCGGTCCGCGGTTCGGCGTCACGCACGGCTGGTGCGGCACAGCCGATCAGCAGGATCGTCGACAGGAGCAGAAGAGCAGGCAGGCGCGTCACAGGGTCTCCGAGCTGGGCTGGAACGGCAATCAGGAAAGACTGCGAGGCTGGCGGTGTAGCACGACCGGCGCACGCGTCATGCGCTGGCCGGCATTGGTACGGTCCTGCACCTCGCCGGCCAATTGACCGCAGGCGGCGTCGATGTCGTCGCCACGGGTCTTGCGCACGGTGGTGACGATGCCGGCCTGCAACAGCACCTCGGCGAAGGCGAGCACGCGGGCACGCGGGCTCTTCGTCAGTCCGCTCTGCGGGAACGGGTTGAACGGAATCAGGTTCAGCTTGCAGGGGATCTTCCCCTTCAGCAGCTCAACCAGTGCCTGGGCCTGCGCCGGGCTGTCGTTGACGCCGTCGAGCATGCAGTACTCGAAGGTGATGAAGTCGCGAGGCGCCGCCTCCAGGTAGTGGCGGCAGGCCGTCAGCAGTTCGGCGATCGGGTACTTCTTGTTCAGCGGCACCAGCTGGTCTCGCAGCGCATCGTCGGGCGCGTGCAGGCTGACCGCCAAGGCCACCGGGCAATCGTCGCGCAGGCGCTCGATCATCGGCACGACGCCGCTGGTGGAGACGGTGACGCGGCGGCGCGAAAGTCCGTAGGCGTGATCGTCGAGAAAGGTCTTCAACGCCGGGATCAGCGCCGCATAGTTCTGCAGCGGCTCGCCCATGCCCATCATGACGATGTTGGAGATGACGCGCTCATCGCTGCCGCGCTCGCGACGCAGCAGGTGTTCGGCAAACCAAAGCTGGGCAACGATTTCCCAGGTCGCCAGGTTGCGGCTGAAGCCCTGGTGACCGGTGGAGCAGAAACGGCAGCCGACGGCGCAGCCGGCCTGCGAGCTCACGCACAGCGTGGCGCGATCGTCCTCGGGGATGAAGACCGCCTCCACGGCGTCGCCGTTGCCGACGTCGAACAGCCACTTGATGGTGCCGTCGGCGGAGCGCTGCTCGGTCAGGACCTTGAGTCCTTCGACCACGGCGCCCTGGCCCAGCTTCTCGCGCAGGCTCTTGGCCAGGTCGGACATCAGCGCGAAGTCGGCGACCCCGCGCTGATGGATCCAGCGATACAGCTGCACGGCGCGGAATCGCTTCTCGCCCAGCTGCTCGCAATAAGCCACCAGACCGTCGAGGTCCAGCCCCAGCAGATTGGTGGCTTGTTGGCTCATCAAAGGCTGTAGACGTTCATGCCGGGGAAGAAGAACGCCACCTCGGCGGCAGCGGTTTCCGGGGCGTCAGAGCCATGCACGGCATTGGCGTCGATGCTGTCGGCGAAGTCGGCGCGGATGGTGCCCTTGTCGGCCTTCTTCGGATCGGTGGCGCCCATCAGCTCGCGGTTCTTGGCGATCGCGCCCTCGCCCTCGAGCACCTGGATCATGACCGGACCAGAGATCATGAAGCTGACCAGGTCGTTGAAGAACGGACGCGCCTTGTGGACCGCGTAGAAGGCCTCGGCATCGGCGCGCGACAGATGCACCATCTTGGCGGCAGCGATCTTCAGGCCAGCGCCTTCGAAACGGGCCAGGATCTGGCCGACGACATTCTTGGCCACGGCATCGGGCTTGATGATCGAGAGGGTGCGTTCAATCGCCATTGGAGTTCTCCAGTTGCTGCCCCGGCACGGGGCGTTAAGACAAAGCTCGTGATTCTAGTTGGGGCCTAGGGAAAGCCCCGAAGCGCGGGGTCAGCGGCGGCGTTTGCCGCCCCGCCCGCCGCCACCACCACCACCACCACCGCCGCCACCGCCGCCACCGCCACCGCCACCGCGGCGGCCATGAAAGCTGTCGGCGCCGATGTAGCCGATCGAGGTCTGCATCGGATCGGGCTCCTTGGGACCCGACTTCGGGCCGGCCGGACGCGGATCGTCCCGGTGCACATGGTGGCCGAAGCCCTGCGCCAGGCCGCGCCCCTTGCTCTTGGCAAACCGGCGGTCGAAGGTCTGCTCCAGCGGGTTGATGTGCGCGGGCAGCACGAAGTCGTCATCGTCGTCGTCGCCACGGGGGCGGCGCTCCTCGGCCGGTCGCGGCGGACGATCCTGGCGCTCGAGGGCACGCGGCTCCTGGCGCGGCCCCTTGCCCTTGGGCCCGCGATCGCCGCGCTCGGGGCGCTCGCCCCGCTCGGGACGCTCGCCTCGCTCGCTGCGTGGCTGGCCTTGGCCCTGCCCCTGCGGTTGCGGCGGCGCGGCCAGCCTGCGGATCTGCTTGACGTCCCAGCCGGCGAGTTCGACCCAGACCCCGCGCTTGAGCCCGACCGGCAGCACGATGTTGCCGTAGCGCACACGGATCAGCCGGCTCACGGTCAGGCCGACGGTGTCGAACAGCTTGCGCACCTCGCGGTTGCGGCCCTCGGTGATGACGACGCGGTACCAGCGGTTCACGCCCTCCCCGCCGGCCGCCTCGATGCTCTTGAACGAGGCGGTCTGGCCGTCGACCTCGACCCCCTCCAGCAGCTTGGCCTTCTGCTCGTCCTCCAGCGTGCCCAACGTGCGCACGGCGTATTCGCGCTCGATGCCGAAGCGCGGATGCATCAGCTGATTGGCAAGCTCACCGTTGTTCGTGAACAGCAACAGACCTTCGGTGTTGATGTCCAGGCGACCGATCGACAGCCATTTGCCCATCTGCAGCTTGGGCAGATTGCGGAACACCGTCGGCCGCCCCTCGGGGTCGTTGAAGGTGACGATCTCACCCACCGGCTTGTGGTACGCCAGCACCCGCGGCAGGCCGGCGTGGATGCGGATCTTCACCGGCTTGCCGTTGAGGAAGACGCGGTCGCCGAAGCTGATGCGCTGGCCGATGTGCGCGGGCTCTACATTGACCTCGACCTTGCCTTCGGCGATCCAGGTCTCGATGTCGCGGCGCGAGCCGACACCCGACTGCGCCAGCACCTTCTGCAGCTTCGGGCTGTCGACATCCGGCGCCAGCACGCGCTTGGCCTGGGCCTGCACGGCCTCGTCGTCAGCCTCGGCGGCGGGCACCTCGTCACCCTCGGCGAACAGCGCCTGCAGGCGCTGCTGCACCGCCGCCTGGGCCGCCTCGTCTTGCAGCACCAGGCTGGGTTCGCGCGGCGGCCGCTCGCCGTCGCCCCTGGCGTCGGCCTGCCCGTCGTCAGCGGCCTCGACCGGGGGCGGCGTCTCGTCGTGCACCGGAGGCGCGGCCTGCGCCGCCGGTTCCGGCGACGCGGCGGGAGTGGCTTCCGCCTCGGGCTTGGCCTTGGTGCTGCGGCGACGCTTCGGCGCGACCGGCTCCTCGGCCGCCGGCGTCTCCGAGACGGGATCTGCCGGGGCTGCCGCCGCGACTTCCGGCGCCTCGGCCGGCACTGGCTTGCGGCGCGGGCGCCGAGCGGGCTTGGCGGGCTCGGCGTTGTCAGCGGCCTGGGGGATGTCGTCGTCGATGCTCATGGCGTGGATGCCTCGTCGGGCAGGAATTGGGGCGGTGGCGAAGCCGGGGCTTCGCCGTCGACTGCGACCTCGGGCAGGGGCTGCGAAGTCGCTTCGGGGGATGGGTCGGACGGAAGCTCGGCGTCAGCAACCGCCGGCTCGCCCTCGACAAGATCCAGCAGGCTGGCCTGCTGCGGCGCCTCGGGCTCGGGCAGCAAGGGCATGCCACCCATCTCATCGAGCGGCGGCAGGTCGGCCAGGCTGCGCAGGCCCAGATCGTCGAGAAACGACTTCGTCGTCGCGTAGAGCTGGGGGCGCCCCGGCGCGTCGCGGTGGCCGATGACCTCGATCCAGCCTCGCTCCTCGAGCTGCTTGACGATGTCGGAGCTGACGACGACGCCGCGGATGTCCTCGATGTCGCCCCGGGTCACCGGCTGCCGGTAGGCGATCACGGCCAGGGTTTCCATCGCCGCACGCGAGTAGCGCCGTGGCTTCTCCGGATGCAGTTGCTCGAGCGCCTCGCGCACGGCGCCGTGGGTCTGGAAGCGCCAGCCCTGCGCCGTCTCGACGAGGCGCAGGCTGCCGCGCGCCTGCCATTCGGCCTGCAGTTCGGCGAGCAGCACCAGCAGGCCCTCGCGATGGGCCTCGGGGCCCAGCAGGGCAAGCATGTCCTTCGCGCCCAGCGGCTGCTGCGAACAAAGCAGCGCAGCCTCCAGGATGGCCTTTGCCTCGGCGTTCATCGTGGCGTACGCATCCCGTCGTACTTCGTGTGGAGGGCGCCCCGACTGGGGTTGGCAGGTTCCGCGACGCGGCGGAGTTCGAGCACCTTTCGGGGTGCGCCCGGGTTCATCGACCAGGCCGGCCCGCTCGCACCCGAGCACCGGCATCAAGGCCCAGGCCGATGGCAATCACCTTGGAGGGTCACCGGCGAGGGTTGAAAACGGTCGGCATTCTAGGGCAAGGCGCAGGGCAGCCCGAGTTGCATCGCGCCCTGGTGAAAGTCCGGAGGCGGCGCCGACTGCCATTGCAGGCGTTCGCCGCTGACCGGATGGGTCAGGCTCAACCGAGCCGCATGCAGGGCCTGTCGCTGCATTCCGGCGAGCGGCTTGCCGCCATACAGCGCGTCGGCGAGCAGCGGATGGCCCTGGCGGGCGCAATGGACGCGGATCTGGTGCGTGCGGCCGGTGTGCAGCCGGCAGTGCAAGGCACTGGCCAGTCCGGTGGCGGCCAGCAGGCTGACATCGGTGCGAGCCGGCTTGCCGCCCTTGGCTTCGGCGACCACCGCCATCCTCGTCCGCTGGTTCGGGTCGCGGCCGATCGGCGCTTCGATGCTCAGGTCACCCGGCCAGCGGCCATGGCAGAGCGCCAGGTACTCGCGACTGACGCTTCGCGCCGCCAGCTGGGCGATCAGGTGCTGGCAGGCCGACGCGGTCTTGCCCACCACCATCAGGCCCGAGGTGTCCTTGTCGAGCCGGTGCACGATGCCGGCGCGCGGCAACTGCGCGGCCGCGGCGTGGTGGGCCAGCAGGCCGTTCATCAAGGTGCCGCTCCAGTTGCCGGCCGCCGGATGCACGACCAGGCCGGCCGGCTTGTCGATCACCATCAGCGCCTCGTCCTCATGGACGATCGCCAGCGCCATCGCTTCGGGCACGAAGGCCTGAAGACTGTCCGGCGGGCGCAGCTCGAGCTCGAGCTGCTGCCCCAGTCGCAGCTTGCGCGAAGCCTGCGTGCAAACCGCGCCGTCGAGCCGCAGCGCGCCGTCGTCGATCAGCTGCTGCAGCTGTGATCGCGAGCGCTCCGGCAGCCAGATCGCCAGCGCGCGATCGAGGCGCATGTCCCGCCACGCCAGCGGCACCCGGGTCTCGCGCTGTTCGGTCTGCGGGAAAACCGCTAGGCCCGGCTCGTCATCCTCTTCAGGCAAGGCGACGGCCTCGGGTTCTCGGCTTCCTATAATTTGCGCCTCACTTGGCCGTCCCAGCCGCTTTCGTCAGCGGCCGTTTCATGTTCGATCGACTTGCTTGGGCGCCTTCGCGCGCCACCCTGGTCCCGCTGCTGCTGGCCACCTCGCTGTTCGCGGGCTGCGCCAGCAATCTGCAGGACGACCCGAACTCGCAAGCCGGGCTCGACAAATTGTATGCAGAGGCCAAGGAAGACCTGACCGTCGGCTCCTACGAACCCGGCATCAAGAAGCTCGAGCGCGTCGAGGGGCGTGCGGCCGGCACCCTGCTCGGCCAGCAGGCGATGCTGGACATGGCCTGGGCGCAGTTCCGCAGCGGCGAGAAGGCCGCGGCGATCACGACCCTCGACCGCTTCCTGAAGTTGCATCCGAGCTCCAGCGGCGTCGAGTACGCGATGTACCTGAAGGGCCTCGTCAACTTCAACGAGGACCTCGGTCTGTTCGGCCGCATCGCCGGCCAGGACGTCTCGGAGCGCGATCAGCAGGCGTCGAAGGACGCGTTGCTGGCTTTTCGCGAACTCGTCGAGCGCTTCCCCAGCTCGCGCTATGCCGAAGACGCGCGCGTGCGCATCGACTTCATCACCAACACGCTGGCGCGCCACGAGGTCCATGTCGCTCGCTACTACCTGAACCGCGGCGCCTTCGTCGCGGCGGTCAATCGCGCCCAGGTGGCCCTCACCGACTACCCCTACGCGCCGGCCACCGAGGAGGCACTGCTCATCATGGTGGGCGCCTACGAACGACTCGGGCTGAACGACCTCGCGGCCGACACGCGCCGCGTGCTGCAGAAGAACTTCCCCAACAACCAGGCGCTTGCGCCCGCTCCCCAGGCCAAGCCCTGGTGGAAGCTCTGGTAAACCGGAGACACGGGTGAACGCGCCACTTCATTCCCGCTTCGCCCTGCCCGTCAAGAAGGGCCCGACCCAGCGCCTGCTCGCCGCCACCGGCATCCACCGGGGCGACCGCCAGTACCAGCAGGACCAGGTGGCGGTGTTCGTGCACCCGCATCACAGCCGCTGCCTGCTCGCCGTCGTCGCCGACGGCATGGGCGGCAAGAGCGGCGGCCGCAAGGCAGCCGACCAGGTGCTGCTGACCGCGCAGCGGCTGTTCGAGCGCTTCGCGCCCGAGTCCGAGGATCCCGCCGAACTGTTGCGCCAGCTCTGTTCCGAGGCGCACCTGATGATCAAGCTGACCGCGTTGTCGGCCGAGGAGGAGCCGCACAGCACGCTGGCGGCCTTCATCGTCATGCCGGACCTGCGCAGCTACTGGCTGCACACCGGTGACAGCCGCGTCTACTGGGTGCGCAACGGCGAGTTCAAGCAACGCACCTTTGACCAGAGCTATGTGCAGCGACTGGTCGACGAGGGCCAGCTCAGCGAGGCCGATGCGCAGACCCACCCGCAGTCGAACCTGCTCACCGCCTGCCTGGGCACGCAGCAGGAACCGACGCCGGTGCTGACCGAGATCGGCCGTCTCGAGGTCGGCGACACGCTGATGTGCTGCAGCGACGGCCTCTGGCATTACTTCAACAACCGCGAGCTGGCGACCGTGCTCAGCGGGCTGGCACCGCGTGAGGCCGCCGAGCTGCTGATCAACAAGGCGCGGCAGCGCGCCAACGGCGGCGGCGACAACCTGTCGCTGGCGGTGGTGCGGCTGGTCGTCGCCGACTAGCTTTGGGCGAGGCGCCGGCGCCGCTCCAGCGCGCCGTTCGCCGCCGCCTTGAGCAGGCGCTGGAAGCTCGGGCACTGCGCGTGGCTGGCCGCCGGGCACGCGGCGGCGTGGCGCAGGCCACGACTCATCGCCCGCAGCTGCAGCGCCATTGTGTCGAGCTCCTCGGCCTTGCGCGCCAGCAGCTGGCGATCCACCTGCGCACCGCCGGTCGGCGACAGCATCGACTGGATCTCGTCCAGCGACAGGCCACCGGCCTGGCCCAGCGCGATCAGCGCCAGCTGCTGCAGCACCGCGGGCGCGAAGCGCCGGCGGGCACCGGCCGGGCCGACCGACTGGATCAGGCCACGCCGTTCGTAATAGCGCAGCGCCGAGGCGGCGATGCCGCTGCGCCGGGCCACTTCGGAAATGTCCATGCGGAGTGCAAGCGCTTGACTTGAAGTTGACTTCAACTTCTATCGTGCCGGCCATCTGAACAGCCGTCAAGGCAGGAAGGCAGGCCGACGATGCCACTCACACCCCCACTCCCCGCACTGGCGCAGGCGGCCATCGCCGGCATGGGCGCCACCTTGCTGATGGACCTCTGGCTGCTGCTGCTCAAGCGCGCCGGCGTGGCGACGCTCGATTTCGCGCTGCTCGGGCGCTGGGTCGGCCACCTGCTGCTGCACGCTCGCCTGGCGCACCCCTCGATCCGCGCCGCCGCCCCCTTGGCCGGCGAAACCCTGCTCGGCTGGCTGACGCACTACGCCGTCGGCATCGGCTTTGCGCTGCCCCTGCTGCTGCTCGACGGCGGCGGCTGGCTGCAGCAGCCTCGGCTGCTGCCGGCGCTGGCCTGGGGTCTGCTCACCGTGGCCGCACCGCTGCTGCTGATGCAGCCGGCGATGGGCGCCGGCATCGCCTCCAGGCGCACGGCGACGCCGCTGCGCAACTGCGCTCGCAGCCTGCTCAACCACGCCGTCTACGGCGTCGGCCTTTACCTCAGCGCGCTGGCGCTGGCCTCCCTGCCCCTGCTGACGGCCTGAGCCGTCGCCCTCATCCCACCTGAGCCCCGAGATGAAACAACTCGCCATCGTCTTTCACAGCGCCCACGGCCATACCGAACACATTGCCGGCGAAGTGGCCGCCGGTGCCGGCCAGAACGAGCGCGTGCAGGTTGACCTGCTGCAGGCCGACGCACTCCGTCAGGAGCCCGAACGCCTGCTCGCCTACGACGGTCTGGTCCTCGGCTCGCCGACCTACCTCGGCGGCGTCTCCGGCGTCTTCAAGAGCTTCATGGACGCGACCGGTCGGCTGTGGCGCTCGCAAAGCCTGAAGGACAAGCTGGCCGCCGGCTTCACGGTGTCGTCGCTGCCGGCCGGCGACAAGCAGTCGACGCTGCTGTCGATGTTCGTGTTCAGCATGCAGCACGGCATGCTCTGGGTCGGCAACCCCTTCCTGCCGGAGCAGCATGCCGGCGTCGACGAAGCCGAGGCGGTGAACCGACGCGGCTCCTGGTCGGGACTGATGGCCCAGGCCGGCCACGCGGCGCCGGCCCATGCGTTTGCCGCCGGCGACCTGAAGACGGCTCGGCTGTTCGGCCGGCATGTCGCCGACACCCTGGTCCGCGTCGCGGCCTGAACCGGGAGTCGGAGCATGCTGCCCCGCAAAGTCGCCCCGCAGCTGTTCGCGCTGCTGCTGTCGGGAATGATGTCGCTGCTCGTCGCCGGGCTCGCGACCTGGCGCGCCAGTGGCTTCACGGCCGACTTCGTCGCGCAATGGCTGAGCGCCTGGCTGCTGGCCTGGCCGGTGGCGTTCCCCGCGGTGCTGCTGGCGGCACCGCTGGCCAGGCGCTGGGTCGAGTACCTGGTCGACAAGCCCTGAGGCGAGCTCAGCCGCCGGCGCCGCAGATCCAGCCCTCGAGCGGGTCGATGTCCGCCGGCTGCCCCCAGGCCGGCTGGCGCGCTGCCCAGGCGGCCTGCAGCAGGCACAGCCAGGCGTCGAGTGGATCGCCGCTGGCGTCGTCGCGCATCAGCGCCGCCAGCGGCGTCGGCAGCTCGAGCGCCAGCCCGAGCCCGCCGGCGTCAGCCTGCAGGCCCTCGATCAGCTCGGCGCGCGCCGCGCGCGTCGCCGCATCGTCGCGGTTCTTGTACGAGCGCCGTCCCAGCACCCGCCGCGCGAGCCAGCCCGGGTAGGCCTCGAGCGCGAGCCGCTCGGCGTCGCCGGGCTGCTGCCCGACCAGGCTGACGCCGGCATCGAGCAGGCGCGGCAGGCCCTCGTAAAGCATCAGCGCCACCGGCACGTAGCGGCATTGCAGCGGACTGGTCGAGCGCGCGCCGTCGGGCAGCAGTCCGTCACAGCGCCGGTGCGGCAGGCGCTCGTCGGCGGGCCGGGTCGCGCGCCAGTCGTCGATGCCCCGCTTCCAGGCGGCGCGGTCGCCGAAGCGCCGGCGCAGCTGCACCGCCATCGCATCGGGCCGCGGCCCCCAGCCCATCGCCCTGACGAAGGGCCGCGGCAGGCCCAGCGGCAGGTCGAAGCCACCGACCCAGGGGCCGGGCTCGCGCAGCAGCGCCTCGAAGTCGCGCAGGCTGGGCAGCGCCTCCAGCGCGAGCAGGCACAGCCGCCCTGCCCGCCAGCGGCCTCTGGCCAGCCAGATCGGCTTGCGCCGCGACGGCGCGCTGCTGAAATCCACGCCCCAGTAGGCGGCGTCGGCGGGCGCGAGCTCGGGTTTAGAGTCCATGCGCCATCGTCTCACCGCCTGGACCATGCCCGACGCCGCCGCCCCACCGCCCGCCCCCCTGCCCGAGGCGGTCGAACGCCAGTTCGACGGCCTGTTCGCCGGCCATGCGCTGCGCTACCGCAGCCGCGTCGGCTACCTGGCGCTGCACGAGCAGGCCGTCAAGGACGGCGAACTGCAGGAACCGGTGCAACGCGGCCGCGTCTTCTACATGGCCTACGAGGCCGAACGCGGCAGCGACGCGCCACCGCGGCCGCTGTGCTTCGTGTTCAACGGCGGCCCCGGCTCGAGCAGCGTCTGGCTGCACCTCGGCCTGCTCGGCCCGCAGCGCGTCGCCGTCGACGCCGACGGCCGCTGCGGAGCACCGCCGTATGCGCTGGAAGACAACCCGGACAGCCTGCTGCTGCCGGCCGACCTGGTGTTCGTCGACCCGGTCGGCACCGGGCTGTCACGCATGCAGCCGGGCCAGAAGGCGGGCGAGTTCCATGGCTACCAGCGCGACCTCGAGTCGCTGTCGGCCTTCATCCACCAGTACCTAACCCGCTTCGGCCGCTGGGGCAGCGCCAAGTACCTGATCGGCGAGAGCTACGGCAGCACGCGGGCGGCGGCGCTGGCGCAGCATCTGCAGGCCAAGCACGATCTGTATCTGAACGGCGTGGTGCTGATCTCCACCGCGCTGGACTTCCAGCTGTTCAGCTTCGACCACGCCAACGACCTGCCGTACGCGCTGTTCCTGCCCGGCTACGCGGCCACCGCCTGGTACCACGGCCTGTTGGCGCCGGCGTTGCAGGCGCGGCCGCTGGCCGGTCTGCTCGCCGAGGTCGAGGCCTTCGCCCTCGGCGCCTATGCCAGCGCGCTGCTGCAGGGCGACCGACTGGACGAGGCGAGCCGCCGGCGCGTCGCGCGCCAGCTCGCCGCCTACAGCGGCCTGAGCCTGGACTTCGTCCTGCGCTGCGATCTGCGCGTCAGCGACCGGCGCTTCTTCAAGGAGCTGCTGCGCGGCCGGGGCCTGACCGTCGGCCGGCTCGACAGCCGCTTCACCGGCCAGGACCGCGACGACGCCGGCGAAGGCGCCGAGGACGATCCCAGCTACCTGCAGATGGTCGGCGCGTTCCGCGTCGGCATCGAGCGCACGCTGCACGAGCGCCTGGGCTGGCGGGAGGACGGCGCGCCGCCCTACCAGGTGCTGGCGCCGCTGTACGAGAACTGGCGCTGGCCCGAGCACGAGAACCGCTACGTCGGCGCCGGCGAGCAGCTGCGCAAGGCGCTGCAGGCCGACCCCAGCCTGCGCGTCTACATCGCCAGCGGCGTCTACGACCTCGCGACGCCGCACCTGACGGGCGACTTCAGCGTCGCCCACCTCGGCCTGCGGCCCGGCCTGCGCGAGCGCGTCAGCGTCGCCCGCTTCGAGGCCGGTCACATGATGTACCTGCACGCCGGCTGCCGCGAGCGCCTGGCGCAGGACCTGCGCGCCTTCGTCCGCTGAGACCAGCAATGGACGCTGCGACTCGCGAACTGAGACTGGAGGCGGCGCTGCAGCAGCTCGCTGCCGGCGAGCACCAGCGCGCGTTGCCGCTGCTCGAAGCGTTGCGCGACCAGGTGCTGCCGGAGATCGCCGCCGCATCGGCCGAGGACGAGAGCCTGCGCGCCCGCGTGCTGCTGGCGCTGGCGCGTGCCTACCCGCGGCAGGGACGCGCCCAGGAGGCGGTGCGCGCCGGCTGCGAGTCGCTGCTCTGGTTCGAGCAGCTCGGCGACCTCGCCGGCGCCAGCGACGCGCATTCGCAGCTCGCGCTGTCCTACGCCCAGCTCGGGGTCGGTCGCGAGGCGCTGGACCAGGCGCTGCAGGCGCTGGACCTGGCGCGGCAGCTGCAGGACCGCGACCGCGAGGCCTGGGCCCTGCTGCGCGTCGGCAACGCCCACGCGGCACTCGACAACCCAGTGCAGGCGCGCGAGCTGACGCAGCAGGCGCGCGAGATGGCGCAGCAGCGGGGACTCAGCGAGCTCGACTTCGCCTGTCTCAGCAACCAGGCCTACTTCACGATCGACGAGCTGGAGTTCGCGCGCTTCGACGGCGACAGCGGCCGCAGCGTCGTCACGCAGGCAATGGCCGAGCTGCTGTCGCAGCAGTCGCTGGAAGTCGCCCGCGCCCAGCGCAATCCCTACCGCGAGGCGATCGCGCTGTCCAACCTCAACGAGGCCCTGCTGCACGGCAGCGAATGGACGCGGGTTGCCGAGCACATCGAGCTGCTCGAACGCATCGCCACCGAACACGACTACACCACGCTGCAGCTGTATGCGCGCTTGCAGCGCGCCAAGCTCACCGCGGCCCAGGGCGGCTGGCAGTCGGCGATCGCCCAGGCCGAGACCCTGCTGCGCGAGGCCGCCGGCACGCTGCTGCCGCGCCAGCGTCGTGCGCTGCTGCAGCTGCTCTACGAATGCCACAAGGCCTGGGGCGACGCGACGCGGGCGCTGGCCTACCTCGAGGAGCTGGTGCGCCTGGAGCGCCAATCGGTGCGCGACACCCAGCTGGTGCACACGCAGCTGCTGCTGATCCGCGAGGAGGTGCAGCAGGCGGTCAATCGCGCCGAGCGCGCCGTCGCCGAGGCCCAGCAGCTGCAGCAGCGCCTGCAGGATGTCGACCGCGAGGCCCGCGAGGATGCGCTGACCGGCCTGCCCAACCGCCGGCATGCCGAGCAGGTGCTGCAGGACCTGGCCGGCACGCAATGCCTGCGCCTGGCCCTGCTCGACCTCGACCATTTCAAGCTCGTCAACGATCGCTTCGGTCACGCCTGCGGCGACGCCGTGCTGCGCGAGCTCGGCAGCTTGCTGCAGTCCGAGCTGCCGGCACAGGCGCTGGTGGCGCGCTGGGGCGGCGAGGAGTTCCTGCTCGCGCTACCCGGCTGCCCGGCGTCGGCGATGGCCTGGCTGGACGCACGGCGCCAGCGCATCGCCGGGCACGACTGGGAGCGGCTGGCAACCGGCCTGCAGGTCACGGCCAGCATCGGCAGCGCCAAGCTGGAGCCGCCGGCGACCGACTGGCAGGAAGCGCTGGCGCGCGCCGACGCCGCGCTCTACCGCGCCAAGGCCGCCGGCCGCAACCGCGTCGTCGCCGACGACTGAACCAGGCGGCCGGCGACACCGACCTCGGCGAAGCAGGGGCCACGGCTGGCGAACACCAGCGCATCGAGCCGCTGCGCCAGCGGCACGTCCTCCAGGCCCTCGGTCGCCGCGTCGAGCAGCAGCCAGTCGGCCCGCGCGCCGACCTGCAGGCCCCAGCGCTCGAAGCCGGCCGCGGCGGCGGCGCCGGCCAGCATGCGATCGAACAGCCGTGCCGCCGTCGCCGGCTGATGCGGCGGCGCGCTGCAGACGTTGCGTTGCTGCAGCAGCAGGCGCTGCGCGTACTCCAGCCAGCGCAGCTCCTCGCGCCACTCGCGCGTCACCTGGCTGTCGCTGCCCAGGCTCAAGGGCACGCTGCTGCTCAGGTACTGCTGCAGCGGCGGCAGGCCGTCGCCGAGATTGGCCTCGGTGCCCGGGCAGAGCACGACGCCGGCGCCGCAAGCGGCCAGCATCTCCACCTCGGCCGGCAGCGCGTGCGTGGCGTGCACCAGCTGCCAGCGCGCATCCAGGCGCTGGTGCCGGCCCAGCCACTCGATCGGGCGCAGCCCGGTCGCCGCCAGGCAGTCGTTGACCTCGGCCTGCTGCTCGGCCGCATGCACATGGATCGGCACGCCGTGATCGCCGACCCGTGCCATCAGGGCCTCCATGTCGTCGGCGTGCGCGGCGCGCAGCGAATGCAGCGCCACGCCGGCGTTGAGCAGCGCCGATCCCTGGCTGGCGATGCGCCGGTTCGCCCGCCAGACCCAGTCGGCATCGGTGCGGAAGCGGCGCTGGCGCTCATGCAGGCCGCGGCGGCCGAAACCCTGGTGCGCGTAAAGCACCGGCAGCAGGGTCAGGCCGATGCCGGCGTCCCGCGCCGCGTCCACCAGTGCCCAGGCCATCGCCAGCTCGTCGTCGTACGGCGTGCCGTCGGCGCGATGCTGCAGGTAGTGGAACTCGACGACCTGGGTGTAGCCGCCACTGAGCAGCTCGCGATAGAGCCGGGTCGCGATCGCGCGCAGCTGCTCCGGCTCGAGCTGCAGCGCCACCCCGTACATGGCGTCGCGCCAGCTCCAGAAATCGTCCTGCGCCTCGGCGCGGGTCTCCGCCAGCCCGGCCATCGCGCGCTGGAACGCGTGGCTGTGCGCGTCGACCAGCGGCGGCAGCAGCGATCCGCTCAGGCGGCGCGCCGCCTCGGGCGGCGTGACGCCGGGACGGATCGCCGCCCAGCAGCCGGCGCCGTCGATCTCGAGCAGCACATCGCGCTGCCAGCGGCCGTCGAGCCAGGCGGCCTCGGTCCAGAGCTGCCGCGTCATCGCGCGGCCTCCAGGAACACCTCGAGCAGCGTCTGCAGCAAGGGGCGCAGCTCGGCCACGCGCTCCGTCAGCAGCGGTCGCGGTGCCGGATGGCGCTTGTCCTCGAGCATGTAGATCGCCTGCACCATCTCCATCTGCAGCGCGTGGATGCCCTGCCCGGGACGGCCGTAGTGGCGGGGGATGTGGCCGCCCTTGAAGCGGCCGTCGACGACCTGGCTGTAGCGCTGCTGGCCGGCCAGCGCCGCCGTCACCGCCTGCAGCGGCACGGCGCCGCAGGCGGCACCGCTGTTCGAACCCAGGCTGAGGTCCGGCAGCCGACCGTCGAACAGCCAGGGCAGCTCGGACTCGATGCTGTGACCGTCCCAGAGCAGCGCCACGCCATGCTGCGCGCGCAGGCGCTGCAGCTCCGCCTCCAGCGCCTCGTGATACGGCCGCCAGTAAGCCGCGACACGGCGCTCGCGCTCGGCGGCATCCGGTTCGGCGCCGTCGCGGTACAGCGGCCGGCCCTCGAAATCGGTCAGCGGACAGAGCCCGGTGTTGTTGCTGCCGGCGTACATCGGCGCGTCGGTCGGCGGGCGGTTGAGGTCGATCAGGTAACGCGAGTAGCGCGGCACCAGCAGGCTGGCGCCGAGGCGCTCGGCGATCGGTGCGTAGACCGCCTCCAGGTGCCAGTCGCTGTCCTCGCTGCGCAGCGCCCGCTCGCCGTAGCGTGACCACTGGTCGGCGGGGATCTCGGTGCCGGCATGCGGCAGGCTGATCAGCAGCGGCACGCGGCCCGGCGTCAGGGTGAAGGCTTGCGGCATCAATCGGGTCTCCCGGCAAACACGCGTTGCTTGAGCCAGCGCCCGCCCAGCCAGTAGCTGAGCTCGCGCGGGTGGTCGACGGCCCAGACGCAGAAGTCGGCACGCCAGCCGGCGCGCAGGCGACCGCGGTCGTGCAGGCCCAGCGCCTGCGCCGCGACGTGGGTGGCGCCGCGCAGCGCCTCCTCGGGGCTGAGCCCGAAGTGATGGCAGGCCAGCTGCATCGCCAGCGTCAGCGACAGCAGCGGCGAGCTGCCCGGGTTGTGGTCGGTGGCCACCGCCAGCGGCACCCCGGCGTCGCGCAGCGCCTGCAGCGGCGGCAGCTTGGTCTCCTTGAGGAACTGGAACGCGCCGGGCAGCAGCACCGCGACGCTGCCGGCGGCGGCCATCGCCGCCACCCCGTCAGGACTCAGGTGCTCGAGGTGGTCACAGCTCAGCGCCCCGTAGCGCGCCGCCAGCTGCGCGCCGCCCTGGTCGCTGAGCTGCTCGGCATGCAGCTTCACCGGCAGGCCGAGCTCGCGTGCCTTCACGAACAGGCGCTCGACCTGCGCCGGGCTGAAACCGATGCGCTCGCAGAACGCGTCGACGGCGTCGACCAGGTGGTGCTCGTGCAGCCGCGGCAACCACTCGATCGCCGCGTCGACGTAGTGCTCGGGCTCGTCGGCGAACTCCGGCGGCAGCGCGTGCAGCGCGAGGAAGCTGGTCCTGACGTCGACGCCGCCGTCATGGCCGAGGCGTCTCGCCACCTGCAGCATGCGCGCCTCGTCGACCAGGCTCAGACCGTAGCCGGACTTGATCTCGATCGTCGTCACGCCATCCGCCTTCAGGGCCTCCAGGCGCTGGCGCGCGCTCTTCAGCAGCGCCCCCTCCCCCGCCAGCCGCGTCGCCTGCATGGTGCTGCGGATGCCCCCGCCGGCGCGCGCGATGGCCTCGTAGCTGACACCGGCCAGCCTGGCCTCGTACTCCTTCGCGCGCAGGCCGCCGTAGACGAGGTGGGTGTGGCAGTCGACCAGGCCGGGCGTGATCCAGGCACCGTGCAGGTGCTGCTCGTCGCCGACGCGCGCCGCGAGTTCCGCCGGCAGCGCCGGCAAGGCGCCGACCCAGACGATGCGATCGCCAGCTACCACCAGCGCACCGTTGTCGATCGCGCCCCAGGGCTACTCGCCGTCCAGCGTCGCCAGGCTGCAATCGCGGTAGAGGGTCAGACTCATGCAAGCCCCTTGGCGCTGAGCGCCATGCCCCGGTACACGCCCTTCGGGCGGCGCTGCGTGCTCATGTGTTGAAACTCCCTTGCAGCACGTAGCGCCCCCCCGGGTGCACGAGCCGCGCCCAGCTTACCGGGCCGTTGGCGCCGTGGGACAGGCGCTGGATCGTCAGGCAGGGCGAGCCGGGCGGCACCTGCAGCAGCGCCGCCTGCTCGGCGTCGGCGGCGGTGGCCTCGATCTGGTACTGCGCCGCGGTCAGTGGTGCCACCTGCAGCAGGTAGGCGGTCGGCGTGCGCTGGCTGAAATCCTGCTGCAGGAACTCTGGCGCCGTGGCCGGCACCACCCAGCGCTGCTCGAGCTGCAACGGCTCGCCCTGCTCGCGGTGCAGCAGCTGCGTGAAGAACACCGTCGCGCCCGGCTTCAGGCCCAGCGCATGGGCCACGCTCGCGTCGGCACGGCGCGACTCGAGCAGCAGCACCTCGGCCTCGTGATGGTGACCGCGCTCGGCGATGTCGGCATGCAGGTCGCGCAGCTTGAGCTGCGCGGCGACGCGCTCCAACGGCGCGACGAAGCTGCCCCTGCCCTGCTCGCGGCGCACCAGGCCCTCGAGCTGCAGCTCGCGCAGCGCGCGGTTCACGGTCATGCGCGCGACGCCGAACTGCGCGCCGAGCTCGGCCTCGCTGGGCAGTCGGTCCCCGGCCTGCCAGCGGCCCTCGCGGATGCCGCCACGCAGCCAGTCCTGGATGTCTGAATAGGTTGCCACGGGCCGCATTGTGCGGGGCTTGACGCAACTTGTCTAGACAACCAGAATGCAGCCCATCGTTGTTCAGGAGACCCTCATGTCCCGAGTCATCCGCGCGCCGCGTGGCACCGAGCTGCATTGCAAGAACTGGCTCACCGAGGCCGCGTTCCGCATGATCCAGAACAACCTCGACCCCGAGGTCGCCGAGCGCCCTGAGGACCTGGTGGTCTACGGCGGTATCGGCAAGGCGGCCCGCAACTGGGAGGCCTTCGACCGCATCCTGGCCAGCCTGAAGACCCTGGAGAACGACCAGACCCTGCTGATCCAGAGTGGCAAGCCGGTCGGCGTCTTCCCCAGCCACCCTGACGCGCCGCGGGTGCTGCTCGCAAACAGCAATCTGGTCCCCGCCTGGGCGACCTGGGAGCACTTCAACGAGCTCGACCGCAAGGGCCTGATGATGTACGGCCAGATGACCGCCGGCTCCTGGATCTACATCGGCACCCAGGGCATCGTGCAGGGCACCTACGAGACCTTCGCCGAGGCAGGCCGCCAGCATTACGGCGGTTCCTGGAAGGGCCGCTGGATCCTCACCGCCGGCCTCGGCGGCATGGGCGGCGCGCAGCCGCTCGCGGCCTCGTTTGCCGGCGCCTGGTCGCTGAACATCGAATGCCAACAGTCGCGCATCGATTTCCGCCTGAAGACCCGCTATGTGGACGAACAGGCCAAGGACCTCGACGACGCGCTGGCACGCATCGCGACGTACTGCGCCGAGGGCAAGGCGGTGTCGATCGCGCTGCTCGGCAATGCGGCCGAGCTGCTGCCCGAGCTGGTCCGCCGCGGCGTCAGGCCTGACCTGGTCACCGACCAGACCAGCGCCCACGACCTCATCAACGGCTACCTGCCGATCGGCTGGAGCGTCGCGCAGTGGCAGGCCGCCGCCGCCGACCCGGCGCAGCACGCGGCGCTGAAGGCTGCCGCCGCGCAGGGCTGCGCCGTGCATGTGCGCGCGATGCTCGACTTCCAGCAGATTGGCGTGCCGGTGGTCGACTACGGCAACAACATCCGCCAGGTGGCGCAGGACGAGGGCGTGAAGAACGCGTTCGACTTCCCCGGCTTCGTGCCCGCCTATGTGCGCCCGCAGTTCTGCGAAGGCCGCGGGCCGTTCCGCTGGGTCGCGCTGTCCGGCGATCCGGAGGACATCCGCAAGACCGACGCGAAGATCAAAGAGCTGTTCCCCGACGAAGAGCGCGTGCACCGCTGGCTGGACATGGCGGGTGAACGCATCGCGTTCCAGGGCCTGCCGGCGCGCATCTGCTGGCTGGGCCTGGGCCAGCGCCACCTCGCCGGCCTGGCGTTCAACGAGATGGTTGCCAGCGGCGAGCTGAAGGCGCCGATCGTGATCGGCCGCGACCACCTCGATTGCGGCTCGGTGGCGAGTCCGAACCGCGAAACGGAATCGATGATGGACGGCAGCGACGCCGTCTCCGACTGGCCGCTGCTCAACGCCATGCTGAACACCGCCGGCGGCGCCACCTGGGTCAGCCTGCACCATGGCGGCGGCGTCGGCATGGGCTACTCGCAGCACAGCGGCGTCGTCATCGTCGCCGACGGCACGCCGGCCGCCGCGGCCCGCCTCAAGCGCGTGCTGTGGAACGACCCCGGTACCGGCGTGATGCGCCACGCCGATGCCGGCTACGAAATCGCCAAGCAATGCGCGGCGACCCAGGGCCTGAACCTTCCCTCGCTGTGATGACCATGAAGACGATCACCCTCACCCCCGGCCAGCTGAGCCTCGATCAGCTGCGCGACATCCATGCCGGCGGCGTGCAGCTGCAGCTGTCCGACTGGTCGGCGCTCGAGGCCAGCGCCGCCCTGGTCGCCGCCGCCGCCGCCGGCGACGCGCCGGTCTACGGCGTCAACACCGGCTTCGGCAAGCTGGCCAGCACGCGCATCGCCAAGGACCAGCTGGCCGCGTTGCAGCTGAACCTGATCCGCAGCCACTCGGTCGGCGTCGGCAGCCCGATGGCGCCCGAGGTCGTGCGCCTGATGCTGGCCACCAAGGCGGCGTCGCTCGCCCGCGGCTTCAGCGGCGTGCGCCGCGTCGTCGTCGAGTCGCTGCTGGCCGCGTTCAACGCCGGCTTCGTGCCCTACGTCCCCGGTCAGGGTTCGGTCGGTGCCAGCGGTGACCTGGCGCCGCTGTCGCACATGACCCTGGCGCTGATGGGCGAGGGCGAGGCCCTGGTCGACGGTCAGCGCCGCCCGGCGCTGGCGGAGCTGCAGCGCCTGGGCCTGACGCCGCTCACGCTCGCCGCCAAGGAGGGCCTGGCCCTGATCAACGGCACCCAGGCCAGCACCGCGTTCGCGCTGCACGGCCTACTGCGCTTCGAGATCGTGTTCGCGTCGGCGCTGGCCTCGGGCGCGATGAGCCTGGACGCGGCGCGCGGCAGCGACGGGCCCTTCGATGCGCGCATCCACGCGGTGCGCGGCCAGCCGGGCCAGATCGAGACGGCGGCGGTGTACCGCGAGCTGCTCGCCGGTTCGGCGATCCGCGCCAGCCACAAGGAAGGCGACGAGCGCGTGCAGGACCCCTACTGCCTGCGCTGCCAGCCGCAGGTGATGGGGGCCTGCCTGGACCAGGCCCGCCACGTCAAGCAGGTGCTGCTGCGCGAGGCCAATGCGGTCACCGACAACCCGCTGGTGTTCGACGACTGCATGGTCAGCGGCGGAAACTTCCACGCCGAACCGGTGGCCCTGGCCGCCGACGGCCTGGCGCTGGCGATCGCCGAGGTCGGCGCCATCGCCGAGCGCCGCATCGCGATGCTGATCGACCCGGGCATCTCGCGCCTGCCGCCGTTCCTGACCGCCGACGCCGGCCTGCACAGCGGCTTCATGATCGCCCATGTGACCGCGGCGGCGCCGGCCAGCGAGAACAAGAGCATCGCCCACCCGGCCTCGGTCGACTCGCTGCCCACGAGCGCGAACCAGGAGGACCATGTGTCGATGGCGACCTTCGGGGCGCGGCGCCTGCACGCGATGCTGGACAACACCGCCCACATCGTCGCCATCGAGTTCCTCGCCGCCGCCCAGGGCATCGACTTCCTGCGCCCGCTGACCAGCTCGGCGGCGATCGAGGTGCTGCACGCGAAGCTGCGCAAGGCCTGTGAGCCCTGCGCCCAGGACCACTACCTGGCGCCGGACATCGAGCGCGCGTTCGCGCTCGTCAACAGCGGCGAGCTGCGGGCCGATTCGGCGCCGGCGCTGTAAGCGACGCGGCGCGCCGGGCCTCGGTCCGGCGCGTCCGCCTCAGTACGGCCCGCCGCCGCCGGCCGCACGCAGATAGACCTGCGCCAGCCAGGCCACCAGCACCCGCCGCATCCATCCCCGCGCCCCGCGCCAGCCCGGCAGCGGTCGCTCGCGCTGCATCTCCTCGGCGCCGGCCAGCGCCGCCTCGAACTCCTGCCCGAGCTGCGCGGCGAACTCGGTGTCGACGACGACCACGTTCGACTCCAGGTTCAGCAGCAGCGAGGTCGGGTCCAGATTGCTCGAACCGACGGTCGCCCAATCGCCGTCGGCCAGCGCCACCTTGGCGTGCAGGAAGGCCTGGCGGTACTCGAACACCCGCACGCCGCGCGCCAGCAGCTCGGCATAGAGCGCGCGCGCCGCCAGCGCCGCCAGGCGGTAGTCGAACTGGCCCTGCAGCAGCAGGCGCACCTGCACGCCGCGGTCGGCCGCCTGCAGCAGCGCCCGCAGCAAGCGGGCGCTCGGGTAGAAGTAGGGGCAGATGAGGTCGAAGCGCTGCCGCGCCCCGCGCAGCGCCTGCAGGTACTCGCGCTCGATCGCGTGGCGATGCCGCAGGTTGTCGCGCTGCACATAGGCCAGGCGCACCGGCCTGGTGTCGGCCTCGGCGGCCTGGCGTTCGCGGCGCTCGGCACGAGCGCGCGACCACAGGCTGCCCAGCCAGCTGCCCGCGCGGCGCAACGGCTCGCTGCTGGCCAGCAGGCTGCGCAGCTCGTCGCCGAAGTCGCGTCCCAGCCAGCTGCGCGACCACAGCCGGCGCAGCTGGCCCTCGACCTGCACCACCGCCGGCCCCTCGAACTGCACCGCGTAGTCCAGCCGTGGCGCCGCCAGCTCGCCGTGGTTCAGGTCGATGCGGTCGTCGATCACATTGATGCCGCCGACATAGGCGCAGCAACCGTCGACGACGCAGAGCTTCAGGTGCAGCCGACGCAGCTGGCCCGGCTGCAGCCAATGCCACCAGCGGTCCAGCGGCCTGAACACCGCCAGCGCGACGCCGCTGCCTTCGAGGCGCTGCCGCCACCAGGGCAGCGCGTGCCGCGAGCCGAAGCCGTCGATCACCAGCCGCACCCGCACGCCCCGCCGGCTGGCCTGCGCCAGCGCCTGCAGCAGCTGCTCGCTGGCGGCATCGGTGTGCACGATGTAGCTGGCCAGCCAGACCTCGTGGGCAGCCCCGGCGATCGCCTGCTGCATCGCCGGGAACAGCGCGTCGCCGCCGCGCAGCAGCGCGATGCGATGCCCGCCCAGCAGCGGCGCCTGCCACCTGCGCATCACTGGGCTTCGAGCTCGACCAGCAGCGGCAGGTGGTCGCTCATGCGCACCCAGGGCGCGCCACGCGGCACCTCGCTGCCCAGCGCGCTGAGGCCGCGCAGGTAGACGCGGTCGAGCGCGAACAGCGGCGCACGTGCCGGGAAGGTGCGTGCCATGCCGGCGCGCCGCAGGTCCAGGCCCTGCATCGCCGGATCGAGCTGCTCGCGCCAGTCGTTGAAGTCGCCGGCGACGAGCAGGCGCTCGCCGGCCGGCACCTTCTCCTGCAGGTAGTCGCCCAAGGCGTCGACCTGACGCACCCGGCTGCCGTGGAACAGACCGAGGTGAAGCACCAGCACGTGCAGCGGCGCGCCGGCCCAGTCCACGGTGGCATGCAGCAGGCCGCGCTGCTCGAGCCGGTGATCGGAGACGTCGCGATGCGCGACGTCGAGCAGCGGGAAGCGCGACAGCAACGCGTTGCCATGCTCGCCACCGCGCGTGAACGCGTTGCTGCGGTAGGCGACCTCGTAGCCGTCGGGGGCGAGGAAGTCGGCCTGCGGCCGGTTCGGCCAGTGGCGATGGAAGCGCCGCGCGTCGCCGTGGTGGTGCGCACGCACCTCCTGCAGGCAGACGAGGTCGGCATCGAGATGCGCCACGCCGCCCTTCAGCGCGTGGATCTCCAGGCGCTTGGCCGGTCCGGTGCCGCGCACGCCCTTGTGGATGTTGTAGGTGGCGACGCGCCGTCGCGGTGCGGTCTTGCTCATGCCGGCACCACCACCTCGCGGCCGACGACGCGGTTGCGCCCGGCCCGCTTCGCCTCGTAGAGCGCGACATCGGCCAGCGCCAGCAGCTCGTCGGGGGCCAGCCCCGGCCGCCCCGGCTTCGCCGCGACGCCGATGCTGATGCTCAGGTGCGGGCCGATCTCGCTGGCCGCGTGCGGCAGCTGCAGCGCGGCGACGGCGGCGCGCAGGCGCTCGGCCACCGCCAGCGCGCCGGTCAGCGGCGTCTCCGGCAGCAGGCAGGCGAACTCCTCGCCGCCGTAGCGCGCCGCCAGATCGACCGGCCGCAGCATGCCGGCCTTGAGCACGCGGCCGACCTGGCGCAGCGCCTCGTCGCCCATCAGGTGGCCGTAATGGTCGTTGTAGCGCTTGAAGTAGTCGACGTCGACGAGCAGCAGCGACAGCGGCTGCTGGCTGCGCACCGAATGACGCAGCTCGGTGGCCATGCGCTCGTCGAGCGCCCGGCGGTTGTGCAGGCCGGTGAGGCCGTCGATGAAGACCAGCTGGCGCAGCAGGTCGGCCTGGCGCTTGATCGTCAGCTGCGCGTTGACGCGGGCGCGCACGATCGCCGGGTTGATCGGCTTGGTGATGAAGTCGACGGCGCCGACCTCTAGCCCCTGGGTCTCGGAGGCCTCGCCCCCATGGGCGGTGACGAAGATCACCGGGATGCCGGCGGTCAGCGTGTCCGCCTTCAGGCGGCGGCAGACCTCGAAGCCATGCAGGTCGCCGAGCTCGAGGTCGAGCAGGATCAGGTCGGGCAGTTGCTGCGCCGCCACCTGCAACGCCTGCTCGCCGCTGGTCGCCATGTAGACCTGGTGATCGTGGCCGAAGGTGCGGTAGAGCGCCTGGATGTTGATCGGCTGGTCGTCGGCGACGAGCAACCGCGGCCGCGGCGGCGCGTCTTCGACGGGGGCGATCTCCGAGCTCACTCTTCCTCCAGCCAGGTTCCGACCAGTTGCAGCGCGACGGCGAAATCGAAGCCCTCGACCGCCGCCACCAGCGCACGGTGTTGATCTTCGCTCAGCACGGCACGCAGACCGGCGAGCGCGTCGAGCGCGGCGGCGTCGTTGGACTGCAGTTGCAGGCGCAGCGCCTGCAGCGCGGCGCCGCGCTCGGGCGGCGAGCCGGCATCAGCCGCCGGCTCGGTCGCCGACGCCTGCTCGCCGCGCAAGGCCAGCAACAGCCGCCGCAGCTGCGGCTGCGCCTCGTCCAGCGCCTGCTGGCCCGCCAGCAGGCGCGGGTGGCCGGGTTCGTCGGCATGCGCCTCGGCGGCCGCCAGCGTGCGCGCCAGCGCGTCGGCACCGAGCGTCGCCGCCACGCCCTTCAGCGTGTGCAGACGGCGCGCGCGCGCCACGCTGTCCTCCAGCGGCAGCTGCTGCCGGTGCTGCGGCAGCTCGCCGACGAAGCTCTCCAGCATGCGCGCATAGACGTCGCGCAGGCCCGCCATGCGCGCCAGCGCCACCTCCAGCGACACCCCGGCGGCCAGCGCCGCATGCCGGCTCTGAACGCCGGCGGCCGGCGCCTGGGGCGCTGCTGCCGGCGCGGCGGGCGCTGCCGCGCTGCGCCGGCCACCGGTCTGTTCCAGCAGCACGCGCACCAGCTGGTCGAGGTCAAAGGGCTTGCCGACGTGGTCGTTCATGCCGGCAGCCAGGCAGGCCTGGCGGTCGGCGGCGGACGCGTTCGCGGTCATCGCCACCACCGGCAGGCGCTGCAGCCCGAGCTCGCCGCGCAGCGCCCGCGTCGCCGTCAGGCCGTCCATCTCCGGCATCTGCAGGTCCATCAGCACGGCATCGAAGTCGCTCGCCTGGCGACGCAGCAGGGCCAGCGCCTCGAGCCCGTTGCCGGCCAGTTGCAGCGCCGCGCCCTCGGCGGCGAGCAGCTCGCTGGCGACCTGCTGGTTGACGGCGTTGTCCTCCACCAGCAGCAGACGCAGGCCGCGCAGGCGCTGCACGGCACCGGCCGCCACCGCGCGCGGTGCACGCTGCGGGCCGTTGCTGGCCGAGGCGATGGCGTCGAGCATCATCGACGGCGTGATCGGCTTGACCAGGAAGCCGTCCAGCAGGGCCGCGTCCTGCTCGTGCTCGGCGAGCAGCTCGCGCCCCTGCGCGGTGATCATCACCACCAGCGGCGAATGCTGGCCGCTGCGCGTCTGGCGAATGCGCCGGGCGGTCTCGAAGCCGTCCCAGCCCGGCATGCGGTAGTCCAGCAGCACGGCCTCGACCGGCTCGCCGCGCTGCTCGGCGGCGAGCAGGGTGGCCAGGCCCTCCTCGCCGCTGGCCGCCAGGCTGACCTGCCAGCCCAGCGCCTGCGCCTGGCGCTGCAGCACCTCGCGGGTCGCCGGGTGGTCGTCGACCACCAGCAGGTGCAGCGCGTGCAGCGCGTGCGCCGGCACGGCGGGTGCACCGGCGGCCGCCGTCGGCAGCCACAGCGAGAAGCGGAAGCAGCTGCCGCGACCGCTCTCGCTCTCGAGCTGCAGCTGCCCCCCCATCAGCGCCACCAGGCGCTGGCTGATGACCAGGCCCAGGCCGGTGCCGCCGAACCGGCGCGTGATGCCGGCCTCCGCCTGCGTGAAGCCGCTGAACAGGCGCTGCTGCTGCTCGGGCGAGATGCCGATGCCGGTGTCGCTGACCTCGAACTGCAGGCGCACCCGCTCGCCCTGGCTGCCGGCCTCGCGGCCCTGCAACGCGATGCGCACCACGACCTCGCCGCTGGCGGTGAACTTCAGCGCGTTGCCGCCGAGATTGACCAGCACCTGCTGCAGGCGCATCGCGTCGCCGACCAACGCACGCGGCACCTCGGCGGCGACATCGAACAGCAGCTCGACCGGCTTGTCCTTCACCGCCGGCGCCAGGATCACCGCCAGGTCGCGCAGCAAGGCGTCGAGCTGGAACGGCTGCGGGTCGATGTCCATCTTGCCGGCCTCGATCTTCGAGAAGTCCAGCGTGTCGTTGAGGATCGCCATCAGCGCGCGCGCCGCGCCCTCGGCCTTGGCCAGGTAGTCGGCCTGGCGGGCCTCGAGCCGGGTGCGCCCGAGCAGCGCCATCATGCCCAGCACCGCGTTCAGCGGCGTGCGGATCTCGTGGCTCATGTTGGCCAGGAACTGGCCCTTGGCCAGCGCCGCCTCCTCCGCCAGCTGCTTGGCGCGCACCAGCTCGGTGAGGTCGATGCGGAAGCTCACCACATGGCCGTCGGGCATCAGCCGGTCGATCAGGCGCATCACGCGGCCGTCGGCGTAGTTCGCCAGCTCGGTGACCGGGCCGCGGCGGCGCCGCGCCACGGTCTCGCGGATCCAGGCCTCGGGGTCGACATCGTCCGGCAGCAGGCTGCCGCGATCGAGCACCTCGCGCAGCAGGCTGGCGTAGGCCACGCCGGGGCGGATCAGATCCTCCAGGCCCGGGTAGGCGGCGCGGAACGGCTCGTTGCAGTAGACCAGCTGGTCCTTGGCGTCGAACAGCGCGAACGGCATCTCCAGCGCATCGATGGCGCCGCGCAGCAGCTCGGCGCTGCGCCGCACCAGCTGCTGCGCCTCGCGGTGCGCGCTGATGTCCTGGATCGCGCCGACGAGGCGCACCGGCCGTCCGCGCTCGAGCTCGGCCTCGGCGACCAGGCGCACCCAGATGCGCCGGTCCTTGGCGGTGACCACCGGCAGCTCGACGTCGAAATGGCCGCCGCGCTGGCGCAGGTCGGTCAGCGCGCCGAGCAGCGCCAGCTGGGCGTCCGGGGCGAAGTAGCCGATCGCCTCGTCGACCGTGGGCTGATGGCCCGGCGGCAGATCGTGGATGACGGCGGTCTGCTCGGTCCAATGCATCTGCTCGGCCGCCAGCTCGTAGACGAAGCCGCCGACGCCGGCGATGCGCCCGGTGCGGTCGAGCAGGTCACGGCTCGCCGCCAGCGCGCCTTCCGCCGCCTTCTGCTGGCTGATGTCGCTGGTGGTGCCGAACACGCGCTCGGGTTGGCCGGCGGCGTCGCGGGTCTGCACGCGGCCGCGCGACAGCAGCCAGACCCAGCGCCCGTCCTTGTGGCGCATGCGCCGCTCGATGCTGAGGAACGGCGTGTCGCCGCGGAAATGGGCGTCGATCGCGGCCTGCGCCGCGGCCCGGTCGTCCGGATGCGACAGGCGATCGATCTGCACCTGGTGGATCTCCTCGCCGAGCTCCTGCAGCGTGTAGCCGAGCAGGCCGGCCCATTGGGCGTTGCGCTCCATGCGCTGGCTGGGCACATGCCATTCCCAGGTGCCGAGGTTGGACGCGTCGACGACCCACTCCAGCACCTGGCGCTCGCGCAGCAGCGCCTGCTCGGTGGCCTTGCGCTCGCTGATGTCGAGGTGGGTGCCGAACATGCGCTCGGGCGCGCCGTCGCGCGTGCGCGTCAGCAGCTTGCCGCGCGCCAGCACCCAGACCCAATGGCCGTCGCGATGGCGCAGCCGCATCTCCACCTCGTAAGCACCGTCGCCACGCAGATGGCGCTCGATGGCGGCGAACACCGACGGCGCGTCGTCGGCATGCAGCAGGCGGTTGAAGACCTCCAGGCCGACGCGGCCGTCGTCGGCCCCCCATTCGCGCAGCTCGTGGCCCAGCATGCCGGCCCAGCGCGCGTTGACGCGCACCTCGCCGCTGGGCAGATGCCACTCCCAGGTGCCCAGGCTGGTGCCCTCGACGACGTTGCTGAGCCGCTGCTGCTCGTCCTGCAGCGCCAGCTCGGCGCGCTTGCGCGCGTCGATGTCGGCCAGGATGACGATGACGCCGGCGCCGCCGGCCTGCGTCGCATCGTGCAGCGGCTGCGCCTCCAGGCCGACCCACAGCGGCTGACCGTCCTTGCCGCGGCTGCGCAGCTCGCCGTGGAACGCCTCGCCGGCGTCTAGCGCCTGGCGCAGGCGCTCGGCGACCGCCGCGTCGTCGGTGGCGAAGGCCAGCAGCTCGTTGGGCCGCCGCCCGCGGGCCTCGTCCAGGCTGTAGCCGCTGAGCTGCATGAAGCCCTCGTTGACCCAGACGATCAGGCGATTGGCGTCGCACAGCGCCACCGCATTGCTGGTGCGCTGCGCCACCAGCGCCAGGCGCTCGAGATCGGTGGTGAGCTCGCGGGCGCGCTGCTCGGCGGCCTCGCGGCCGCGCGTCGCCTGCACCAGGAAGGCGGCGGCGAGCGCGGCCAGCACGACGCCGGCACCGGCCACCAGGCCGGCCGGCCACTGCGCATGGCTGGCCTCGAAATGGCGGCTGGCCTGCAACCGCAGACGCAGCGGGCGGCCGTACTGCTCGAAGTCGATGACACGCTGCGAGCGACCCAGCGCCGCCGGGGTCGGACCGCGGAACAGCAGCGGGCGCTCGACGGCGAGCTGGTCGCTGAGCTCAAACAGCACCTGCTCGCCGTACTGCCGCCCCAGGTCAGCGAGCAGCAGGTCCAGGTGCACCGGCGCGTAGAAGAAGCCCCACAACGCGTCCTGGCGCTGCTGCGGCGTCTGCGGCTGCAGACCGGGGCGGTAGGCCGGCAACACCAGCACCACCGCCGGCGGCTGCTGCTCCTGCTGCTGCACCAGGCGCAGCGGCGGCGTCATCGTCGGCTTGTCGGCGGCGACGGCGCGCGCGAACGCCTCGCTGCGCAGCGGATCGCCGGCGAGGTCCAGACCGCGTGCGCCGAGGTTGGACGCCATCGGCTCGATCTGCGTGATCACCAGGTGCTCGCGCTGCGCCTGCTGCGCCAGCGACAGCAGCGAGAAGTCCGGTGCGCCGTCGGCGCGTTCGGCCTGCAGGAAGCCGGGCAGCGCCGCCGGCATCACGCGCTTGACGATGCCGACGCCGCGCACGCCGACGAACTCGCGCGTGAGCTGGCGCGACTCGACATAGACGCCGAGATCCAGGCGCGTGAGGTCGCCGTTGACCGCCAGCGTGCTGCGCGCGCCCTCCATCAGCTCGAGCGGCCGCGCCAGCCGTGCCTGCAACTGCGCGGCCAGGCGGTCGCCGAGCTGCTGGAACTCGGCATCCAGCCGCGACTGCGCCTGGCGCGCGATCCACAGCCCGGCAGCCATCGCCACCAGCGAACCGATGGCCCAGACCGCGACGGCCAGCCAGATGCGGCGGCGCTGGCGCTCCGGGGGCAGCAAGGTGTCAGGCATGGCCGCGATGTTGCGGGCCGGCGCCGGTCGCGGCCATCAGGGTTGCCGCCGGGTCGCTCACAGCCGCCGCGGCAGTTGCAGGATCGCCTCGGCGTTCGACGGCGAGAAGCAGGCCTCGGCGGCCTCCTGCCAGGGCAGCCATTGCGAGCGCAGGTGCTCCTGCGGCGCCAGGCGCACGTCGACCGGCGCCGGCAGGCGCAGCCCGAACACGCGCTCGGTGTTGTGCGTCACGCCGGCCGCGTAGCGATGGCGCCACCGCGGGTAGATCTCGTAGACGTTCTGCAGCGCCCAGTCCTGCAGTTCGCCGTCGGCGATGCCGGTCTCCTCCAGCACCTCGCGCCGGGCGGTGGCCGCCCAGTCCTCGTCCTCGTGGTCCTTGGAGCCGGTGACCGACTGCCAGAAGCCGGGCGCATCGGCGCGCTCGAGCAGCAGCACCTGCAACTGCGGGGTGTGGATGACGACGAGCACCGACTGCGGCACCTTGGGCGGCTTGGTCTGCATGGGGGGAGTATCCGGGGTGGCGGTACGCCACTTGGCTGTTCGACCGCGAGGATTTCGCTTGTTTTTGGAAGAGCCCGCGGGGGCTATCCACCCCCGCCCCCGGACCCCGCTTTTCTTTGCTTGCGCCAAAGAAAAGGGGGGAAAAGAAAGGCGCTCAATGCCGGCCCTGCCCTAGGGGCATGGGCCGATGCC
>Ga0164290_1001108_pt1 | contig 52610 bp, 35 predicted proteins | sample Micstemetagenome_FD_108782 | JGI IMG/M metagenome (GOLD analysis project Ga0164290, IMG submission 108782) | Contaminated culture microbial community from soil near Moab, Utah, USA - Microcoleus steenstrupii SON62 (Illumina Assembly) | ecosystem: Environmental > Terrestrial > Soil > Soil crust...
AGAAAATTTTAAGAAAAAATTTTGTTTCTGAAAAAAATGTGTACTTTGTACACGCTTAATAACCAATAAACTGCCATTTATGAACCTTTCGAAGCTTGTCAGGCCCACGCTTGTGGGTTTACTCGCTTGCGTATTTACCCTATTCGCGCAGGCACAAACGAAAACGGTTACTGGTAAAGTAACTGACTCCAAAGACGGATCACCGCTTGCAGGTGCATCTGTTCTAGTAAAAGGATCAACCACTGGTACACAAACCGGTGCCGATGGTACCTTTAAAATCACCGTTCCATCATCAGCGAGAACATTAACTATTTCCTTCTCAGGATATGGTGCTGCTGACGTGAACATCTCTTCATCCAATACTGCCAATGCCTCGCTTACTGCAACTGCAGATGCGCTGGCCGATGTGGTGGTAATTGGTTATGGTACCAGAAAGTCGAAAGATGTAACTGGTTCTGTTTCCCGTGTAACTGAGAAAGACTTTAACAAAGGTCAGATCGCTTCTCCTGAGCAATTATTGCAGGGTCGTACAGCGGGTGTGCTTGTAACACCATCAACTGGTGAGCCAGGTGCTGCTGCAACCATCAATATCAGGGGTACCGGTTCTATCAGTGGTGCACAGGAACCTTTGTATGTAATTGATGGAGTGCCCCTGATCCAGGGTGGTACACTCGGAACCAATGGTAGTGGTGTTGAAGGTGGTACTTCTGCTAAAAACCCACTCATCTTCCTGAACCCTACTGATATCGAAAGCATCACGGTATTGAAAGATGCCTCTGCTGCTGCTATCTATGGTTCAAGAGGTGCAAATGGTGTAATCCTAATCACTACCAAACAAGGTAAAGGTGGTAAAGGTGGTGTATTCTCTTATGGAGCATCCACAACCATCGCCAAGACTGCACGTCGTTACGACCTGATGAATGCACAGGATTTCTTATTGGCTGCTAAAAGAGCCAATATCGATGGTGGTGCAGATCCTATCGCAGCTGCTGCAGCGGTAGCAAGTATCGACAAAGGAGCCAACACCGACTGGCAGGATGAAATTTTCAGAACAGCCATTTCTCAGAACCACAACCTGAGCTGGTCTATGAGCAGCAAAGGAACTACTGCACGTTTAAGTGGTTCTTACGACAACCAGGAAGGTATTGTTAAGAATACCGGTCTGAAAAGATTAACCGGTCGCGCCAACCTGAGTCAGAAATTATTCAATGACAAACTGAAGCTGGAAGCAAATCTCACCATGTCTAGAACTGAGAACTCATATGCTCCGCTTTCTAATAACGCAGGTTACCAGGGTAGCTTGTTAGGTGCTGCTTTGCAGTTTAACCCAACCAACCCGGTTTACAATGCCGATGGTACATTCAATCAGCCGGGTGACCAGCGTAACCCAAGTCAGATGCTGGCTTATTTTACTGATAACGATGAAATCAACAGGTTCCTCGGTAATTTCTCTGCCAGCTATCAGATCACCAAAGACCTGAGCTATAAAGTAGTATTAGGTCTGGATAATTCTAAAGCTGAAAGAATATCTTTTGCTGACCCACGTCTGGGTACAGGTGCATATGGTGGAACCATCAATGTATTTGGTAAAGATTATGGTAACCAGATCCAGGGTAATGGTCGTACAACCAAACAAAACCTGGAAACCAAATCACAGCTGGTTGAACATTACCTGACATACGACAAAACTTTCAACAATAAACATGCAGTGAATGCCATTGCAGGTTATTCATACCAGAGTTTTGAAAACCGTTACAAAGCCGCTTTCGGATGGGGTGTAAAAACACCAGTTGTAGGTCCTAAAGATGTATTTGTAAAAGACTACAACGCTTTCAATAACTATGCGAACTTTGTTCCTGGTTACGATAAAAACGAATTACAGTCTGTTTTTGGTCGTTTGAACTATACTTATAACGACAAATACTTCCTGACTGTAACCGTAAGATCTGATGGTTCTTCTAAATTCGGTTCTAACAACCGTTATGCAACCTTCCCAGCCTTTGCTTTCAAATGGAGAGTAATGGAAGAATCATGGGCACAGAAAACATTTGGCGGTTTCCTGAGCGATCTGAGCTTCAGGGCCAACTACGGTATTCTGGGTAGCCAGGATAACTTAGGTTCTTATGCTTCACTGAACCTCCAGCAGACATTTGATGTAGGTGCAGGTCCTGTTACCCGTTTCATTCAGCAGGGTAACCCCAACCTGAAATGGGAAGAAGTAGCGACTACCGGTATTGGTGTTGACTTCACTTCTAAAGACAGAAGATTATCAGTAACCCTCGATTACTACAACAATAAGAGAAAGAACATGTTGTTCTTTGCGCCTACACCGGGTGGATTTGCTCCAACTGCCAACTGGTGGATAAATTTAGATGGCGAAGTAATCAACAAAGGATGGGAAGCAAGTGTTAACTATCGTGCTATCCAGGGCAAGAAATTCAGCTGGGATATCAACTATAACATGACCACCGTTAACAATAACATTGAAGGTTTGCCAACCCCCATCAACACAGGTAGTGTTAGTGGACAGGGTCTGACTGGTGCTTTTGCACAAACCCTCACCAATGGCTCACCCATCTTTACATGGTCAATGCCGGTGTTCAATGGTTTCGATGGTAATGGTAATGCCCGCTATGGTAACGGAGCTGCTAACCAATTGGTTGGAAGTGCTTTACCTAAGTTTTTTGCCGGTTTAACCAATAATTTCTCTTATGGCAGATGGAATTTAAGTGTGTTTGTGAACGCAATCACCGGTTTCCACGTATATAACAATACGGCGAATGCCCTGTTCCTGAAAGGTAGCTTGCGTAATGCCCGTAACGTAACTTATGCGATCGGTAACGGTCCAGAAAATCCATTCAACCCAGGATCAGTTTCAACACGTTTCCTGGAGAAAGGAGATTTTATCCGCTTAGCTAACGTTAACCTGAGCTACGCATTCAACCTGAAGAAAACAAGTCTCTTCAAGTCTATGTCTGTATTTGCTTCAGGTCAGAACCTGGCATTGATTTCAGGTTATTCCGGAATCGATCCTGAGGTGAACGTAGATAAGAGCATCAATGGTATCCCTTCTCGTGGATTTGACTACACTCAATATCCAAGACCAAGGGTCATCACTGTAGGTCTTAATGTTGGATTTTAATCAATAAAAACTGAAGAAATGAAAAATATCATCAAAAGTAGATTTATACCGGTGCTTACCGCTGTAACTGTACTTACCATATCATGCTCCAAGCTTGATCCAAAGCTGGAAGCACCCAACTCAATTGCACCCAACGCAAGCAGTGGAGCTCCTACTCCGCCATCTATTGCTGCGGTGTACGAACAATTAAACCAATTAACCGGTGGCCAGGGTAACTGGTTCGGTTTACAGGAACATTCTACCGACGAAATCATGGGCCCAACACGTGGTACCGACTGGGATGACTTCGGTACATGGCGCCGTCTTCACCTCCATACCTGGGGTCCTGATCATAACCAGATCAACGATACCTGGAATGGTTTAAATGGTGCATTGTTCCAAACAACATTAGTGGCTGAAACAGCTACAGGTTTAACAAAAGCAGAAGGACAGTTCCTTCGCGCATTCTTCCGTTTCCTGGTTTGTGATATTTATGGTCAGGTACAAACACGTCCGGCAACTGCTGCGGCTAATGTGGTACCTACTGTAATGACCAGATCTGAAGCGATAGATGCCATCATCACTGAACTGGAAGCTGCCGTACCTGCATTGCCTACTTATACATCGGCACTGCGTGGTCAGGTAACAAAAGAAGCCGCTTACGCATTGCTTGCTAAAGCATACCTGAATAAAGCGGTTTACAAACAGGCACCAACATCACCCGCTGGTCCGTTTACTTTTGCGCCAGCTGATATGAACAAGGTTATTGAATATTGTAACCTGATTGATGCCAATCCGGCACTCGATATTGATGCTAACTATTGGGATAACTTCAAATGGGATAATGGTACACAATCATCTGAGAACATCTTCGTTCGTAAGCCAGGTGGTGATGCCAGAGCAGGTAATGGTGCAAACCTAGTATGGCAGACTTGCCAGAGCTGGCACTATAACCAACGCCCATCAAGCTGGAATGGTTTCGTGACACTGTCACAATTCTATGATAGCTTTGAAGATGTAGACGTTCGTAAATCAACACCACTGGCTGGTTATACCAACTTAGTAGGTGCAAATGCCGGTTTCCTGGTTGGTCAGGCACGTGGTCCGGTTAAAGCTGCTAATCCTAAAGAGCCAGGTGTTATCGGAGATCCGATTGGTAACCTGTACGATAGAAGTGGTAACCCATTGATCTTTACACGTACTGCATCTATCTTCTTTAATGGTGAAGCAAGTGGTATCCGTGTAAACAAATTCCCGCTCGATCCTACTACCATTAATGATGGTGCTTGGGGTAGTGCGAATGAATTTCCTTTCCTCCGTTTTTCTGATGTTCGCCTGATGAAAGCAGAAGCTTTATTAAGAGGTGGTACTACAGGTGCCAATGGAGAAACGCCATTGTCAATCGTGAACAGCATTCGTACTGTGAGAGGTGCATCAACTTTAACAGCTGTAACACTCACTTCATTACTGGCTGAAAGAGGTCGTGAACTCTACCTCGAAGGTCACAGAAGAACAGATATGATTCGTTTCGGTCGTTTCAACGCGCCTGTTGAAGAAAGACCAAACGCATCTGATGCTTACAAAGCGGTATATCCTATACCTACTACGGCATTGGCATCCAATCCTAACCTGAAGCAGAATTTCGGTTATTAATAGATGTGCGAGAATAGTTGTAAAGCCGGTCAGATTTTATCTGACCGGTTTTTTTTATAGCTCTATGAATAGATAAGCAGACAGTATTTATGTTATTTTAGCGTATGATGATGCTGAATAGAAAATGGCTGCTGGTAGCTTGTATTTGCTCATTTACAGCCTGCAAAAACACAAAGGAGAAAACCTTATTCTCGCTGGTTACCGACTCAAACATCAATTTTACCAATACACTTACCGAGTCGGAATCTTTTAACGTTTTCAAATACAGAAATTTTTATAACGGCGGTGGTGTGGCTACTGGTGATCTGAACAATGATGGCCTGCCCGAAATTTTCTTTACGGCCAATCAAAGCAGTAATAAACTCTACCTTAATAAAGGCAATCTCAAATTCGAAGACATCACCACCAAAGCTGGTATTACCTACAACAATGAATGGAGTACAGGCGTTGTTTTTGTTGATATCAATAATGATGGCTGGCTTGATATTTATATCTGCCATGCAGGTAATATGATGAATAAAACCCTGCGCAAAAATAAATTGTACATCAATAATAAAAACCTCACTTTCACAGATAAGGCCTCCGAATATGGTTTGGATAATGACGGCTATTCTACACAGGCTTCCTTTTTCGATTACGACCTGGATGGCGATCTTGATTGTTTTCTCGTCAACAATAGCCCCATACCTGTAAACACTCTCAATTATGCCAATATGCGCAGCATACCCGATGCAGAAGCACCCTATGCTGAATTTCTTAAAGGCGGCGGCGATCATTTATACAGAAACGATAATGGAAAGTTTACGGACGTAACAAAAGAAGCAGGCATCTATGGAAGCATCATCAGCTTTGGATTAGGCGTAACAGTAGGCGACATCAACCTCGATGGTTATCCTGATGTATACGTATCGAATGATTTCTTTGAAAAAGATTACCTCTATATCAATCAACGCAACGGCACATTCAAAGATGAAATTGAAAACCGTACACAGCATATCAGCTTCTCATCCATGGGAGCCGATCTCCAGGATATTAACAACGATGGCAAACCCGATATATTCACTACCGATATGTTACCCGGTGATGATTATCGGTTGAAAACCAATACGGCTTTCGAAGGATATGATACTTATAAACTCAAGCAAAATCAAGGTTTCTATAACCAGTTCACCCAAAATGCATTGCAGGTAAATAATGGGAACGGTAATTTTCTGGAAACAGGTTTTTACAGTGGAGTAGCTGCCAGCGACTGGAGCTGGGGTGCACTCATGTTTGATGCCAATAACGATGGGCTATCGGATATCATTGTATGCAATGGTATTTACCGTGATGTAACCGATCAGGATTTTATTGATTTCTTTGCCAACGATGTAGTGAACCAGATGGTGTTAAAAGGGAAAAAAGAAGAAGTGAATACCATCATTGATAAAATGCCTTCTGTGCCTATTCCCAATAAGGCGTTTAAAAACCAGGGTAACCTTCGTTTTAGTGATGCTGGAACAGAATGGGGACTTGATCAACCCACTTTTTCAAATGGTGCATCCTACGCCGATCTGGATAACGACGGTGATCTCGACCTCATCATCAATAATGTAAACCAGGAAGCTTTAGTCTATAAAAATAACAGCAGGGATGATTCGGCTTCCAATTACTTAGCCATACAATTACAGTTCAACCAGCAAAATTATTTTGCTGTTGGTGCGACCATTAAAGTTTTTGCAGCCGATCAGGTCATCACCAGAGAACTGATACCCAGTAAAGGGTTTCAGTCATCGGTAGAATATAAACAAACCATCGGACTCGGTACTTTCAAACCAGATTCTGTACAGGTACTCTGGCCCAATAAAACAGTATCTGTTATACCCGCACCAGCTGTTAATCAACTACTCACGATTAAATACGATAGCAGTAATGTTCGCATCAATCAGTTCCAACAGGATGTACCACAAGAAACATTACTAACACAGGCTACGCTGCCATTTGAGTCGCATAAAGAAGATGAACATGTTGATTTTTATCAGGAGAGAAATATTCCTTTTATGCTTTCAAAACAGGGCCCCAAAACAGCGGTAGCAGATGCGAATGGCGACGGAATGGAAGATATATTTATTGGAGGTGCTGTTGGACAGCCATCACAATTATACCTGCAAACTGCCAGTGGATTTTCTAAAAAAACAATACCTGATTTTGAGAAATTCACTTTCAATGATGTAACTGCTGCATTCTTCTTTGATGCTGATCAGGATGGAGATATGGATCTGTTTGTGGGTGGTGGCGGGAATTTTGCACCTGCATCATCCGAAAAATACCAGCACCAGCTTTATTTTAACGACGGCAAAGCTGGCTTTCTATTACAGTCGGGAACTTTTCCTGTGAGTCATACCAATACCGGAGCAGCCATTCCACTGGATTATGACCAGGACGGGAAGATGGATATTTTTATTGGCAGCAGAAGTGAACCGCAGAATTATGGTGTAGCACCAAAAAGTTTTTTATTCCATAATGAGGGTGCAGGACGTTTTACGGATGTTACAGAGAAAGCAGCCCCCTTCCTGCAGTCGCTGGGTATGATTACCGGAGCTGTATGGACTGATCTGAATGCCGATCAACAAAAAGAATTACTCATAGTGGGTGAATGGATGTCACCAAAACTATATGCCTTCCGTAATGGCAAATTTGAAGCACAAAAAACAGGTCTTGAAAACGAATCAGGCTGGTGGCAGTTTGTTACAGTGGGTGATCTCAATGGGGATGGTCACCCAGACCTTGTACTTGGAAACCTTGGTCAGAATTTTTATATGAAACCTGATCCAGCTAATCCTGTAAAAGTATGGGTGAAAGATTTTGATCAGAATGGTAAGATTGATAAAATATTCAGCCATACACTCAATGGAAAAGAAGTGCCGGTATTCCTGAAAAAAGATATTACTGAACAGATACCGTCATTAAAAAAATCGAACCTCAAACATGCGGATTTTGCTGATAAAACCATCCAGGAGATTTTCAAAGACGGATTAAAAGACGCAGCTGTATTAACAGTAAACAATGCAGCCAATAGTATTGCCTATAACGATGGTAAGGGTAATTTCATACTAACCCCATTGCCTTTTATGTCTCAGCTTTCATCTGTACAGGCATCCGTAATTACAGATATAGACCAGGACGGTAAAAATGATCTGGTGCTCGCTGGTAATTTCTTCGATCTCTTACCACAGTTCTGTAGCATTGATGCTTCTTATGGGCAGGTATTACTCAATAAGGGCAAGAATCTTTTTAATCCTGTACCCGCTGTAAGATCAGGATTGTTTGTAAAAGGGCAGGTGAGAGATATGGCACAAATCAAACAGAAAAACAAAACAGGGATACTGTTTCTCAGAAACAATGATGCGCCCATGTATTATCAGATCAATACAATGACCAATAAAAAATAACCATCGCCGGTAAATCAAATTCATGAAACAAAAACCGTTCTATATTTTCTTTTTGCTGTTGATGGTGATACTGGCCGGATGCTCGTCAAAAAAACAAACTTCTTTGTTTGTACCACTCAATCATGAGCAAACCGGACTTCATTTCAGTAATACATTACAACCCACGCCCGAATTCAACCTGTTTTCCTACATGTACTTTTATAATGGAGCCGGAGTAGGTGCGGGCGACTTTAATAATGATGGACTGATCGATCTTTTTTTTGCAGCTAATCAGCAACCCAATGCGCTATACCTGAATACAGGTAACCTCAAATTCAAAGACATAACCAAAGAGGCTAAAATACCTGCAGACGGTGCATGGAGTACTGGCGTATCAGTTGTTGACATTAACAACGATGGGCTACTGGATATTTATGTTTGCCGTGTAGGTAAATACAAAACTCTAAAAGGTAAAAATCAGTTATTGGTTTGTACTGGTATTGGTGCAGATAAAATACCCGTATATGAAGACCAGGCTGCAGCGTATGGCTTAGATTTTTCCGGATTCAGTACACAGGCTGCTTTTCTTGATTATGATGGAGATGGAGACCTCGATATGTTTCTCCTGAATCATTCCGTAAATCATGATGGTAATTATGCACCCAGAGAAAATTTCCTGAACACTTATGATTCCCTGGCAGGACAACGTCTGTATAGAAATGATCAGCAAAAAACAGCAGGGGGTAAGCTTGCATCAAAGTTTATCAATATCACCAAAGAAGCCGGTATAAATGGCAGTAAGATTGGGTATGGACTGGGTGTTACGGTAGCAGATATTAACCTTGATGGATGGCCTGATATTTATGTGGGTAATGACTTTCATGAAAACGATTATCTCTACATCAACCAACAGAACGGAACATTTGCCGAAAAAGGTGCTGAACAATTAATGCATACCAGTCAATTCAGTATGGGTGTTGACGTGGCAGATATTAATAATGATGCCTATCCTGAAATTATTTCCATGGATATGTTGCCTTATGATCCTTACATGTTAAAGCGATCGATGGCAGAAGATGATTACAATATTTTTCAGCAGAAATTACAATACGGCTATACCCATCAGTATGCCAGAAATAACCTGCAATACAATCGCAAGAACGGGCATTTCAGTGAAATTGGTCAGTATGCAGGCATTCATGCTACCGACTGGAGCTGGGCCTCTTTGTGGATGGATTTTGATAACGACGGACTGAAAGACCTTTTTGTATCAAATGGTATTCCAAAACGGATGAATGATATTGATTACATCAATTATGTATCAGGTGGAGAACTCCAGGAGAAATTAAAAAGTAATACGATACAGGATAAGGATATTGCACTGATCAATAAGTTTCCGGAGATAAAAATACCCAACCAGTTTTATAGGAACAAGGGTAATCTTTCATTTGATAACCTGACGGATAGTATTCAAAATAATCTGCCTACTTTCTCCAACGGCTCGGTATATGCTGATCTGGATAATGATGGAGATCTTGATCTGGTAGTAAATAATATCAATGATGCTGCCTTGGTATATGAAAACAGAACCAATACCGATACCACTTCAAAAGATTTCGCTCAGTTGAAACTCACAGGTGATGCCGGAAATAAAAATGCACTCGGGGCTAAATTGCTCGTCTATAGCGACAGTAAAATATACAGTTATGAACATTATCCCGTACATGGTTTTCAGTCGAGTATGCTATTGCCTGTTCATGTGGGATTGAAAAATATGGATATTGATTCGGCATTGCTGATATGGCCCGACAGAACTTATCAGCCTGTTCAGCTTATAAAGGGGAAAGTGGTGCCTGTTACTTATACTGCCGGCCTGCCGGTATTCAATTTTGAACAAAGGCTGTTACAAAAAGAAAAGACTGCAGCGGTACTGGAAGATATTACTGCTTCAACAGGTATTCAGTATCAACACCAGGAAAACCTCTTTAATGATTTTGACAGAGAACCTTTGATACCACATATGCTCTCCACCGAAGGTCCTGCACTGGCTGTGGCAGACATTAATCATGATGGTCTGGAAGATGTTTTTGTTGGGGCATCGAAGGGATTTCAAAATGCGGTATACATGCAAAATAAGAACGGAACTTTTATTCGTTCTGTACAGCCTGCACTGGCAAAAGATTCTATGTGGGAAAATGTAGATGCGCTTTGGGTAGATGTGAACAATGACAAAGCCATAGATTTAGTAATTGCCAGTGGTGGTAATGAATATTATGGAGAAGATGAACACCTCTCTCCACTATTATACCTCAACGACGGAAGGGGGAACCTGCGGAAGAAAGAATTTGCTTTTCCTCAAGGTATGAACACACAAAGCAAAGTAATAGCCAATGATATAAATGGAGACGGATACATCGATCTATTCTTTGCCGGACGTTCAGTAACCTATGCATATGGTATGCCAGCACGTTCTTATTTATTATTGAATGATGGGTATGGGAACTTCAGCGATGTAACGCCTTCCTTCTCACCTTCGCTGATACAACCCGGGGGAATGATCACTTCTGCCCAGTGGGTTGATTTGAATAAAGACGGACAATCAGATCTGTTACTCTCCTATTTATGGGGAGGTATAGAAGCATTTGTAAAACAGGGTAATCAGTACGGACAACAAACCATCACAGCTAAAAAAGGATGGTGGCAAACAGTATACGCAGATGATTTAGATGGAGACGGAGACATAGACCTGATAGCCGGGAATTTCGGACAGAATAGCCGGGTAAAAGCATCTGAAAAGTATCCGGTAAAAATGTACATGAACGATTTTGATGACAATGGAAGGGTAGAGCAGATACTTACTTATTTTGTGAATGGAACAGAAATGCCACTTGCTAGTAAATTGCAGCTCGAAAAATCGATTCCATTACTGCGCAAGAAATATTTATATGCTGCCGATTTTGCCAAAGCAGATCTGAAACAGCTATTTGCCCCACAGAAATTTGAGAAAGCCTATCAGTTAGAAGCCAATTGTTTCGATCACTTATTACTGCTGAATGAGGGAGGCTTACAATTCAGCGCCAGCAGCCTGCCTGCCGAAACGCAATTGAGTCAGTTAAGAGCGGTTCAGAAAGTTGAAGGTGCCAAAGAGCCTGTATGGCTGGCCATGGGAAATTTTTACGGCAATAATGTTGAAATCGGAAGACAGGATGCAGATTTTAGCAGCATACTGAAATATGTAAAAGGAAAGGGAATGGTGCTGGCACCGGAACAACCATTACAAATAACCGGCCAGGTAAGAAATATAAGACCCATTACCATCAATAACCAAAGAGCCTATATCATAGCGAGAAATAATAACACAGTAATTGTATTAAATAAAAAATAAATTCTTTGCGAAACCTCCCTGTTCTTCTTTGCTCTGCGGTGAATGTTGGAATATTCACCGCAGAGAACATGAGGGCACGGAGTTTACGCAGAGAGGGAAGGTTATTGGAACACTGGATAATTAATGCTGGTCACCCAACGAGAGCTGTCTTTCTCGGTTAAACGGTTAGTAATCATTCTTTCAAATGCAATGGCAGGAGAAATTTTCCTGAAATCGTTTACATAAAATTGAACAGCCTGTCTGCATTTTTCAATCGTAGCGGGTCCGCCGATAACCTGAGCTACCACAATATTACCCAGCATCATATTTTTCGGCATAAACTTTCCTTTGGCAGGCAGTTCTCTGTCGGCAGCCAGTGCTACCATCGCCATATAGGAATGATCATTTTCTTTTACAATATTCAGAATAGGATCATTCATGACTTTACTGTTGGCCGAAAGAATATAAGTGCGGATCTCATCAATCATCTTATATATTTCCTCGTTACTGGGATAATAGTCAAAATTATTTTTCGTTGATATATAGGCAGAATTAGGGACTTTACCCATTTGAATATCAAATCCATATACTTTCTTCACGTCTGAAAAAGCCTCTTTTAGTTGGGTAAGCAGCTCCTCATATTTCTTTTGACGGCTGGCTGCACCGAGGTACTGAAAAACTTTTGTAAGGGGGTTGGACGAAAAATGAATAACAGTATTTAATGTCATGGCAGTCTCGGCATTATAAGTGGTAATGCATTGAAGATCGAGATCTGTTGTCAGGTTCTTTTCTGTTGCCGATCCTTTAAAGCCATTGAGCAGAATCAGGTTAATGCTGATGGGCGTTTCTTTAAAAACTACTGTACTATCGTTGAGTATATTGCCGGGCCACCAGTTTTGCCATTGGCCTTTATTTACCATTACCCTTGAAATGCCATCGAACGGAAGTGAGGCATTCACAGTTGTTGAAAATGTTTTTTGTGAAGGAAGAAAAAAGCCAATACCTACAACAATAATTACGATAAAAACAAGTACAAAAACAAACCGCTTCATAAGCCAGACAAAATTTTTATGTTCAAATTTACCAGTTAGCTGTCAACAAACATTTTATTGTTTCAGGAAAGTCTGGATATAATAAACGCCTATTTGTTGCCCCTGCTTTTGTCCGTTTATAACGGCTGAACGATAATGAATACCGCCATACATCCGGCTCATGCTAACTTCATCTGAAGCGGCACTGAGTGAAGTGAAACTTCTTTCCAGACCCAGGTATTTCATTTCGGTGGTATCATGAAATCCTGTTTTTTCTCCGAATAGCTTCGATAAAACAGTAGCAGCAGCAGCAGAAATAACACTATGCCCACTGCTGTATTCAGGAAAAGGAGGGGTTTGTAACAGGGGGTTCCATTCAGAAGAAAAGAATTCCCTGATCACTGTTACTGGCCTGACGGTTCTGCTGGTATATTTTTCTTCCCAGGTAGAAATAAAGCCATCAAAAATAGCGGCTGAAGCCAATGCATAAGCCTGCGCGATAGCTATCTCGGGTAATTGCGACTGTTTGCTGAGTATGGCCGTAATGCCCATCCAGTGACCAACAGGGGTTGTTTTTTTATTGGCATAGGTAAGATGTCCCTTGTGTTCAGAAACAAAGGGATTGTCATCCCAGAAGCGTGCAATCAGTTTTTGCTCATCTGTTAAACGCTTACTCATTTCATAAACTTCCACCACTTCTTTATAATACTGGCTGGATGGGTTCATATTGAATGCGGGCGGCCTCACGGGTTTAAACTGTGCAGCAGAATCCATCAATAAAGGCTGAATATATCTCCAGTTAGGCTCAACGGCTTCCTCATAGTCAGGAGGTGTTTGCTGCCAGATACCGATTTCTTTGAGTACACTGAATTTGGGCATACCCCTGGTGCTTTTATACCCGTCTTGGGAAGCCCGCTCTAAAATAACAGCAGCTACCTGCTCACCCCATGCAACGGCGTTAGAACGGATATCATCATCAATGCCAGTAAAATCTTCTAAGATTAAATCCCTGCTTTTGCGGATACTGTCTTTAGAAAAAACCAACGCTTCCGCCACTTTCATATAAGCCACAACGGCAGCCAAACGGTAATCTGTTTGTTTTTTTTCTGGTGTTGTAAGTGTTTTAAAGCCCTTGAGTAAAGGAAGCATACTGCCATAATTTTTATCGATCGGGCGTAATGCTTCATAATAAGCAATATTACTGTAGGTATACATCCTGCTGGCCACGGGCGGATTTACAATATCATATACAATAACATCTGTTAAAGCCTGTACACAGGCATGTTCCAGTTCAGCTCCTGTATGTGCAGGGCTTTTTGTTTTGGTACCGCATCCCGCAACGATAATATATACACCGATGCATGCTGAAAGCAATAAACTTTTAACTGTTTTCATCCTGATCATGGTTTAATGGACCTGCTTTTTGTATTACCTGCAAAAATATCTGCCGATACAATAAATGGATGGAGCGTAATGAAGCGCGACGACTGCGAGAGAAAACCCTGGCCATACGAAAACTCTTCCCTGCGTTTGCTACCATCTTTCAGGTAAACAATGGCATGCGTTTCATTTGTATTCAGTTTGATGACCGACTGATTTTTATTATTCGAACCAAATAGTGTAAGCATATCCCTGTTTTGTCCCACTGCAATAGCAGGTTGTTGCTGTACAACCAATTCAACCAACGCCCTGCCATTGGCAGGCGTATAAAAACCAGACTCCATTATAGACAATGGCTTAAATTCCTTTTTACCATTATTCATTAAAACCAGGCCATTCAGGGCATCTTGCCTGCCGAGATAGGCAGCCATTGAAAATTCGTTACCGGTTAATACTAAATCCATCCATCCATCACCATCTATATCACGTGCAGTTATACCATATACCGGACCCAATTGAGCCCGAGCAGGTAAATCATGTACATCAAAGTTCAGGTTACCCTTGTTTTCTATCCAGCAGGTTTGCAGATAACTGGCTGTTACTTTATAAGCATCTTTTAAAACTTCAGGTGTAAACAACTGACTCATCTCTGTGTTGGCATAGGATGCATAGTTCGGAAAACGCTCTTTCATGATACTCATTTCTCTCAGTAACAGGTCTCTGCCTGCTATGGGAAATTCTTTTTTCTCACCCTGTATGGTTGCGGGCAACCAATGACTGAATAAGGCATCGAAGCTGGAATTATTATCAAAGTCTTTGGCATAAGCAGCAAGCGGGTATTGATTGGAAGCCTGTAAAAAACCATTGCTGCCATAATTACCCGCTACATAATCCATATCGCCGTCATTATCTAAGTCTGCAGCTACAATACTATTCCACCAACCGGTGAAGGCATCAAGTGCTGTTTTTGTTTTACTGAAACTGCCACCTTTATTTTTCAATAACTGAATACTACCCCAGTCGGTAGTGAGCAGCAGATCGGTTTTACCATCTGCATCTGCATCAGACCAGATAGCGGCAGTAACCATTCCTATATTCTGCAATTCAGGTGCTACCTGTTGCGTAACATCTGTAAAAGCAATCTTATCTTTTTTAGAATCGTTTCGGTAAATAAAACTGCTGGTAGGCATGGGATACCTGCCAGGTATTACACGGCCGCCAATAAACAAGTCCAGATCGCCGTCGAGGTCGTAATCGGAAGCCACCACACAACTTTTGGTGGAGCGGTTATTCGTAAAGTCGGCTGTTATTTCCGTGAAATTGCCTTTCCCGTCGTTCAGGTAAAAATGATCGGTATAAGCTTTGGTCTGCGGCTGATTTTCAGCACCACCTGAAACAATAAATAAATCAAGATCGCCATCCGCATCTGCGTCAAATAAGCTGATGCCGGCATCATCCTGTAATTGAGGACTCTTATGACCCGGTAAATATTTCCTGCTGAATTTTCCATTGGCCGACTGCATAAAAACAGAAGCATGAAAAGGAGAGCCTCCACCAACAACGAGGTCATCCAGCCCATCACCATTCACATCGCCGGCTGCCAGTGAAGGACCATACTGTGTTAGTTTATGTAGCAGTAAACGCTGTATATCAAAATCAATAAAATCTACTTCAGAAAATCCATAATCAATACCGGCTTTTGTATTGATATTACTGAATAAAGAATAAACTGTTGTGGTAGCAGGTTGTGTAGCAGAATGAGCCTGATCAACTGAAAAAATTATTGTCTGATTGCTGTTGATATTTTTTCTGGTCTCCATGCTGCCATCGGGCCATTTTACCCGGATGGAATCAATGGTTGTTTGCTCACCAACGCCAAAATGAATCGTCTGTTCAACCGTAGAGAGATAACCACGGTAAGGCGAATGTTCTACTACCTGTTGCCCGTCTTTGGTAAAAACATAGACCCATGCGCCAATACCATTTTTATTTTGTGTAGTGCCTTTCAGTGCGACGCGTATATAATGAGGAGCTTTTTTCTGTTCCTGTTGTTTATTTTCTAATAATGTAGCAGGCATATTGGTATTGTTAATCACCAGATCCAGATCGCCATCTTTATCAAGATCTGCATACGCCATACCCGCAGAGAAAGTAGGAAAATCAACACCCCAATCTTTTGTGCGGTCAGTAAAACGAAGGTCTCCATTATTCTGGTATACATAATTACTGATCTTCACCACCGGTAATTGTTTCAATACTTCTTCCAATGGCGCATTGGCTACCGCATTACTTCGGTAAGCCATAAAGTCTTTGTCAGACATATCTTTTGGTAAGCCATTGGTTACAAATAAATCTCTCCAGCCATCATTATTTACATCAAATAAAAGTGGTGCCCAGCTCCAGTCTGTATGGGCCACCCCGCTGAAATAAGCAATCTCACTGAATGCAGGTCTGGCAACGGAATCATATCCGGTAGGCAACAAACCCTGATTGAGTTGTAAGGTATTACGGGGGTATTGATAAATATAACCGAAGCGGTCACTGTTCTGAAAAGTCTGGTAACTGATATCAGAATGCATCATCTTCTGCCTGTAATTATCTGCAGGCATCATATCGGTTTCAATGATATCGGCCAGTCCATCATTATTGATGTCTGCAATATCATTACCCATAGCATTTTTGCTCGTGTGTTTGAGGTAAGTGGCACACTGATCAGTGAAAGTGCCATTTCGGTTGTTGATGTACAGAATATTATTCGACAGGTAATCATTACTTACATAAATATCTTTCCACCCATCCTGGTTAATGTCTGCAATGCTGATACCCAATCCATGTCCTTCAATTAAAATGCCTGCTTTGGCAGAAACATCTTTGTACACGGGATGCTTACGTGTTGAATCAAAATTATTTTCCAGCAGTTTATCTGTATTGGGCCAACTGCCGTCTTTCCTGATCGGGCGGAATTCATTGGGATATGTGCCATCCAGATCATTCACTAAAAGGTATACATCCAGGTCACCATCATTGTCATAATCAAAAAAAGCAGCCATATGGGTATTCGATGCATCTGCCAAACCATATTCCGCTGCCATTTCTTTAAAAACAGGAATACCTGTTGACTGATTAACACCCTGGTTAACATACAAGACATTTTTTCTGGCATTACTGTCTGCTAATACGGCGGCGCAAACATAAATATCCATCAGGCCATCGTTGTTAATATCAATTATGCTGGCTCCCTTGCTCCATTTACCACTCCCGCCAACACCAGCTGCTTCAGTAATATCTTCAAATTTCAGGTTGCCTTTGTTCAGGAAAAGTTTATTGGTAGTTCTGTTAGCCGTAAAATAAATATCCGGCAGGCTGTCGTTGTTAAAGTCGCCAATACCTACACCACCACCATTATAAATGTATTCGTAGTTCAATACATTCAGGTCTTCGTTTTCTGTGATGAGGTTGTTGAATTTGAGTCCTGATTTATCAGGATTAATCTCTTCAAACAGGGACGTACGCTGTGAACATGATATGGCCATCATGCAAACGATTGCGGCAAGAAAAATGTGCTTCATACAGGGTTTTAGAATAAATTTGAGCAAGCTCAAGTACTTGCAAAATAAGCATTATGAAACGATTGCACCTGATTTACCTGCTATTCTTTTTTATCCTTCAAACACCTGTCAGCGCACAGGATCCATGGAAACTGACAGTGTCTTCCATAAACCCTTCCAACTACTATGGAGTAACGGTTGCCAATGGAATGATTGGTATCGTTTCATCACCAGAACCCTTTAAAGTAAAGGAAGTAGTACTCGCCGGTGCTTACGATCAGTATGGCCGGGGCAGGGTCAGTAATTTCCTGCGCAGTTTTAACCTGCTGAATATGCAATTGGGCATCGATGGAAGAAATATCGGAGCTGCCGATGTAAAGAATATGAAACAGGAATTAGATATGCAGAAAGCATCTTTTACCTGTTCATTTGATTATGGCGATAAAGCCACTGTTACCTATACCTATTATTCGCTCAGGCATCTTCCATTTACAGTATTGATGGATGTAGCCGTAACCGCCAAAAAAGATATACTGGTAAATTCGGCCAGCGTAATGGAAGCACCAGATGCGTTGAAAGATGTACAGAATTATTATAACGAAATAGATCGCCCGCATGTAACCATCAGCCTGCTTACATCATCGGCTAAAAGTCCTACTGGCAAACTACTCATGTGTGCATCCAATACCTTTCTGTTCTCAGAACACCATGGTGAAGAACCACGTGTGATTCATGAGATGTGGGATAACAATATGCACCTCATGAAATTCAATAAAACAGTAAAAGCAGGTACCACCTACCGTTTCTCTGTTGCCGGTTCTTCTATTACCAGTGCTCATCATGATGATCCGCTGAATGAAGCAGAACGTATGACCATCTTTGCCAAACTTGAAGGCAGGGACCGACTACTATCTTTTCATAACAAAGCCTGGAGCGAATTGTGGAAAAGTGATATTCAGATAGAAGGCGATGCACAGGCACAACAGGATGTACACAGCATGATGTATCATCTTTATTCCTTTGTAAGAGAAGGAACCGATTATAGTCCGTCACCCATGGGTTTAAGCGGACTTGGTTACAATGGCCATGTATTCTGGGATACGGAGTTGTGGATGTATCCTGCATTACTGGTATTACAACCGGGGATGGCGAAGAGTATGGTAGAATACAGGTATAATCGTTTGGCAGCGGCTAAGAAAAATGCATTCAGTCATGGGTATAAGGGTGCTATGTTCCCCTGGGAAAGTGCAGCAACAGGTGTGGAAGAAACACCGGTATGGGCATTGAGTGGTCCATTCGAGCACCATATTACCGCCTGTGTGGGTATCGCTTCATGGAATTACTATTGTGTAACACAGGACAAAGAATGGCTGAAAGAAAGGGGCTGGCCCATACTAAAAGAAACTGCAGATTTCTGGGCGAGCAGGGTGGAGCGAAATGGCCCGGGTAAATACGATATTAAAAATGTAGTGGCAGCTGATGAATGGGCGGAGAATGTAGACAACAATGCCTGGACCAATGCGGCAGCCAAAGCAGTATTGAATTATGCAACAGAAGCGGCAGCATTGATTGGTGCCAAAGCAGATGCCGACTGGTTACAGGTGGCAAAGAATATTCCCATCCTGAAAATGGATAATGGCGTTACACAGGAACATGCTACCTATAAAGGAGAGGGTATTAAACAAGGGGATGTAAACCTGCTGGCCTATCCTTTAAAAGAAGTAAGCGATCCTAAACAAGTATTGAAAGACCTCGAGTATTATGAAACAAGGGTACCCAATGAAGGCACACCTGCCATGACACAGGCCATTTTCACCCTGCTCTATGCACGGTTAGGGAATGCCGATAAGGCCCTGAAATTTTTCAAGGATTCTTATGAACCCAACCTGAATCCGCCTTTCAGGGTGATCGCTGAAACAAAGGGAGGAACCAATCCTTATTTTGCCACCGGGGCAGGAGGTATTTTACAAAGTGTGCTGATGGGTTTTGGTGGAATTGATATCACCTCAAAAGGAATTACGCAGCTTAAATCGGTACTGCCCAGGCACTGGAAAAAACTAACACTTACTGGCATCGGACCCGATAAAAAAACCTTGATTGTTCAGTAAAAACTATTATTTTTAACTGCTTGAAAAGACTTGCCACGATAGTATCACTTTGTTTACTACTCTTTAGCCTTGGTGGCTACAGGATGCTGTTGGGTTATATGGAAACAGCTTCTGACAGGGCATTTCAGGCCAATCTTTATAATGATGTGTATGATGAAGCCATGCTGCTTCATATCAAAGTACCTGCCAGTACACCTTATGGTGCCAACTCCGAGCAATATGAAAATGCTACGGGTGAGGTAGATATCAATGGTGTTACCTATCATTTTGTAAAAAGGCGTTTTTATAAAGACTCTCTTGAACTCTGGTGTGTACCCAATATGGAAAAAATCGGTATCCGGAATGCCCGGGATGATTTTTTCAGGTTAGCGGGAGATTATAATGCCGGTTCATCCACACAAAAATCTTCTAATCAGCATACGGTTCTTAAATTCTCTGTTCTGGACTTCACCGAGGATCATTCTTTTTCCTGGCAGTTTAGGAATGCAGATCCGGCACAGGTTCATTATGTGAATCAGGAAACGGCTTACCTGTCTGATTTCATAAATCGTTTAGAGCGCCCGCCTCAGGCTTAATGCTGGTTCATTAAGCATTTTCTTTTTATCTGATTTATATTCTATCAAATTGGTTTTATGAGGAAGCTCTTATTGGGGCTCGTAATGTTTGTATGCTTACAGGCATGTAAACAATCTACTGAGTACAAAACATTTTTGCACGATCCTGCTTTGTTCAGCAATACCGTATATGAACTGAATACGGTAGTGATGGGAAATAATTTTCCTCCGATGGTAGCATCGCGTAATTATGTGTATGCTGCTATTGCTGCTTATGAAGTAGTGGCTGCTGCCTATCCCAATGAGTACACCTCTCTTGGCGGACAATTAAAAGGGCTCCAGAAACCTGTTGTACCAACGATTACAGCCGATATGGATATTGAACTGGCTACCCTGCTGGCATATATAAAAGTGGGAGAGACGGTCACTTTTCCGGAAGGCAGTATGAAGGATTATGAAGACAGTATTTTACAACTGGCAAGAGATAAAGGTCTCAGCAGTAAAGTAGAAACTGCATCGCGTATGCTGGCAGACAGTATCAGCATCCACATCATCCGTTGGAGCAAGAAAGATAATTACTTAGAGACAAGGGGAGCCGAAAAATATGCAGTTAAAAAAATACCGGGCCGTTGGGTACCCACCCCGCCCATGTATAGCACAGCCGTAGAACCACATTGGCATGAAATAAGGCCATTGGTAATAGACAGTGCAGGCGTATTTGATCCACCACCGCCGCCAGTATTTAATATGACGGATAAAAAGAGCAAGTATTATCAGGAAGTGATAGCCATTAAAAATGCTATCGACAGTTTAACACCTGAGCAGAAACATATTGCAGAGTTCTGGGACGACAATCCCTTTAAGATGAATGTAACCGGTCATGTGATGTATGGCAGTAAAAAATTCTCACCTCCAGGTCACTGGATGAGTATTGTGGGTATTGCTGCACAAAAAGCAAAAGCCGATTTTGCCACACATGTATATGCTGTTGCCAAAACATCCATCGCTTTGTTTGATGCTTTTATACAGTCATGGTATGTGAAATACAAATACAATACCGCCAGACCGGAACAGTAATTAACGAATACATTGATCCTAACTGGAGACCTTATCTGCAAACACCTGCTTTTCCTGAATATACCTGCGGACACTCTACCATTTCATCTGCCGCTGCCGAGGCACTTACCAGTGTATTTGGCGATCATTTTTCTTATACCGATTCTACTGAACTGGAATTTGGTATACCCAACAGGAGTTTCAGCTCATTCAGGGCTGCTGCTGAAGAAAATAACTGGGCAAGATTTTATGGTGGTATCCACTTCCACAATTCATGTATCATCAGTACCGATTATGGCCAACGCGTTGGTAAACTCGTTGTTGACCGGTTGAAAATGAAGAAATAGTTCAGCTAGCATTTACAATATGTAGACAGCCGATCTTCAAAACTGAAACGATACAGTCAGCAAACGAACCAGTGTTGACTAAGCAATCAATCGAACATAACACATGATGGTCGTAGACCAGTCCTGTTGAATTATTGTATGTAATAACCAGCTACTTAATTGCTAAAGAAACCTGGCTGTTGGTAGTCGTAGACCAGCAACAGCAAATCAAACCTAATCTAACATGAAACCAATCATATTTATACTGAGTATATTTTTATTCATCCAGACAAAATCTGTTGCACAGGGTTGTGTGGCCATCAGGAGCGTAGGTGGTATGTGTACCATCGACAATCTTTTCGGCACCGATTCTGTTCAAAATAAATGGAGCTTTAATGCCAATACCCGCTATTTCAACTCCTTCCGTCATTTTGTTGGAACAGATGAGCAGAAGCAGCGCATAGCCAATAATACTCAGGTCATCAACCATAACGTAACGGTTGACCTTAGTATCACACGTATACTCAACAGACGCTGGTCATTAACATTTGGTATACCTGTGATATCCAATACACGTACTTCTCTGTACGAACATGGAGGAACTGCACGTCATCTTACCAGTTCTTTTGGTATGGGCGATGCACGAATCACAGCCTATCATTGGCTTACAGATCCGGCCAAAGCCAGAAAATTCAGCTTACAGGCAGGTCTTGGTATTAAATTACCTACTGGCGATTTTCGTGTACAGGATCATTTTTATACCAGCACCGGTACAAAAGTATTGGGTCCTGTAGACCAGTCTATTCAATTGGGCGATGGTGGTACAGGTTTTACCATGGAGCTGAATGCTAACCAACTGATTTCAAGAAGGATAAGTTTATATGGTAATTTCTTTTACCTCATGAATCCACGTGAACACAATGGTGTATCAACAGCTAGGGGCGGAACACCTTCTCCTACTGCCATTCAATATGGGAGTGATGTAATGAGTGTACCCGATCAGTATATGATTCGCTTTGGTGCCAATTTTACGGTTAACCGATTTACTTTTTCTGCCGGCTATAGAAATGAAAGAGTAACAGCCAAAGACCTGATAGGAGGTAATTATGGTTTCAGAAGACCTGGCTTTGTAGCATCTATTGAACCAGGCGTAACCTATTCATTCAAGAAGATGAACCTCTATGCTTATGTTCCATTTGCTGTTCAGCGTAGTCGCATACAAAGCTATGCTGACCTCGAAAGAACAAGAATCACCGGCGTCCGCGCACAAGGTGATGCTGCTTTCGCCGATCTCGCAGTTAATATTGGACTGAGTGTGAGGTTTTAGGAGTTAGCAGTTAGGTGTTGGGAGAAAGGGGGGCGAATTTCGATTTCCTCCTATCATCTAACTGTTCACCAACAATCAATTATCCACCAAACTATCTGACATGCAAAAAATAAAAACAGGCTTGTACAGGATGGCCTGCCTGATTACGATAGCCACATTATCATATACACCATTGAATGCACAAACCGATATTGATGGTATTATGATGGCAAAAAATAATTACTGCTCTGGTCTCATGTACAACTATAGCAGTTGGGATCAATACTGGGAAGGAACATTAAAGAGAAATAACCTCAACCTGGGCACCGTCTCCACCACCATGCTGGCCTATATGGGAAACTATGGTGTTTCTGATAAACTCAATGTATTATTTGGGTTGCCCTATGTAAAAACAAAAGCCACTGCTGGTACACTCCGCGGTATGAGCGGGTTACAGGATTTATCGCTCTGGGTAAAATGGATGCCTTATGAGAAAGAATTCGGCAACAGCACCCTTTCTTTTTATACCATTGGTGGGGTATCATTACCGGTATCAGATTATACACCAGATTTTCTGCCTATGTCTATCGGACTAAGAAGCAAAACGATTTCTTTAAGAGGAATGGCCGATTACCAGTATGGCAGTTGGTTTACAACGGCTTCCTATACTTATGTGATTCGTGATAAGGTAACCCTCGATAGAGTATCGTATTACACCACGCAACTCCATAATACCAATGAAGTAGCTATGCCCGATGGGTCAAACCTAAATGTAAGAGCAGGATACCGTACCGGCAGAATGATTGCTGAAGCCGTATGGAATAAATGGACTACACTCGGTGGGTTTGATATCAGTAGAAACAACATGCCTTTTGTAAGTAATAGAATGAATGCGAGTATGGTGGGCATTAACCTCAAGTATAACCTGAAAAAAGTGGATGGCTTATCGCTGATAGCGAATGGTAATATTACACTTAGCGGCAGAAATATGGGACAGGCATCCAATATTGGCGGCGGCGTGTTTTATATTATAGACTTCTCCCCTAAAAAGAAAAAGGAAAAAACATCATCCACCGATAAAAAATAAAGCCATGAAACAACTACTTACTATATGCTCATTGGCAACTATTATATTGGTGCAGGTGTCTTGCTCCAAAAATATTTCCAATGCAACTGATAATGCGCCCATGCTGGCACCCACCAAAACAGATATTGATGCCGGAATATGGAAACCCATTTTACTCACTGGCCCAACTGAATTTGCTGTGGCAGCACCTGCTGCTGTTAATTCGGTAGGGTATGTGGCAGAACTCAATGAAGTAAAAGGATACCAGCGTGATCTGACAGCAGATCAGGAAGCCAGCATTAAATATTGGGGAGCTGGTGGAGTACTGAGATGGAATGAACTGATGCGTCAGTTGGTAGCCAAATATAACTTACCACCTTATCAGAATCCGGATGGCACTTATCCTTTTCCCAGTGCCAATAATCCATTTGCCTATCCATTGTTTCCTTTTGCCAATCCACCTTATGCAGCAAGGGCCTATGCCTATATCAGTGCGGCACAATATGATGCACTGGTGGCAGCATGGCATTACAAAAAACTGTACAACAGACCAGCACCCTATAAAACAGATGCCAATATCAAACCTAAATTACCACAGTCAGACCTTCCTTCTTATCCATCAGAAGATGCAGTACTGGCTGGTGTAACTGCAGAAATGATGAAACTGTTTTTTCCTGGTGAAATAGCTTTTATACAGAAAAAAGCAGAGGAGCAGATGCTGTCAAAACTGATGGCTGGTACTGCTACCCGCAGCGATATTGAAGCAGGTGAAGCACTGGGTCGTTTGGTGGCACAAAAATTTATTACAAGAGGCAGGGCCGACAGGGCAGGAGCCGCAGCAGGTAATGCAACAGACTGGGCACTACTGGAAACACAAACCATTGCCCGTGGTGAAATACCATGGATCAGTATGGAAACGCCCAAACGTCCGCCAATGTTGCCTTTATTCGGCAGGGTAAGGCCTTTCCTATTTGATGAAACGGTTACACCCACACTTCGTCCGGCTGCACCACCATCTACATCGAGTGAGCAGATGAAAAAAGAAACGGCAGAAATTCTTGACCTGGTGAACAATACCAACGCCGAACGCATACGTATCACTCATTTCTGGGCCGATGGTATTGCAACAGCCACACCTCCGGGTCACTGGGGCGCTATTGCAGATGCAGATTTTATCAACCAGAAATTCAGCGAAGTACGTTGGGCCCGTAATATGGCATTGCTGAATATGTCGTTGATGGATGCTGCGATTGTTTGCTGGGATACCAAGTATTTTTATTTCAATCCCCGGCCATCGCAACTCAATCCTGCCATTAAAACCGTTACCGGCTTACCTAATTTCCCGTCTTATATTTCCGGACACTCTACTTTCAGTGCAGCCGCAGCTACCATTCTGAGCCATATTGTACCATCAAGGGCACAGGCATATGATGCAATGGCGAATGAAGCATCTGTATCACGTATGTATGGGGGCATACATTACAGGAGTGATTGTGAAAAAGGATTGGAAACAGGTAAGAAGGTAGGTGCCTACGCAATAGCAAGGGCGCAAACCGATGGGGCTGATTAACTCATATTGAATGAATCAACTCCCCTTCTCCCTTTCTCCCTGTTAATACCTGCTGACAAATTTGTTAATTACATTTTTTTCAGCTCTTTTAGCAGGGAGAAAGGGAGAAGGGGAGTTTTTATTGTATGGCTTCTAATAAACAGAAAGAATAAGGTTCAATCACCATGTATTCGTGATCAGAACCCACCGTTAAGCGTTGGTCATTCCAATGGTCGTATAAATTGCTGATACCATAGCCCTGTTCTTTAAAAGCATACCAGGTAAGATAGGCTGCCTTATTGCTGTAATTAAACAAACAATACAGGTGATCCTGGTCCATCGAACGGATAAAACCTGCTACATGGATATTATGTGGTGTGATCCATTGAATATTTTTATAATCGCCAGTAACCGTTAATTGTTTGCGCAGTTTTAATAAACGTTGAGTACCACTGAAAATACGGTGTTCGATGCTGCCTGCCTGTTTTGTTTTTTCATTCTTCTTCCAGTCAATCACAGGGCGATGCATCCAGCGGTTGTCGTAGCTTTTGCCACTGTCATCGAGGTAACTGTAATCATTGGTATAAGCGGCTTCATCGCCATAGAACAGCATGGGAATACCACCCAGGAAAATACTCTGTGCCTGCATGAGCAGTATTTTCTTAGCGGCGATATCAATGGATTGTTCATCTTTGGCGGCAAGGGCTTTCTCTAATCCGCACAGTGAAGCCAGTGAACCACTGATGCGTGCATCCTGTGTTTTCGGATTCACTGAAAACAAAGCGCCCGAAGCTGTAGAAGCCGGATGCACACCTGCATAATATTCCTTCAAAAATTTACGGTGCTCATAAGCATTAAAGCCCGCGGCAGTAATCATACTGTCATCATACCCCAAACCAATATCATCATGACATCGGGTATAACTGATCCAGGTGCAGCCAAAAGGTTTTTGTAATAAGTCTTGTTGCACAGCCAGCATGATACGTGTATCACCTGTTGCCAGCGCATCCCATTGAACAGCCATTTGTGTGGCATTATAGGCAACATCACATTCACGGGCCGTGTATAAATCGGTACCAAAATATTTCATGATTTCTTTGGGTGCCACAATCGCTTCGCCCAACAGTGCCATGCCCGGCGCGGCTACTTCCACGCACTGACGAATCAGCCGGAGAATAGTATGTGCCTCGGGTAAGTTCTGACAGGTAGTGCCTATTTGCTTCCAGATAAAAGCGGGGGCATCAATGCGGAGAATATCAACACCTAAGTTCGCATAAAATAAAATATTGTCGATCATGTCAACCAATACAGAAGGATTGCTGTAGTTCAGGTCCCACTGGTAATTATGGAATACTGTCATCACCCATTTACGGGATTCTTTGTTCCAGGTAAAACTGCCCGGTGCGCTCTCCGGAAATATTTCGGGCATGGTAGCATCCATCTGATCGGGGATGGTACGGTCATCGTACATATAAAAATATTCCTGGTATACCGGATCGCCTTTCTTCGCCTTCATGGCCCATTCATGCTGGTGTGATGTGTGGTTGAGTACAATATCCAACATCAGGTACATGTCATGTTGCTGCATGGTTTTTTGTACTGCACGCAGGTCATCAATGGTACCAAAGCGCTGGTCTACCTTTCTGAAATCGGACACGGCATAACCACCATCACTCTCACCTGCAGGACTTTCAAAAATGGGCATTACATGCAGAAAGTTTACACCCAGTGTTTCGAGATAAGGTAAACGGGCGGGTAGGTCTTTCAGTGTACCACAGAAACGATCCACATATAAACTCATGCCACAGATTTCATTGCTGAGGAACCAATGTCCTTTCGCGGCTTTGTCTGCATCACGCGCACGCAGTTCTTTGCTTCTTTGCTGATGACCCCGTATCAATGTTATGAGTAATTGTTCAAACAGTGCATCTACAGCGAGGTGATGACTGTATAATGAACGATACAAACTTTCAATAGCTGTTGCATTGGCACAAAGCCTTGTATAAAACCCCAGATCATCGCCACTCAGCACTAATCCCTGCTGCTGGCAGATGCGGGTAATTCTTTGGTGAAGGGGGAAATTGTACATTTTTAGCTACGAGCTGTGGGCTATGAGCCACGAGCTCTTTAATAGGGTTAAAAAATTTATAAATAAAATTTGCTCACAGCTCACAGCTCAAGGCTCACAGCCTTCTCTCAATCAAAGATGGTGCTGCTCAAATGCTTAAAAGCTTCCATCGCCCCTAAATACTCGCAGGTACGGGCGCCGGCTTTGTTGGCATTGTGAATGATCTGTTTCCAGTTGGTTAATGATAGCTCCAGTATGTCGTTTAATGGTTTATTGTGTAACTGGTACAAGACAGCACCTACAAAAGCATCACCTGCACCCGTGGTATCAACCGGTTTTACAGGAATACTGGCAATGGTATGCGTGGTGCCTTGAAAACCGAGTAATGTACCTTCTTTACCGAGTGTGATGGTGAATACCGCATTGGTCTTCTCCAGTAATACAGCCGCTGCATCTGCAACTGCATGGGTGCCGGTGATGAGCATAGCTTCTTCATCACTCAGCTTAAAGAAATGACAGGACTGTAAAAAGTTCCATGACTGATCAATAAAAGTCTGCGTATCGTTCGGGAAAAGCAGGTGACGGTAATTGGGATCAAAGCTGATGAAGATATTATTCTGTAGCAATGCTTTCTGTAACATACCCTGATAGGCCGCCTGTAAAGGACCAGGCAGAAAACCCGTTGCAGATCCAAAATGAATGATGCCTATATCGTCTAATGGAATTGCTTCTGTTTCATCGCGGCTGAGCATGCCATCGGCACCGCGGTTAAATACAAAATCTCTTTCGCCATCTTCCATTAAAGAAACAAAAGCAAAAGTGGTAAAAGCCTGTGGGTCCTGGATCATCCAGCGGGTAGATACACCAAATTCCTGCATCACTTCAATGAGTTGTTTACCAAAGGGGTCGTTACCTACTTTGGCTGCCAGTTCAACCTGGCCACCCAGTGCTGCGATGGCTGCGGCCACATTGGTTGGCGCGCCACCTGGTTTCTTGAGAAAATGCTGCCCCTTCGAAAGACTGCTGCCCTTATCGGTACAGATCATGTCGATGAGCGCTTCTCCGATGCATAGTATTTTCATATAGTGAGTAGTCAGTAGTGAGTAGTGAGTTGGGTGAATTGTCAATTGTCAATGGTGAATAGTTGGATGCTTACAATAGATAGTCACTCAAACAACAAAGACACTCCTCATTTCCAAATTTTCAAATTTTCAAATTTTCAAATTTCAATGTCCGCCACTAACCGGCATCTCTACTTCTTCCTCATTTTTTGCAACTTTCATTCTCATGGTAGCGAATGCTGCTACTAATAAGAGGGCACCTGCAAATGTGATGGCATTGGCAGGGTTGCTGTTGAGGAAGGTTTTGTAGATATAGCCAAATGACAGGGTTTGAATAATCATCGGCACCACAATCATCATATTGATGATACCCATATACACACCATATTTCTCTTTCGGAATACTACCCACCACCATAATATAAGGTACACCCATCATACTGGCCCAGGCAATACCAAAACCAATCATGGGGGCGAAGAGGTAATATTTGTTTTCGATATGGGGTAGAATAAACAGCGATGTAGCGGCGAGTAATAAGCATACAATATGTACCTGCTTGGCACCGATTTTTTTCGCCATCCACACCAGACCAAAAGCAGAGAGAAAGGTGACGATATTATAGAAACCATTTACGAGACCTGTCCAGCCAACGGCTTCTTCATAGAGTTTCTGGTTGTCTTCTGCATTGGTGTGCCATACCGACTGTGCAATGCTGTGCGAAATAAACTGCCAGTAACAGAACATAGCATACCATTGAAAAAGATACACGAGTCCGAGCTGCCACAAGGTTTTGGGCATATGCACAATGGAAGAAAATATTTCTTTAAAAGGGGTAAGAAAACTTTTATGTTCTGCCCGCAGTGCCGCCAGCTCTGCTTCGGTAGGAGGTATCTCCGGTGTTTTGATGACCGACCAGGCAACAGAAGCAATGGAACATACAGCACCTACAAAAAAAGAACCATATACCCAGTAAGGAATACCGGGCTCACCGGTAGAAGTGGTAGACTCACCCGTAATAATTTTCTGAAAAAAGAACAGGGAGAGATTGGCGAGTGTAATGCCGAGTCCGGTAAAAAAACTCTGCGTTAAAAAACCCATGGCTCGCTGACTGGCGGGCAGTTTATCGGCAATGAATGCGCGATAGGGTTCCATAGCAGTATTATTGGCGGCATCGAGAATCCAGAGTAAACCTACGGCCATCCATAAAGCACGGCTGAAGGGGAAAGCAAATAAACAGAGACTGCAGAAAATAGCACCAATTAAAAAATAAGGTTTACGTCTGCCCCAACGAGGGTGCCAGGTTTTATCGCTCAGGGCACCAATGATGGGTTGAATGAGCAGACCTGTCATGGGGCCGGCCAGGTTGAGTAAGGGAAGATCTTCGGGTTTGGCATCTAAAAAACTGTAGAGCGGATTTACAGCGGTTTGTTGTAAGCCGAAACTGTACTGAATACCAAAGAAGCCGACATTCATATTAATGATCTGCCAGAAACTCAGTTTTGGTTTTGCAAATGACATGGCAAGCAATTAGGTGGATAAGCGATATACTGTAATATAATCGCTTTCTCTGAGCGTTCACCCAGGGAAGTGGAGATATTTTTTCCGAAAACGTTTGCAGCCAGCAGATTTCTGATGTCGGATGTCTGATGTAGGATTTGAAGGGGTGAGGATTTTTTTTTGAACAGCAAGTGCTTGGCGCAAATTATCTTCCTCACAGCCCACAGCCCACAGCTCAAGGCTCAAAGCCTACGATAGCAGATGTCGGATTTGGAAAGAGGCTGCACATCCTGCTCATCTAAGTTCCGACAGTATCAGTTTTTTCTGCTTTAATGTGTTCTTCATGGCTTTATCTCTTACTGCAGGATCGTCGCTGTGAATTAAGTCGAAATATTCGGTGGGTACTACCTGCCAGGATAATCCATATTTATCTTTACACCATCCACAGGAACCTTCTTCACCACCATTTTTGGTAAGGGCTTCCCAGTAATAATCTGTTTCAGCCTGGTCTTTTGTATTGATCACAAAAGAAACAGCTTCATTGAATTTGAAGAGTGGGCCTGCTGCCAATATGGTAAACTCCATTCCTGCTATTTCAATCACAGCGGTTTCTATACCTGCTTCATTACCACTTTCATCACTGTTGAATTTGCGGAAGTCTTTCAGCTTGCCCTCTTTAAAAATAGATAAGTAATAATCTGCTACTGCTTTGGCATCTTTCTCCACCCACAGATAGGGAGAGATTTTCTGGGTAATCGGGTTTTTGCTTTTACCGGTATTGTGTACAGTCATGGTATCCTGTTTTGTGTGATCAGCCATATCGGGTTGTTTCGTGTTTTTGCAAGAACTGCTAATACTGATAACCATTACGGTTAGAAAAATGAGTTTATACATTTTCTATTTTTTTAAACAGATTGAATATGGAAGTTGCTGTAAATATGGTTAAGGTTGTCCTTTATATCTCGGGTCAAAATCAACCATCCATTCTATACCGAATTTATCCCTGAACATACCAAAATAAGAACCCCATGGACTGTCTGCTATCGGCATTTCTATTTCTCCGCCCTGAGAGAGGCCGTTGAATAGTTTGTCGGCTTCTTCCTTGCTTTCGGTGCCAATAGAAATTTTACTGCGGGTTTCTCTTTCGTTATGTGTACCTAACTGCTCGGGTGTATCACTGCCCATGAGTACATTGTGTTGGCCGATGGGTAAAGCTATATGCATAATTTTATCGGCTTCCTTTTCATTGTTAGGCGCGCCTTCAAAGCTCATGTCTTTAAAACGCATGAGGGTAACAAATTCACCTCCGAAAACCGATTTGTAAAAGCTAAATGCTTCTTCTGCATTGCCGTTGAAATGGATATAAGGGTTAATACATGCCATAGCTGGTTGTTTTAATGTTTCTAATGTAGTTTTTTGTTTCCTGATATTTTAGTGTTTCATCCCATTCTTTTTCTGTTCACAGTTTTTATATCTACTGCCTGAAAAAATGGAACTGATCTGAAGACTCAAACCTACAGCTTCGCCACAGCACGAGTAAGGTAGCATCACGACAAAAAAGAGGCGGATTATGCCAAACTTAAGGGGATGGGTCAGCAGGAATAGCCCGCATCGTCTCCCGCTCTCACCGAAGCTGAGAGCTTTTATTCTCCGCAGAGTCTCCCGTTCTCACCTTTGGTGAGAACATGGGGACTCTGCGTGTTACACCTTTAACGAGTTGCATTTACTTAGAGGCCAAGCTATTTTATTCTCCGCAGAGTCTCCCGTTCTCACCTTTGGTGAGATCATGGGGACTCTGCGTGTTACACCTTTAACAAGTTACATTTACTTAGAGACCAAGCTATTCGGTATCGACTATGTTTAACTAATGTGAGGTTACCGCAGAAACCTCCATAGGAGTCTTTTAGTTCTCCGCAGAGTCTCCCGCTCTCACCTTTAGTGAGAGCATGGGGACTCTGCGTGTTACATCTTTAGCGAGTTACATTTACTTAGAGGCCAATCTATTCGGTATCGAATATGTTTAACTAATAACTAATAGGTAATCAACTAATGTGAGATTACCGCAGAGACCCTCGTTCCTTGGAAACTCTCCGGGGAACAAAAAACCCAATGTGCTCCGGATGGTTCGTAGTGTGCTACTGTACTTTTGGTGTATGTCTGTACGTAAAAAAATTACTGCTCTCAATGGTGTATACTTTATCACATTTACCTGTGCAAGGTGGCTACCATTATTTAGTCTCACTCAAGGCTATGATGCTGTATATAAATGGTTCGACTACTTAAAAGCAAAAGGACACTATATCGTAGGTTATGTAATTATGCCAAATCATGTACACGCTTTGATAGCTTTTTCTACAACAGATCAATCAATCAATACAATTATTGCAAACGGGAAAAGATTTATGGCTTATGAATTGGTAAAAAGACTGAAACAAATAAATAAGGCAGATATCCTTGTGCAACTAGCTGACTGGGTTAACACAACCGAACGTTTGAGAAATAAGAAGCATGAGGTTTTTGAACCCTCTTTCGATCAAAAAGAATGTTATTCAATTCCATTTATGAAACAGAAAATTGATTACATACATAATAATCCCTGTAAAGCGAAAATGAGCGGAGTACGATTTCCGGAAGATTATTTACACAGCTCTGCGAAATATTATTATACCAATATACAAGGTGTGTATCCTGTTATTACCTATATGGAGTTACAGGATATAGATTTAAGATGAAAGGAAAGATGAAGACTATATCTTCCCGGGAAACTGGAAGGTGTGATAGAATTTGCTTCTCTGCAAAGTCGCCGAGTTGCGAGGTCCAAAGGACTACTAGGGAGGTCTCTCCGGCAGTCTCGGATTAGTTCATTCACTATTAATTATTGTCTACGAAATGTTGTTAGCGAATAGATTAATGTCAAAGTAAATGATACATGTTGGGGATGTAGCGCGCAGAGTCCCCATGCTCTCACCAAAGGTGAGAACGGGAGACTCTGCGGGGAACTGAAAACTCTGCGGGGAACTGAATTACTACCCTAAGGAATCACCACAGTTCTTTTCTGATAAGTATGGGCACTGAAAATACCAATGGCATTACCCTGAATATTGGTGATCGGATTATCGGGAACAGCAAGCGGAGTGCCCGTAGACGATTGTGAAAAACTAAACCAGAATTTATAATTGGCATAGTCTACACAAGTCATCACCACGTCAACTTTATCGCCTTTTTTAAATTCATCGCTTTCCCTGGAATACACCAAGGGGAAAGTAATTTTTTTGCCGTCAATAAATAAATCATCGTAAGCAAAAGCATCTTTGATTAATCTGCCATTTTTAAACAGGAAAAAATTATAGTTATTGCCATATCCTTTCGGATCGTTGTAAAAAGGCGTAACCAGTTTTACTGTTTTGCTGAAATTCGGAAAATCTTCTACCACCAGCGAATCAAAATTCACCATAACCGGCATTTTAGAACTGGCGGTAAGTGTAGTGCCATTGGTTACTACTTTCAGGTGATAGGTTTTACCTGAAATGCCTATCAGACCTGCATTCTTGTACACACCACTTGCTACTTCAGGCAAAGTGTAAACCGTTCCGTTGTCTTCCTGAATAGTTACCGTTGCACCCGGTAATGGTACAATGCTGTTGTCTGATTTTACTTTATTGGTATACGATAACCTCACAACACTGCCTTCTGTTGTACTATTGGTAACCTGGCCATCTACCACAATGATGGGCGCTGTTGTATTTAAATCGAGGTCTATCTTTTTTTCGCAACTGGTTAGTGAAGCTGCCAGTAATATGATGTATAAAGCTGAATATATTCTTTTCATAGTTGTGTATTGATCGGTTAGAATTTGAAATTATAGGATACAGAAGGAACCCAGCGGAATAAGCTGGTCTGAACAATTTCTGTGATATTCGGGTTGTCTTTGTTATCCTTGAAATTAATGGTGTAAGCATTTTCCCTGCCATACACATTGTATAAACTGAATACCAGTTCTTTGGTCCATTTTTTTGTTTTCTTCAATTGCATGGTGGCACCAAAATCTAAACGATGATAGTTCGGCATTCTGTCGGCATTTCTGCTGTTATAGTAGTAAGCGGTTTGTCCATTCACCTGGTACTTGCCTGAAGGGAAGGTAACCGCGTTGCCTGTATAGAAAACAAAGTTGCCGCTCAGTGTCCATTTTTTGTTTAGCTGGTAGGTGCCCACAATGGCTATATCATGTGTTCTGTCTTGTGTGGCATTGTACCATTGGTTATTATTGATACCATTGATTTTTCTTTCCGACTTACTGATCGTATAACTCACCCAGCCGGTTAATTTTCCGGTTTTTTTCTTCAGCATCAACTCAATACCATAGGCCCTTCCTTTACCAAAGAGTAATTGCGATTCTACGGTTTCGTTTAAAAACACATCGGCACCGTTTCTGAAATCGAGAATATTTTCCATATCCTTATAGTAGGCTTCGGCGGTAAACTCGTAGTTGTTGCGTAATATATTCGCATAATAACCAATGCTGTACTGATTACTGATTTGTGGTTGTATGATATTGCTGGTACTGGCCCATTTATCTAAGGGGTTAGAACCCGTAGAAGTGGTAATCTGGTGCATATACTGCGCATTACGGGTATAAGCTGCTTTGAGGGATGCAGTATTGTTCAGCATATAGCCCACAGAGATCCTGGGCTCGGGGTTGTAATAGGTTTTTATTACTTTTCCTTTTGCATAGTTGAGTGTGTCTTTAATATTGCCTGCTGCATCTATATTATAGAAATTACCACCACCCAGTACACTAAAAGCACTCAGTCTGGCACCCAGTGTGATGGTTAGTTTGTTGTTAGGTTTAAATACATTACTGGCATACACGGCATTTTCAAAAGAGTATCTTTTATCCTGAATTTTATCATTAATACTGGAAGTAGCATTACCCGTAATTTCTCCCGGACGTATAATATGGTAAATACTCGACCAGCCGAAACGAAAACTGTTTTTGTTATTAATGCTGTACTGGTAATCCTGCTTGAGGTTCCAGTCTCTGATCTGTGAGAAGATCCTGATGTCGTTGGTACCGTTTTTCACCTTGAAGGCATAATTGTAATTGCTGAAGATGAGGGAGGTATTTAAAAACAAACGGCTGTTAAAAATATGGTTCCAGCGCAGGGTGCCGGTTCCATTGCCCCAGTTAATGTTGAATTGATCATTAAAACCCAGGGCATCTTTACCAAAATAGCCACTGAGATAGAGTTTGTCTTTTTTGCCCAGCTCATAGTTTAACTTGGCATTCAGGTCATAGAAATACAATTGGTTGTTTTTGAATTCATCGTCTAATTTCAGAAATAGATCGGCATAGGTTCTTCGGCCGGTGAGCAGGAAGGAAGATTTGTCTTTCTGAATAGGTCCCTCCACGTTGAGTTTGGTGCTGATGAGTCCCAGGCTACCGCTCACACTGGTATTTTGGTTATTGCCTTCATTCATTCTTACATCCAGTACACTGCTCAGTCGGCCGCCGTATTGTGCGGGCATGCCTCCTTTGTACACGGCAATATCTTTAATGGCATCGCTGTTAAAGGTAGAGAAGAAGCCAAATAAGTGAGAAGCATTGTAAATATTGGCTTCGTCTAAAATAATCTGGTTCTGGTCGGTGGTACCGCCTCTTACAAAGATGCCGCTATTGCCCTCACCGGCGGTTTTAATACCGGGCAGCAGTTGAATGGTTTTCAGCAGGTCTTTTTCACCAAAAATCACCGGAATATTTCTGGCTTCCTGTACCGATAATTTTTCGATACCCATTTGAGAGCCGCTAACAGAGCGGCCTGCTGTTTTACTGCTGGTAACGGTAACGGCTGCCAGTTCATAACTGGCTTCTGAAAGGCCGATGTTCTTTTCCATATTACCCGATAAGGTAATTTGTAAGGTATCGGGTGTTTTGCCTACTGCACTGTAAACCACCTGGTAGGTATCTGCAGCCAGTAAAAGGCTGTAAAAACCATATTCATTGGAAGTGGTGCCATAATTGCTGTTGAGGACTTTAATGCTGGCCCCGATAATGGATTCTCCGCTGTTTTTACTGGTAATGGTACCGCTGATCGTGAATTTTTTTTGTGCGAATGCTTCTTGTGCTGTGCTGAATAATGAAAGTGCTAATAATACTTTCATTGTTGTAGTAAATGCCATACTGGTAATGCTTGTTTTGTTGCTTGCTTAGGATTGTTTATTAAATAAAATGTGTGTCAATTAGAGAATGCATGAAGAATACCATAAGGGTGCTGACCTTTTAGTGGAGGCTATCGTTGCGTTCATCTATTGAAAAAGACTATTTAATAAGATAACCCTGCAAAGGTGATTCTACGAAAGCGCAAAGAAAATAACTTAAGTTAAGTTTTAGCTGCGCCATCTACCAATTACTGTATTGGGTATACCAACGGTGATACTGCTGTAAAAGTAGCGGTTGCTGAAAATGAACATCCATCGCTTAGTTCCCGCATCGTCTCCCGCTGTCAGCGAAGCTGAGCGCATGGGGACGTTGCGGCAGGTTACACTGCCAGCCTGTATCATTTACTACGTAGCTAAGGTATTAGGTAGGGAATTTTCGAGGTAAATAATGAATTGCATAACTAACTTATGCGAGACTGCCGCAGAGTCCCTCGTTCCTCGGAGACGTCTGCGGGAAACTTGCTGGAAAAGTAGACCCTGCGGAGAATGAAGTACATCCTGCAGAGAATGAGTTTTCGGGAATAATAGGGTAAGCCTGTTTTATTGAACGTCAAAATAGCTATCCTGGATAGGTAGGAATTTGTCATGCGGAAGACTATCCCAATATTCCAGCTTTACTTTTTTAGTATTATGAGTGGCAGGTATTACCACTCCTATATGTAAATAGTTAGCATTATTATTCAGGTCGCTCGACTTTACTTTTTTCCCATCCCTGTCTAAGAAAATGATATCATATGCCCAGCTTTCTTTTTGTTGGTCATCTGCTTCAAGCAGTGTGGCTTCGAAATCGTCGAAGTCTATTCTTAGTGCTTCTCCCGTTATTTCAATATCCATTAAAATATACTGCTGGAATGAATCCAGTTGATAAGTATGGTTTTTAAGAAAACAAACTTTGTTGATCTTCCAGTTCAATTGCTCTTGACCGCTTACTGATTGAACTATGGGGTAGTGAGTTGGCAGATCTTTCTGTTCTACTGTTTCCAGCTGTGTACAGGATGCGATTAGAAAAAGAAAAATGGAGTACAATGATAACTTAATCGCGTTTTCCATAACGGTGTAGGTTTTAAAAACAGCATTTCTTATAAAAGCACACAACTAAATATACGAAGACAGAACCAAAAGAAACGGTGATGCGATTGGCAATATGGTCTCATACTCCGGAGAGGTATGCGTAGAAACTGTATGAAATGTAGAGGTGGCTGAACATGCTCACCCAACGCTTACCATTCCTGAAAACGGATACCCAGTTGATCATCTGTAATGGCAAATTCTTTGGCACCCCAGGGTCTGCGGGTAACTTTGTTAAGGTTGGGATGCAGCAGGTACGGATGCGTAGCAGCTACCTGCGCATATACTTCTTCAATATTGTTTGTTACAAGCCTTAGTTCGGGGTTATGTTCTTTGGCTAATTGTTCATCCTGAAAAAGCATGAGGCCGATATCGCCGTTTTTTAATACACAATAGGGTTGTGCAATATGTAACTCCTGGTGTACAATGGTAAACTGCAAACAGTCTACAAATAGTTTCAGCCCGTCTGAAAGGTTGGTATAAAATACACTGGGTACTAATTTGGTGAAATGCATGCTGGTATTTTTTGGGTATCATTTGTCGAGTGCATTGGTTTTCACCTATGGCACCCAAACATGGCTTTTCTTAAAAAAACAGCAATCTTAGTTTATTAGGTAGGGGTATTCAATAAATCAGAACAATGGTTATATGGTTGCTGCAATATTTTCAATGAATGCATGAGCGTTTGTTCTCCGCATCGTCTCCCGCTGTCAGCGCAGCTGATCGCATGGGGAAGTTGCGGCAGGCTACACAGCCAGGCTGTATCATTTACTACGGAGCTAAGTTATTAGGCAGGGAATTTTCGAGGTAAATAATGAATTGCATAACTAACCTTATGCGAGACTGCCGCAGAGTCCCTCGTGCCTCGGAGACGTCTGCGGGGAACCTGCTGGAAAGGTAGACCCTGCGGAGAATAAAACGTCTGGGGAAAGCAAACGCTGAGGAGCATGAAGCTATTCATTTACCTATCCGCTCTAAGAAGATTTCAATATCATTTAATACTTCATTTATTATTATATCGATAATCAGTTGCTGGTCTTTGTTTGATAATGGTTGATGATAAAGCTTTTTTAGAAAAGGTTGCTGGTTATTATAATTGATCAGGTAAAAACTGTAATAGTATTTATCTATTTTAAATACAAGTGTTTTCGAAATATTCCAATGTTCGGTACCCGCTTTTTTAAATCCATCTAAACTTATATGGAAGTTAAATTCAGAAATATTATTTACCTCATCAGGCTGTTCCCAAAATCTGTTTACCTCTTCTATATTAGTAAATGTTTTATTTGTGCAATACCAGTAAACCTTTTGCTGTAAAAAATCTTCTTCAAATAAATTTACTCTATTGATGAGTTCTATAAATAAAAATCGAAGCCCTTTGTCATACAATTCATTTAATGCACTGAATGTAACCGGGGATTGAATTTCATCTGCTTGAATGTTTCTGATTTTTTCTTTTACAGCCTGGAGCCGTCGATCAAGGGTAGTTTGCTCCTCTTTTAATTCCTCATCAACTCTTTGCTCAATTTCTTCTATACTGGGTAATTCTCCTTTAATGTTTTCAGGTAGGCGCGCTGCAATTTTATATTCTGCAATACCAATAGGTTTACTGGTATCTCTCAGGGCGTATTCAGCTACAATTTTATTATTGGTTTTACAAAGTATCAGTCCTATTGCAGCTTCATCCTGTTCGCCTTTTAATTGATCATCTGCTAAGCCAAGATAAAGGTTCATTTTGCTGACAAATTCAGGCTCAAACTCGCCAATCTTTAATTCTATAATAATATGTCGGCGTAGCTTGGTATGGTAAAATAACAGGTCAATATAAAATTCTCTCCCACCTGCTTCAAATTTTCTTTGTCTGCCCATAAATGCAAAGCCAGCACCTAATTCTAATAACACTTTGGTTAAATGGGTCATCAGGGCATTTTCCAGATCTTTTTCTTTTGCCCGTTCACCAAGCATAATAAAATCAAAATTATAAGGGTCCTTAAACACCTGTTGTGTTAATTCACTTTGATAAGCGGGTATTGTATTGGGGAAGTTATTGATCAGGGAACCCTGAGCTTTGTATAGACCACTTTCTATCTGGTGAAGCAATACATTCCTACTCCAGCCATTTTCTATTGTTTTTTTAATATAGAATATATGCTCTTTTTTGTTCTTTATTTTATCCAGCAATAATTGGTGATGCCCCCAGGGCAATTGTGCAGCAAGCTGCTGCACAATTGTAATAGACTGATTTTCATCATTTTGTAATGGTGCAGCAGCTTGCTGCACAAAGTTGGGGAAGGCTTCGGCAAAAGCCCTCATGTATTTAATGTTCCGGACAGAAAACCCTTTCATATCTGGAAACTCAGACATCAAATCAGCTGCAAGTTTATCTATAATTTTAGCCCCCCATCCTTCTTGTTTTTGCTGAATCAAAATTATATTACCTATCTCCCAATATATTTTTAGTGTTTCTTTATTAACGGATAAGATAGTGCGTTGACGAGCCTGTCTGATTTTTTCTTTCAGACTTTTAAGCATTTCTATATAGTGTTTATTTATTTCGCCGGACATACTCAATTTTATCCATCAGGTAAGAAAATGCTACTGCACTAAAATTTTGAAAAGCATTACAATTTAGTTCTTATTCTGTAAGTACGTTTCTGAAAAAAAATAGATATGCACTCCGTCTGTGCAATAGTGAACCTTTAGAGGACCTTGCGGCAGGCTACACAGCCAGGCTGTATCATTTACTACGGAGCTAAGTTATTAGGCAGGGAATTTTCGAGGTAAATAATGAATTGCATAACTAACCTTATGCGAGACTGCCGCAGAGTCACTCGTGCCTCGGAGACGCTGCGGGGAACCTGATCTTTCTATGGCTTTAATAAAATTGGTCTTTTATGGATTTTGTAATTGCCGACTTTATTTTACCTGTATGTTCAGTAGTTTTTGATTCAATAAGCATAATTAAACACTCCTCTTTTGAAGAAACTCTATGATTTTTTCCTTTAGTCACAACAAGCAGGTCGCCTCTTTTCAATATTTGGTCTGGCTGATTTTCGATTTCAATTAGCAGTGCCCCTTTTACAACGTAGAACAATTCGTCTTCGTTTTCGTGGTTATGCCAGGGAATTTCTTGTCCCTTTATTTTTACGATTTTAATATATTGGTCATTTACCTCACCAATAACCTTAGGTGAAAAATAGTTATCAATACCTGAAAAAGCATCTGGTAAATTCATTTTTTAAACAGTTTGCCTCTTACAATTTTGCCCTCTTTTTTGGCGAGGTAATAAAGAACAATGCCAATGAGTAATAGAAATGATGCTGTAAAAATTGAATCTTCAATTCCAGTTGCCCCTCCTGTTAATAATGCAGGACCTGTCAATTCAGATTGAATAATACTGCCCATATCACTTGTCCCTGTGAGATTAGAGCCATAAAATGGCTGAGCAAAATTCCAGCCTAAATGGAAGAAAAAAGGCAGCCAAATTCTTCTGGTATATATAAACAGCATAGCCATTGTAAACCCCCAAATCAAATAAGAAAAAAAGCTAAATAAGTTAGAGTTGGGATTGAAAACATGTTGTAATTCTACCAACATTGCAATGATAATGGCCATGTTAGTGCCTAACCAATTTTCTATCTCTCTTACGATTAATCCTCTGTGAAATAAGTCTTCAACTAACGCAGCAAATATTAGTACAGTGAATAATCTTGCTGAGTAGTGAGTAGTGCTAATACTGACAACCTCATAGTAGCCTAATAAATATAAAATGAAAATGGATAATGAGATGATGAAAAAACCAAAAATAAAACCACCAAACATTTCTTTCGGTAAGTCTTTTACCGATAGTTCAGTAATTTTTCTTTTTTCATATAAACGGAATAAATAGTAATAGCTAACTAATAATAGTATGGAAGAAATAAAAATAATAATTGGATCAGCAACACTTTTATCTAGCATAATGCTATAAAAAAATGGTTTTAATACAAAGTTTTGAATAACCACAAATAGCGAAAAGCAGATCGTAATCCCAATGATAATTTTTGTAATTGGAAAATAAAGTACCCTTTTGATTGATGCGTTCATTTTTGCTGATTAGTTGTATGTAAGGTTTTAGCAAATAAAAGTCTTTGCTATCTTTACAACAAGTACGTACAATTAAGTAGGGTACATACTAAAACTATAGTAATGTTGATTATCAGTATTTTAAATCTGTAGATAAATGAAGAATAAAATAAAAAAATCACATTGTGCAGTTGATTATGCTTTCCAGCGAATAGGTGGAAAGTATAAGGGTAGAATTTTATGGGTATTGAGAGATGGTTTTTTGCGGTATGGAGAATTAAGTAGAGCTGTTATAGGTATTACGCCAAAAATGCTCACTCAAACGCTAAAAGAATTGGAAGCCGATGAGCTAATTAAAAGAAAAGTTTATTTAGAAGTACCACCGAAAGTAGAATATTCACTTACCGAAACAGGAAAAGAATTGATTCCCTTTATTAGTCAAATGAGAAGTTGGGGAGAGAAACAAATTTCAGCAGGTAAAGTATCGAGTTAGTTCTCCGCATCGTCTCCCGCTGTCAGCGAAGCTGAGCGCATGGGGACGTTGCGGCAGGCTACACAGCCAAGCTGTATCATTTACTACGGAGCTAATGTATTAGGTAGGGAATTTTCGAGGTAAATAATTTATTCTTTGCAGAGTCTCCGGGATCAGGAGAGGCGCTGCCTGTTGTACTGCATAGGTGTTCCATTTACTTTTGATCTCCGCATCGTCCCTCGCGTCCTGGTAGACATCAGCGGGGAACAAATAATTTTGCGACCTTTAGCAAATGAAAGATTTGTTTCCTTTTTACTCTATTGGACATTTTATAAATGAGCCCACAAGCCAAACTGAATTTGAAATTATGCAGTTTGACAAAATGGAAGAACCCGATGTAGACGATATTCATAAACACAGTTTTTACGAAATTCTTTGGACAGAAAAAGGTATCAGTAAACAAACAATTGACTACAAAGAATACAAAGTCTTGCCCAACAGTTTATTTTTCATTTCACCCAATCAGGTACATCAGTTTGAAGAATGGAAACCATTAAAAGGCGGAACAATTCTATTTACAGAAGACTTCTTTTTGCTTAACCAGAACAACAAGGATAAATTATTTGAGTTGAGCTTTTTAGACAATTTCTATGCTAATCCTTGTGTTCAGTTAGACAAAAAAAACTTTACCGATATCAGGCAAACGATTGATTTGATTTCTATTGAACAAAAAAGGAAAGACAAAAGTATAACCATCACTCAATCTTTATTGCATATTTTATTAGAGCAGGTTCAGCGTTGTATTGACAAGGGTACAGAAAAGCCCATCTCAAAAAAATATCTTATTCTTTTTAAAAAATTCAAGAATTTATTGGAAAAACATTTTTCCGAAAATAGAACTGCTGCTTTTTTTGCAGAACAGTTACACATTACAACACATCATTTAAACCTCGTTTCTAAAAATGTAACAGGCAAAACAGCAAGTGAAGTTATCAGAGCAAGAAGCATTTTAGAAGCTAAACGGTTTTTAACTTTTACTGATTTTCCGGTAACTGAAATTGCAGCCCAGCTTAATTATTTCGACAGCTCGTATTTCTCAAAACTGTTTAAAGCAGAAACAAACAGAACACCGCAAGCATTTAAAACAGAAATGTCCGAAAAATACCGAATAAAATAGTTTTCGTTATAACAGCAAGGCTTGTTTCTATATCATTTTTGTATTGTCAAAAACGACAAATAACAATTAAATGACAGAACAATGCAACAAGCAACAAAATGGGTTATAGACCCAAGCCATACCAAAGTAGGTTTTAGTGTTAGACATTTCGGAATTTCAGAAACCGATGGTTTTTTTAAAAACTATACAGGTATTGTAAAAGCTGAAAAGGAAGATTTTTCCGATTTGCAGGTGAGTGTAACTGTGCAAATAGATAGTATTGACACTAACGATGAGCAAAGAGACACACACTTAAAGGCAGATGATTTTTTTAATGCTGAAAAATTTCCGGAAATGAAATTTGAAAGCACAAGATTGGAAAAAACTGACACGCCAAACGAGTACAAACTGCATGGTAATTTAACCATCCGTGATATTACTAAGCCGGTAGTTTTTGATGTAGCATATGCAGGTACAGTTCCACAAGACCCATTCGGAAATACAAAAGCAGGTTTCTTTATCGAAGGCAGTATTAACAGACAAGACTTTGGTTTGAAATTTAATGTTTTACTGGGTACAGGAAATTTAGCAGTTTCAGATAAAGTAAAAATCAATATTCCTGTTCAGCTTTTAAAAACCACTTAACCAGGACACATAATCAGTGGGGAACCTGCTGGAAAAGTAGCCCCGGCGCTTAATGAATGCCTACCATTCCTGGAAACGGATACCCAGTTGATGATCTGTAATGGCAAATTCTTTGGCACCCCAGGGTCTGCGGGTAACTTTATTAAGGTTGGGATGAAGCAGGTGCGGATGGGAGGCAGCTACCTGCGCATATACTTCTTCTATATTGTTTGTTACAAGCCTTAGTTCGGGGTTATGTTCTTTGGCCAATTGTTCATCCTGAAAAAGCATGAGGCCGATATCGTCCTTTTTTAATACACAATAGGGTTGTGCAATATGCAGCTCCTGGTGTACAATGGTAAACTGTAAACAGTCTACAAACAGTTTCAGTCCGTCTGAGAGGTCGGTATAAAATACACTGGGTACTAATTTGGTGAAATGCATGCTGGTATTTTTTGGGCTATCATTCATCGGGTGCAAAGTTTTTCGCCTATGGCACCCAAACATGGCTTTTCTTAAAAATACAGCAATCTTAGTTTATCAGGTAAGGGTATTTAATCAACCAGAACAATGGTTATATGGTTGCCACAATATTTTCAATGGATGCATCAGCCTTAGTTCTCCGCATCGTCTCCCGCTGTCAGCGAAGCTGAGCGCATGGGTACGTTGCGGCAGGCTACACAACCAGGCTGTATCATTTTCTACTGAGCTAAGGTAATAGATAGGGAAATTTCGAGGTAAATAATGAATTACATAACTAACTTATGCGAGACTGCCGCAGAGTCACTCGTGCCTCGGAGACTCTGCGGGGAACTTGCGGGGAAAGTAGACACTGCGTAGAAGGAATAAATGAAAATGGGAGGGAATCATTTCTCTAATTATTTGTAATTCCATATTTTCTCATTTTTTCTTCAATAGTAGATTTTGTATTGAATCTATGTGAAGTATCAGCAAAACATGTTTTTCTATTAATATCACCCCAGTCAAATCTAAGATGATAGAAATCAAAGTTTGCCAAATCCCTCCAATATGGTTTCATATTAGCTTTTGTATTATGTATAATATTTTGTAACTCTCCTTGCTTAGAGTTTATTCTTAGCGAGTAAGTTTTTATATATCTTATTAATTCTGGACAAATATATCTACTCATTTCACCATCAATTACTTGTCTGCAGTTATTGTATTCATAACAGGTTGTATTGTAGATGTCATAAACTTCTTTTAATGCAGTTACGAAATAACCTAGTGTATCGTTAATTAAATTTCTTTCTCTTATTTTAGGTCCAATTACGGGGATTTTTAATGGTGACATATAATTTATCTGTATTATAGATGGTTTAATTGAATTGTCTGTGGAATATGATTTAAAGTAGGATAATGCAGAATCTATATTGCTTCCAAAAGCATATTTTTCGCTACGTCCCAATTGATAACAATCAATATTCAGAATTGAGGTAGTTGATAAAGTTTTTACATCTTTAATAAAGCTTGCTTCAGCGCTACTGCCAATATAATTCGCACTTAAAGTAGCTAATACTTTTTTCTTTGATTCAAGACTATTAAAAGTAGAATGAATCAAAAGAACAATTTCCCTACCTTTTACAATATTATCGATGTAACTATTGCCATATTGGTTCATAAAGTCCTCAGGCCTAAATGTTGGTGTATTAACACTATTTTTAAAATCATCAACAGCAACTTTCTTTTTAAATGATATTGATGAATCATAGGTTCTGAAATAGCAATACATATACAATTCTTTACTTGAGCTACTATAGGAGCTACTCATTTTGTAATATAGATCAGTATTGAACATTCCCAAGCTTAGTTTAATATTTAGCTTTAGCGATTCTAGCTCATTAAAATCTTGCTCTGATATTATATACCTATAACTATTCTTGATAGGTATTGTGCCAGTATACTTAGTTCTATTTAAGTACTGAGCTTCATTCAATAATTCTTGTGATGAAGTTTGATTAAAATACGAATCATACCCGTAACCTAATATTGCAATAACTTCATCTTGGTTTTGAGTTGTTTCTAATGAAACTTGACTATTAAATGACGAAAAAGGAATTGATAGGGTTGTATCAGTATTATTATTTGAAGCTGTCTCGGCAGGTTGTTTAGTTGAATAATTACAAGAAAAAAGAATAGAAAGAATTAATAAGCTACAAATAAATGTTGAAATTACTGCTTTCATAATTGGTTTATTTGAATGGAAATATTGTATTAGTGCTCAGGAAATTTAAGAAATAATCTAGTTTGTAGCAATAAGATATTGCCGTTTTTAATGGATTTAACCGAAAATTTAAGTCAAGCTTCAAAGGGTTAAATTTTCCTGATTTAATTACATATTCAATATAGCAACCCACTCCTATAACACGTATAAAATTTTATGATATTGAAATCCAATCAATTACCTGATGTTAAAAAAGGGATCGCCAAAATAAACAATCTTAATTTTAGTTCTCCGCATCCTCTCCCGCTGAAAGCGAAACTGATAACATGGGTCTATAGGAGTTCTATGGAGGATGTTGCGGTAAGCTACAATGCCAGGCTATATCATTCAAAACTGAGCTAAGCTGTTAAGCTGGGAATTTTCGAGGTAAATAATTAATGGCATAACTAATTTATGCGAGACTGCCGCAGAGTCACTCGTACCTCGGAGACGTCTGCGGGGAACCTGCTGAAAAAGTAGACCCTGCGGAGAATGAATAATGAAACTTTTTGATTAAGTAGACCCTGCGGAGAATGAACTCTATAAATGGTTAGAGCAGCCTGTTGAAGCTGCCCTAATCGAGCTAGATTAAATCCGCTCTTGATTTTGTACTTTAAAGGTAGAAAATATTTGGATTTTATCACAGAATCTGCGGAGAATGAATTTACCACTAAACCCGCCATTTTGCCAAACTGCTGTTAGCGGAAGTTATTTTTTGGCGTATCAATTTCCGCGTTCTTATGGTTGAGTAATATCTCTTTAGGAAGCCTATTTATTTTGCCAAAACCTTTGTCAAATTTTGCAAGTAAAATATTAGGGAAAAGAAGATGCTTGCTTTCTATTCCATTAGGCTTAGTATTATTTGTATCAAGTTCATTTGGTATTGGAGCTCCACCTGCTAAAAAGTCTTTGTTATATCTCATTAATGTGTCGAAATTAGAATGAACTAATACAAATATGTTTTCATTTGGAACTAACTTGTCTATAGTAAAAAAACAGTCTTTTAAATTCGGTCCATTTTCTTTATAAGTAAGTTGTATGTTTCTATTTGGGGCAATTGTTATTACGTCTCCTGCTAACATTTGAATTCCAATTTCAATACTATTTACTGTATTTTTAGAGGTATTCTTTATTACAAAATTCGATGTCACTTATTGTCCATTTAAGTATGGAAAAGTTTCTTCGACTTCAAACGATGAGTCATAATAATAGTCAGTAAAAAAAGGGGTAGTAACAATAAATTGGAATGTTGTTATTATCAATGCTAAGGTTGATATGACTAGAGAAATGTCAATTTTTCGATTTTGTTTTTTCTCTTGTATAATTTCCTCTTGTTCTGGACTAACCTGTGGGTCTGAGGGTTGAGTTTGTTCTTTTTCCATATAGTTTGATAACTTCCACTAATGAGCAGGGCTTTATGCAGGTTTGGAATTAGCATTCCGTCTGCCGATAACCACTGCTGATTGTAAAAATATTTTTGAAGTTATGTACAAAAGCTGACAGTTATTCGTCTGCTGAAACTGAAGCTGGGATTTACAAATAGCCTATGTTACAAGGTTATGCCCAACTTGCATAAAACCCAATGTTGGCAGCCGTTAAATTAGGATGTTGTAAACAATGTTTTGGTTAGAAAAGTCGCCCTCTTCAATCAATTTTTTCTCTAAGAATTTTAGCACTATTATTTTTCCGACATCGTCTATTTGGAGACGGTTTCCCGATTCAATAATTGATTCAAATTGGCTTTTGTTTAATGAACGGTCTGAAAAATATTTTCCGATAAACTTTTTCAGGCTTTCCTCTGCAATTCTATTTTCAATTAATTTATTTTGAGTGATTATATCAAGTAGTAAACTTTTCAATTTTATCCGGCTATCAATATAAGATTTAAATTCTTCTAGAGCCGTGTCATATCTTTTTAGTCTCATCTGTAGTTGAGCAATTAAAACACCTCCAAATCCTATAATAAACAAACCCATGAACTTGTACATACTATTTCTTTTCTTCTCACTCTTTTTAATGGTATTTGTATAGTAATTGTCAACTTTTTTCTTTTGGCTGGAATCGTTAAGATACAGACTGTCATAATTTATTGTTTTAATCATCGAATCATTTTGTAATACCTCCCTGGAATATTGAATTGCACCATTATCATTTTCATACGAAAAGTCTAAAAAGCCATTTATTGAAGTAATTGCAAATCCAACTATTGCCATAATGAAGGCCGCAAAAATTGAAAGGTCTCGAAGTTGGGTTATTTTATTGCGACGTGGTTTTACCTTTTCAGCTAGTAATAAAGATGCTTCATTTTTATATTCTGCCTCTTTCTGTTCGGTCTCCCGATACTTTAGTAGTGCGTTTGTTACAATTACAGCCAAAGTCTTAGTGTCTTGTTCTGAAGAATCGTCTAGTAATACATTTTTTGCTTCATTTAGCTCATATATAAATGTGTCATTAGGATTTTTGTCAGGATGATGCAGTTGTACAAGTTTTCTATAAGAGTCAAGAATTGACTCTTTGTCTGCTTGCCCTTCCAATCCTAGTATTCTAAGCGCAGTTTCTCTAGTCATAGTCTGTTGTTAAGTGCTCCTAACTGATAAATGTACTAACCTTTTTACAAGCATAGTATGACGCAATCTTATCTAATCTGTTGAATAATATCGAGTTGGTAAAAATTGCGGCAGCCAAAGAATGTTTTGTATAATATTTCTAATAAAAAAAACCTCACCTCACGCCCCTCCTAAACGTCTCCCCAAAAAACAAATACACCGTATTCACTCCCCACAAAAACGGCCCATCATCATAGTTCCTAAAATCATCGTGTTACGGTATTATACTACTAAGCATCCCCAATACCATCCCCCAACTCTCTACTCATTACTCCTCCCATCCCCCGGTACTCTCGCCGTACTCGTGTCCCACTGTAACCGTTCTCATACTATACTCTAATCGTACTATCACGCTAAAAAAGGGCTAAAAACATCATTTTAAAATACAAGCTATTGATTTACATACCAGTTCACAGTGTTCACATGAACACCGTGAACTAAAAAGGAGCATAAGGCATTGTAGTTTTGCTCGTATAAAAACAAAACAGCTATGCAGTCAAAAAAACTAACCCTTAACATCCCCAAAGGGGTACTTCGGACTAACCTCTAACCCCTCACTTCACCCCTCTCCTAAACGCCTCCCCAAAAATCAAGTAAGCTGTATTCCCACCAATCGTCCCTTCATTCTGTCCCCATAAAAAAGGCCAGTCATCATAGTTTTCAAAATGGTCGGGTTTGCGGAACAGGATGCCGGGGGCCACATTACCGGGGATAAAAGAAAAATCGGCCCGGTTATTTCCATAGAAAACAGCTTTGGGGCGGGTGGCACCCAATGTGGCCACGAGTGAATAATTATGATAAGGGTGACAACCAAATAACCAGTTGGTTACTTTATACACCTGGTTGGCATCAATCAGATCCGGAAAATATTTGGCAGCAAAACAGAGGGTGGTACCAAAGTTTACGATTTCGCCACCACCGGCCCAGTTACCCAAACCAATAGGCACACCGTAGGGATTATTTTTGTCAAGCCCATCAATATAATCCTTGTACTTCACAATATAGGGGCGAAGCTTGGCTGTGAAAGAAGCATTCATATGTGGTATGGCATCCAATGCGGTGGCAATAGTAAAGCTCACATTGCGGTCGAGTGCGGGCCATAAGGTTTCGAGAAATTGGTCGGCATAGGACTGCTCTCCGGTGGCAATGTATAATTGCAGATAAGTGCCGAGGTTGGCTGGTCCACCGCCACCGGGGCCGGCGCCATCCTGTGGTTGATTGGCCAGTAAATCGCTGGCTTCTTTCAGTAATCTTTTCGATTGTGCCAATGCCCTGGCAGATAGGTCATCATTGTATCCTTTCAAAGCACGGCTCGCTGCGGCAAACATGGTGGCGGCGCGGAGATCGAGTCGTGGGTTGCGGCTGGTAAAAGCCCACATATCATCTTTTACACCGCTCGATTTTCCATCCGCTGCAATTTCATGTGGACCAAGTTTGGGGTTATACGGCAAACCATCTGTAATAGAAGCCGCATCACCGAGGTGATGGTAATTATCGAGCACGGCATTGGAAAGTGTCTGCGCCATATGACCAATGATTTCTGCCTGAGCCAGCAGGTTCAGCGTACCATGTTCAATAAACTGCAGTATATCAGGTGTGCCATCGGGACGATGCAGGTCAACATACCGTTGTTTTTGACTCACAAAAGTCTGGTCGCGTAAGGGTTTAAAAGATTCCCATGTTTTCACGAAATTCTGTACTACGCCGATATTGGCGCCTGTTTCAATATCAAAATCGCCTGCATCAAAAAAGCCACCGGTATTCAAACCGGGTATCAGTTCCAGTGCTTTGTATTTGGTATCGGTGGTAGGTCCCTGCTGGTGCAGATCGAAATGATCGGTATTGGGTGGTGCCTGTAAATAACCTTCTTTAAAAGGCTCTCCATGCCAAACCCTGTAGCCTTCATTCACGGCCATATGGTTCATGTGAATGGGTATCCACACATCGCTGGTGGCATCGGTTATTTTATCGTAGACATTGTTTTCAATCAGAAAATTATTGGTCATCACATCACCATACTGAATATAATAGATGCCGGGTGTTTTAACGGAAGAGAAATCAAACTTCACGTAATGGTATTTATAATAATCGCCCCAGGGAATAATATTGCCGCTGAATACTTTTACCGCCTTACCATCTTCACCCACTTTATATAAAGAAGCTGTTGCAGCGGGCTTGTCATTTTTATCGAGTTCAATCACCGAAATTTTTGGCTGTGCGGGCAGGTAGCCCACCTGAGAGAAACCAATATTGGGTTCCCTGATCCAGCCATCGATGCTGTTGGCTTCAACAGTCCAGCTCAATACTTTTCCTGTTTTGCCGGCAGGCAGCGTACTGCGTACCACAAACCAGCCGTTCTGTGCAAGTATGCGGCCATCATAGAGCAGGAGGTCTGCATCGGGCGAACTTATTTTAACCATGCGTGATGCATCATCGGGTGCCAGTAATAAACTGCGTCCTTTATCGAGTGGGAGGGGGTCGATAAATTTACCGGTGCCCCTGTCATCGGCTGTATTATAACCTTTGAACTGTTTGGGTTTTTCGGTGTTGGGTCGGGTAATCGTATTGCCCACTACATAGCGAGGGAAACGGTTGTAACGGCCATCTGCTAGATAGGCTTTACCCCAGTATTGAGAGGGTAGAAATTCTAAGTTAAAGCCCGCACTGCCTTCCAATGCTTTGGGTACAGGTTTGTCGAGGTATACGGCAATTTCAATACCCTTGCCTTTTGCAGTAACCACTATGCGCGAATCGAAATCGTATTCAGCATAACGCAAACTGGCTTCAATGGTATTCAGTTCGCGGTTTACTTTGCGGTTGGAGATGGTAGGAACCAGGTCCCACTGTTCCGGTGTACTGGACAACCTGATGGCGCCGCCCTGTGCGGTTCTCACGCCATGGTGTATCAATTCGATACCTGCATTTTTTTCATCGTTAAAGCCGCCGGTAAAGAGGTTGTTATAGATGAGGTAATTAACGCCTCGTTTTTCGAAGTATTCGAGGTTATTGAGTTTGAGATCCTGGGCATGCAGCAGGAGCCCTGAAAGCCCCGCAAACAACGTAGATATTATTTTCTTCATAAGTTAGGTATATGGCTGCCTCCAAATTACGCAATCGGTTGCATAAAGCAGCTGGCAGGGTTAAATTTTTTGGGAGCAGAAAGTCCGGGAGTCCGGAAGACCGAAAGTCCGAAAGACTGGAAGATGGAAAGACAATTTCTGTTTCTGTGATCTTCTGTGTCCTCTGTGGCATTATTAATTGCCACTGAAGGCACAGAAGATCACAGAATGAAGTGAACTACATACATCAGACATCAGACATCAGAAATCTGCGGTCTGCTTTGGTTTTTTCGAACCTGCTTCGAGTTCGCTTCGTGTTTTCGCCGTATCATCTTCGGGTTAGCTTCGGTGTTTCTTCGGAAGTTCTTCGGAAATTTCCGAAGAACTTCCGAAGCCGATCCGAAGGAAATCCGAAGAAAGTATGGATGAATCCCGAAGAAAGAGCAGGCCATCCCGAAGCGCATCCGAAGAATGCCACCCTTTGTGGGGGTGTTCAGGTGAGGGGGCAATTATTTTCTGGTAACAAAGTTTTCATTTTCAATCAGCTAAAAGGGGTGGCACCACCCCCGCCACCCCCAAAGCATGAAGGGCTTGTGTAAGTTTGTCTTCTAAAAACAACTACATGAAGAGTAACAACCATACAACTTCTGTGAGCAAGAAAGTCCGGGAGTCCGGAAGTCCGGAAGAGTGGAAGATGGGTTGTTTGGAAGACCATATCTTTTTCTGTGTTTCTCTGTGCTTTCAGTGGCATTATTGATTGCCACTGAAAGCACAGAAAATCACAGAAAGTAACGACCTGATAAAAAACTAAAATCCTATATCCTATATCCGACATCAGACATCAGAAATCTGCCATCTGCCATCCCATATCAAATATTCCGTATGATACTTAATATGGGATGTACTGATAGCAAAGCCCTACTACTAAATGCATGCTCTACTTTTACTTTTTTGTCTTGACACAAAAAAGTAACAAAAAAAGTCAAGGCTGTCGAAAAAAAGCTAAAATTCATTTCATTACGCTA
>Ga0164290_1001109_pt1 | contig 52550 bp, 47 predicted proteins | sample Micstemetagenome_FD_108782 | JGI IMG/M metagenome (GOLD analysis project Ga0164290, IMG submission 108782) | Contaminated culture microbial community from soil near Moab, Utah, USA - Microcoleus steenstrupii SON62 (Illumina Assembly) | ecosystem: Environmental > Terrestrial > Soil > Soil crust...
CGCTCTCGGCGCTCACCACTTCCATGCGGGGCTCGGTGGCGAAGGCATTGAGGCGGCCGCCGTCTTCGGTGGTGACGGTGGCGCCGCGAATGGTGGCGCGGTCAAGGGCGCTGGGGGCGGTGGTGGTGGCCTGGGCCATGGGGCTCCTCGGTGTTGATGGGATCAATGTAACAGAATATTGCGCAACGTAAACGGATGTCGCGAATGCTTAGGCGCATGCCCTCCCCAGTCCAAGCACCCCGCTGGAGGCGACCCGGTGTATGCGCGGCCACGGCGCTGGCTGCCGGCGGGCTTCAGCGCAGGCGCCGCAGGCAGAGCTCCTCGAAGGCTGGGCGCAGCAGATAGGGGTAGTCGCCGACCCAGAGCTTCAGCTGCGGCAACCAGGCGTCGGTGAGGGCGCCGATGCGCACGAAATCGGGCCGCTCGCTCAGGGCCAGGCAACGGATCACCATGCCCCGGCGGATCACCTTGTGCTTCTTTTCCATCGGGAAGCGGATCTGGCCCAGGTAACCGTCGTCGTCTTCCAGCTCCAGGCACAGCCAGGTGCGACGGTTCTCCACCAGCTCCAGCCGTCCGCGGGCATCGGCCTGCTCCTTCCGTTCCTCCACCAGCTCGCGGGTGAAAAGATCGGCCACCACCCCTTCGAAGATCGCCCCTGCCGGGTAGCGGCGCAGCACGCTGTTCTTGCGCCCCGCCTCCAGGATCGGGCCCCAGAGCACATAGAGCAGGAACACGAAGCCCGCCACCAGCCACACCGGCCCGAAGCGGTAGGAGAACTGGCTCTGGGCGATCAGCAGCGAGATCACCCCACCGATCACGGCGATCAGCACCCGCTGCAGGATCTTGCGGGGGTTGCCGCTGCAGGCGTTGAACTGCGGACCGCTGGCCACCGCCGGGATCAGTTTCTGGAGCTCAGCGGGCTTGACGGGAACCAGCATGGCCTCAGAGCAGACGTTCGAGGCCGTAGACGAGCCCCTGCAGCTGCCGCACCCGGCGCACGGTGAGCAGCACGCCGGGCATGTAGGCGGAGCGGTCGATCGTGTCGTGGCGAAGGGTATAGGTTTCGCCCGCCGCGCCGAACATCACCTCCTGGTGGGCCACCAGACCGGGCAGGCGCACCGAATGGAGCCGCAGGCCGCTCTCGCGCCGGCCGCCGCGGCAGCCCGCCAGGGTTTCGCTCTCCTCCACCTGGACGGCATTGAAGGATTTCCCCAGCTCCTCGATCAGCTCGGCGGTCTTGATGCAGGTGCCGCTGGGGGCATCGGCCTTGCGGTTGTGGTGCAGTTCGGTGAGTTCGGCGAAGTCGTAGAAGCGGGCGGCGGCCGCGGCGGCCTGCTGCAGCAGCACCATGCCCACCGAGAAGTTGGGGATCACGGCACCGCCGATGCCCGCCTTGGCGGCAAAACTGGCCAGATCCTCGAGCTGCGTGGGGGAGAGGCCCGTGGTGCCGATCACCGGGTGCACCCCGTAGGCGATGGAGGCCCGGGTGTGCTCGTACACCACCTTCGGATGGGTGAAATCCACCAGCACGGCGCCGGCGCTCTGGTGGCGGGCCGCCTGGCTGGCCTGGCAGAGGCAACCTTCCAGGTCGGCCGTGACCGCCAGCTCCAGCGGCCCCAGGCCCAGCCGCTCGCCCACGTCGTCGCCCTCGGCCCCGGGGGTGGTGTCGATGGCTCCCACCAATGCGCAATCGGGGGCGGCCAGCACGGCCCTGATCACCTCCGCGCCCATGCGGCCGAGGGCGCCGGCTACCACCACGGGGATCGGCTCCGCCGAAGTGGCGGGCGGCATCGCAGGCGCCGGTGGTGGGGTGGCGGTCATGGGCGCAGACAGGCTCTTCGCTGGGGCGAGCCTATGGCCGTCGCGGGGCAGGCCGGCTGGGTACGGGCCTGTTACGCCTTGGCCGGAAACCCCACCTGCCGCCGCCGCTTTCCGTAGGCTCCTTCACATTGCTCAATCTGCACGCCCATGTTCACGCAGGTCCGCTCCGCCAGCCGTCGGGTCAGCCCGGCCGGATGCGCCGCCCCTGCCGGCTCGGACGGCCGCCCGGTGATGAAGGCGGTGTATGTCGTGCTCGAACCCCAGTACCAGAACGCCCTCACCACGGCCGCCACCAGCCTCAACGAACACAACCCGGCCCTGGCGGTGGAGCTGTGCGGCTACCTGATCGAGGAGCTGCGTGATCCGGAGAACTACGCCGCCTTCTGCGCCGATGTGGCGGCAGCCGACGTGTTCATCGCCTCGCTGATCTTCATCGAGGACCTGGCCCAGAAGGTGGTGGAGGCCGTGGCCCCCCACCGCGACCGACTCAAAGCCGTGGTGGTGTTCCCCTCGATGCCCGAGGTGATGCGCCTCAACAAGCTGGGCACCTTCTCGATGGCGCAGCTGGGCCAGAGCAAGAGCGCCATCGCCAGCTTCATGAAGAAGCGGAAGGAGGCCAATGGGGCCGGCTTCCAGGACGCGATGTTGAAGCTGCTCAACACCCTGCCGACGGTGCTCAAGTACCTGCCGGTGGAGAAGGCGCAGGATGCCCGCTCCTTCATGCTGAGTTTTCAGTACTGGCTGGGCGGCACGCCGGACAACCTGCGCAACTTCATGTTGATGCTGGCCGACAAGTACGCCTTTCCCCGCGGTGAGAGCGACCGCCCGTTGCTGGAGGTGGCCGAACCGGTGGTGTTCGCCGACCTCGGCATCTGGCACCCGATGGCGCCGGGGATGTTCGAAGACCTCAAGGAATACCTCAACTGGCAGGCCAGCCGGCAGGATCTGAGCGACAAGGCCCGCAGTGGCCCGGTGATCGGCCTGGTGCTGCAGCGCAGCCATATCGTCACCGGCGACGACGCCCACTACGTGGCGGTGATTCAGGAGCTCGAATACCGCGGCGCCACCGTGATCCCGGTGTTCTGCGGTGGTCTCGACTTCTCCAAACCGGTGAAGGCCTTCTTCTACGACCCGCTTAATCCCGAGCAGCCGATCGTGGATGGGGTGGTGAGCCTCACCGGCTTCGCCCTGATCGGCGGCCCCGCCCGCCAGGACCATCCCCGCGCCATTGAGGCGCTCTCCAAGCTCAACCGGCCCTACATGGTGGCCCTGCCCCTGGTGTTCCAGACCACCCAGGAGTGGGAAGAAAGTGACCTGGGCCTGCACCCGGTCCAGGTGGCCCTGCAGATCGCCATCCCTGAACTGGATGGCGCGATCGAGCCGATCGTGCTCAGCGGCCGCGACGACGCCACTGGCAAGGCCCACACCCTGCAGGACCGGGTGGAGGCGATCGCCGAACGGGTGATCCGCTGGGCTTCGCTGCGCACCAAGCCGCGCATTGACAAGAAGCTGGCGATCACGGTGTTCAGCTTCCCGCCCGACAAGGGAAATGTGGGCACCGCCGCCTACCTCGACGTGTTCGGCTCGATTCACCGCGTGCTGGAGGAGATGAAGCGCAAGGGCTACGACGTGCAGAACCTGCCGCGGGATGCCAAGGCGCTGATGGAAGCGGTGATCAACGACCCCGAAGCGCTGCAGGGTGCTCCGGAGCTGGCGATCGCCCACCGCATGAGCGTGGAGGAGTACGAGCGCCTCACTCCCTATTCCGAGCGGCTCGAGGAGAACTGGGGCAAGCCGCCCGGCAACCTCAACTCCGATGGCACCAACCTGCTGATCTACGGCCGCCACTTCGGCAACGTGTTCGTGGGGGTGCAGCCCACCTTCGGCTACGAGGGCGATCCGATGCGGCTGCTCTATTCCCGCAGCGCCAGTCCCCATCACGGTTTTGCCGCCTACTACACCTACCTGGAGAAGGTGTGGGACGCCGATGCGGTGCTGCACTTCGGCACCCACGGCTCGCTGGAGTTCATGCCCGGCAAGCAGATGGGCATGAGCGAAACCTGCTACCCCGATTCGTTGATCGGTGCCCTGCCCAACCTCTATTACTACGCGGCCAACAACCCTTCGGAGGCCACGATCGCCAAGCGGCGCGGCTACGCCGCCACGATCAGCTACCTCACCCCTCCAGCTGAAAACGCCGGCCTCTACAAGGGGCTCAAGGAGCTGGGCGAGCTGGTGGGTTCCTACCAGCAGCTGCGTGAGAGCTCCAGGGGTGTGCAGATCGTCAACGCGATCGTGGAAACGGCGCGTCAGTGCAATCTCGACAAGGACGTGACCCTGCCGGAGGGGGAAGCCAGCGCGCTCGATCTCGATGGCCGTGACGCCGTGGTGGGGGCGGTGTACCGCCAGCTGATGGAGATCGAGAGCCGGCTGCTGCCCTGTGGCCTGCACACGATCGGCAAGCCCCCCACCGCCGAGGAGGCGATCGCCACCCTGGTGAACATCGCCGCCCTTGAGCGGGAAGAGGAGGGCTACCGCAGCCTGCCGGCCCTGCTGGCCGAAAGCCTCGGCCGCACGATCACCGATGTCTACAAGGGCAATGACGCCGGTGTGCTGGCGGATGTGGAGCTCAACCAGACGATCACCGAGGCGTGCCGCAAGGCGGTGGCCTCGATGGTGCGTTCCGTCACCGGCAGCGATGGCCGCGTCAACCTGCGCGGCAACTTCGGCTGGTTCTTCGATCTGCTGGAGCGTTTCGGAGTGCGGCTGCCCAGCCCCTGGCTGAGCGCCTGCCGGGCGGCGGGTTTTCCCGGGGTGGATGCCGCCGAGCTCGACAACCTGTTCGGCTATCTGCGCTTCTGCCTCGAGCAGATCTGCGCCGACATGGAAATGGAGAGCCTGCTTCGGGCTCTTGATGGCGAATATGTGATCCCAGGCCCCGGCGGTGATCCGATCCGCAATCCCGGCGTGCTGCCCAGTGGCAAGAACATCCACGCCCTTGATCCCCAGGCGATTCCCACCCGCGCCGCGATCGCAGCAGCCAAGGTGGTGGTCGACCGGCTGATCGAACGCCAGCGAGCCGAACAGGGAACCTGGCCGGAGACGATCGCCTGCGTGCTCTGGGGCACCGACAACATCAAGACCTACGGCGAATCGCTGGCGCAGATCCTCTGGTTCATCGGTGTGCGCCCCGTGCCCGATTCCCTCGGCCGCGTGAACAAGCTGGAGCTGATCTCGCTGGAGGAGCTGGGGCGCCCCCGCATCGATGTGGTGGTGAACTGCTCCGGGGTGTTTCGCGATCTCTTCATCAATCAGATGGGGCTGATCGATCAGGGCGTGAAGATGGCCGCCGAGGCCGATGAGCCCATGGAGATGAACTTTGTGCGCAAGCACAGCAAGGAGCAGGCTGCGGCCCAGGGCATCAGCCTGCGCGAGGCGGCCACCCGGGTGTTTTCCAATGCCAGCGGCAGCTACAGCTCCAACGTGAACCTGGCGGTGGAGAACAGCACCTGGGAGGAGGAGGGCGAGCTGCAGGAGATGTACCTCTCGCGCAAAACCTTCGCTTTCAATGCCGACAACCCCGGGGAGATGAATCAGAACCGGGAAGTGTTCGAGTCGGCGATGAAAACCGCCGACGTAACCTTCCAGAACCTGGATTCGGCGGAGATCTCGCTCACCGACGTGAGCCACTACTTCGACTCCGACCCCACCAAGCTGATCGCCGGCCTGCGCGACGACGGCAAGGCCCCCACCAGCTACATCGCCGATACCACCACGGCCAACGCCCAGGTGCGCTCCCTGAGCGAAACCATCCGCCTCGATTCACGCACCAAGCTGCTCAACCCCAAGTGGTATGAGGGCATGCTCAACTCCGGCTACGAGGGTGTGCGTGAGGTGGCCAAGCGGCTCAACTTCACCCTGGGCTGGAGTGCCACCAGCGGCGCTGTCGACAACTTCGTGTACGAGGAGGCCAACGACACCTTCATCAACGATGAGGAGATGCGCAAGCGGCTGATGGAGCTCAACCCCCACAGCTTCCGCCGCATCGTGGGCACGCTGCTGGAAGTCAACGGCCGCGGCTACTGGGAAACCAGCGATGAAAACATCGCCCAACTGCAGGAGATCTACCAGGAGATCGAAGATCGCATTGAAGGGGTCACCACCGCTTAAGGTCCATCCATCGCGGTCCTTTTATGTCTCCAGCCCTCAAAGGTGTGGCTTACGTGAGCGTCTGGGTGCTGCTCTGGGGCACGGCGTCTTCCCTGGCCGATTTCGTGCTGCTGGAGCGCGGCGCGTATGACGCCGGCACGGTTGCTCAGGCGATCACGTTCACCTCGTACGGGATCGCGGCGGTGGTGTTGGCGGTGCGCCTCTCCGGCCGCTTCCTCACCCCTCAAGACTGAGTCCCTGCGACCTCATGACGGCGTCCACCATGCGGGCCGTCTGGGCGATCGGGCCCACATCATGCACGCGCAGCACATCGGCTCCCTGGCTGATGGCCAAGGCGCTCACCGCCGCCGTTCCCCACAGGCGTGCCCGCGGCCGTGGCTCCTCCAGGACAGCGCCGATGAAGCGTTTGCGTGAAGGGCCCACCAGCAGGGGGAAGCCTGCGGCACGCAACTGGCTCAACTCACGCACCAAGGTGAGGTTGTGTTCGGTGGTCTTGGCGAAGCCCAGGCCCGGATCCCAGATCACCTGCGCGGTGTTCACTCCGGCGGCCACGGCCCGCTCCGTGGCCCGCAGCAGCTCCTCGCCCACTTCTGCCGTCACAGCCTTGTAGGTGGCGAGCTGGTCCATGGTGCGGCTGTCGCCGCGGCTGTGCATCAGCACGTAGGGGCAGCCGGCAGCCGCTACCACCTGTAACAGCTCCGGCTCGCGCCGCCCACCGCTGACGTCGTTGATCCAGTGGGCACCGGCGGCCAGGGCCGCTTCGGCCACCGCAGCGCGAAAGGTGTCGACCGACAGCAACGGCCCTCTGCCGTCCGGAAAGGCTGCACGGATCAGCGCGAGCACCGGCAGCACCCGGGCCATTTCTTCGCTGGCGCTGATCTCGGCGGCGCCGGGGCGTGTGCTCTGACCGCCCAGGTCGAGCAGATCGGCGCCCGCCGCCACCATGCGCCGGGCCTGGCGCAGCGCCGCCTCCGGCGTGGGATAGCGCCCCCCGTCGCTGAAGGAATCGGGGGTGAGGTTGAGCACCCCCATCACATAGGTGCGCGTTCCCCAGGCCAGGGCCGGAGCCGAGGACGTTGCCATTGCCGTGTTCACCGCCGCCACAAGCCCAGCCACTCATGATCGCGTGGTTGCCCGTTGCGGCCACTGGCGGAGCCCACAGCCGCTTCCCAGCAGGTCTTGGTGAAGCCTGCCTGCTCAACCTGCCGAGCCAGGGCGCCGGCCTCGGCGCCGTAGGGCGGCCCACCCGGGCGCGGGTGACACCAGAACAGACCCAGCAGCCAGCCGCCGGGAGCCAGCAACTCCCGCAGCGTGGTGAGGTAGGTGCTCCGCTGTGAAGGATCAATGGCGCAGAAGCAGGTGTGCTCCAGCACCCCTTCAAGGCTGCCGGCCGTGAGCCCTGCAGCGGCAAGCGCCGGAGGATCGAACAGGTCGGCCTGCAGCCATTGCAGCGCGGGGCCGCTGCCGTGCAGCCGCTCGGCCTCTGCCAGCGCCGCTGGGCTGAAATCAAGGCCAACCGCGGCAAAGCCGGCGGCAGCGAGCACGGCCGCCTCGTGGCCGCGCCCACAGCCCGGCACCAGCACCCTCCCCGGAGGTTCTGGAGCCAGCGCGTGGTGCTGAAGAAACGCCAGCAGCGGTGGTGCCGGCTGACCCAGCTCCCAGGCATCGGTTCCCTCCCGGTAGCGATGGTCCCAGGCAAGGGCACCCTGCGGCGGCTCAGGCGGGCTCATGGTTCCGGCTCCGCCAGCAAGACCTCGATCCGATCGGCGAGCTGCAGGCAGCGATCCATCTCCTCCCACAGCAACTCCCGACGCACGGCATCCACCGCGTAGGAGCGATGGTGCAGGTCGCGGGCCTGGTAGCGGAGAGCCTCACGGATGCGCCGCCATTCATCCGGATGCAAGGGGAAGGAAAGAGTGCTCATCGCGTTGTTATTCATGCCACTGGTTGTAGGAAAGGCCGCTGTTTCCAGGTGAATTCTGTGTAGCGAGCCTGAGAGGTTGCTGCCGGAGTCGCGAGCTCCATGTCTGTGGGTTGGGGGTTCCACCGTTGTGGGCCGTGGGTTTGCATGAGTATTTCTGCTGGCCTGCTTCATATGTCGTGATGTAGAGCATGAAGCTTGATGTCGGGCCTCCCTGGCGACCGCAGTGGTGCGTGGGTCGCCGTAGGGTCGTGCAGGGAGCAGAACGTTCGCTTCAGTCATCGCATTGATGTTGGCGTTTCTTTCCCTCCATGTCCGCCACAAACATGCCCCGGGCCCATGGCAGGGTTGAATGAACACAGTGGCCTGCGGAGCACAATGCCGCTGAGGACAATGCCCCTACGGCCCTTGTGGCATGGCCTCCGCAAGGAGTGTTCCCCGCCTGAGTTTTTCATGAGGGATGGCCACGTGGTTGAGAGCGGTTAGTGGAGAGGCCATCCAGCCACAACGCTACGGATGGCAGGCGGTAAGTCTTTTTTCTCATCCACGCCAGTTGGCGTGAATCCCCAGGAGTTCACCACATGACCGAAGCGCGCGCGGCCAATCTCACCGTTGGCGAACTCGAAGCGAATTATCATCTCTATTGCAAGGCCCTCCGCATCCTGGTAAGAGAGGGAAAATCCCTCGTCAAGATCCAACGAACCGTCTGCTGGGATCGCCTCGAAACCATCTTTCACTGCTACCCCTCCCGCTATAAGTCGCCCGATTACCTCTACGTGCTGCTGAAACGTGAATACGGCGACCTGCCGAACAACGGCTCGTTGGGCACCAGCGGCTCCCCCGCTCCCAGCACCTGATTCTGATGTCCAGCTGATCAGCGCCAGATTGCGCGTTGCCGCTCCCGGAATTCAAGCCTGCAGGATGGCGAGCGGATTTCCATAACCAGCCATGGCTTGCTGAGCCATGGCTTGAACATCCGAGGCTTGGGCCGCGATGGCTTGCACTTCCACGGCTGTTCCGCCGGCAACTGTCGCCGCAACTCGATCTGGCCGAGAGCGGCGCATCCATTCGGATCGGCCCGATCCGATGCTCCAGGCCAGGGCTCAGATGGTGACCGGCACGCGGTACTGGGCGATGCGGGCAAAGCTGATCGGGTCGAGCGAAGCGCCCCCCACCAGCACACCGTCAATGTCGCTCTGAGCCATCAGTTGGTCGATGTTGTCGGCTTTCACCGAGCCGCCGTACTGAATCACCACATCCGGATAACCCACCCAGCTGCGGATCAGGCCACAAATGCGGTTGGCCTCAGCGGCGTCGCAGGTCTTGCCGGTGCCGATCGCCCAGATCGGCTCATAGGCCACGACCATCCGGCTGGGATCAAGATCCTCCAGGCTCTGCTCCACCTGGCGGCGGATCACCCGCTCGGTCTCGCGAGCGCTGCGCTGGCTGTCGGTTTCACCCACACACACGATCGGGATCAGGTCGGCCGCCTGGGCGCTGAGTGCGCGGCGATTGATCTGCTCATCGCTCTCGGAGTGGTACTTGCGGGGCTCGCTGTGGCCCACGATCGCGTACGTCACCCCGTGCTCCTTGAGCATCTCCGCCGAGATGGAGCCTGTGTAGGCGCCGCCGTTGTCCCAATGGACGTTCTGGCTGGAGAGCTTGATGTCGCTCCCTGCCAGGGCTTCGCTCAGCGCGGCGATGGCGGTGAAGGGCGGCGCCAGCACCACCACCCGATCCTCAGGAAGATCGGCCATCAATGGCACGAAGCTTCCGGCGTAGGCCCGCGCCTCTGCGCAGGTCATGTGCATTTTCCAGTTGCCTGCAATCACCGCCTTGCGCACCGCCTTCTCTCGCTGAGGTGCCCAACAACCTAGGCCGAGGGGGGTACCTCCAACTCAATGCCCTGCCACTCCACCCGGTCGCCCGCCAGCAGCTGGCGGCCGCGGCGCAGCTCGATGGCGCCGTTCACGCGCACCTCACCGTTCTGCACCCGCAGCTTGGCCTCGCCGCCTGTGGCCATCACGCCCTGCCATTTGAGGAACTGGTCAAGCCGCACCCAGGGAGGCGCCGAAAGGGCGCTGATAAGGTTCGCCGATGCTCGCACCCCCACCGGCCGGTTTTCGCGGGCTGCTGCCGCTGCTCGGGCCCCATCGCCGCAATCTGATCGCCGGCGGGGTCTGCATGGTGATCTTCGTGGCCTGCTGGCCCCTGCTCGCCTGGCTGGCAGGCCAGCTGATCCCCTCTATCGGCGCCGGTGATTTCCCGGCGGTGCTGCGGGCGATCGGCCTGGCCCTGCTGGTGTTTCTGGTGCAGAAGCTGGCCCAGTTCGGCCAGGACACCCTGCTGGCCTCCCCGGCCCTGCAGGTAGGCCAGGCGTTGCGCAGCCAGCTGTTCGCGCGCCTGCAGCGCCTGGAATTCGCCTCCCTGGAGAAGCTCTCCGCCGGCGATCTCACCTACCGCCTCACCGAAGACGCCGACCGGGTGGCGGAGGTGATCTACAAGACGATTCAGGACACCACCCCCAGCCTGCTGCAGCTGATCGTGGTGTTCGGCTACATGGTCTTCCTCGATTGGAAGTTGTCGCTCGCCACCCTGTTGCTGGCGCCGCTGGTGGCCGTGCTGGTGAGCGCCTTCGGAGCCAAGGTGATGGGGGCGGCCGAACGCAGCCAGAAGCAGGTGAGCGAACTGGCCGGCCTGCTGGGAGAAGCGATCGGAGGCCTGCCCCTGGTGCGCGCCTTCGCGGCCGAGACCTGGTTGCAGCAGCGCTTCGAGCAGGAGATCGACCTGCACCGCCGCGCCCGCTACCGCACCATGCGACTGCTGGCGCTCCAGCATCCGGTGGTGGGCTTCATCGAAGCGGCCGGGATCCTTTCGGTGCTGCTGATCGGCGCTTCGCGGATTCAGGCGGGCGGCCTCACAAGCCAGGGTTTCAGCAGCTATGTGGCAGCCCTGCTGATGCTGATCGATCCGATCTCCCACCTCACGACCAACTACAACGAACTCCAGCAGGGCCAGGCCTCGCTCAAGCGGCTGCGGGCGATCGAGCAGGAGCCGATTGAACCTCCCGACGATGCAGGCGCCCTGCCCCTGGGCCCCGTGCGTGGGGAGGTGCGTCTGGAGGGCGTCTGGTTCGGCTACGACCCCGAGCGCCCTGTGCTCCAGGGCCTTGAGCTTTGTGCTGAGCCCGGGCAGCTGGTGGCGCTGGTGGGACCGTCCGGCGCGGGCAAGAGCACGCTCTTTTCATTACTGCTGCGCTTCAATACCGCCCAGCGGGGCAGGGTGCTGCTGGACGGCCAGGATCTGGCCCGGCTGCGCTCCGGCGACCTGCGCCGTGCCGTGGCCCTGGTGCCCCAGCAGAGCAGCGTGTTCTCCGGCACGGTGGCCGAGGCGATCCGCTTCGGACGTGTCGCCTCCGATGCACAGGTGCATCAGGCTGCCGCACTGGCCAACGCGGCCGGCTTCATCGAAGCTCTGCCGGGCGGCTACGACGCCCGTATCGAGGAGCGGGGCAGCAATTTCTCCGGTGGTCAGCTGCAGCGCCTGGCCATCGCCCGGGCGGTGCTTGGCGATCCGGCGGTGTTGCTTCTCGATGAAGCCACCAGTGCCCTGGATGCGGAGGCAGAGGAGGCGGTGCAGCAGGGCCTGCGCCAGGCGATGGCCGGCCGCACCGTGCTGGTGATCGCCCACCGCCTGGCAACAGTGCAGGAGGCCGATCAGATCCTGGTGCTCGAGTCCGGCAGCATCGTCGAGTCGGGCAGCCATGATCAGTTGATGGCCCGGGGCGGGCGTTACCGCGAGCTGTGCCAGCGTCAGCTGATCCGCGTTGCGGACTGAGCAGGTCCCGGATCGCCGGGCTCAAGCCCGGCCTGCCGCTTGGCTGGCTTCCCTTCCCGCTTTCTGCTGGTCTGGCTCCCACCCGGCTCTTCTCCCCATGCCGCTCGCTCCCCCTTCGCACCGCCGGCCATGACCGATCTGCCTCTGTGGGAATACCGGGTCATCCACATCAACCTGGAGAGTGGTACCCCTCCCGAACCCCCCAGCGCGGAAGCCGCCAGTGAGCGGCTGCGAGGTGCCTTGAGCCCCGAATTCATCGCCAGCGAATTTCCGGAGTTCTATGGCGCCCCGCCGCCGCCGCGCCATCCGGCTGGGCAGCTGCAGTTCTTCCTCAATTTGCTGGGCGCGGAAGGGTGGGAGATGGTGGAAGCCTCGCAGGTGGGGCCCCTGCTGATGTTCTTCTTCAAACGGCGGCGACAGCCGGCCTAAAATGAGCGATCCCCTTTGTGCTGGCTTTGACAGACGCCGCTTCCAACCCACCCGTGCTCACCTTCGAGGGCAAGCGCTACGACCTGAACACGCTGCCCGACGACCTCAAGGAACTGGTACGCGGCATGCAGGTGGCCGACAACCAGCTCCGCCTGCACGAAGACACCCTGAAAGTGCTGGCGGTGGGGCGCCAGTCGATGGCCCATCAGCTCAACGAGCGCCTCAAAACCGTCCCGCCCCTGCCGGAGCCCTTTTGAGCGCAGTGGGCTCCAGTACCTGGAGTCCCTAACCCCGAGCGTCGCCCCCCGGCCCGTGGCTGCAGACGGGCTGGGGTTTGCGGCTGCGATCAGAACGGCTGATATCAGACTGGCTGCAGGTCTTCAAAGCGGAAGCGTTGCTCGCCCGCCTCACCCTCTGCTGCTGAGGCGCCGCTCCCTGCTTCGCTGGCGATCACGCGCTCGCTCAGCACCCAGGGGCCGGTGCCGGCCAGGGGCACGAAGGTGTCGGTGAAGTGGCTGGTGCCACCACGGGCGACGCCGGTGGCAGGGTCGCTGTAAGCGCTGCTGTAGCGGCGGCTCAGGTAGCCGGCGCCAGTGTCGGTGGTTTCCAGCGTGAAGATCGTCACCACCGTGCCGTGGATGTGGCGGTGCACCATCGTCACCACGTTGTCCTTGATGCGGTAGCGGTCGCCGCTGCCCTTGCCGCCCACGATCACCTCCAGGCCCACCGCATCGGTGTCGCCGGCGGTGAAGGTGTTGGCGCTGTGGGTTTGCTCGAAGGTGCGGCGCACCCGGTGGATGCACACCTCCCAGAGCTGGGAGGCCACGGCCTTGGTGATATCGGCGTCGTCGATCCCCTCCACGCTGGCCTTGAGGTCGGCGCCCACCACGAAGCGGCCTTCCACCCGACGGTCGCCCTGCTCCCACACGCAGCGGCCCTGGTAACCGGCGAAGCCGGGTTCCCAGGTGTAGCGGTTCTCGTAGGCGGCGCGGAACAGGTCGGTGATGTCGGTGCCGGGAGCTACGACGGAGCTGGGGGGAGCGGTGGTGGTCAATGGTTTCGGGCAGGGGCCCTTCACCGTAGCGATCAGCTGCCGGCCCGGGTGTGGATGTCCTGCAGGGCGGCCACGGTGAGCTCCTGGCTCTGCAGGGTGGTGATCGCCTCCACCGCCGCGCGCGCTCCCGCCAGGGTGGTGACCGTGGGCACCGCGTAGTCGAGGGCGGCGCGGCGCAGGTACTTGTCGTCGTGGGCGGCCTGCCGGCCGATCGGGGTGTTGATGATCAGCTGGATGCGGTCCGAGCGGATGGCGTCCTCCACGTTCGGGCGGCCTTCATGCACCTTGAGGATGGCCTCCACCTCGAGGCCGTGGGCGCGCAGCAGTGAGGCTGTGCCGGTGGTGGCGATCAGCCGGAAGCCCAGCGCGGCCAGGTTGCGGGCCACCGGCACCAGCGCCGCCTTGTCGCGGTCGTGGGTGGAGAGGAACACCATGCCTGCGGTGGGCAATGCTTCGCCGGCGGCCAGTTCCGCCTTGGCGTAGGCCATGCCGAAATCGGCGCCGCTGCCCATGACCTCGCCCGTGGAGCGCATCTCCGGTCCCAGCAGGGTGTCCGCACCGGGGAAGCGCTTGAAGGGCAGCACCGCCTCCTTGACGTTCTGAAGCGGCGGCTGAGGTTCGGCGGTGAGGCCCAGCTCCGCCAGCGTGCGCCCCGCCATCAGGCGGCTGGCGATTTTGGCCAGGGGCACGCCGGTGGCCTTGGCCACGAACGGCACCGTGCGGGAGGCACGCGGGTTGGCTTCGATGATGAACACCTGCTCCCGCTGCACGGCGAACTGCAGGTTGATCAGGCCGCACACATCAAGAGCCAGGGCCAGCGCTTCGGTCCACTGGCGGATCGTGGCCAGCGCGGCGGGCGAGAGCGACACCGCCGGCAGGCAGCAGGCTGAATCACCGGAGTGGATGCCGGCCGGCTCGATGTGCTCCATCAGCCCGCCGATCACCACCCGGCCCTCGCGATCGGCCAGGGCATCAACATCCACCTCGATCGCGTCTTCCAGGTACTGGTCGATCAGCACCGGATGGTCGGGCTCCACCTGCACCGCCTCCACCATGTAGCGGTTGAGTTCCTCTTCGTCGAACACCACCTCCATCGCCCGGCCGCCGAGCACGTAGCTGGGCCGCACCACCACGGGATAGCCCACCCGGGCGGCGACGGCACGGGCCTCCGTCTCGCTGCGGGCCAGGCCGTTGCGCGGCTGGCGGATGTCGAGCCGCCGCAGGATCGCCTCGAACTGCTCGCGGTCTTCGGCACTGTCGATCGATTCCGGTGACGTGCCCCAGAGGCGGGTGCCGGTGGCCATGCCCTCCGGCGTGGACAGCCAGCGCAGCAGTGGCAGCGCCAGCTTCAGGGGCGTCTGGCCGCCGAACTGCACGATCACCCCGGCGGGCTTCTCGGCCTCGATCACGTTCAGCACGTCTTCGAGCGTGAGCGGCTCGAAGTAGAGGCGGTCGGAGGTGTCGTAGTCGGTGGAGACCGTTTCCGGGTTGCTGTTGACCATCACCGTGGCCAGGCCTTCCTCCTGCAGGGCGAAGGAGGCGTGGCAGCAGCAGTAGTCGAACTCGATGCCCTGCCCGATGCGGTTCGGCCCACCGCCCAGGATCATCACCTTGCGGCGACTTTCGGGCTGCACCTCATCCTGCGGCGGCAGGGGCGCCAGGCTGCCGTCCGCGTTCAACTGCTCCAGCGGCCGCTCGTAGGTGGCGTAGTGGTACGGCGTGGTGGAGGCGAATTCCGCCGCGCAGGTGTCCACGGTCTTGAACACGGCATTGATCCCCAGGGCCTGGCGATGGCGCCGCACGCTGAGTTCGTCGCTGCCGGTGGCCCAGGCGATCTGGCGATCGGAGAAGCCCAGCTGTTTGAGCGCCAGCAATGTGTCGCTGGTCAGGTCGTTGAGCGCACGCCCCTGCAGCAGGGCCTGCTCGGCGTTGAAGATGCCGCGCAGCTTGGCCAGGAACCAGGGGTCGATCGCACTGAGCGCATGGATGTCGGTGTCGCTGCGGCCGGCCACCATGGCGGCACGCACCGCAAAAATCCGCTCAGGCGCGGGGGTACGCAGCTGGCGTTCCAGGTCGCTGGGCTCCACCTCGGCATCGGGGCGGTCACCGCCCCAGCCGGCGTGGCCGGTTTCCAGCGAGCGCAGGGCCTTCTGGAACGATTCCTCGAAGCAGCGGCCGATCGCCATCGCCTCGCCCACCGATTTCATCGAGGTGGTGAGCACCGCCGGGCTGCCGCGGAACTTCTCGAAGGCGAAGCGGGGAATCTTGGTGACCACGTAGTCGATCGTGGGCTCGAAGCAGGCTGGCGTCGCTCCGGTGATGTCGTTGAGGATTTCGTCGAGGGTGTAGCCCACCGCCAGCCGGGCGGCGATCTTGGCGATCGGAAAGCCGGTGGCCTTGGAGGCGAGGGCCGAGCTGCGGCTCACGCGCGGGTTCATCTCGATCACCACCACGTCGCCATTGGCGGGGTTGATCGCGAACTGGATGTTGCTGCCGCCGGTTTCCACGCCGATCTCGCGGATGATCGCGATCGACTGGTCGCGCAGGCGCTGGTATTCGCGGTCGGTGAGGGTTTGGGCAGGGGCCACGGTGATCGAGTCGCCCGTGTGCACCCCCATCGGATCGAGGTTCTCGATGCTGCAGATGATCACCACGTTGTCGGCCAGGTCGCGCATGACCTCCAGCTCGAACTCCTTCCAGCCGATCAGCGACTGCTCGATCAGGATCTGGGAGACGGGACTGGCCTCCAGACCGCTCTTGCAGAAGGCCCGGAACTCCTCGGGGTTGTAGGCGATGCCGCCGCCGGAGCCGCCGAGGGTGAAGGCGGGCCGGATGATGCGCGGATACCCGCCCACCTCCTCTCCCACCCGTTCGGCCTCGGTGAGCGAACTGGCGATGCCGGATGGACACACCGCCACGCCGATCCGTTCCATCGCCTGTTTGAACAGGAGGCGGTCTTCCGCTTTCTTGATCGAGGCCAGGTTGGCGCCGATCAGCTCGACGCCGTAGCGCTCGAGCGTGCCGTCTTCCGCCAGAGCCACCGCCAGGTTGAGGGCGGTCTGACCGCCCATGGTGGGCAGCAGGGCATCCGGGCGCTCGATGGCGATCACCCGCGCCACCACTTCAGGGGTGAGCGGCTCGATATAGGTGCGATCCGCCATTTCCGGATCGGTCATGATCGAGGCCGGATTCGAATTGATCAGCACCACCTCGAAACCCTCGGCCCGTAGGGCCTTGCAGGCCTGGGTGCCTGAGTAATCGAATTCGCAGGCCTGGCCGATCACGATCGGTCCGGAGCCCAGCAGCAGGATGCGGCGCAGATCCGTGCGGCGGGGCATGAGCGGTGTTCGAAGCCAAACGGCCTCAGCCTCTCACGCCCACTGCCCGCCGGCTGGCCTCCGGGGCGTGTGTCCTCGCTAACGTGGCGGTTTCCTATCCATTGCCGGTTCGATGAGCGAACTCCAGCGCCTCAAGGGGCTGCTTCCTCCGGAGATGCAGAGCTGGGTGTTCGTGGAAGCCGCCGCCTCCGCCGACCCGCCCCTGGTCACGATCGAGGAGATCGGCCGTGATGAGGTGGAGATCCAGGTGGATCTCGAAGCCTGGGATCAGCTGGCCCTCGACCACCGCAACCTGCTCTTCTGGCATGAGGTGGGCCGCATCCAGAACGATGCGGTGCCCCGCGACGGCTGGGAGATGGCGGCCTTGGCCATCGGCCTTGGCGGCGCCATCGGCGAGCTATGGGTGCAGGACGGCCTGCTGCTGATGATGGCGCTGGGGTTGTCGGGCTTCGCCGGCTACCGGCTCTACCTCAAGAACAACTCAGAGAAACGTTTGCAGGATGCGATCGCCGCCGATGAGCGGGCCATCGCCCTGGCCACCCGCTTCGGCTACACCCTGCCCAATGCTTACAAGAGTTTGGGTGGCGCCTTGAAGGAACTGGTCGAGCAGACCCGCAAGAAGAAGAAACGCGCCTTCTACGAAGACCGCCTGGAGGCCCTGCGCAAGAGTGCGGCCACCGCTCGTGCCGAGATGGCCCAGCAACAAGGCAGCCGCCAGTCCGTCACCAGCGAGAACGTCTATGGATAGTGATCGCCTCACCAGGCTTGCCGCCGAGGCCTGCGACGACCGCAAGGCCGTGGACATCCGTCTGATCCGGGTCGATGAGGTGTCCTCCCTGGCCGATTGGTTCGTGATCTGCTCGGGCCTCTCCGATGTGCAGGTGCGGGCCATCGCCCGTTCGGTCGAAGACCGACTGCTCACTGATGCGGGCCGGCTGCCGCTGCGCAAGGAGGGCCAGAACGAAGGGCGCTGGGTGCTGCTCGATTACGGCGAGTTGATCGTGCATGTGCTCACCCCCAGCGAACGGCGCTACTACGACCTGGAAGCCTTCTGGGGACACGGCGAGCAGGTGCCGTTCCTAGGCTCCGAGGAGTCTGTTTCCCTCTGATCGTCCGGCGTCTTCCATGGCTCAGGTCTCCCCCCTCTCGACCTGTCCGGTGCCCGTCGAACAGCAGCCCCTGGAGGAATACCGCCAGCTGCTCGCCTCCTGGTTCTTCGCCTGGCCGGTGCAGAGCTCCCGGCAGTTGCTCAAGCCCCTGGCGATCAGCTGGCTGCTTGCACTGCCGCTGTGTCTGCTGATCGCCTACGGCAGCTGGCCCCTGCGCCACGCGCCGTTGCGGTTGGTGCTGGCGGCGGCGGTGGCGGCGGTGCTGCCCTCGCTGCTGCTGCTGATCCGCCAGTGGCTGGGCTGGAGCTATGTGAGCCGGCGCCTCACCTCCGAGCGGGTGGAATACGAGGAATCCGGCTGGTACGACGGCCAGGTGTGGGAGAAGCCCCTCTCCTGGCGCCAGCAGGACCTCCTGGTGGCCCGCCATGAAGTGCGTCCGGTGCTGGAGCGTCTCCGCCAGGGCCTGCTCCTGGCCGCTGCACTGCTGCTGGTAGGAGCCTGGCTCTGCCAGGCTCTTTGAACCTTGGCCCCGGTCGTTTCCGGGGCGCCGATCCCTCTGCGATGTCCTTGTCTTCCAGTTTCGGCTCCTCCCAGCGGCCAGGCGTGCCCCCCCTGGAGGTGCGGCTGCTGCGTGCCGGTATCACCGAGTCGGTGCACCGCGTTCACGCCGTTGTCTGCGACAAGCGCGGGCGGGTGTTGATGCGCGCCGGTGATCCCCAGCAGCTCAGCTTCATGCGATCGGCGCTGAAGCCCTTCCAGGCCCAGGCCTATGTGAGCAGCGGTGCCGCCGACCTGGCCGGTGCCGACAGCCGCAGCCTGGCGATCGCCTGTGCGTCCCACGCCGGCACGCCGGCCCATGCCCGCGAAGCGTTCAAGATCCTCTGGAGCGCCGACCTGGAAGCCGAACGGCTGCAGTGCCCGCCACCACGGCCCGACGCCAGCCCGCTGCAGCACAACTGTTCGGGCAAGCACGCCGCGTTTCTTGCCACCTGCCGCCGCATGAACTGGGCGCTGGACACCTACCTCCAGCCCGACCATCCGCTGCAGCAGCAGGTGTTCAAGGGGGTGGGGGAACTGCTGGGCCTGCCCGGAGCGGAGCTGCTCACGGCGCGCGACGACTGCGGGGCCCCCACCGTGCAGATCCAGCTGGCCCAGATGGCGCTGCTGTTCGCCCACCTGGGCGGTTCTGAGCAGCCCGATCTTGAGCGGCTGAGTCGGGCCATGCTGGCCCACCCTGAGCTTGTGGCTGGCGAGGGACGCTTCGACACTGAGCTGATGCGGCGGGGTCATGGCCTGGTGCTGAGCAAGGGGGGCGCCGAAGGGATCCAGTGCCTGGCCCGCATGGGCGAGGGGCTGGGAGTGGCGATCAAGGTGGAGGACGGCGCCAGCCGTGCCAAGCACGCGGTGACGCTGCACCTGCTGCGGCAGCTCGACTGGCTCACGGCGCTCACCCTCGAAGAGCTCGAGGATCAGTTCCTCGCCCCAGGCCTTGGCCTGCGGCTGGAGGTGAGCGGCGAGCTGCGCTTTGACGCCATGGCGCGCTGACACCGGCACCCAGGTCCCCGCCCATTGCCGGAAGGCACCCCCGGCTTGTAGTGTGTCTGAGGCGACGCGGGGTAGAGCAGTCTGGTAGCTCGTCGGGCTCATAACCCGAAGGTCAGGAGTTCAAATCTCCTCCCCGCCACCACTTTTCATCCCCCGGTTGCGGATCTGCAGCCGGTTTTTTTATGGGCAGCTGTCTGGGCAGAGGCCGGGCCCTGCGTCGCTGGTTCGACGCCCGGCTGTCGCCGCCTAAGGTCGCCACGCCACGCCCGTTGCTGGCCAGCCGATGCCTCTCGCTGATCCCGGACCCCTGGTTGACGCGGTGGTGGTGGGGTCCGGCGCCACCGGCGGAGTCGCCGCCATGGTGCTGGCGAGCGCCGGCCTGCGGGTGCTGGTGCTGGACGCTGGCCCCGCACTCAGCGCCCGCCAGGCCTTCGGCAGCGAGCCCCTGAACAGCCTCAGGCGGGTGGCCAACATCAGCAGCGGCCGGCAGTGGCAGCAGGTGCAGCATCCGGGTTACTGGAAGGCCAACCCGGAGCTGTATGTGAATGAGCGAGAGAACCCCTACAGCACGCCTCCCGACCGCCCCTTCCTCTGGAGCCGGGGGCGTCAGGTGGGCGGCAAGAGTCTCACCTGGGGGGGCATCACGCTGCGCCTCTCCGACCACGAGTTCAAGGCGGGCGAGCGGGATGGCCACGGTCCGTCCTGGCCGCTTTCCCACGCCGACCTGGCCCCTTACTACGCCCGACTCGAGCGCTTCCACGGCGTGCACGGCCACCTCGATGGCCTGCCCCAGCTGCCGGATGGGGAGTTTCAGCCGCCGCTGCCGTTCACGCCAGCGGAGCGCCACCTTCAGCAGGCGATCGCCCGGGAGCTGAATCTGCCGCTGATCCACTCCCGTGGCTTCGCGTTGCACCGCCCCGGCAGCGGCCCCTGGCCCCGCTCCTGCTCCCAGGGCGGGGCGCTGGCCCAGGCCCTGGCCACCGGCCGGGTGACGCTGCGTCCGGGGGCGGTGGTGAGCCATGTGGAGTTCGATCGCACCCGCCGCCGTGCCGAGGCGGTGGTGTACGTGGAGCAGGCCAGCGGTGCGCGGCAGCGGGTGCAGGCCCAGCTGGTGGTGCTCTGCGCCTCCACGCTGGAATCGGTGCGGATCCTGCTCCATTCCGGAGAGGCGTATCAACCCCATGGGCTGGCGGACCCCTCCGGCAGCCTCGGGTGCCACCTGATGGATCACATCTCCAGCTGCCGTTTCTTCGCGCTGCCCGATCAGCCGGCCCCGACCGGCCCCAGTGAACTGTCGGGAGCGGGCAGTGCCTTCATCCCCAACACCGTGAACCTCGGCGTCGATGACCAGCCTCTGCCCTTCCGCCGCGGCTACGGCATCTGGGCCGGCGTGCAGCGCTTCGATCCGCCGGCTCCGTTCAAGCGGCGCCCGAGGGAGGCGGTGGGCTTCCTGATCGGCCAGGGGGAAGTGCTGCCCCAGGCCCACAACCGGCTCACCCTTTCAGCCACTGCCACAGATGCCTGGGGCCTGCCGGCCCCCCACATCGACGTGCATTGGGGCGAGAACGAAACGCGGATGGTGGCCCACATGCAGGCGCGCATGGCGGCGGTGGTGGCTGCCGCCGGTGGGTGCATCCGGCCGCTGGAGGATCTGTTCCTGTTTCCGCTGGCTGAGCCGCTGCTGCGCCTTGGGGTGGCGTTGTCAACGGAGGCGGCCCCGCCGGGCTACTTCATCCATGAACTGGGCGGAGCCCGCATGGCGGCTGGCCCGGACGCCGGGGTGGTGGACTCCTGGAACCGCTGCTGGCAGGCCCCCAATCTGCTGGTCACCGATGGGGCCTGCTGGCCCAGTGCCGGCTGGCAGAGCCCCACCCTCACGGAGATGGCAATCACCTGGCGGGCCTGCGCCCATGCCGCCCACAGGTTGCGCACCGGCGCGATCGATGAGGCTGTGAGCGCGTCCTGACCGGACCACGCGGGCGGTGTCAACGACCACAAAAGCGATCTGGACCCTCCTGCACAATTTGCAGGCGACCTTTAACCGGGTCGGGCAAGGGAGATTCCAAAGCGGGGGCCTTAGGGTTTCCGCTTTTTTATTGCTGGCGCCACAGGCAGCTGGCCTGTGATTTTGTGGTGTTCCGCTGCGCAGGACCTCTCCTTCAGCCGGTTGTTTGCTGTTCGGTGGCCGACAAACCCTTACCGAGTGAAGCCGCGACGCGTAAAGCTGCAACCTGCCAATCAGCAGCTTGAGCAGCCACTGCGAGTCAGCAACGTGTGACGCAGCAACCTTCGAGTCTGCAGGTTTCGAGTCAGCAACGCGCGAGACAGCGGCTTGGGAACGACAACGTCTGGAACAGCAAGGTGAGATCCAGTGAAACCATCAAGGTGGGATCCAGCGATCAGCGGCCTGTGAATCGGCAGCCAGCCATCCTGCAGGACTTGATGGTGCGTTGCTTGGCGCCCACATGCTTGCAGCTTGCGTGCTCGCTGGCGTTGTTGAGAGCAATGGGCCTGGAGGACAAGTGCTCAAGGAACCACCGAGTGGCTGAATCGCGGGTGCATTAAACGACGCGTGGATCAACAGCCGAAGCGGCTGCGAGGAGGACCTTGGGTGGATCAGGAGCGCGAGCTTTACAGGCCGTTCTTCAGCATTGGAGGCCTGTCTCCTTTCACACGTGCCTGTCTCCGGCTTCACTGGCGCCCATCGGCCTTGGCTGCTGGTCGCGGACGATGACGGCTGATCTCGCGTCAGCCCCGCTGGACTCCGGGCAAGCTGCCGTCAGACGAGGCGGCCTTCGGGCGGCTGGTTGCGCATGAACAGACCGTTGAGGTAGTGCTGGGTGACGCAGCCGTCGGTGCAGCCGTTCTGGAACAGGAAGCTGGCCAGGGCTGAACTGACCAGCTGGTACTGGTCCCAGTGGGGATGGCTGCGGATGAAGTCGCGCATGCCGTCGAACAGGAGCTCAGGGATCTCCGCCTCAAGACTCACGCGGCTTTCTGCAGCCACCCCGGCTTCGCCTGGATAGGCCTCACTCCGTCCTGAGCCACTGGCGGCCTCGCTGCCGCGCATGCCGTTGCGTCCTTGGCCTGTGGTCCTGTTCAGCGCGTCGCTCAATGCCGTGGCTCCCTGGTCCTGCCCAGATAGCCACAGCGACGGCAGGCCCGTCAAAGCGGGGGGCCTGGGTGAAACCCATGCCGGCTCGCCTTGAGAAAGTCAGCTGCGGTGCCTCTTCGTCGCTGGCCATCGGCAATCGGTCTGGCGGGTGATGCCACTGAGAACGTTTGTCAAGAAGGCTGCCTGGAAACCCGCGTAATCCCCAGATTCAAGGGCTTGAAAGGCCATTCTCCGACCTCGCCTGTGGAAAAACCCCTCCCGTTCTGGGGAAAACCATGGGTGCCTGGGGAAATCGGTGACACATCAGTAGGGCTTATGCCCCGTGGATCTCTTGAGTCCCGGGGGTCGGCGAGACGGCTGGGTCTCCCTTGGCGGGGGGTGCTGCCGTCAGGCTGCGAGGCCCGAGCGGGTGGTCAGCGTGGGGGTAACGGGTGTGGCCGTGGTCGTGGGCCTGACCCTGGTGATGCGCGTGGTCGTGGACGGGGCCATGCTCCGTCTGGTCCGGGCCGTGCACGTGGCTGTGGGCCGGCCCGGGGGCCCCTGCGGGTCCATCTCCTTGGCTGTAGCTATGGCTGTGGCCATGCCCGCTGCCTAGGGGAATCGGCACCCCATCGGGCTGGCAGGCGCCGGTGCATTCGCGTTCGCACAACGTGCAGGATTCAATCAACCCCTCGACATGGTGGTGGTGACTCCGCTGCGGATCACCCACCTCCGCTTCGAAGCCCAGCACCTGCGCCCGGTACTTACAGAGCGAACAGTTCATCTGGGTGTCCCCGCGCACCACTTCTTCCACACGTTCATGGAAGGTGTCGATCACCAGTGGATGGTCACCCAGATAAGGAGCCTGCACGAAGTCCACGGCGGGATGATCTGCCGCCACACGCTCACTGTGCAGCCGGATGCGGCTCACCAGTACGCCGGAAAAAAGAAAGTAGGGGAACACCACGATGCGGCGAAAGCCCAGCTTCACCACATGGCGCAGCCCCGGTTCCACCAGCGGAAACGTGACACCGGAGTAGAGCGTTTCGCCCCAGCCGAACCCGAACCCCTCCACCAGCATGCGGGTCACCTTGCTGACGTTGGAGTTGGCATCGGGATCGGAAGAGCCGCGTCCCACCACCACCAACAGGGTGTCGTGCAGCGGCACCGCTGGCTCACCGGCGGCAGCAGCGGCGGCATCCGCCTGCTGCAGCGCGCCACGGATGCGGGCACCCGCCGCCTCGATCATCTTGCGGTCGACACCCAGCTCGCGGCCGTAATCAATGCGCAGACCGGATTCGGCCGCATAGGTGTTCAGAACCGAGGGAATGTCGTTCTTGGCGTGGCCGGCGGCGAACAGCATTCCCGGCACGGCCAGCACATGCTCCACACCCTGCTGGCGCAGCTGGTCGAGGCCGTCGCGCAGGATTGGCCGGGCGAATTCCAGGTAGCCGTAGGCCACCGGCAGATGGGGCAGGCGTTGTTGCAGCCCGATCGCAAGCTGGGCGAATTCCTCGACGGCCAGACGGTTGCGGCTGCCATGGCCACACACCATCACGCCGAGCTTGCCGTTGGCAGAGGCTCCCGCCAGAAGTTGCGCTGGAAGAGGAGCCATCACAAGACCTGTCTCGGGGGACCCTATCGCTCCTCCCTCCCTGCGGCGCCTCCGCCATGCTGAGGTCAACGCGCCCGGCCCGATGACTGCCACCTCCACCACCTTGCTGGGGTATGGCGCGGCGGCGCTCACCACCTTGAGCTTTTTCCCCCAGGCGATCAAAACCCTGCGCAGTGGCGACACCAGTGGCATCTCCCTGCGCATGTACACGCTGTTCACCGCAGGCATCTGCTGCTGGCTGCTCTATGGCCTGATCACCCGCGACGGGCCCCTGATCGCCGCCAACGCCATCACCCTGCTGCCGGCCTCGGTGGTGCTCGAGCGCAAGCTGCAGGGGCTCAGGCGCTGTAGGCCTTCCGGGCGGGGATCGGGTAAGGGATCCGCCGATGACGCATCCGCTTCCACACCCGCACGAACGCCCTGATCACCAGTTCCAGTTCGCCCCGACTCAGGCCGCTGTCCTTGAGCTGGCCATCGCTGAGGCGCGCTTCGATGATCCGGCGCACCATGGCGCAGGCCTCCTGCTCCGAGGTGCCGGGCGGCAGCGAGCGCAGCGCGGCCTCGCAACCATCGGCCAGCATCAGAATTCCCGTTTCGCGGCTCTGGGGCGTGGGCCCGCGGTAGCGGAAGCGCTGCTCGGGCACATCGGGATCCTGCTCCCGGGCCTGATGGAAGAAGTAGCCCATTCTCAGAGTCCCTTGGTGCTCGGGGATGAAATCGGCCAGCGGCCGCGGCAGGCGGTATTTGCGGGCCAGCTTGAGCCCCTCGTCCACGTGGGCCTGAAGGATCGCGGCGCTGGCGAAGGGGTCGTTGAGGGTTTCGTGGGGGTTGGCGCCCTCCGATTGGTTTTCGATGAACCATTGCGGCGCGTGCAACTTGCCGACGTCGTGATACAAGGCGCCGGTGCGGATCATGTCGACGTCCGCCTGGATCGCCCGGGCGCCCTCCTCGGCCAGCCCGCAGATCATCAAGGTGTGCTCGAAGGTGCCCGGCGCTTCCATCGACAGCCGCCGCAACAGGGGGCGCTCCAGGTCGGCCAGCTCCAGCAGCCGCGCGCGCGTGAGCAGCCCGAAGAAACTCTCGACGAGTGGTCCCAGCAGCAGGCCGCCCATCAGCAGGCCACCCATCAGCAGCGCCTCTCCCACCAGCTCTGCGCCGCTGGGCGTCACCCGTGCGCTGTTGGGCAACCGATACGACACCTGCAGCACCAGCCATTGCAGGGCCAGGGCACCCACCGGCAGCACAAGCGCCAGCTGCACCAGCTGGGCGCGGCTGCGCTGCCGGCCTGCCAGCACCGCCGCCACCACCGCCACCAGGGCGGCCACCAGCAGGCGCTGCTCGTTGAAGCCATCAAGGGGTTGGGGCCACAGCAGGCTGGCCACCGCCAGCCAGGCCAGGCCAGCGCCAGTGCCCAGAGCCTGGGCCAGCAGCAGGGTGGGGGGCACCAGCAGCGCCAGCGGGCTGGCGGTGTTGCCGAGCCACAATTTGCAGCCCTGCACCACCAGCAGGGTCCCCAGGGCCAACAGCGCATGGCGGGGCTCCAGGCTCGCGCGCCAGCGCCGCAGCAGCAGCACCATCACCGCACTGCCGGCGAAGGCTTCGAAGGCATGGCCCAGCCAGGCCCGCAGCAGGGGCCTCCGGTTCACCATGCCGAAGTAATCGAGCACGTCGTAGGCCTGGGGGCTGATCGGTTCCCCCTGGCGGGTGATCAGTTCCCCTTTTTCCACGGTGATGCGCGGGATGCCCTGCTGGGTGAGCAGTTCCTCGATCAAGCCCTGGGTGAGGCCGGCATCGGTGCGCAGATTGGTGCGGCCCTGCAGGTTCACCGCCAGCAGCCGGCTGCCCAGGCCCAGGCCCGGCTCCGCCAGCGGCGCCAGCTGCAGGGCGGCGGCCGCCTGTAGCTGGCTCTTGGCGATGCTGCTCACGATGCCCTGGCTGAGCATGCGCCGCTGGGCCAGCCGCAGCGCCTGCTGCCATTGCGCCAGTTGCTGCGGCGTGAGGCTGATCAGCCACGCCTGCTCCACCGGGTTCAGATTGAGCGGCCCCACCCGGTTCTGGGGGGAGGCCGCCACCAACTCCAGCTCCCGCAGTTGCCGCTCCAGGCGCTGCTGCAGCTCCCGATCGGCCTGGGGATCCACCACCTGCACGTGGGTGCGGCTGCCCAGCTGAAAACGCCGCTGCTCCAGGGCATCGCTGTCCACGACTGTGGCGGCTTCCGGTGCCCGGGTGCTCTGCGGGGCCGGGATTCCCGGCCTCAGGCTCGGTTCCACCAGCCAGGGCCAGCTCGACACCCCCGCCACCAGCACGCACACCAGAGCCACGGCCAGCCAGTCGCGTCGGCGCCATGGACAGAGCGCCTGGCATGGCGATTCCTGCCGGAGCCATCGCTGCCAGAGCCTCTGGATGCGCCGACGCAGCAGCACACGCTCCACCTCCGAAGTGGTCAAGCTAGCGAGGACGTCAATCGTGGTCTGCCGGCATGCTGGGCCTTGAACCGTTTGTGGTGGGCATGGCGAAGCTCCTCGATGGGCGGCAACTGGCGAAGGACGTGGAGCAGCGCCTGCAGCAGGTGGTGACGGCGGGCCTGGAGCGGGCCGGTAGGCCGCCGGGGCTGGCCGTGCTGCGTGTCGGTGATGATCCGGCCAGCGGCGTCTATGTGGCCAACAAGGAGAAGGCCTCGGCCCGGGTGGGCATCGCCAGCCACGGCGCCCACCTGCCTGCCGACAGCAGCGCCGCCACGGTGCTCGCCGAAATTCAACGTCTTAATTCCGATCCCGCTGTGGACGGCATCCTGCTGCAGTTGCCCCTGCCTCCGGGGCTGGCGGAGGGGCCGCTCCTCAATGCGATCGACCCGGCCAAGGATGCCGATGGCCTGCACCCGTGCAACCTGGGTCGCCTGCTCAAGGGGGAACCCGGTCCGCGCAGCTGTACCCCCGCCGGCGTGATGGCCCTGCTGGCGCGCGCCCAGGTGCCGTTGGAGGGGGCCCGCGCCGTGGTGGTGGGGCGCAGCATCCTGGTGGGCCAGCCGATGGCGCTGATGCTGCAGGCCGCCAATGCCACGGTCACCGTGGCTCACTCGCGCAGCCGCGATCTGGCGGCGCTGTGCCGCGAGGCGGATGTGCTGGTGGTGGCGGCCGGTCGGCCGCAGCTGATCGGTGCCGAGCACGTGAAACCCGGAGCGGTGGTGGTGGATGTGGGCATCCACCGGCTGCCGCCGTCAGCGGCTGAGGGGCCCGGCGGCCGCGGCGGGCTCTGCGGCGATGTGCGCTTCGAGGAGGTGGAGCCGCTGGCGGCGGCGATCACGCCGGTGCCCGGTGGTGTGGGGCCCATGACCGTGACGATGCTCCTGGTCAACACGGTGGCCAGCTGGCGGGCGACCTTCGCCCCAGCGCTCGTTGTGGATGGGGCTGGAGCTCCGGCGGAAGATCCGCTCGCCGATCTGTTGCCATAGGTGCTCAGCGGCGCCGTGGCCTGAGAGAATCCGCCGCAGTGCGCTGGTACCCATGGCCGTGGCGGTGAGCACGGATTTCGATTTCGCGGCCTACCTGGAGGCGTCCCGCCAGCGCGTGGAGCAGGCCCTCGATGCCGCCCTCGGCCCGGAGCGGCCCGAGTCATTGCGGGAGGCGATGCGCTACTCGCTGCTGGCGGGGGGCAAGCGGCTGCGTCCGATCCTCTGCCTGGCGAGCTGCGAACTGGCGGGAGGCACCAGTGCCCTGGCGCTTCCCACCGCGGTGGCACTGGAGATGATCCACACCATGTCGCTGATCCATGACGACCTGCCCGCCATGGACAACGACGACCTGCGCCGCGGACGCCCCACCAACCACAAGGTGTTCGGAGAAGCCAATGCCATCCTTGCCGGCGACGCCCTGCTGACCCGTGCCTTCGAGATGGTGGCGCTGCGCAGCCCCGGTGTGGCCCCCGAACGGCTGCTGCGGGTGCTGGGTGAGCTGTCGCTGGCGGCCGGCGCCCCCGGGCTGGTGGGCGGCCAGGTGGTGGATCTGGAGTCCGAGGGCCGCCAGGTGGATCTCGACACGCTCGAATACATCCACCTGCACAAGACCGGTGCCCTGCTGCAGGCCAGTGTGCTCACCGGCGCCCTGATCGCCGGCGCCGAGGACGATCTGCTGGACGCCCTGCGCACCTATTCCCGCGGCATCGGTCTGGCCTTCCAGATCATCGACGACATCCTGGACCTCACCGCCAGCAGTGCCGTGCTGGGCAAGACGGCCGGCAAGGATCTGGCCGCCGACAAGACCACCTACCCGAAGCTGCTGGGGCTGGAGGAGTCGCGTCGCCGTGCCGATGCCCTGGTGCGGGAGTCCAAGGAGGCACTTCAGCCCTGGTTGGCCCAGGCCGGCCCGCTGGTGGCCCTGGCCGACTACATCACCAGCCGCGATCGATGATCGCTGTCCCCTCCGGAACCCCTCCCCTGTTTCAACTGCTTGGCAATGGTGTGCTGGCCTGGGCGCTGATCGCCTGCGGTCTGGCGCAATGCTCGAAGTTGCTCATCGAGCTGGTGGAGCACCGCCGCTGGCGCCCGGCGGTGCTGTTCGAAACCGGGGGCATGCCGTCCAGTCACGCCGCCCTGGTCACAGGCGCGGCGGCGGGCATCGGCTTGCAGCAGGGCTTCGATGATCCGTTGTTCGCCTTTGCCGCCACCGTGGCGTTCGTGGTGATGTACGACGCCAGCGGCGTGCGCCGGGCCGCCGGACTCCAGGCTGGTGCGATCAATGCCCTGCCGCCTGCCACCTGGCAGGACGCCGCACCAGCCAAGCCGCTGAAGGAAAACCTGGGCCACACGCGCCTGGAGGTGCTGGCCGGCAGTCTGATGGGCCCCGCCATCGCCCTCACCGGTCTGGCCCTGGCGGGTTCGCCGTTGCAGATCGCCCAGAGCTGGGGCTGGTTGCCGCTGGCTTGAGCCTTCCTGCCGCTGACGCCCAAGCCTTCACGCCAGGTCAGCGCCAGGCGGTCAAGGCCTTCGTGGCCTGGCTGGACGCTCCTGCCGATGGCCGACCTTTCGTGCTGAGCGGCTACGCCGGAACCGGCAAGACGTACCTCTCGATGGCCTTTCTGGCGGAGGTGGAGCGTCGGGATCTCTGCTGGACCGTGGTGGCTCCCACCCACAAAGCGGTGGGCGTGCTTCGCCAGTACCTCGATCTCAGCGGCCTTAGGCCCACCTGGTTCCCCTCCACCCTGCACCGGCTGCTGCGTCTGAAGCTGCGCCGTGATGGCGGCCGCGAGATCTGTGAGGAAACCGAGCAGACGGCGGTGGCCTTGGAGCCGCTGGCCCTGGTGCTGATCGATGAGGCCTCGATGGTGGACAGCACCCTGCTGCAGATCGCCCTGCGCTGCGCCCATCCCTACGGCACCCGGCTGGTGTTCGTGGGCGATCCCGCCCAGCTGCCGCCCGTGGGGGAACCGCTCAGCCCCGTGTTCGATCTGCAGCGGGCCGAGCTGGCCCGGCTCGAGCAGGTGGTGCGCCACCAGGGCCCGGTGCTGCGCCTGGCCACCGGCCTGCGGGAGGAGCGGCTGCCCTGCCGCTTGCCGCCCCAGCTGCCGGCCATCCGGCGTGCCGACGGCATGGTGGCCCTGCTGGAGCGCTCCGCCTGGCTGGCGGCGGCTCAGCAGGCCCTGCGCCGCGCCGCCGAGGGGGACAACCCCGACCAGGCCCGTATCCTCTGTTACACGAACCGCAGCCTTGAGCAGCTGGTGCCCCTCGCCCGGCGCGCCATCCACGGCGAGATGGCCGACCAGCTGCCGGTATTGCCGGGTGAAGTGCTGATCACGCGCATGGCGGTGATGGCGCCCGCCTGCCGGGAGGGGGCGGAGGGGGGCGAGGAACCGGACATGGTGTTGGCGTCCAATCGGGAGCTGGTGGTGCGCGACGTGAAGCCCGAGCGTTGCGATCTGGCGGAGTTCGGCCTGGCGGGCCGGGAGGTGCTGGAGCTGTTCGACGGGCTGACCGCGCCGGTGATCGACACCCAGCTGGTGACCGTGCAGCAGCCCGACGGGGAGCTGTCGCTGCGGTTGCTGCCGGCGGCGGGGTCCCCGGCCCGGCGGCAGCTGGAAGGGGTGCTGGCGCAGCTGCGGCAGCAGGCCAGGGCGCTGGGCAAGAAGGAAGCCCGCGGTCTCTGGCGTCGCTACTTCCTGGTGCGGGATGCCTTCGCCTCCCTGGCGCCGGCGGCCGTGCTCACGGTGCACCGCAGCCAGGGCAGCAGCTTTGGTGAGGTGTTCATCGCCGACGATGTGTTCTGGCCCTCCGATCTGAAGCTGCGCCGACAGCTGGTGTACGTGGCGGTGAGCCGGGCGCGCACGGCGGTATGGATGGTGGCGGGAGCAGGCTCCAGAGCCGATCGCGATTGCTGGAGCCGCTGGCTGGCAGACCCCGAGGCCTGAGCCCGGCGGCTCAGACCATGCGCAAGCCTTGGATGCCCTGCCAGGCCAGGTAGGCCGCCAGCGCCAGGCTGAGGCCGCCCACCACCAGATCCCCCCGGGCGAACAGCAGCTTCTTGGCGCTCTCGAGCCGCGGCAGCATGCGTTCGCGGGCCAGGGCCACCGCCAGGAACGGCACCAGCAGCAGCAGGCTGGACGCCAGGGTGAAGACTGCGGCCATCAGCAGCTCCTGCCCGCGGCCCAGTTGAGCCGCCAGCAGCGCCGATGCCCCCTTGGCCATCAGGAACAGGTCGTCCGGGCTGACCACCTCCAGCGCCGCCCCGGCGCCGATCAGCAGCGGCAGGGGCAGGCGGCAGAAACGGTCGAGCTGGCGCGTCCAGCCTGGAGCTTCCTCCGGACCAGCGCCGCGGCTGGTCGGCAGCAGCTCCCGCACCCCCAGGGTGAGCAGGGCTCCGGCCCCCATCAGATCCAGCCCCGTGCGGTGGCTGCTGCCCTGCTCCATGGTGAGCAGCAGGCCGTGGCCCAAGGTGAGCAGCACGGTCACCATCACGGCGATCGTGACGACCCAGCTGAGCACGAACAGGCCACCCCGCCGCAGGGGGTGCTCACCGAGAAGCAACAGCAGCAGCAGGCCCACATGGATCGGGCTGAGGCTGATGCCGCTGCCGTAGGCGATCAGTTCGGTCCAGAGCGAGGGGTCGTGCATCGGGGCGCCAGGGCGCGTTGGCGGTCCCGGCCAGGATGACGCACACGCCGCGCTCAGCGGCGGATCTCGAACCAGTCGTCGCCGGCGATCGGCATCAGGCTGGGGATCACCTCACTCACGAGTGCCCCGGGCGGCCCCGACTCACACCAGAGCCGCAGGTCGAGCAGCTGCTGGTTCTGGCCTTCCGCCTGCACCTCCACCGAGCCATCGCTGCGGTTGCGCACCCAGCCCGCCACGCCGAGCGCGCTGGCGGCGCGGCAGCAGGCCTGGCGGTAGCCCACACCCTGCACATGGCCGCGCACGATCAGCTGCCAGCGCTCCCGGGAGGCCAGGGAGCCGGCGCTGCGACGGCTGCCGCCGCCACGGCGAACGGAGCTGTCCGCCGTGCTGCGTCGTGGAGGCGCCGGCAGATCGCCGAACACCCAGCCCAGTGGAGGTGAAGCCAACTGGCGTGAAGCGTGCGCGTCGTCCATCCTTCACTCCGCGGCGGGCAACCCCATCCCTCAAGCTGCCACAGCGGCTTGATTCCGTCCATCACACCGTTGCCGCCCGACACAGAGGCTGCCGTGGGAGTGGGGTGCAGCTCCCAGCGGTGGAATTCGTGGCCGCAGACAGATTCTCCGTAGCGTGCCACCAGCCCGTCGTGTCTGGGGGTGGCCTGCCGGTAGCCGAGCTGGAGGGCCCCGCGTCGGGCCGTGAACGGCAGCAGGCCAGCCATCGGGTAGGGCTGGCCCTCTGGATCCTCCAATGCCTGCCCCAGCAGCAGCAGGCCACCGCATTCGGCGTAGATCGGCAGGCCGGCTGCTGCGGCACGCCGCAGGTCAGCCAGGCTGTGGCGTGCCGCAGCCAGTTCCGGCGCGTGAAGCTCCGGGTAGCCGCCCGGCAGGATCACCCCCTGACAATCCGGCGGCAGCGGCGCATCGGCCAGGGGCTGCCAAAGCCGCGGCTCCACCCCCACCGCTTCGAGCAGTTCGGTGGCTTCCGGGTAGCGGAAGTGGAAGGCGGCATCGGCGGCAATAGCCACACGCACGGGCTCGGGTGCTGGGGTTTCGGGTTCGAGCCCGAGCGCCCATTGGATCGGATCGCCGCCGGAGGCGGTCTCTGGTGAACTGGCGGGGGGGGCCAGCAGGGGCAGCAGCTGCGCGAGATCAAGGTGCTGCTCGGCCAGCGCTGCCCATTCTCCGCAGGTGCGCGTGAGGTCGTGGAGCTCATGGGCGGGCAGCAGCCCCAGGTGCCGTGACGGCAGGCTCAGGCTGGGGTGGCGCGGCAGCAGGCCCAGCACCGGCATGCCGATGGCGGCGAGCGCTTCGCTCAGCAGCGCCTGGTGCCGGGCGGTGCTTACGCCGTTGAGCACCACCCCGGCCATGGTGAGGTCGCGGCGATGGTGCCGGAAACCGTTGACCAGCGCCGCGACCGATCCGGCCTGGCGGCTGGCTTCCACCACCAGCACCACCGGCAGCTGCAGCGCGACGGCCAGCTCGGCGGAGCTGCCCTCGTCGCCAGGCCCGCGGCCGTCGAACAGGCCCATGACCCCCTCCACCAGGCAGTGGTCGGCCTGACGGCCCCACCAGTGGAAACTGCGCTCCACCCATTCGGGGCCGCAGAGCAGGCGGTCGAGGTTGCGGCACGGCCGGCCGCTCACCCGGGCCAGCAACTGGGGATCGAGGTAGTCGGGCCCCACCTTGAAGGTCTGGACGCTGCGGCCGCGCTGGCGCAGCAGGGCCGTGAGCGCCAGGCTGAGCAGCGTTTTGCCGCTGCCGCTGCAGGGGGCCGCAATCAGGCAGGCCATCAGTGCCGGCCCCCCGCCGCTGGGTTCAGGACCGCCTCAGTTCGGCAGCAGCTTGGCTGCCAGCGGAGCAGCGGCGGCGAGCAGCGGCGTGGTGGAGTCGTGGCCGCCACCCAGCAGCCGCCCCATTTCCATCTCATCGGACCCGGGCACCTTCGGCACCACATCTTCCGCCAGCTCCATCCGCGCCACGCCGCCGGCCTCCAGCCGCATGCAGCCGCCGGTTTCCGAGCAGAGGATCACACAGAGCGGCTTGCGATCGTCGGGTTCGCATATCAGCCGCAACCCCACGATCGTGCCCGGGTGGCTGCTGGGGATCCCCACCGGCACCGGCATCAGCTTGAGGCGCACTTCCTTGCCGTCGCTGCGCTCGAAGTCGGCGCCGATGGAGTCACCGTCCATTTTGTAACTGGTCACAAAGTGCCAGCCGAGTCGGTCGGCGATCCAGGCGGCCAGCAGCAGCCCCTGCACCGGATGGCTGCCCTCCACATCGATGTCGAGGTGCACCACGTGGCTGAGCGATTCGCGCCGACCGGGCGGGTCGAACACCATCGCCAGCGACTCCCGCCAGCCGCGCAACCGCAGCCAGTTGAGGTCGTTGACGGCGGTGCTGCTGTTGACGCGCTCCTCCAGCAGATCAAGGCAGCGGCGCGGCGGGCCGAGGGCGCTGTCGATCACCAGCCGGCGCCCCGGGCTGCTGAGGGCCGCCAGCAGATCGGGCGCTTCCTCCAGCGAACCGTTCCACCACACCCAGCAGGGCAGGTCGTCGGGCACCAGGGGCTGCAGCAGGCTCAGGCCCTGCCTCAGGGCGTCGAAGTCGCCGCGCAGCACCACCACATCTCCGCAGGTGGCGCCGTTGTTGCCTTCCTCGCTGAGCGGGCAGTAGGCCGCCACAAGCGTTTCCAGGCCGGCGCTATTGCTGAGCGTGGGCGCCAGGGTGATCAGCCGGCGCGGCTGGTAGGCGCTGATCGCCGATTCCACGTGTTGGCCGCGCAGGTCTTCGCCGACGTGGTCGACCCCCGCGTGCTCGCCCAGCGCCCAGGCCAGTTCTGGTGCCAGCGGCGAGGTGCTGGGGGGAAGGCCGCAGAAGTCGACCGCTTCACGGGCCGCCTCCAGCACTTCCGGACGCACCACCCCGGTCACCGGGCCTTCCAGCCGGCCCAGCCGCACCAGGTGCTGTTCCACCCAGGCCGGTTGCCACACCAGCAGGGTGAAGGTGCTGGCCCCGCTGCTGTGCCCCAGGTCGTGCTGCCAGAGCTTCTCCAGGTAGCCGGTGAGCTCGGGGGGCGGCAGTTCCACCGGGGCCTGAAGGGTCAGTTGGGGGCTCATGGAGAGAGGGGCAGGGAGGGGGGACGGGACGGATGTGGATGGTGGAGGCCGAGGCGTTCAGGGGCGGCGCCAGACCAGGTCGTCGCTGGCGAGCAGGCTGTCGGCAGCGGCGGGGCCCCAGGTGCGGGCCTCATAGGGCTGGACCGGCAGCTGCCAGGGACTGTCCTCGATCAGCTCCAGCAGGGGGGTGTAGAGGCGCCACGCCGCTTCCACCTCATCGCCGCGGGTAAACAGGGTGGGATCTCCCAGCATGGCGTCGGCGAGCAGGCGTACGTAGCCCTCATCGGAGGGTTCCCCGAACGATTCGTCGTAGGAGAACTGCATGTCGACTGGCCGGCTGCGCATGCCCGATCCCGGAGCCTTCACCTCGAAGCGGAATTCGGCGCCCTCGTTGGGCTGGATGCGCAGGATCAGCTGGTTGGCGGTTGGGCTGCCGCCGGCGGCGTCGAAGAGGTGCACCGGCGCCTCACGGAAGGTGAGCACCACCTCGCTGAGCCGCTTGGGCAGTTGCTTGCCGGTGCGCAGATAGAAGGGCACCCCCTGCCAGCGCCAGTTGTCGATGAACAGCTTCATCGCCACATAGGTTTCGGTGGTGCTGTTCGGGTTGACCCCCGGCTCCTCCCGGTAGCCCTTGATCGGCCGGCTGCGGGAGCCGCCGGGTCCGTACTGGCCGCGTACGCAGCAGTTCCAGGGCTCGGCCTCATCGGCGAGGCGAGCGGCCTGCAGCACCTTGGCCTTCTCGTTGCGGATCGCTTCCGGGTCGAAGCGGCCGGGCGCTTCCATGGTGGTGAGCGCCAGCATCTGGGTGAGGTGGTTCTGCACCATGTCCCGCAGGGCGCCGGAGCTTTCGTAGTAGCCGGCCCGCTCCTCCACCCCCACGGTTTCAGCAGCGGTGATCTGCACGCTGGAGATGAAGTTGCGGTTCCAGATCGGCTCGAAGATGGTGTTGGCGAAGCGCAGCACCAGGATGTTCTGGACCGTTTCCTTGCCCAGGTAGTGGTCGATCCGGAAGACCTGGTTTTCCTGGGCGCAGGCCTGCACGATTCGGTTGAGCTTCTCGGCGCTCCCGTAGTCACGACCGAAGGGCTTCTCGATCACCACCCGGCTGCGCTGCGGGTCGCTCAGCAGGCCGGCATCGGCGAGGGCGCGGCAGCCGCTGCCATAGAAGGTGGGCGACACCGACAGGTAGAAGGTGCGGTTGGAGCGGGTGGCCCGCAGCCGGTCGATGGCCTCGAGCCGCTGGCCCAGGCGCACCAGATGCTCAGGCACCTGCAGGTCCACCGGCTCGTAGAAGAGGCCGCTGCTGAACTGTTCCCAGGCGCTGGCGTGGTCCGCGACCTCCTCCGCCAGGGCCTCGGTCATGCGGGCGCGGAACTCTTCATCGCTCCAGGGGCGGCGGGCGCAGCCCAGCACGGCGAACTCGCTGGGCAGGCGCCGCTGGCGAAACAGCTCGAACAGCGCCGGAATCAGCTTGCGGTGGGTGAGGTCGCCGCTGGCGCCGAAGATCACCAGACACTGGGGCGAGATCACCCGCTCCTGGCGCAACCCGACCCTGAGCGGATTGGTGAGGACGGCGGTCATGGGGGAAGGGCGGGCCTGATTCATCCACGAAAGCCGGGAACCGGCCACCCACGGAGTGCCCAGGCGGCTATGTGGGGGTTTCGGCAAAAAAAAAGCCCGCCCAGAGGGCGGGCCAAGCCAGCAGGAAGCAGCCGGGTCAGTAGGTTTCCACGTGCCAGCGCTCGGCTTTCTTGAGCTGGGGGCGCAGCTCCGACCAGGTCAGCCCTTTGGCTTCGGCGGCCTTGGTCATGGCTTCGTCGATGCCGGGCTCCATGCCCCGCAGACCGCACATGTAGACGTGGGTCTTGGGGTCTTCGATCATGTTGAAGATCTCTTCGCCGTGTTCGGCCACCCGGTCCTGGATGTACATACGGCCGCCCGAGGGGTTCTGCTGCTCGCGACTGATGGCTTTGGTATAGCGGAAGTTGTCGGGGAAGTGGCTCAGGTAGCTCTGGAAGTCGTCTTCGTAGAGCAGGTTGGCGGTGGTGGGCACGCCCATGATCAGCCAGGCCTTGCCTTTGAACTGGTAGTGGGGGTTCTTCTCACGCTCGCCGGGATCGAACATGCGGCGCAGATAGGCTCGCATCGGTGCGATGCCGGTGCCGGTGGCCAGCATGATCACGTTGGCGTCTTCGTCGGGCGGGAGGAGCATTTCCTTGCCCACGGGCCCCGTGATCCGCACCTTGGCGCCGGGCTCGATGTCACAGAGGAACGTGGAGCAGACACCGTTGATGGTCTCGCCGTCTTTCTCGTATTGCAACTGGCGGACGCAGAGCGACACGGTTTTGTCTTCGAGGTTGTCGCCGTGGCGGGTGCTGGCAATCGAATACAGACGCAGCTTGTGCGGTTTGCCGTTGGTGTCGGTGCCATCGGGAATGATGCCGATGCTCTGGCCTTCCACGTAGTGGAGCTTGCCCTCGGAGAGGTCGAAAGTGATGTGGTTCACCCGGCCGATCGCCCCCTCGGCGAGCAGGGAATAGTTGCCGAGCACGGTGCCCACATAGGGGTCCTTCGGCTTGTAGAGGTTCACGGGCACGGCCTCGTGCTTGCCCGGTTCTTTGGCGGCGGTGGTGGTCACAGGAGCGATGGCGGGGGGGGCGACCGGGTCGGAGGGGCCGGGGTCAGGAGATGGGGTGGGGGCCTGGTCGGATTGGGTGACCGAGATCAGTCGTCCTCCCTGCTGGTTGATCAGGCGCAGCGTGGCCTGCATCCGGGACAGCGGCACCATGAAGCGACGTTCGGCCGCTCGCTCTCCGGGACCCTGCAGCCCTTCCACCACCAGGGTGAACATGCGGGCATCGGACTGGCGAAGCGCGGCGGTCGAGGTGCGCATGAAGCGACTCACTGCGGAAAAAGGCTGTCAGATCTTAGGCAACGCTCCGAAGCCACAACCGGCTCCCCAGCAGGTGCGCGGTTCCTGACGCCGACATCCGGGCATCAGGGCTAAGTTTGGTGCGCGACAACAGGTTGTCCTCTCCCCTACGTTCCCCGGCACTGGGGTGTTTCTACGTGGTGTCTTCCGCCGGTTCGCTCATCACTGCGTCAAGCCCGGCCACAGGGCAACACTCCTGCCCCCTCGACACCATCCAACAGGAGATGGAGCGCCTGCCCCAGGGGGCCCGCCGTCTGGCCGTTCAGCTGCGCATCGACCTCAAGGACGACCTGATCTGGTCGGTGCTCACGGATTACGAGAACCTCAGCCGCTTCATCCCGAACCTCTCCACCTCGCGGTTGCTGTGGCGCCGCGACGACCGGGTGGGTCTGGAGCAGGTGGGCTGCCAACAGTTCTGTGGTCTGCGCTTCTCGGCGCGGGTGGAACTGGAGCTCCAGGAAGTGCGGGAACACGGCATGCTCCGCTTCGCCATGATCCAGGGCGATTTCCGCCGTTTTGAAGGGGCGTGGCAGGTGAGCCCGGATCCGATCGGCTCCCGGCTCCTTTACGACCTCACCGTGCAGGGCCGCCCGGGCATGCCGATCGCGCTGATTGAGCAGCGCCTGCGCGAAGACCTGGCTGCCAACCTGCGGGCAGTGCAACAGGAAGCACTGCGCCGCTCAGGCCGCCTCTGAGACCACCAGGCGGTGCCTGGCTGGGCTTACAGCCGCTGGCCTTGTGGCGGAAACTCACAGAGAACGGAATGCCGACATGTTGAGCCTCAGACCCCCAGAGGATCGAGCCTTGATGCCGTCACGGAGAGAGTGTGCTCCCTGCAATGGTTAGCTTCCGGTGAGTAATCATGGCTCGCGCTGAGCAGGACGGCCCGCCCAAAGGGTGATGCCCTGAACTGAGCTGGGTGAACTGTGCTGAGGATGTTGCCCCGAACTGAACGATTGATCGAATAAGTTGAGACGCTTGAAAAGAGAAAGGAACCGGATTTGGATATATGAAGATATAAATATAGAGTCTGTTATGGAATGTAATAAATTAAGATCGTATTCGGATTTAAACTATACCCCCAAGGGGATTCGAACCCCTGTCGCCTCCGTGAAAGGGAGGTGTCCTAGGCCTCTAGACGATGGGGGCGAGGCCACGGGTGAAGGGCGTTCGAAGCCTCTCCATCCGACGTGTTGGACGCTACGGGTCGGAGTGGCCCTTCGTCAAGGAGGAGAAGCGACTGCCGCGTTCTGACCGTTCCACACCGGCACGGTGAAATGGAAGCAGGCCCCTTCTCCCGGCTCCGAAACCACCCAGATCCGACCGCCATGCACTTCCACGATCCGCCTGCACACGGACAGGCCCACCCCGAAGCCTGAGGTGGTGCCCGAGGTCTGGGGCAGGCGCACCCGCTCCAGGAACACCCGCTGCTGTTCGTTTCTGGGAATGCCCGGGCCGGTGTCGCAGACACTCACCTGCAGCCACTGGTTGGTGCGGTGGAGCAGCGTGAGATGCACCTGGCCCCCGTCGGGGGTGAATTTCAAGGCGTTCTCGATCAGGTTGAGCAGCACCTGTCGCATGCGCCGCTGATCGGCAAACACGGCCGGGAGGTCGGCGGGAATGTCGGTAATCAGCTGGATGTCGCGGCCCACCCATAGCTTTTCAAGCTCCAGGATCGCCTCCGCCGCCACCGAGGCCAACCCAAGCTGCTGGGGATTGAAGAGGGCCTCCCAGCGGGTGGTCCCCACTTCCAGCAGGTCCTTGGAGAGGTGCTCGATGTCGTCCAGCCGCCGGTCGAGCACGTCGCGGCAACGCGTGGTGTCGATGTGGCCGAGCTGCAGGCTCTGCAGCGCCAGCTTGGCCGCGGTGAGCGGCGTACGCAGTTCATGGGCCACCATGCGCAGCAGCCGTTCCTGCACCCCCAGCCGCTCGATCAGGGTTTCGTTCTCCTGGCGCAGCACCAGCAATTGATCTTCCAGCTGCAGTTCCCGCTGCGTGCGGCTGCCATCCATTTCTGCGGGGCGCAGGCTCATGCCCAGGCCGCTCACCACTTCCCGCTGCTGCCAGCGGGGTAGCCAGCCCTTGAGCTGCTGCAGCACGGTGTTTCCGGCAAACACCTGTCGGGGCTTCGGCTCAAGTTTCACCAAGGCCGGGGTGGCCACGAGGCGGTGGAGCTCCAAAAGCTCCGGGCGCTCGGCCGGGTGGGCCACTTCAAGTTTTACATCGAAACCGCTGTCGCTGCTCTGGAGCAGGTGCATGACGCCGCGCAGGTCGGCGGTGGCGAGATGGTACGGCGCCGCCACCAGCAGCAGTTTCAGCGGGCGACGCGGCGGCGGTGAGGCCTCAGGGGGATGGGTGGTGGGGTTAGGCCCCCCCGCAGCAGGCACCGTCTGGCTGGTCCAATACGTAATCGCCACATTATGAGTTCACCCGCAGTCCATGGCAGGGCGCTGGGCCGGTTTGGTGGACTGCGGGCGGGCGCAGGCGGTTTCGGGCGCGGGGGGCCGGCCGGAGAACCAGGCGGGTTGCGCGGGACGGCGTGGAGAGTGGGCGAGGCACGGCTGGTGCACGATTGAAGTTCATCGGCTGGTGCAGCACCATGGAGGTTCACGCGTCCTCCCCTTTGCGTCTTCTGCCCCGCTGGAGCCGGTCCCTCGTGGCGGTCCCCCTCCTGCTGCTCCCCTTCGCGTCTCTGCCCGCCGCCGCTCAAACCGCACCGGCCACGGAAGCGCAGATGCAGCTCTATACGCGGATCGCGGCTGTCAACGTTTGCATCGCCCGCGGCGGCGGTGTGGACTTCGACAAGGCCGTGGCCATCGCCGGTGAAACCATCGCGCAAGTGCTCCAGGGGCTGCACGGCGGAAAGATCCAGCAGGTGGGCACCCAGACCCTCACCATTGAGGATTTGCGGCGCGGTGCCGTGAACTCCGCAGTGATCGGTGCGGTGGATCTCTGTCCGAAACAGGTGCCGCCGGATGTAGTGAAGCGGGTGGAGGCGGCCATCAAGCAGCAGGGATCTGGCGCAAGGCCGGCAGCTGGCCCGCTCGCACCTGCACCAGCTGCGCCTGCAAAGGCACCCCCGAAGTAGGTAGCTGAGACGTTGGCTTTTTGATAAAGGCCAACCTCACAACTGGCGGTCGCATCCGGATGCGATTGACCCCCTGGTCAGTTGCAGTTCATTCAGGGCTTCTGGCTTTGCTGAAGGCATCCCTCCGGGGTGTTTTTCACCAACGTCGTCATGACCTTCTCGTCATCTTCTGCCCTGATGGCCGCCGGCCTGCTCAGCATTGGTTCCTTGGCTCCGCTCGCGGTCCAGGCTCAGTCGTTTGGGTTTCCTGGCCAGGCCTACCAGCAGGTGCCGGTGTATCAGCAGCAGCCGGTGTATCGCCAGGTTCCCGTCTATCGCCAGGTCCCCGTGGCCCAGACACTCCCACAGTCGGGAGTGATTCCGGTGCGGAACTTCCCCGCCCCTTATCAGGATTATCAGGGGCAGGTGAACGGCTTCAATGCACCGCAGACCTTTGAAGAAGCGCAAGCGCTGCAACAGCGCTGCTCGATCGGCCGGCTCGTGGGCGGCGTGATCGGCGGTGGCATCGGCTATGCCGCCTCCCGCGACCAGGGCCGGACCTGGGCAGTGCCGCTTGGCGCGCTGCTGGGCTCCCAGGTGGGTTGCAATGCCGGCCAGGGACGCAGTCCGCTGCCTTGGTGATCGCGGCGCTGCCTGGCACCCTTCAGGATCAGAGGGTTGTTCTTCCCTGGGTCGATGCCTGATGTGCGCCTGGCCGATTACCGGCCTTATCCCTACGCGCTGGAGCGCACGGACCTGACCGTGCGCCTCTTCCCCGAGCACGGCCTGGTGGAAGCGACCCTTTCGTTCCTTCCCGCGGTGGGGGCGTCTTCAGCTGCTCAAGCCGCTTCACCGTTGGAGCTGCGGGGGGTGGGGCTGGAGCTGGAGGCTCTGGCCATCGACGGGGAACCACTTCCGCCTGCCGCCACCCACCAGGAGGAGGGGCTTCTGGTGGTGCTCCAGCCGCCGCAGCGGCCTTTCGTACTCACCAGTCGGGTGCGGATCGACCCCTACACGAACACCACCCTGGAAGGCCTCTATGCCAGCGGCGGCATGGTGACAAGCCAGTGCGAGGCCGAAGGCTTCCGCCGCATCACCTTCCACCCCGACCGACCGGATGTGCTCAGCCGCTTCCAGGTGCGGATCGAAGCGGAGCAGGAGCGCTACCCGGTGCTGCTCTCCAACGGCAATTGCCAGGCTGCCGGTGCCCTGGCCGATGGCCGCCACTTCGCGGTCTGGGACGACCCCTTCCCCAAACCCTCCTATCTGTTCGCGCTGGTGGCCGGACGGCTTGAGGAGGTGCGCGGCAGCTTCACCACCGCCAGTGGCCGGATGGTGCAACTGCGCCTGCATGTGGAGCCGGGCGATTCCCCCTACACCGCTCATGCGATGGCCTCGCTGCAGCGGTCGATGGCCTGGGATGAGCAGGTGTATGGGCTCGAATACGACCTCGATGAATACAACATCGTGGCTGTGCGCCATTTCAACATGGGCGCCATGGAGAACAAGAGCCTGAACATCTTTAACTCCAAGCTGGTGCTCGCCGATGCCGAAACCGCCACTGATGGTGAGCTCGAACGCATCGAAAGCGTGATTGCCCACGAATACTTCCACAATTGGACGGGGAATCGCATCACCTGCCGTGACTGGTTCCAGCTTTCCCTTAAGGAAGGACTCACGGTGTTTCGCGACCAATGCTTCACCGCCGATCTGCACGGTGCCGATCTCAAGCGCATCGAGGATGTGGCGATGCTGCGCAATACCCAATTCCGGGAAGATGCAGGACCCACTGCCCACCCGATTCAGCCGGATCACTATCAGGCGATCGACAATTTCTACACCACCACCATCTATGAGAAAGGTGCGGAAGTGATTCGTATGCTGCACACATTGTTGGGTCCTGCCACCTTCATGCGCGGCATGGCGCTCTATGTGCAGCGCCACGACGGCACCGCCGCCACCACTGCCGATTTCCTGCAGGCCATGCAGGACGCCGCAACGGAAGCCTCTGCGGTCACCGCCGATGGGAAGGGCGACGATCCCTCGCCGCTGCGCTTCAGTTTCGAGCAGTTCAGCCGCTGGTATCACCAGGCCGGCACCCCCGTGGTGTCGATCGATCGCCATTGGGACGGCGCCAGTGGCGCACTCGCCCTGGTGCTGCGCCAGCACACTCCCGCCACCCCGGGCCAGCCGCACAAGCAGCCGTTGGTGATTCCCCTGGCCCTGGCGCTTGTGGGTGAGGACGGCCAGGCCCTGCCCCAGACCGGCGGATCGCCCGTCGTGCTGGAGGCCGCGGAGACCCAGCTGCGCTACGAGGGGTTGCCCCCGGGACCGACGCCGCCGGCCCTCTCGGTGCTGCGGGGATTCTCGGCGCCCGTGCGGCTCGAGCTTGCCCGGCCAAATGCCGAACTGCTGCACCTGTTCGCCCGGGACAGCGACCCCTTCGCCCGCTGGGATGCAGGCCAGACCTTGCTGCGGCAGGCCGTGCTGGCCCGGGCCGCCGGTCGCAGCGACCCGGAACTGGAATGTGGGCTTACCGCTGCCTTTGCCGCGATCCTCACCGACAGCAGCTTGCCGCCCGCCAGCCGCAGTGCCCTGCTGGCCCTTCCCGGCATGGCCGAACTGGAGGATCTGGCCCCGGAGCCGGATCCTCCGGCGCTGTTCGCGGCCCTGCTGGACCTGGAGCGGGTCTTCGGCGCTGCCCTGAAGGAGCCGTTGCTGGACGCGCTTGCCGCCTGCCGGCCGCAGTGGGAGCAGCCCTGGCCTCAGGGGCAGGGTGAGCGGCGCCTGACCGCCACGATCTGGAGCTGGCGAGCGGCGGCCGGGGATGAGGCCGTGCGCGAGGCCGCTGCCGCTGCGGTGCAGGGACCGTCGATGACGCTCGCCCGGGCCGGGCTGCGGGCCCTGCAGGTTCACCCCTGCGAGCAACGTCGCCGCGCGCTGGAGGCCTTCTACCAACGCTGGCAGGAGAAGCCAGTGATCCTCGATGCCTGGTTCGCGCTGGAGGCCAGCGCCCCCTTCGCCGATGGGCTGAAGCGGGCGTCAGCTCTGCTGGCCCATCCGCGCTTCGACCCGGCAGCTCCCAACGCGATCCGCGCGGTGCTGGGGGGCTTTTCTGCCAACACGCCGGTGTTCCACGCGGCCGATGGCACGGGCTATCGGTTCATGGCCGAGCAGATCGTGGCGCTCGATCGGCGCAACCCGATCACGGCGTCGCGGCTCGCGAAGCTGTTCAGCCGCTGGCAGAGCTATGCGCCGGAGCGGGCCGGGCACATGCGCGCGGCGGTGGAGCAGCTGGCTGCGGCGGATCTCTCAGCCAACACCCGCGAAGTGGTGGAGCAGTGCCGTTCGCTCGGCGCCGGCGAAGGGGTGGCGGCCTGAAGGCGATCAGCGGGGCGCCGCTCCGGCGCTGGAGGCCTGTCCCTTGGCGGGGCTCTGCCCGCGACCGAAGGCCTGGCGGTGCAATCGGGTGAACGCGTCGCGCCGGAGGGAAGCTCCCTCGGGCCCGGCGTAGTTGCCCCACAGGCCTTCCCAATAGAAATAGATCACGCCATGACCCCGCTGGGCCGCCAGCTCCACCTTCTGATTGAGCGTGGCCATGTCGGGAGTGCGGCCACCGAAGCCCGCCAGGATGCCGATTTCCACGGGCAGGCCCCACTGGCGGGCCTTCACCAGCGCCGGCTGATCGAGATCACGGGCGAAACCGCGCACCGAAAAGGCGTAGTTCTGAACCACCAGATCGTCGACCAGTTTGCCCAGGGCCCAGATTTCCCAGTCCTGGAGCCAATGGTTGTAGGCGAAGCGGAACGGTCCAGGGGACAGGCTGATCACCGCCTTGTCGTTGCTGCGGCGCAGTTCCCTTCGCAGCTCCCGCAGCAGGCCGGTGAGCTGCTGGCGCCGCCAGCTCATCCATTCGCGGTTGTTGAAATCCGTGGGAGGTTGCCGCCCCTTCTCCTTGCTGAACAGGGCCCGGGTGTAAGGGTCGTAGCCCAGTTCCACCGGCCAGGCGAAGTGATCGTCGAGCTGGATGCCGTCGACACCACAGCGCTGCACGATCTCCTGGATCAGGCCGATGAAGCGGGCGCGCACGCCGGGGTGGGCCGGGTTGAGCCACACCCGCAGATCCCTGAGCGGTGAGGTTTTCAGGTTGGCGCCGTGCATGGCGTAGAGGGTGGAGCCATCGCTGCGCTGCAGCACCCACTCGGGATGACGCCGCACCACCTCCGCGTCGGCGGGCTCCATCATTCCGTATTCGAACCAGGGGATCACCTGCATGCCGCGCCGCTGGGCGGAGCGGGTGATCTGGCAGATCGGATCGAGTCCCGGCGCAGCCTTCAGCAGGGCCGGTTCGGTGGGAGCAAAGCGGCTGCGGTGGAAGGTGGTGCCCCGGCTCCACACATTCGGGTAGAGGGTGTTGAAACCGGCAGCTGCCAGTTCCTTGACGGCCTGCTCGATCCGGTTGCGGTCGTAGTAGAGGGGGCTGGGGCTGTTGGTGAGCCACACTCCCACGCGCTGGCTGGAGGCGGCAGCCGGCAGCAGGCCGACGCTTTGCAGTCCTGTGGTGAGCAGGGCCGTGACCAGCACCGGCAGGGCCTTCTTCAGCCGCACCCGCAGGGGAAAGGGCGCCTCGGCTCGGTGGCGTTCGGGTGGTTTCAGCGGAACATCGAGCTCACAGAGCTTTCCTCGTGGATGCGCCAGATGGCTTCGCCCAGCATGTTGGCCACCGAAAGCACCTGCAGCTGCGGGAAGCGGCGGTCGTCGCTGATCGGGATGCTGTTGGTGACCAGCACCTCTTCGAACAGGCCGGGCTCGGAGAGCCGCTCGATCGCGGGAGGGGAGAACACCGCATGGGTGGCGCAGGCCAGCACCCGGGTGGCGCCCCGCTGGCGCAGCAGTCGCGCGCCCGCGCAGATGGTGCCGCCGGTGTCGATCATGTCGTCGATCAGGATGGCCGTCTTGCCGGCCACGTCGCCGATCACTGTGAGGCTCTCAGCCACGTTGTGGCCGGAGCGGCGCTTGTCGATGATCGCGAGCGGCGCATCGCTCATCTGCTTGGCGAAGGCCCGGGCCCGGGCCACGCCGCCCACATCCGGGGACACCACCACCACCTCGCCGAGGTCGCGGGTGCGCAGGTAATCCACCAACACGGGCGAGCCGTAGATGTGATCGCAGGGGATGTCGAAGTACCCCTGAATCTGGGAGGAGTGCAGGTCCATCGCCAGCACCCGGTCGACGCCGGATTTCACCAGCAGATTGGCCACCAGCTTGGCAGTGATCGATTCGCGGCCCGCCGTCTTGCGGTCGGCGCGGGCGTAGCCGTAGTAGGGCACCACGGCGGTGATCTGCCGGGCCGAGGCACGCCGGCAGGCATCCACCATGATCAGCAGCTCCATCAGGTGATCGTTCACCGGAGCGCAGGTGGGTTGGATCAGGAAGACATCGCAGCCGCGGATCGATTCCTGAATCTGGATATAAAGCTCACCATCGGCGAAGCGCTTGATCGCGCGCGGCCCATCGGGAACACCCAGATAGGCGCCGATCTCGCGGGCCAAGGCCTGGTTCGACGTGCCGCTGAACAGCCGCAACCGCCGGGTGTCGTGAGGGGGCTGGTCCTGCTCGACCCGATCGGCTGTCAGGAAACGGGTCACGGCGGGCGTGAGCGAGGTCGGCATGGAGCTGATGGTAGAAGCCTTCCGGTCGGATGCCGGCGAAACCTGGTGGTATGAAGAATGATGAACCACTGCCTGCCGGTCTTGTCCGAACAGCGGTCCTTGCTCACCTCTTCCCTGGTGCTGGCCGGAGCCGGCCCGGGCGGGCTGGCGGCCCTGCCCCAGGCGGCCCCGCGCCTGCAGTCGCTGCTGGCCCTGCCCGCCACAACCGAGCTCAGCCAGCTGGCCGCTCAATCGGTTGAGCCCGATCAGCTGATGGCGGCCCTCCAGGGCCACCGGGGCGGCGCTCTGGTGGCGCTCGAGCAAGACCCAGGCCGCTGGCTGCCGGCGGGCACCCGCTGGGCGGAGGTGCTCGGCGCCTGGCGGCAGCCCACCCTGCTGCTGGTGACGGCTGACGACGCCACCAGCGGGCTGGCGGCGGCCTACACCGCCCTGCTCGATCGCTCCGCCGTGCCCCTGCTTGGCCTGGTGCAGTGGGGCGGCAGCTGGGACGGGTCGGCCCGCGCCTGCGAGGGTCTGCCCTGGCTCGGTGTGCTGCAGCCAGGCGACCACGGCGCTGCCGGTGCGGAGGTGTTGCTGGAGGCCCTGAAGCTGCGCTGGCAGCGCCTCACCACCCTCTGAGCGGCCTGCGCTGATCCATCGCGATGGCCGGAGTGGGGCTACCCCGCCGGCCACAGCGGCTGCTCTGCTCCCGGCGCCACTTGCCGCAGCGTCTGGCCAGGCTCGGTGGTGGGTGCCAGCGGGAGTTTGTCGTAGCGCACGGTGTGGGCCTGCTGGATCGCCACGTTGAGCAGGCTCAGCATCTCGGTTTCCGTCAGGTTGGTGCCCACCAACGGCTGGAGCTGCCTCACCTGCTGCGCCAGTTTCGCCGTGCCGTCAGGGCGCCCCAGCTGCTCCAGCAGGCCGGCGATCACCTCCTGCTGGCGGCTGCGCCGTCCGCTGAGGCCGTCGTCCTTGCCCTTGAAGCGCACCAGCTGCTCCACCTGCGGGCCCTTCAGCACCTGCAGCCCGCCCTGAAGATCGACCCGGTAGTTCTGGGTTTTGTCGTGGTAACGGATGGCCTGATCCAGGTTCAGCTCCAGCCCGCCCAGGCCGTCCACCAGGCTGCGCAGCACCTGACGCGGCATCACCACATAGCGCTCAGGCTGGCCAGGGTCGAGGCCCACCAGCTCCCCCACCCCGCCGGCCGTGAGGGCAGGGCCGCCCAGCCGGTAAAGGGCCCCCAGGCTCTGCACCTTCTTCTGACCCGGCACCTGCACGGCCAGTTCGGTGGGCACATTCAGCACCCGCATCGCCCCGCCCGGATCGGCCCGGATCAGCAGCAGCGTGTCGGCGTTGGCGGGGCCGGGGGGGGCGGCGCCGTTGGTGCTGGCATCGAGCCGGTCGGCGTCGGTGCCGATCAGCAGCACCGTGATGGGACGGATCGGCGGATCGGCCAGATCCTTGTTGAGGCCCGCTTGATCGCTGCTGACCAGGCCGGGGTCGGGCCGCGACCACACACGCTCGAACAGCACCACCGTGCCCACGGCAGCCAGAAGGGCCAGGCTCAGCTTCCACAGCCGCGACCCCAACCGGGCGCGGGGGCGGCCGCCAGGCTCCGCCTGGGCAGGACCCGCAGGTGACACGTCCGAACTCCCTGCCGATCGCGCCGCACCCCGTGGGCGTGCCTTGCTCCCGCCTGCCATCGGCGCTCATGCTTGCGAAGGCTCAACTTTGCCGTAGCTCCGGCACGGAAGCCGGGCCTGCCGATAGGTTGAAGCTCCCTTGCCCCGTCAGGCTGGACGCCGCATTGACCGCCGCCCCTCCCCTCCCTCACGAACGGGCCCGGCCCCTGCCCAAGGGCAGCACAAAACCGGCCAAGGACCTCTGCAGCGACTGCGGTCTGTGCGACAGCCGCTGGGTGGCTTACGTACGCCAGGCCTGCGCCTTCCTCCAGCAGCGCTTCGAGGCAATGGAGCAAGCCGCCCACGGCCGCAGCCGTGACCTCAGCAACGAGGACGAGCTCTACTTCGGCGTCAGCCAGCGCATGGTCACGGCCCGCCTGCAGCCCCCGATCGGTGGGGCGCAGTGGACCGGCATCGTGTCGCGCATCGGCGTGCGGGCCCTGGAAACGGGCCTGGTGGATGCGGTGCTGTGCGTGCAGCAGAGCCAGGACGACCGCTTCACGCCGGTGCCGGTGCTGGCCCGCACCCCCGAGCAGGTGCTGGCGGCGCGGGTGAACAAGCCCACCCTCTCCCCCAACCTGGAGGTGCTGGAGCAGTTGCCCGGCAGCGGCATCCGCCGCCTGCTGGCCATCGGTGTGGGCTGCCAGGTGCAGGCGCTGCGGGCCGTGCAGCCCACCCTGCCGCTGGATCAGCTCTACGTGCTCGGTCTGCCGTGCGTGGACAACGTGAGCCGCCAGGGGCTGCAGACCTTTCTGGAAAGCGCCAGCGATTCGCCCGCCACGGTGGTGCACTACGAGTTCATGCAGGACTTCCGCATCCACTTCCGCCACAGCGACGGCCGTGAGGAGACGGTGCCCTTCTTCGGCCTCGACACCCCCCGGCTCAAGGATGTGTTCGCCCCCAGCTGCCTCAGCTGCTTCGACTACGTGAACGGCGGCGCCGACCTGGTGGTGGGCTACATGGGCGCCACCTTCGGCCGTCAGTGGCTCACGGTGCGCAACGCCCGCGGCCAGGAGCTGCTCGATCTGGTGGAGGCGGAACTGGATCTGGCGCCGGTGAGCAGCCGCGGGGATCGCCGCGCCGCGGTGCAGCAGGGCATCGACGCCTACGACAAGGCGGTGCGCCTGCCCCGCTGGCTGGCTGAGGTGGTGGGCTTCCTCGTGCAGCGCGTCGGGCCTCGGGGGCTGGAGTATGGCCGCTTCTCGATCGATTCCCACTTCACCCGCAATGCCCTGTGGCTGCGGCGCCACCATCCTGAGATGGCCGAGCGCCACATCCCGGCCTTCGCCAAGGCGATCGTGGCGCGTTACCGCCTGCCGCGCACGTGAGCGACGCCGACCTTCCCCCAGGCCCCGGGACAGCGGGCCGCTGTGGTGTGCTGCTCCACCCCACGGCCCTGCCGGGCACGCCCGGCTGCGGCAGCTTCGGCGCCGCGGCCCACGCCTGGATCGACCTGCTGGCCGACCACGGCATCGACGCCTGGCAGTTGTTGCCACTGGCACCCGCCGATGGCACCGGCTCTCCCTACAGCTCCCCCAGCGGCTTTGCGCTGAACGCCTGGTTTCTCGACGGCGACGCGCTGGTGGCCGATGGCTTTCTGGAAGCCGCCGATCTTGCCGCGCTGCCCCCCGGCCGCACCGATCGCCTCGACCTGGAGGCCTGCCCGCTCCGCTCGGCGGCCCTGGCCCAGGCGCTCGAGCGGCGCTGGCTCCAGCAGTCGGCTGAACGCCAGGCCGACTTCCAGCGCTGGTGCCAGGCGGCAGCTCCCTGGCTGGTGGAGCACTGCCGCTTCATGGTGCTGCGGGAGCTGCAGGGAGGCCTGCCCTGGTGGCAATGGCCTGTCCCGCTGGCGCAACGGCAGTGGCGGGCCCTGCGCCGCTTCGACCGGGAGCAGGCGGCGGCCCTGCGGCAGGAGGCCTTGGTGCAGTGGCACCTGGAGCGCCAGTGGCAGCAGCTGCATGACCATGCGCGCCATCGCGGCGTGCAGCTGATCGGCGATCTTCCTTTCTATGTGGCCCACGACAGTGCCGATGTCTGGGCTCGGCGCCGCCTCTTCTCGCTGCGCCGGGATGGTTCCCTCACCCTGCAGAGCGGCGTGCCGCCCGATTACTTCTCCGACACCGGCCAGCTGTGGGGGACACCCGTCTATCGCTGGTCGCTGCATCGCTTCACCGGCTTCCGCTGGTGGCTCCGGCGGCTGCAGGGCCAGCTGGAACGGCTCGATTTGCTGCGTCTGGATCACTTCCGCGCGCTGGAGTCGTACTGGGCGGTGCCCGGTGAGGCACTCACGGCCCAGCTGGGCGAATGGCGCGCTTCGCCAGGGGTGGCGCTGCTGAGGGCGTTGCGTCAACGGCTGGGTGGCCAACTGCCCCTGATCGCCGAAGACCTGGGCGTGATCACGCCTGCGGTGGAGGCTCTGCGCGACCGCTTTCGCCTGCCGGGTATGAAGATCCTGCAGTTTGCCTTCGACGGCAACGACGGCAACGCCTACCTGCCCGAGAACTACGTGGGCCGCCACTGGGTGGTGTACACCGGCACCCACGACAACGCCACCTGTATCGGCTGGTGGGACTCCCTGCCCGAGGATCAGCGCCGTCAGGTGGGTGAACGGATCGGCGAGATGATCGAGGCCCCAGGCTGGCAACTGCTGGAGCTGGCGCTCGCCTCGCGCGCCGAGCTGGCGGTGGTGCCCCTGCAGGATCTGCTCAGCCTGGGCGATCAGGCCCGCTTCAACACCCCTGGCACGGCGGGGGAGGCCAACTGGAGCTGGCGGCTGGAGCAACCTGTGCAGCAGCTCAGTGAGCCGATCGCTGCCCTGGCCGCCCTGGCGGCCCGTTACGGCAGATCGGCGGGCGGCGCAACCGAGGGGAGCGCTGCTGGCGCTGCCGCTGAGCCCCGCGCTGCTGCCGGCGGCACGCGGTAAACCCCCGGCCGCCCGGCTTCGCCCTCCAGCGGCTGCTCGTTCCAACGCACGGCCCCGCTGCCCGCCGCCGGTGGGGGAGTGAGCTGCACCTGCAGCGGTGGCTGCATCTGCAGCACGAGGGAGCCCCGCGCCCCTTGCAGCCGGGTGCCTTCTCCCGATTCGCTGCTCAATTGGAGGCTTGTGGGCTGATCCAGCCGCAGGCGCAGCACGCCAGGACCACCCCCCGCCTGGCGCGCTTCCCGGCTCCATTGCTTCTGTGCCACCCCACGGGCCGCCTGCTGGAGGGGCCGCAGGTCGGGGTGGACCTGCAGCAGCAGGGCATTGCTGTCGGGCGGTTTCACCCGCTCCGCTTCCGTGAGCGGCGGCACGGGCCGCAGCGTGAGCTGGTTGGCCGCCGCCAGCTGCTGCTGCTGCAGATTCACGGCGTAGATCAGGCCGGCGGTCAGCAGGCCATAGAGCACCGTGCCTTGCCAGCTGGTGAATACATCGATTGAGCCCGGCGTGAAGCGCCGCAGCAGCGAGGGCTGCTTGCTGTGGTCGTCGAGTGGGTGGGCCTGCAGCGGCAGGGCGGCGTTGAGCGCACCGGGTTCCAGGCCGAGATGCTGCTCAAGCAGCGCCAGCATCGTGCGCAGGTAAGCGGGCTCCGGCAGGCGGTCACGCCAGCCCCTCTCCAGCGCCTCGATCACCGGGGTGCTGATGCGGGTTTCGGTGGCGAGCTGGCGCAGGCTCAGCCCCTGCTCCTCCCGCTTCTGGCGCAGCAGCCGGCCGAGCTGCAGCAGGGGATCTTCGGGCGCCGGTGGGGCCGAGGCCGCCGCCGACGGCTCCAGACGCAGGCGCCGCCGCAGGGCCTGGGGAAGCAGGGAGGTGATCCGGGGGCGCGGCATCGGGGGCGGCGAAGGGTCAGTGCTGGTGTCCAGCACCGGAAGCAGGTTCGTCCCATTGTCGAGCGTCGATGGGGCGCCACTGGCCTGACGCCAGGGTGCCCAGCTGCAGATCCCCGATCGCCACCCGCAGCAAATCCAGCACCGGATGGCCCAGCAGGGCAGCGGTGCGGCGGATCTGCCGGTTTCGTCCTTCCCGCATTTTCACCTCCAGCAGCGTGCTGGCGGCCGATTGGCGCAGCCGGCGCAGCTGCACCGGCAGGGCGGCCTCACCATCGAGCGCCACCCCCCGGCGCCATTGGGCCAGCGCGGCCTCGCTCGGGTGGCCCTGCACCAGCACTCGGTAGGTCTTGCCGTGGCCATGGCGGGGATGGGTCAGCCGCAGGGTGAGGGCACCGTCGTTGGTGAGCAGCAGGGCGCCGCGGCTGTCGATGTCGAGCCGGCCCACCGGGTGCAGGCCGGTGCCCTCGGTGAGGGCCGCTGGCAGCAGATCCAGCACCGTGGGCCTGCCCTGCGGGTCATGGCAACTGCTCACCACACCAGGGGGTTTGTGCAGCAACAGCGTCTGACGGGTTACGGCAGGACGCAGTGCCTGACCGTCGAGCTCCACCAGATCGGTGCTGGCATCGGCCTGATCGCCCAGACCGGCCACCCTGCCGTTCACCCGCACGCGCCCCTGCAGGAGCAGATCCTCGGCCCGCCGCCGGGAGCAGACGCCGGCGGCGGCCAGCAGCTTTTGGAGTCGCTCCCTTGGCATGGCATCCGGCAGCGGAGGGCCCGGCGGCAGGCGCCGTCCGGGGCGGGCACAGCCGCATTCTCTCCCGCGTCGGCGGACGCTCGCCGCCCCGCCAACTGAGGCCGGGCTGGCACGCCGCCAGCTGGCGTTGGGCTAGTGCGTAGCTAGCAGGTGCGGGGATGGTGTGCGACCGATCCATGGTGGTAAATTACGAAACACAAACGTTTCCTAACCCTGCGAAACGCCACCATGCCTTCCCCGCCCTTGGCCACGGTTGATGCTTCCAGTGCCTCCATGGCGAGCGGCGACCTGGTGCGCTCGTATCTGCGGGACATCGGCCGCGTGCCGTTGCTGAGCCATGAGCAGGAGATCACGCTGGGCCGCCAGGTGCAGGAGTTGATGCGTCTGGAGGAAACGGAGCTGGAGCTGGAGATGCGCGCCGGCGGGGTGAAACCCACGATGGAGGTGCTGGCGGCGGCGCTGGAGCTGCCGGTGCCGGTGCTGCGCCGCAAGCTGGCGAGCGGTCGC
>Ga0164290_1001110_pt1 | contig 52509 bp, 41 predicted proteins | sample Micstemetagenome_FD_108782 | JGI IMG/M metagenome (GOLD analysis project Ga0164290, IMG submission 108782) | Contaminated culture microbial community from soil near Moab, Utah, USA - Microcoleus steenstrupii SON62 (Illumina Assembly) | ecosystem: Environmental > Terrestrial > Soil > Soil crust...
GATGCAGAAACGCCGCGCGGCCGGTGAAGACTTGCGTATAGCCCCATGCCATGGCCACCAGCACTATATACAGCAGGACCATCAGGCCCCAGGTGTTCTTTCCCAGGGGAGACTTGCAGAGAAGATCGTAACAGATCCAGCCCACGGCGAGCGACGCGATCGAGATGAGGATAGCAACCGGGGCCGAGACATCCAGCACATGCCGGTCGATCAGGAAGAGGTCGGCACCGCCATAATAGACCACGGCCAGCATGGCGAAGCCGGAGAGCCAGGTGGCATAGCTCTCCCATTTGAACCAGGTGAGATGCTCGGGCATGTTCGCGGGCGCTACGAGGTATTTCTGGATATGGTAGAAGCCGCCACCATGGACCTGCCACTCCTCGCCATAGGCGCCTTCGGGCAGGCCGGCGCGCTTAACGAGGCCGAGGTCGAGAGCGATGAAATAGAAGCTCGATCCGATCCACGCAATCGCCGTGATCACATGCAGCCAGCGCACGGCGAAGGAGAGCCATTCCCAGGCAATGGCATATTCATACATCGGCGTCCCCAGTTTGTTTTTCCCAGACTATGACCATATTTCGCGGTGCGGCGCAAAGCTTTCCCGGAGTTCAGAGCAAGGCGGCGAGCAGCTCGGCCGCCACCAATGCAGCGATCACCTCGGGCCGCTTGTCTCTCAGCTTCTTGCCGCCAATCGGCAGCACCAAGCCATCGATCATATCGCCGTCATAGCCTTCGCGAATGAGCCAGTTGGAAAACACGCCGCGTTTGGTCTTCGAGCCGATCATACCGACATAGGCGAGATCGTCGCGCTTGAGCGCCTCGGCACCGATCAGGAAATCGACTGCGTGATCATGGGTGAGAATTACCACCGCGCCGCCGGGGCGGACGTCGCGCAAGAGGCTCTCCGGCATCGCCGCCAGACGGGTTTCGATACCCGGATCAAGGCCGTCGAGCTCCTCATGCCTGGTCTCGACCACCACGATGTGCAGCGGCAACGGCTTCAGCGCGACGGCTAGCGCGCGCCCGACATGACCGGCGCCAAAGAGGTAGACGTCCGGAAAGGCAAGCTTCTCCTGGGTGAGCCTCACCTTGAGTCCTGACGTGACGGAATCATCTGCGAGCGAAAGTTTGAGATCAACCACCCCGCCGCAACATTGGCCGCTGTTGGGGCCGAGTGTGACGCGCATTGTCTCAGAGAGCCTACCACTCGAGAGCATCGCTCGCGCCGCATCGATAGCCGCGAATTCCAGATTGCCCCCACCAATCGTGCCCCATGTGTCGGCGGCGGAAACGAGCATGAAGGTGCCCGCGTCGCGCGGGACCGAGCCTTTGGTGGCTGTGATTTCGACGAAGATGGATGGCGCTGATTGGGCGAGGAAATCGTCGAAGGTCATGGGTGCATCGCCATCATTCCAACCGTCAAACCACCCGCATCCGCTCGACCGCCATCAGCACCCGCTCCGGCGTCGCTGGCGCATCCAGCCTCGGGCAAACCCTGTAGTCGGCAACCGATGCGACTGCCATGGACAATGCCTCCAGGACCGACACGCCGAGCATGAAGGGCGGCTCGCCGACGGCCTTCGAGCGCCCGATCGTCATCTCCTTGTTTTCAGACCATTCGGCGAGATCGACGTTGAAGATCTTCGGTCGGTCCGAAGCGAGCGGGATCTTGTAGGTCGAGGGCGCGTGCGTCCTCAGCCGCCCCTTGCTGTCCCACCAGAGCTCCTCCATCGTCAACCAGCCCATGCCCTGCACGAAAGCGCCCTCGACCTGGCCCTTGTCGATGGCCGGGTTGAGCGACTTGCCGACATCGTGGAGGATGTCGGTGCGGTCCACCTGGTATTCGCCCGTCAGCGTATCGATCGACACTTCTGACACCGAGGCGCCATAGGCATAATACAGGAACGGCCGACCCTGGCCACGCGCGCGGTCCCAGTGGATCTTCGGCGTCTTGTAGAAACCGGCGGCCGAGAGATGTACGCGGGCCATATAGGCCTGCTTGATGAAATGGGGGAACGGGATTTCTTCGCCTCCGATCCGCACCCGGTTCGGCAGGAAATGCACATCGGCGACCGGCACCTGCCAGCGCTCGGCGGCGAAGGAATAAAGCCGGTCCTTGATCTGCCGGGCGGCATCATGGGCTGCCATGCCGTTGAGGTCGGACCCGGACGACGCGGCGGTCGCCGAAGTGTTCGGCACTTTCGCGGTCGTTGTCGCGGTGATCATGACCCGGTCGATGTCGATCTGGAACTCATCGGCCAGCACCTGTGCGACCTTGGTATAGAGCCCCTGCCCCATCTCGGTGCCGCCATGGTTTAGATGTACCGAGCCATCCTGGTAGATATGCACCAGCGCGCCCGCCTGATTGAACGGTGTGAAGGTGAAGGAAATACCGAACTTGACCGGGGTCAGCGCGATGCCCTTGCGGATGATCCTCGAGGTCTTGTTGAACGCGATAATCGTGTTCCGGCGTGCCTGATAGTCGGAACTCGCTTCTAGTTCCTGGACGATCCGGTGGATGACATTGTCCTCGACCTTCTGGTGGTACGGCGTCAGGCAGCGCTCGTCGCCGTCGATGGCGTAGAAATTCCGCTTGCGGATTTCGAGCGGATCGACGCCGACGGCATAGGCGATCTCCTCGATGATACGCTCCGCTCCCACCAACCCCTGCGGGCCGCCGAATCCACGGAATGCGGTGTTCGAGACGGTGTTGGTCTTGATCGGCTCCGAGGTCAGCAGGACATGGGGATAGAAATAGGCGTTGTCGGCGTGGAACAGCGCGCGGTCGGTGACCGGGCCGGAGAGATCGGACGAGAAGCCGCAGCGAGCGGCGTAATTGGTCTTCACCGCCAGGATATGGCCTTCGCCATCGAAGCCGACTTCGTATTCGGCGAGAAAATCATGCCGCTTGCCCGTGATCATCATGTCTTCATCGCGGTCGGGCCGGAACTTCACTGCGCGGTTGAGCTTCTTGGCAGCCAGCGCCGAGAGCGCGGCAAACTGGCTGCCCTGCGTCTCCTTGCCGCCGAAGCCGCCACCCATGCGCCTTGTGTTCACGGTCACGGCATGAACCGGGATCTGCAATATGTTGGCGACCATATGCTGGATTTCGCTCGGATGCTGGGTCGAAGACCAGACCGTCACTTCATTGTCCTCGCCGGGAATGGCGAGCGCGATATGGCTTTCGAGATAGAAATGCTCCTGGCCGCCGATGCGCATTTCGCCCCTGATCCGGCGTGGTGCCAGTTCGAGCGCAGCCACGGCGTCGCCGCGCTTCAATGTCAGTGGATCGGTAACGTTCTTGTACCCAAGCGCGCGCGCATCGAGAATGTCGGTGGCATGCGGCAGGTCGTGATAGGTGAATTTCGCTCGCCGCGCGGCCGTACGGGCGATCTCGCGCGTCTCGGCCACCACGACGAACACCATCTGGCCGTGGAACTCGATGCGCCGTTCCACAAGCAATGGCTCGTCGTCGCGGTGATTGGGGCCGATATCGTTGTGGCCGGGAATATCCTTGTGGGTCATGACGAGCACGACGCCGGGCGTGGCTTCCGCGTCCGAAAGGTCGAGCGACAGAATATCGGCATGCGCTCGGTCGGAAAGACCGGCCGCCATATGCAGCGTCCCCTCCGGCAGCGGCATGTCATCGATATAGTCGGCCTCGCCGGTCACATGCTTGTGGGCGGAATCATGCCTGAGATCGCGATGCATGCCGCCTGATATCTCTTCCTTGTGCATGCGAATATCGATATCGACCTTGTTCATGCGCGGCCTCCCGCGGTAAAGCGTTTGAGTTCGGCCTCTTCACCTTGGCTTTCGAGATAGAAGCGGTGGATCAGGTTCTTCGCCGTCATCAGACGGTAGTCGGCGGTGGCACGCCAGTCGGTCAGCGGCGCAAAATCCTCGCCCAGCAGGGCCATCGCGGCCCGGACATTGGCTTCGGTCCAGGGCTTGCCGAGCAATGCCGACTCCACCGCCGCCGCCCTCTTCGGCGTGCCGGCCATACCGCCATAGGCGAGCCTGATCTCGGATACCGTATTGTCATCGAGCACGAGATAGAATGCACCAAGCACGGCCGTGATATCCTCGTCGCGGCGCTTGGAGATCTTATAGACGGAGAATTGTGCATCCGACGGAAGTTTGGGGATTTCGATGGCTTCTATATACTCGTGGCGTTGCCGGTCCTGCTTGCCGTATTCGATGAAGTAGTCTTCCAGCAGCACCGTCCGTCCGGCTTCGCGAGACATGAGTTTCATTGTAGCACCAAGCGCAATGAGGGGCGGCGGCATGTCGCCGATCGGCGAGCCATTGGCGATGTTGCCGCCGATCGTGCCCATATTGCGCACCTGCGCCCCGCCGATCCGGGGGATGAGCTTGCCGAGAGCGGGGTACATTCTGGCCAGTTCCGCAAATGCCTGCGTATAGGTCGCGCCGGCGCCGATAACGGTACCCTCATCATCCGAACTGATATGCTGGAGGTCTTGCAATCCACCGATGAAAATTACGGGGTTAATCGGACGGAATTGCTTGGTAACCCATAATCCGACGTCGGTTGAGCCAGCGACGACGGTGGCATGCGGATGTAATGCCAGCAATTCCGGGACCTGACCTGATGACGACGGCACGTAGAAGTCTTCACCCTGATATGAGACAAGCACGGCCGGACCATGCCAAATGGCACGCAACCGTTCCGTGACTGCATGTCTTTCGCGCTCAATGGGATCGAAAACATGGGAAGGACGCTGCCGGGCAGCCATTTCCGCCGCCTTTATGATCGGCTCATAGCCCGTGCATCGACAGAGATTGCCTTGCAGCGCGACTTCGATTTCCTCGCGGCTTGGATTGGAATTAGAAAGCCACAGCCCATAGAGCGACATCACGAAGCCCGGCGTGCAGAAACCGCATTGCGAACCATGACAATCGACCATCGCCTGCTGCACCGGATGGAGCATACCATCCTGGCCTTTCAGATGTTCGATCGTCACGACATGGGTGCCGTGCAGCGAACCCATGAAGCGGATGCAGGCATTGACCGATTCATAGACTACTCTGTCCATCGTTAGACGGCCGACGAGCACCGAACAGGCGCCGCAATCACCCTCGGCGCAGCCTTCCTTAGAACCAGTGAGCCGGCGATCGAGCCTCAACCAGTCCAGAAGCGTCTGCCGTGGCGGCACCGAGGTCAGCGACACCTCTTGCCCGTTCAGGATGAATTCGATGCTGTTTCGGAATTCGATAGCCATCATGTTCCGCTTTATTGTTGTCTCTACCCAGCCTGTGCGCAGACGTCTAAAATCGCAAGAGGCGATTTTTACCCGTTGGTCAAAAAAATCTGAAAAATAACGCCAGATCTACCGGAACCAAACCAGCGTGCTGGGAGTTGTGCAATTCGGCCGCATTGTGGCCACAGGCAACCCACGAAACAGCATGGAGTTGACATGATAGTCCAGACACCAACGGCAGAGGATCTGCCGGAAATTCAGGCACTATTACGCCAATCATTCCCGGGAGAGGAGGAATCCGTACTGGTCGAGCGTTTGCATGAGGAGGGTGATGCAGAGATAGCCCTGATTGCAAAGCATGAAGGCAATATTTGCGGATATGTCGTCTTTTCAAAAATGTCGGCGCCCTTCCGGGCGCTTGGCTTGGGCCCCGTCGCGGTGCGCGAGGACTTGCGCCGAAGGGGTATCGCCGCCAAGCTCATCCATGAAGGCCTGCTCAAGGCCGGAGAGATGGAGTTCGACGGCGTCTTCGTGCTCGGAAAGCCCGATTATTACAAGCGTTTCGGCTTCCGCCCCGACCACGCCGCAAGCTTCGAGTCGGCGTTTGCGGGCCCATACCTGATGGCCGTGCCACTTAAGCCCGATGGTTTACCGGCGCAATCCGGAAAGGTCGAATACGCTGCGGCCTTTGCCATGTTCCAATAACCGGAACCGGCCAGCACCGATAATAGCCGCGGGGCCCGCCCTGCGGCTTTTCACACTGATAATCGAGAAAGAAGGCGCGTTTATTTTCCTTTGACTTTCGTTTGAAGTTCATATTGAAAATCTATCTGTGAGGAACGGGGAGGATCCGATGAGCGGCTATATCTTGGCAATCGATCAGGGCACGACGTCGAGCCGTGCGATCATTTTCGATTCCAGCATGAAAGCCGCAGGCTCAGCCCAGAAGGAATTCACCCAGATCTTTCCACAATCCGGCTGGGTGGAGCACGATCCCGAGGAAATTTGGAGTTCCGTGGTTTCTGTCGTCAAGGCAGCGATCAAGAAGGCCGGAATTACTGCATCGGACATATCCGCCATCGGTATTACCAACCAGCGTGAAACCGTGGTAGTTTGGGATCGCGAGACGGGCACCCCCATTCACAACGCCATCGTCTGGCAGGACCGTCGCACGGCACGGCTCTGCGATGCCCTGAAAACCAAGGGTCTTGAGAAGAAGTTCACGAAGAAGACTGGATTGCTGCTCGACCCTTATTTCTCCGGCACCAAGTTGTCCTGGCTGCTGTCCAAGATCAAAGGCGCTCGGGCGCGTGCCGCGAAGGGCGAACTCTGCTTCGGAACCATCGATACCTTCCTGCTTTGGCGCCTTACCGGCGGCAAGAGTTTTCTGACGGATGCCACAAATGCCTCACGCACGCTGATTTATAATATCACCGAGAACCGCTGGGATGACGAACTGCTCGGCATTCTCGACATCCCTGCCGCGATGCTGCCCGAAGTGCGCGACTGCGCCAGCGATTTCGGCGTCACGGAGAAGACCCTGTTCGGCGCGGAAATACCCATCCTAGGCATCGCCGGCGACCAGCATGCGGCCACGATCGGCCAGGCCTGCTTCAATCCGGGCATGCTGAAAGCGACCTATGGTACCGGCTGCTTTGCTCTGCTCAACACCGGCGCCGACATGGTGCTCTCGAAGAACCGCCTGTTGACCACCATCGCCTATCGGCTCGACGGCAAGACCACATACGCGCTCGAGGGCTCGATCTTCATCGCCGGCGCCGCGGTGCAGTGGCTACGCGATGGCCTGCGCGTCATCAAGGCCGCGCATCACTCCGCCGAACTGGCCGAGAAGGCCGATCCGAGCCAGAACGTCTATCTCGTGCCAGCTTTCGTCGGCCTCGGCGCACCCTGGTGGGATGCCGACGCACGCGGCGCGATCTATGGCCTCACCCGCAATTCCGGTCCCGAGGAGATCACCAAAGCAGCGCTCGAAAGCGTCTGCTACCAGACACGTGACCTGGCGGACGCCATGCACAAGGACTGGAAGGTCGACGGCGAGCGCGAAACTGTGCTCCGCGTCGATGGCGGCATGGTCGCGTCGGACTGGACCATGCAATGCCTCGCCGACATCCTCGACGCGCCCGTCGATCGTCCGCAGGTACTGGAAACGACCGCGCTCGGCGCCGCATGGCTCGCCGGTTCCCGCGCCGGCGTATGGCCGGATCAGAAGGGCTTTGCCAGGAAATGGGCGCTGGAGCGAAAGTTCGAGCCGAAGATGGACGAGAAGACGCGGAATGCGAAGCTCAAAGGCTGGAAGGATGCTGTGAGAAGGACGCTGACGACGGGATAGTGACCGCTTAGCAACAAGAAATACCGAGGGATCAATCGTGAAATCTGTGGCCTCGGCATCACCGCTGCGGCAAACGACCCAACGCCTTGCCTCTATGGCATATATGTCGGTCTCGTCATCTGACTTGATATCCAACTCCCGAATAAGCGAGGCTGGCAATCGAATAGCCAAATCTTTGCCCCCGCCTTGATGCCTTCATCTTGGACGCCCTAAAATCCGAACTTCACGATGCATTTTAAGGCAGTCGTGCAGTCCTTTCAAATTCTCCATCGCCACCTGTCGGCACCCGCGCTATCCATGCGTCCTTGGTTCAAGAAAAGGGTTACTCATGCTTTACGCTATCCTTTGCTATAATGAAGAAGACGTGATCCAGGCCTGGTCCGAGGAAGAGGACGAGGCCACCATGGAGCGGCTTTTCACCGTCACCAACCGGCTGACATCGGAAGGCAAGCTCGGCCCCGTCGCGCGGTTGCTGCCGACAACGGCGGCTACGACATTACGCAAGAACGGCAAGGAAAAATTCGTTCTCGACGGACCTTTCGCTGAAACCAAGGAGCAGTTTCTCGGCTTCTACGTCGTCGACGTCGAGACGCTCGATGACGCGATCGCCATCTCGCATGAGCTAGCCGATGCCAATCCCGGCACCGGCTCCTATGAAATCAGGCCGCTTGCGGTCTATGTACCTGACGGACGGATGAAATGACCGAGCTAGCCTGGATCGACGCAGCCTTCAAAGCGGCACGGCCCCAGGCGCTCGGCGCTTTGTTGCGCTATTTCCGTACACTCGATCTCGCCGAAGAGGCCTTCCAGGAGGCCTGCCTTCGGGCGCTAAAAAGCTGGCCGAAGAACGGCCCGCCTGGAGATCCCGCCGCTTGGCTGATCTTTGTCGGCCGCAATGCCGGCGTCGATCAGATCCGCAAGCTCTCGAAATTGGAGGCATTGCCCGACGAAGACCAGATCTCCGACAAGGAGGATGCCGAGGCCGACATGGCCGAACGCCTCGACGGAGCGCATTACCGCGACGATATCCTGCGGCTCCTCTTCATCTGCTGCCATCCGGACCTGCCGGCAACGCAGCAGATCGCATTGGCATTGCGTATAGTTTCGGGCCTCTCGGTCAGGCAGATTGCCCGCGCATTCCTCGTCAGCGAGGCAGCGATGGAGCAACGTATCACCCGCGCCAAGGGCCGGGTCGCCGCCGCCGGCGTTCCCTTCGAGGCGCCGGGACCAGCCGAACGCGCAGAACGGCTGGGACTGGTGGCGTCGATGGTCTACCTCGTGTTCAACGAAGGTTATTCGACAGCCAATCCTGCCAATACCAACGCGCAGCTCTGCGACGAGGCGATCCGGTTGACTCGCCTACTGATCAAGCTCTTCCCCGGCGAGCCTGAACTGATGGGACTGCTGGCGCTGATGCTGCTGCAGCACGCCCGTCTCAAGGCGCGCTTCGATGCGCAGAATGCCATCGTGCTGCTTGAAAAACAGGATCGGAATTTGTGGGACCGGGTCCTGATTACCGAGGCGCTCGCACTGATCGACAAGGCCATGCGCCATCGCGAGCCGGGCATATATCAGGTGCAGGCGGCAATCGCGGCACTGCATGCCCGCGCCGCAACGCCGGAAGACACGGACTGGGCTGAGATCGAACTGCTTTACCGAATGCTGGAGAAGCTGCAGCCTTCGCCCGTCGTCACGCTCAATCGCGCAGTCGCCGTATCAAAAGCCAAGGGACCTGAGGCGGCACTCGGACTGATCGAGCCGCTCGCCGACGAACTCTCCGGTTATTTCTATTTCCATGGCGTTCGCGGCGGCTTGCTGAAGGAACTCGGCCGCACCGCCGAGGCCCGCGAGAGCTTCGACCGCGCCATCGCGCTTGCCAATTCGCCTGCCGAGGCGGCTCATATTCGGGACCATCTTGACTCGCTCGCCGATATCAGCGCCGCCAGGGCAAAGCTCCTGGTGGATCGATAAGATTTTGCTCGGCCGCTGTCGGGTTCGCGAAGTCGCACACGTCCTTGGGGGCATAAGCCAACCAACGCTCAAGGACCATACCATGACCACGATCGAACAGCTTCAATCTCCCGAAGCAACGCCGGGCAAGGCCGCAAGGATCACCGGCTGGGTGTTGAGCGGGCTGCTTGTCGCCTTCCTGACTTTCGACGGCGCCATCAAGCTCGTGCCTTTGCAGGTGGTGCTCGACACCTCTGCCCAGCTCGGCATACCAAACGACATCACTTCGGCACGTATCCTCGGCGTCCTGACCTTGCTGTGCGCTGCTCTTTACGCAATCCCGCGCACATCGATCCTCGGCGCGATCCTGCTGACCGGCTATCTCGGCGGCGCAATGGCTACGCATTTCAACGCCGGCAGCCCGCTGTTAAGCCACCTGCTGTTCGGGCTCTATCTCGGCCTCTTCGCCTGGGGCGGATTGTGGTTCCGCGATCCGGTTCTAAGGCGGATGATACCGTTCAGGGCATGACAACGACTGGCCGGCGCGAAAAAGACGGCGGCGATACTACCATCGCCTTTTCAATTTCTAAGCCCCCGCCCGCTTCCACCCCACGGCCAGCACACCTGCCCCGATCATCAGCGAACCGCCGGTCCGGTTGACGATGCGCTGGACGCGGGGTTTGCGGATCTGGCCGCGCGCCATGCCGGCGAGCAGCGCATAGAGGCTGGCATTGGTGATGGCCAGGATCAGGAACGTCACCTCGAAGATTGCGAGTTGCAACGGAACCGATCCGGACGCATCCAGGAACTGCGGCAGGAAGGCCACGAAGAAGATGATGCTCTTCGGGTTGAGCGCGGTGACCAAATAGGTATGAGCGAAGATCCGGAAGGGCTTTTCTCTTGTCGGAGCCGTAGTATCGCCATCCGCGCCGGAGAGATCGCCCACCGGCGCGCGCCAGAGCTTGATGCCGAGATAGATCAGATACGCCGCCCCCACCCATTTGAGCATGGTGAAGATCGTGGCGGATGCTGCGAGAAGCGCGCCGAGACCGAGCATCGAGGCCGTCATCGCTGTGAAATCGCCGAGTGCCACGCCCGCAACGGTGGCGAAGGCGGTTCGTCGCTCGTGTCCCAGCGCATAGGATATGACCAGAAGCACGGTGGGACCAGGGATGGCGAGCAGGATGGCGGACGCGGCACAGAATGCGAGCCAGTGTTCGATAGACATGGAATCCTCCGCTTGAAAACCAGACTAATCCATAGGGTCCCCAACTTGGCAAGAGGGGAAATTGGCCCGAAAAGAGAGAAAATTGCGCGCCGACGAACACAGTGTTCGTTCGCGCGCCCTTTTCATTTCGGATGCAGATCGCCATGTTCGCCAATAGCAAATCCCGGAGTCCGACATGGAATTAGGCCTTTACACCTTCGCCGACGTCAACCCTGAAGCCGCCAGCGGCGATCGCGGTCGGGATGCTGCACAGCGGGTGAAGAATCTGTTGGAAGAGATAGAACTCGCCGATCAGGTCGGGCTCGATGTCTTTGGTCTCGGCGAGCATCACCGGCCGGATTACATGGCTTCCGCCCCCGCCGTCATTCTGGCCGCTGCCGCTGCCCGGACGAAGAGTATCCGGCTGACCAGCGCCGTCACCGTACTGAGTTCGGACGATCCGGTAAGGGTCTACCAGCAATATGCCACACTCGACCTGATCTCGGGCGGCCGCGCCGAAGTGATGGCCGGACGAGGCTCTTTCATCGAGAGCTTTCCACTGTTCGGCTACAATCTCGACGACTACGACAAGTTGTTTGCGGAAAAGCTGGAGCTGTTGCTCGCCATTCGCGACGAGGAGAAGGTCAAGTGGTCCGGCGAGACACGTGCGCCGATCGACGGCCGCGGCGTCTATCCCCGCTCGTTGCAGGAGAAATTGCCGGTCTGGATCGCCGTCGGCGGCACGCCTGCCTCGGTGGCACGCGCGGGCTATCTCGGCCTGCCCCTGGCGCTTGCCATCATTGGCGGTGAGCCGGCGCGCTTCGCACCGCTCTTCGATCTGTACCGCGAGGCCGCGAAGAAGGGCGGCCATGATCCGGCCACACTCAAGACCTCGATCAACGTCCACGGCTTCATCGCCGATACGACTGAGGCGGCCCTCGACCAGTTCTACGGTCCCTCGACCTCGGTGATGAACCGCATCGGCCGCGAGCGTGGCTGGGGCCCATCGAGCCGGGCGCAGTTCGACCAGTCGGCCTCGGCGCGGGGCGCGCTCTTCATCGGCGACCCCGAGCGCGTAGCGGAGAAGATCGTGGCGCAGCACAAGAATTTCGGCAATACGCGCTTCCTGCTGCAAATGGCAATCGGCCTGATGCCGCATGACCAGATCCTGCGCGGCATCGAGCTTTACGGCACCAAGGTCGCGCCCATGGTACGGCAGATGCTTGCCGAGACCAAAGTTGACGCTATGGCCAAATAGCTTCATAGAACGGCATCGAAAACCGGACTTATAGCATGGTTGTTTCCAACGACACGGAACTTCAGGCGCTGAAGGAGATCGGGCGCATCTGTGCTGTGACCCTCAACCGGATGGCGGCGGCGATGGAACCCGGAATGACCACGCGCGAGCTCGACCAGATCGGCCGCAAGCTGCTTGAGGATGCGGGCGCCCAATCGGCGCCCGAAACCTGCTACCAGTTTCCGGGCGCGACCTGCATCAGCGTCAACGAGGAAGTCGCCCACGGCATTCCGGGCGAGCGCGTGCTGCAGCCGGGCGATCTCGTCAACATCGACGTCTCGGCGGTCAAGGACGGTTATTTCAGCGACACGGGCGCCTCCTTCGTCATCCCGCCGGCCAGGGGCAAGGCAGACAAGCTGTGCCGCGATGGCAAGCGGGCGCTGTGGGTCGGGCTCAACCAGGTGAAGACAGGGCGGCCATATGCCAAGATCGGCGAAGCCATAGGCGCATTCGCCGCCAAGAACCGCTATACGCTGATCGAAAATCTCGCCAGCCACGGAGTCGGGCGCTCGCTGCATGAGGAGCCGACGGAGCTTTCCACCTGGCCGGATGCGACCGAAAAGCGGATCATCGAGGACGGCCAGGTCTTCACCATAGAGCCCTTCCTGTCGCTCGGCGGCCAATGGGCCGAAGGCGGCAGGGACGCCTGGACACTGCTCGCCGAACCCAAGGCGCTGACCGTGCAATACGAGCATACGATCGTGGCGACACGAAACGGCCCGCTGGTGCTGACGCTGGCGGAGTAGACGCACTGCCGGAGATCTCCCGGCATAAGCCCACCCTCCCGTTACATTTTCTCCATCTTGGCGTCCTGCCATTGAAGCGCCCGATTTTCTGAACTACGGTCCCGGCAAATTCAGTGCTTCGCGCTCATGTCATGACTTCAGGAGATCTGGCGCCTTGTTCAAGTCGTTCTTTCCATCGCCCAAGCTTTTCTTCATGTCTGCTGTGGCTTGGGTGCTTTTCGTTGGAGCACTGTGGTTCGGCATCCTCGATTCCTGGAAACCAGCTCTGGATTTCTTCCAGGGCTTCGCCCCCACAGGTGTGGGACCGGACGGCAGGCCCCCCTTCATCACGCCTGAGCGGCTGTACATCTATACATTCCTGATTGTTAGCGGCCTAGGATTCGCGATCATCTGGGAAGTGTTCAGCGATCACCCGTGGCGTCGCTGGTCCGTATGGGGCTCAGTCCTCATCGGCTTGTCGTCATATTTCAACGTGCAGTTCGACGTCTATATCAACGCCTGGTACGGAAGTTTCTTTGACTTGATTCAAGTCGCCCTCGGCAAGACAAGAGTGGTAACAGGGGCAGAATATTACGGCTTGCTGATTTCAATTACCTGGGTTCTCGTCGTTAACATCATCGGTCTGGTCCTGCTCAGCTTCTTCACGCAGCATTATGTCTTCCGCTGGCGCACGGCAATGAACGACTACTATGTTTCGCATTGGGAGAAAGTAAGGAAGATCGAAGGCGCCTCGCAGCGTGTGCAGGACGATACGATGCGCTTTGCCAGAGGGTTGCAAGGTCTGGGGATGACATTCATCAGCTCGATGATGACGCTGATCGCGTTCCTACCCCTGCTTTGGGTGCTGTCGAGACAAGTGACCGAATTGCCCTTCATCGGCAAGATCGACGGCTCAATGGTCTTCGTTGCATTGCTCTCCGCAAGTTTCGGCACAATCCTCCTGGCCCTTGTGGGAATTCGCCTGCCTGGCCTCGAATTCAGAAACCAGCGCGTCGAGGCCGCCTACCGAAAGGAACTGGTCTATGGCGAGGATCACGACGACAGAGCTGAACCAGCAACCCTTACTGAACTTTTCGAAGGGGTTCGAAGGAACTATTTTCGCCTATATTTCAACTACATGTATTTCAACGTCGCGAAATATGCGTATCTGCAAGGCACGAATTTCGTCCCGTGGTTCGTATTGGGCCCAACGGTCATTGTCGGCGCAATCACATTCGGGGTGTTCCAGCAGATCAACCAGGCCTTCGACCAGGTTGACCGATCCTTCCGGTTCTTCGCAAGCTCATGGAGCGATATCGTTGAAATGATTTCCATTTACAAGCGCCTGCGTGCTTTCGAGAGCGTTATCGAGGGTGAGGAACTCCCGTCTATTGAGAAGCCTTTCATCGACAGTACGACGACGGAAATTGCTGAGTCTGAGCTTTGAATAGGGATCAAAACGCCGATCCATCCGCCTTCTTGCCCTTCATCGACTCGATCGCCTGCGCGTAGCTCACGCAGGCGACATCGGTTTTTTCACATGTCTCGGTGAGAAACACATCCAGCGCATCCCAATAGGCGCCGCCATTCATCTCCACGAAATGAAAGCCGAGCTGCAGTGGCACGCGGGCACCGTCATACTGTTCGTTGAAGGCTTGGCGGAAGGCATCCAGCGTCCGCGCCTCGAACTGCTTGGCGCGGCCGGGTGAGTTCAGCCCAGCCGAATGCCTGAAATAGAGATTGTAGTCCATGCCGATGACCAGCCGGCGCTCGGGGCCTTCGGGAATGCGCGGCAGCGCGAAACGGGTGATGCCGGAGGTTCGCTCCGCCATCGCGGGTCCCTTCGAAATCAGGCTTGCATCATAGGAGAAGCCCTTGGCTTTCAGCGCAGGTACCAGGCCAGGACCGACCGAGAGATAAGGTGCGCGAAACCCCTTGATATCGTTCTCGACGAAATCCGCCCATTCCCTGGGCTCGAATTCGGCGAAATCATTGTTCTTCCACGCCCCCAGCAATGCCTTGTCGAAGTCGTTAAATTCTTGCTTCCATTCGGCTTTAGTCCAAGCCTTGCCGTCGAAATGTCCGCAGGCATGTGAGCCGATTTCGTGGCCCTCGAGATGCGCCTGCCAGATATTGCCGAGCCGCGTCTGGATTTCCGGCACACTCTGCGCCCAGCCGGTATCGGAGCGGCCCGCCTTCTGACGCGGCGCGCGATAGGCATGACGGTCCCTGGGATTGACGAGATAGGTACAGGACAGGAAGTAGGTGAAATGCGCGCCGGTCTTCCTGGCGAGCTTCCGCGAGCGATCCCAGAGCTTGTTGTCATGCGCGCCATCGAAGGAGATGATCACCATCTGCTTCGGCTTTTGCGGTGTCTCCGCGAATGAATGTGTGGCTGGCAGAAGGGCAAGCAAGGCGGACAGCAAAAGGCGCATGGACATTCCGGGAGCAATGGCGGGGGCGCCATCAATCCCGGAACAATGCGGAGATTTCGTGAACAGGGCTCAAAGTTTCCCGCAGAATGCATCCATGCCGTCAAGGCTGACCACCTTGCCACTAAAATCCGGATTGAAGCCCGGAATGGCAAAGGCAGAGATGCCGTTGAGGCTGGACGGAACGGCAAACTGCACCGGCTCGCGCGTCAGGTTGAAGACGAAGAGAAACGTTTCCTTACCTTTCGTGCGGGTAAATGCCAGCAGATCCTGATTGGTCGCAAGGAACGCGATATCGCCGTCAACAAGCGCACCATGCGACTTTCTCAATTGCAGCATCTGGCGATAGTGCGAGAGAACCGATCCCGACTGCTTGTCCTGCCGGTCCACAGCGACCGCCGCATGCGAAGGTGGCACCGGCAGCCAAGGCTTGACGTTAGAGAAGCCGGCATAGGGCATGCCGGCATCCCAGACCATCGGCGTGCGACACCCGTCGCGACCCTTGAAAGCCGGCCAGAATCGAATGCCGTAGGGATCGCGCAGATCCTCGAAGGCGAGATCGGCCTCGAACAGGCCGAGTTCCTCGCCCTGGTAGAGACAGATCGAACCACGCAATGTCGAAAGAACCGTGAGCGCCAGCTTGGCGATACGCGCCGGGTCATCGTCCTCGGCCGTGAAACGGCTCGCATGGCGCATAACGTCATGGTTGGAAAACGCCCAGCAGATCCATCCGTCGATGCACTGGGTTTCCACCGCCGTGACGCAATTGCGGATGTGGTCGGCGGTGAAGTTCGGCGACAGCAGATCGAACGTGTAACACATGTTGAGCTTGTCGCCGCCGGTCGTATAGGCCGCGACGGTGGAGAGCGAGCGGTAGCCGTCACCCACCTCGCCGACGGTCGCGCGAGCCTCATACTTGTCGAGCAAGGCCCGGAGGCGCTTGAGAAAGCCTATATTCTCCGGTTGCGTCTTGTCGTGGAGGTGGTGCTGCATGCCATAAGGATTGGTATCCGGCGCATCGGCGGTGCCGCCCTTCAGGCTGCTGTCGAGCGGCGGGTTATCCCGCAGGTGCTTGTCGTGGAAATAGAAATTCACGGTGTCGAGTCGGAAGCCATCTACGCCGCGCTCGAGCCAGAACTTCACCGTGTCGAGCAGCGCATTCTGGACGTCGGGATTGTGGAAATTGAGGTCCGGCTGCGAGGTCAGGAAGTTGTGCATGTAATATTGCCGGCGCACGCCATCCCATTCCCAGCCCGGTCCGCCGAAGATCGAGAGCCAGTTGTTGGGTGCCGTGCCATCCGGCTTCGGGTCCGCCCAGACATACCAGTCGGCCTTCGGATTGTCGCGGTTCGTGCGGCTTTCCTTGAACCAGGGATGCTGGTCCGACGTGTGCGAAATGACCTGGTCGATGATCACCTTGAGGCCGAGCCTGTGCGCCTTGTCGACGAGCGCATCGAAATCGGCGAGCGTGCCGAACATCGGATCGACATCGCAATAATCCGACACGTCATAGCCCATGTCGGCCATCGGCGACTTGAAGAAGGGTGAAAGCCAGATCGCATCGACGCCGAGCGAGGCGGCGTGTTCCAGGCGGCTTGTAATGCCGTTCAGGTCGCCGCTGCCGTCGCCGGTCGAATCCTGGAAGGATCTGGGATAAATTTGATAGATTACGGCGCCGCGCCACCAATCCTTGCCTTGTGAAACGGTGGTCTTCGTAGCGCTCATGCAGAAATCTCCATCGATCGTCTATCCCCTTTACCGGGTGCCCACGATTCCGTAAACGGGCATCTCCTTCAACGCCCGGATTTCAATGGAGTTTCCATGCCCAAATTCCTTTCGATCGGCGAATGCATGATCGAACTCGCAAGCCTCGGCGGCAACATGATGCGAAAGGGCTTCGCGGGCGACACTTTCAACACCGCCTGGTATGCGCGCGCACTTCTTCCCGAAAACTGGAGCGTCGAATACTTCACCTCACTCGGCGACGACCGCGCTTCGGGCGAAATGCTGGAATTCATGGCATCGGCCGGTATCGAGACGGGCCGTGTGCGCCGCTTGGCCGGCAAAGCACCTGGGCTCTACATGATCCACCTCGACCAGGGCGAACGGAGCTTCAGCTACTGGCGCAGCGCCTCTGCCGCCCGGCAGCTTGCCGATGACAGGGAAATATTCCAGGCCGCAATCGAGGCATCGGATGTGATCTACTTCTCGGGCATCACGTTGGCGATCCTTGCGCCGGAAGCACGCCGGACTCTGCTCGAACTGACGCGAACTGCCCGCGACAGCGGCAAGACGGTCGCCTTCGACCCCAACATCCGGCCACGGCTGTGGTCGGACAAGCGGGAAATGCTGTCAGCGATCTCCGAGGCGGCCGCGACTGCGTCGATCGTGCTGCCTGGTTTCGATGACGAGGCCGCATATTTTAGAGACGCTTCGGTTGAACAGACAATCGGGCGATATCACGGACTCGGCGTCGCGGGCGTCGTCGTCAAGGATGGTGCCAACGGGGCCACGATCTCCGAACACGGAACGATGATCCACATCCCCGCCCATCCACCCGCGGCGGTCGTCGATACGACGTCGGCCGGCGACAGCTTCAATGGCGGCTACCTCGCGCGGCTCGCGGCTGGCGACAGTCCTTCCGATGCCGCCCGGTTCGCAACTCGTGTGGCATCAGCTGTGATCGGCCAGCCAGGAGCGCTGATATCGAGGGAAAAGCTGAATCTCAACCCGTCATAAGCCTGTAACACATTCGTAAGAAAAGCCTCCCCGACGGGGTGTTCCGCGGCTGAGTCGGGACAGTGGACACGGGGCGCAGCCATCGCATGGCGAGAATCACTGTAGTCACGGATGCTTGGCATCCTCAGGTGAATGGCGTTGTCCGGTCGCTCGAGAATACAATCGATGAAATGCGCCGGCTGGGCCACGAGATCATGCTGGTCACGCCGGACAAGTTCCGCAACATTCCCCTGCCCTCCTATCCCGAGATCCGCATCGCGCTGACGCGCTGCAGAACGGTTGAAAAGGAGATCGACAAGTTCCAGCCATCCTTCGTGCATATCGCGACGGAAGGACCACTTGGCTTCTACGCGCGCCGCTGGTGCCTGAAACATCACATGCCGTTTTCGACCAGCTATCACACACGCTTTCCCGAATATGTCTCGGCGCGCCTGCCGCTGCCCGAGAGCCTGCTCTATTCGTTCGTCCGCTGGTTTCATAATGCCGGAAATGTCTGCATGGTGGCAACGCAGAGCATGGAAGACGAGCTGGCCGGTCGCGGCTTCCGCAACATCATGCGCTGGACGCGTGGCATAGACCACGTACTGTATTCGCCCAAGCCGCTCGAGGAAAAGCCGTTCGGGCTGGCGCGCCCGATCTTCATGCAAGTCGGCCGCGTCTCCGTTGAAAAGAATATCCCCGCCTTTCTCGACCTCGACTTGCCGGGCTCCAAGATCGTAATCGGCGACGGACCCGACCGCGAGAAGCTTGAGAGGCAGTACGCGGACACACTGTTCGTCGGCTCCAAGTTCGGCACGGAACTGGCCGAAGCCTATGCCCAGGCGGACGTCTTCGTTTTTCCCTCGAAGACCGATACGTTCGGCAATGTCATCCTCGAGGCGCTCGCCTGCGGCGTGCCTGTCGCGGCATATCCTGTCATCGGCCCCGCCGATATCCTTGGCGGTCATCCGGAGGCAGGGGCTCTGGACGAGGATCTGCGCACCGCCTGCCTGCGGGCGCTTACGGCATCACGGACCGCCGCACGCAGCTTGGCCGAAAGCTTCACCTGGGAGGCGGCGACGCGCCAGTTCCTCACCAATGTGATGCAGGCCAACGGGATCAAGCTACCGGCGGAGTGATTGCGCGATTGCCCGCGCATCCCGTGGCAATGATCACTTGCGCTTGTTGGCCCTGCCCTCGAACGGGTTGACCGTGCCGCGATAGGAAATTCTGATCGGCACACCGGTCAAGCCAAAATCGTCGCGCAAGCCGTTGATCAGGTAGCGTGTATAGCTCTCCGGCAAGGCCTCGGGCCGCGACGAGGAAATGATGAAGCCGGGCGGTCGGGACTTGATCTGCGTCATGTATTTGAGCTTGATGCGGCGCCCCGATACGGCGGGTGGCGGATGGCCCTGGGTCTGGAATTCGAGCCAGCGGTTGAGTTTGGCCGTCGAGATGCGTTTGTTCCAGATCTTGTCGGCCTCGATTACCGCCTGCATCAGCCGGTCGAGCCCCTCGCCGGTTTCACCGGACACGGTGACGGCGCGGATGCCACGCACCTGCGGCAGCAGCCGATCGGTCTTTTCGCGGAGATCCGCGAGCACCTTCTGGCGATCCTCGATGAGGTCCCATTTGTTGAAGGCGAGAACGCAGGCGCGGCCTTCCCGGACGACGAAATCAACGATATGGAGATCCTGCTTTTCGAAGGGGATCGTTGCGTCGAAGACGACGATAACCGTTTCAGCAAAACGCACGGCACGCAGCGCATCAGCGACCGAGAGCTTTTCCAGCTTCTCTACGACCCTTGCCCGCTTGCGCATGCCCGCAGTGTCGAACATCTTGATCGTGCGTTCCTTCCATTTCCATTCGACGGAAATGGAATCGCGCGTGATGCCGGCCTCCGGGCCGGTCAGCAGCCGGTCCTCGCCCAGAAAGCGATTGATCAGCGTCGACTTGCCGGCATTCGGACGGCCGACGACGGCAATGCGAAGCGGCTTGGTCTCATCGTAGACCGGCTCGTAATTCTCGTCATCGAGTTCTTCTTCAGTCGGCGGGATATCGACATCGGTTTCGGCGACATCCTCGTCAGCGAAGGCCTTGTCCTCACCGATGGCGGCGACGATGGCATCGCGCAGATCGATCATGCCTTGGCCATGTTCGGCGGAAATCGGGCAGGGTTCACCGAGCCCTAGCGTGTAGGCATCATAAAAGCCGGCATCGGAGCCCCGCGCCTCGGATTTGTTGGCAACCAGCACGACGGGCTTTCCGCGCCGGCGCAGCATCTCGGCCAACGTATTGTCGAGGGGCGTCAGGCCCGCCTTGGCATCGACGAGGAACAGCGACAGATCGGCCTCGTCGATTGCGGCTTCGGTCTGGGCGCGCATCCGGCCTTCAAGCGAATCCTCATGGGCCTCCTCAAGACCTGCCGTGTCGATGATGCGGAATCTGAGATCGACAAGGCGCGCGTCACCCGGACGCCTGTCGCGCGTCACCCCCGGCAGGTCATCGACGAGCGCGAGCTTCTTGCCGACCAGCCGGTTGAAGAGGGTGGATTTGCCGACATTCGGCCGCCCGACGATCGCCACAGTAAAAGTCATGTCGCTCTCCGGACAATGTGATCGCTCAGGACAGCTTGCCGCTGGCGGTGATCAGTGCAAGCACCGTTCGGGCTCGCGTCTTGGCACCCGAAGACGATTCCTTGTCATCGAGCACAAGTTGCAGCCAATCGCGCGCCTTGGCATAATTGCCCGCCTTGTACGCGGAAAGGCCAAGCACTTCCCGGGCGCTGTTGCGCACAGGCGACGAGGCGGCGGCGAGTTCCTCCACGGCGCTGGCAAGCTCTTCGTAGGAACTGTTGTCGACCATCAGCCACGCGGCACGAAGCTTGGCGACATTGCGCACGGGGGCCGGCACGGCAGCGTCCTGACCGAGCGCGTTGAAATCGGCGATAGCCCCCTTCGCGTCGCCCTTGTCCGCCTTCAGCGTCGCAAGCCGCATGCGCGCCAGAACTGGATATGAGCCGAAGCCATCCTTGCCGAGCGCATCGAGTTCCTTCATCGCCTGGTCGGGCTTGTTGTCACTTGCATCCCTGACCGCATTGATGAACCGATCGCCGGATGCCGAGGATTCCCGCGCCTGCCACCATTCGAAGAGCGCAGCACCTGCGACGCCAAGGACGATCAGGACGGCAACACCGATGATGAGCGGCCGGAAACGCTTCCAGACATTCTGTATCTGCTCGGAGCGCAGTTCCTCATTTACTTCACGAATGAAGCTGTCATCGCTGTTGTTCATCACCATGGCATAGTCCGTTCATGCGGCCGATCGACTGGAAAGGCGCTTCTAACCTATTTTCCCGGCAAAGTAAGGGGGGAAGGCGAGAATCTGAACGTGTGTCAACCAGCCGACGCGGCGGTCTGCTTTTTGTCCGCGCCCACCCAGAGGCGGATCTTTTCCTCGAGTCGCTCCGGGCTAATCGGCTTGGTAATGTAATCGTCCATGCCGGCGGCGATACACATTTCCCTGTCGCCATCAAGTGCATGCGCGGTCACGCCGATGATCGGTATGCGCTCGCCCGACCCGGACTCGATGCGGCGGATTTCGATCGATGCGTCCAGGCCGTTCATAACGGGCATGGAAATGTCCATCAGAATGAGGGACGGCCGGCCAGAGGTCCAAGCGTCGATGGCTTCCGCCCCATTGGTGACGATGCGATAGGCAATGCCTGCGGCATCCAGAATCTGGCTGAAGACAATACGGTTGACCTCATTGTCCTCGGCAACCAGTACATCGATGGCGTCAAGGGCGGCAGGACTGGCTGCCGGTGCCTGGATCGACGCAGGTGGCACATATTGCGGGGCCGCTGTATCGAACCGCTGTGCCGGGCGTATGCGTGTCGCAGGCGCCATGGTTTTGCCGAACTTGACACGGCTTCCGCGGATCACGTCGATCACCGTTTCACGAAGAATCGCGGAGCGTGCGGGCTTCATCAGATGAGCCTGGATGCGGAGGTCGGAGAGGTTCTCCTCGCTATCCATGATATCGACCGACGTCAGGAAGACGATCGCGGTCGCATCGTTGGCGGGATTGGCACGTATCCGGCGGGCCACTTCCATTCCGCTGATTTCGGGCATCTGGCAGTCGAGGATGACGACATCGAGCGCCAGGCCGTGCTCACGCGCGGCATCGATAATCGAAAGACCCGTCGTGCCATCAGGCGCCGCAGCGCCTTCGAAGCCCCATTCCGTCACCTGTTCGAGAAGAATGGTGCGATTGACCTCATTGTCATCGATGACGAGGACACGTGCCCCTTCGACATTCAGAGGCAAGGGCTTCCTGCGACCGTGGCCGGGAGCGACAGTGAGCGGCAGCGACAGCGTGAAAGTGGAACCACTGCCTTCAATGCTCGAAACGGAGATCGTGCCGCCCTGGATGCGGGCGAGCCGCTCGGAGATCGCGAGGCCCAGGCCGGTGCCTTCGTGGCGGCGCGTTGATGAGCCGTCGACCTGGGAAAATTGGTGGAAGATCGTTTCAAGCTTGTCGGCTGGAATGCCGATGCCGGTATCCTCCACGACGACGTCGAGCGTCACGGTGCCAGCCTCGGCGACGCTTGCTGCAATGGTCGCCACGACATGGCCGCTTTCCGTGAACTTCACCGCATTTCCGACAAGGTTGGTGACGATCTGGCGGAACCGGCCCGCATCGCCGTTGACCATCGCCGGCACATCGCCCTTGCGGCGGATGATGAGTTCGATGTCCTTTTCGGCAGCGCGCGAGGCGAGCAGTGTGGCCACGTCTTCGACAGCTTCCAGCGGATCGAACGGTGAGAGCTTCAACTGCATCTGCCCGGCGTCGAGACGAGAGAAATCCAAGATGTCGTTGATGATGGTAAGCAGCGCCGAACCCGATTTCATGATGATATCGGTGAAGGTTTTCTGCCGCGTGTCGAGGGCGGATTTCGACAACAGTTCCGTCATGCCGAGAATGCCATTCATTGGCGTGCGGATCTCGTGGCTCATATTGGCGAGAAATTCGGACTTGGCGCGATCGGCCGCTTCGGCTTTCGAGACCAGGCGCTTGAGTTCGGACTCGCGTTGAACAACCTTGGTCTCGTCGCTGCAGATGATGACCGTTTGGCCATTGTCCTTGGCGCGCATTTCGAGATGAATCCAGCGACCGTCATCGAGCGGAAAATCGTATGAAGGGTTCTTGCGACCGACCACGGCCTCACGGAAACGCGCGGCATTCTCATCTTCCATCGAAGGGTCGTAACCGCGGTTTTGCCTCAGGGTGGCCCGGTAGCACGCCTCCCAAGACTGGCCGGGAATAAGAATCTCCTCCGGCACATTGAGCAATTGGGCAAGACTGGGATTGGTCAGAACGATCACGTCGCCTTCGAGCACCATGAGGCCTTCGGGCATCGTATCGGTGGCACTCAGCACCAGCTTGTAGGCGCGGTCGGCCTCCTCATGCGCCGCGATTACCTCACGATCCCGTGCACGAAGTTCGGTGAGATCGACATAGCATAGCAGGAATTTGCCGTCGGTCAGCGGAATACCCGAATAGAGAATAACGTTGCCGTTGTCGAACGCTTCCTCGCGATAATGATGGCCGCTTCGTATCTCATCCACGCGCTTGCTGTAGTAGGCTTCAATTTCCTCGCCTTCAGACTGCTGTCCCGCGTCGAACATGTTGACGACAAGATCTCGGAACGGGCGGCCGATGACATCGCCCACCCACGCTTCCTGTCCAATAGGGCCCCAAATCTTGGATTTATAGGCCTCATTCATCAACTGGATGTTCAGGTTTTTGTCGAGAACGATCAATCCGACGTCAATGGAAGAGACGATGTTCTCCAGATCACGCGTAATCGACTCCGCCCGATCGTTGGCCTGCTGCAGCAGCACCTCGCGCTGACGGATCGCCGAGATATCGATCACGGTGCCTACGACGTAGGGCTTGTTGTTTGCGCTGATCAGGCGGCCGGTCTTGACGATGGTCGCGGCTATCCGCCCACCGGCGACCGGGGTCTCTTCTTCCTGCTCATACTCCACGCCGTGTTCTAGAGTGTTACGGTTGGCCTCCCAGACCGCCTGGGCATGGTCGCCGAGCAGATCGAATTCGTCGCTGCCGACCAGGTCCTCATAGCTGCGCCCGAAGAGGTCGGCATAAGCCTGATTGACGAAATGCAGCCGCTGGTCCGGCCCGCGCGCAAAGGCCGCGACCGGCAGCCGGTTGAGCAATTCGCGATAGAGGCCGGCTTCCTCGATATGAGTCTTAAGCAGCTGCTCCTGATCCTTCATCTCGGTCACATCGACTCTGAGGCCGATGAATGTGCCGTTCGGCAGACGCCGGTTGACGCATTGCAGCCATTTGCCATTCGAGAGGGGCATCAGGTCCGTGCTGTCGGGCATGCGCTGCAGAGCAATTCTTTGTTCTATCCACTGCTCGCGGGTATGGGCGTTGAGTTCTGGGTCGTCGGGACACTTGCGGATATTGTCGTCGGCGAGCAGCTCGAGCACCTCCCGCAACTGAACACCGAGTCTCAATTCGCCGATCAGCGGTACATAAAAATCCTGGAGTTTCTGATTGATATAGACCAGCCGATCGTCCTGATCGTAAATGCAGATGCCGGCCACCAGGCTGTCGATAATGTACTCGGCGAGTTCGCCCGTCAGTTCGCCCTTCGCTGTCGTCATCAGCGGCTGTACGGTTCGCAGTTTCACCGGCGCCGGCGTGTCGCCGTCGCCCGACTTCGTAATAGAAGCCTGTGGGTTGAAGACGCAATAGAGGAAGCTCTGGCCGTCGGCGAGCGTGAAGCGTTCCATCTCGACAATGAACCGGCCCCTGCCGAACGGGTCGGAATGCAGCGCCCGCTGGTCTTCGCCGAAGACAATGCAGCGGCGCTCTTTGTCGTCAAGGTCGATCAACGCTTCGATCTCGGAATATTCACCCCGGCCCGTGCCAACGAGATCGCTCGCATCAAGATTAAAGAGATTTGCCAGTGGCTGGTTGGCAGCGACGAAAACAAGTTCGCAATTCTTCACATAGGCCGGGCGGTCCAAATCCGAGATTCGGTCGCAGATCGTATCCAGCAATGGATCCCGGTAATAAATCAACTGATAACCCCGATCCCTCGGATTCCCGAGCCTCAGAGCATTAGCATTCCGGGCTTGAACATTTGGTTAACCATGACGGGTAGACTTTGCCGAAGCCGACTTTGCCGCGCAGAGGACAAAGCTTTTTCTCCCAGCGTCACCTGATGATCGCAAATTGTCGTTTTGGCAGGTGCTTTCCCAGCCTCGATTTGCTATGATTATGTATATACAAATTCAAATCAGACAGGCATCAGATGAGCGTCGAGGGCACCCAGGCTGCAATCATTCATGAGGAAAATGCCAGCGACGGCACGCGGCGCAGGCGCCCGGGCGGCCGCGGCGGCGATCGTATCCGTAAGGCCAGCGGCTCCTCCTATCTCAACCTGACCAACACTCGTCGGCATACCGAACTGCTCTCGGTCGATCAGATCGAGGCGATCCACAACGCCTCGCTCACCGTGCTTGAGGAAATTGGGATGGACATTATGCTGCCCGAAGCGCGCGAGCGGATGAAAGCCGCGGGCGCGCAGGTGACGCCGGGCAGCGACAGGGTGCGCTTCGATCGCGGCCTGATCATGGACATGATCTCCTCGGTTCCCAAGCAGTTCACGCTGCATGCCCGCAATCCCACACGTAATGTCGAGATGGGTGGCAACAATCTCGTCTTCGCCCAGGTCGCCTCCGCGCCGTTCTGCTCTGACCTGCAGGGCGGTCGGCGGACGGGCAACCAGAAGGATTATCGCGATTTCCTGCGTCTCGCCCAGTCCTTTGACATCATCCATGCCACGGGCGGCTATCCGGTTGAGCCGGTCGATATCCACGCGTCGATCCGTCATCTCGATTGCATTTCCGATCTCATCAAGCTCACCGACAAGCCGTTCCATGCCTATTCGCTCGGCCAGCAGCGCAATACCGATGCGATCGAGATGGCGCGCATCGGCCGCGGCATTTCCCACGAGCGACTGGAACGCGAGTGCTCTCTCTTCACCATCATCAATTCCTCCTCGCCGCTTCGTCTCGACGGACCGATGCTGCAGGGCATCATCGAAATGTCGTCGCGCAACCAGGCCGTGATCCTGACGCCGTTCACGCTGGCCGGCGCCATGGCCCCGGTAACGGTCGCGGGCGCTCTGGTGCAACAGAATGCCGAAGCGCTTTGCGGCATCGCCTTTACCCAGATGGTGCGCCGTGGCGCCCCGGCCGGCTATGGCGGCTTCACCTCCAACGTCGACATGAAGACGGGCGCACCCGCGTTCGGAACGCCAGAATATATGAAGGCGGTAATCGCCGGCGGACAATTGGCGCGCCGCTACGGCTTCCCCTATCGCACGTCCAACACCAATGCCGCAAACACGATCGACGCCCAGGCCGCCTATGAATCAGTTTTCTCACTCTGGGGCGTGATCGAGGGTGGCGGCAATTTCGTCATGCATTCGGCCGGCTGGACGGAGGGCGGGCTGACGGCATCCTTCGAGAAGTTCGTCCTCGATGTCGATCTGCTCCAGATGGTCGCCGAATTCCTCAAGCCCCTCGACGTGTCCGAAGACGCGCTGGCGCTCGATGCCATCCGCGATGTCGGTCCCGGCGGCCACTTCTTCGGCACGCCGCACACGCTTGCCCGCTACGAGACCGCCTTTTATTCACCGCTTATTTCCGACTGGCGCAACAACGAGACCTGGGTCGAAGCCGGAAGCCCCACGGCCTTCGAGCGCGCCAACAAGATTTATAAGGAAACGCTTTCCCACTACGAACGCCCGCCGATCGACCCCGCGATCGAGGAAGAACTCGACGCCTTCGTCGCCAGGCGCAAGGAAGAGGGCGGCGTGGCGACGGATTTCTAGGGAAGACATAACCATGCTAAATAAGTTCGACGGGAAAGTTTGTCATCGTCGGATCGCATGCCTGCCAGAGTACCGTGTCGCATCACGAGATGGCGCCCCGCCGTCTCGTAGTTCAAGCGAAATTTTGCGGCGCAACGAAGAACGCCTTGACTTTCCCCGCGAAATACACGACATGAGCACCAGCTTTCCCCTCAAGGGCGCCGCGTGAGCTGCCCGGGCGATCTCGAAAGATCGCAAGTAACAGGTGAAGCGCGGTCTAGTTGAGTGCCCTCACCGAGGGTCGAATGCGCCGGAAAGCATAATCCAGAAACGAGCAAGTTCCCAAATCACGCGGGGTTCTTGGGCCAGACGAACCGGAAAGCAATCGTGCTCTCCGGCCTAGCCGTTTGGCACCCCGAAAGGCATACATAAATTGACCAGCTTTGATACGCTCGGACTCTCCAAGCATACTTTGCCCACACTAGAAGCCAACAACTTCACCGTCGCTACGCCGATCCAGGCGCAGGCCATTCCGCATCTCCTCCTCGGCCGCGACCTCGTCGGACTCGCCCAGACCGGCACCGGCAAGACGCTGGCCTTCGGCCTGCCGATCATTGAAATGCTGCTGAAGGAAGGCCTCCGCGCCGAGCCAAAATCGGCCCGCGCCCTGATCCTCGCTCCCACCCGCGAACTGGTGAACCAGATCTGCGACAGCCTCAACCTCTTCACCCGCAAGACCCCGCTCAAGATCACTTCGGTGGTCGGTGGCCAGTCGATCAACAAGCAGATGCAGATTGTCGGCCGTGGCGTCGATATCCTCGTCGCAACCCCCGGCCGCTTGCTTGACCTTTGCGACCGCCGCGCACTGACGCTGACCGCGACCCGCGTGCTTGTCCTCGACGAAGCCGACCAGATGCTCGATCTCGGCTTCATTCACGACCTCAAGAAGATCGTGAAGATGGTGCCGAAGCGCCGCCAGACCATGCTGTTTTCCGCCACCATGCCGGCTGCGATTGCCGACATTGCCGAGAACTACATGGAAAGCCCGGTCGAGGTTTCGGTTACCCCTCCCGGCAGGGCCGCCGACAAGGTCGAACAACAGGTTCACTTCGTGCTCGGCCGCGATCACAAGGCCGTTCTGCTCAAGGAACTGCTGCGCGCAGCACCAGATAGCCTGTCGCTGGTTTTCGCCAAGACCAAGCACGGCGCCGAAAAGCTGATGAACCATCTCTCCCATTCCGGTTTCAAGGCCGCCTCGATCCACGGCAACAAGAGCCAGGGCCAGCGCGACCGTGCGCTCAAGGGCTTCCGCGATGGCGAAGTCCGGGTGCTGGTCGCGACTGACGTTGCGGCGCGCGGCATCGACGTCCCGGGCGTCAGCCACGTCTTCAACTTCGACCTGCCGACAGTGGCTGAATCCTATGTCCACCGCATCGGCCGCACGGCACGCGCCGGCCGCGAAGGCATTGCCATCGCGTTCTGCGGTCCGGAAGATGTCAAGATGCTCTATGACATCGAGAAGCTGCTCGGCACCGCGATTCCCGTTGCCGGCGGAGAGCGCCCCGAATACCAGGGCAAGAAGAAGGCAGGCGGCGGTGAAAGCCATCGCGGCCGTCGTCCAACCGGCCATGAACAGCCGAGGGCACCGCGCGAAAGCCGCGAGCCACGTGGCGAACGTCCAGCTCGCGCCCCACGTCCACAATCCGCTTTCGCCGAGGTCGAGGAACTGAACGGCGGCGAATTCCGCCCCGTTCGCGACAATGCTGGCGAACAGCGCGGCAATCGTGGCGGCGAAGGCCGACGCGATGGCAATCGTGATGGGCGCTATCCCGGCGATACCCGCAACGAGCGCGGCGAACGCCCGGCACGCGCCGATGCCGCCAAGCGTCCAGCTCAGGCGCCCAGGCCGACGCAGAACCGCCATTCGCCGGCACGCCATGCAGGCTTCGCCGATGACCGCAACATCTCCGCCAATGGCGGCGAGCGCGCTCCGATCGCAGCACCTGACAATCGCAACCATGCCAAACCCGCAGGCGGCAAGAAACGCTTCCATGGCGGCGGCAACCGCAGCAACAACAGCGGCGGCCAGGGCGGCGAACGCCGCGCTCAGTCCGGCGGCAACCGCCGCGGCTGATACGCAGGCGCCATGTAACAAAGACGGGGCGGCCGATTGGTCGCCCCCTTCTTGTTTAGGTTGCCGTGCTGGCGCACCCTCGTCATCAAATCGAAAAAAGGCCGACATAGCGCTTGCAAAAATGAAGCAACAACACGACGTTGCCCGAAAGCGGCTTCTGAGCCGATCACAGGCATGGCGCAAATGTTCGAAGTTCTCTCCACCTACTGGCCGCACATCTTCGCGGCACTTTCCATCGTAGCGGGGACCGCGGCGATCGTGCATGCAGCGCTGACCAAGGACGACGTGCGCGCGGCCACCGGCTGGGCCGGTGTGATCCTGCTCTCGCCGCTCGTAGGTGCGATCGTCTATTTCATCGCCGGCATCAACCGCATCCGACATACCGCGCTGGCCACGCGGCGGTCGGCGCGACACGCGCTGTGGCGCGAATTCTACGGTCCCGCCGTGCCGCGTCAGGTGATCGCCGATTGCTTCTCGGTACAGTTCCTGCCGATGAAGACATTGGGTGACACCGTCACCCGCTTTCCCCTCACCGCAGGCAACGGCATACAGATGTTGGACGATGGCGATGACGCCTACCGACAGATCTGCGACGCGATCGAAAGCGCGCGCAACAGCATTCTGCTCGAAACCTATATTTTCGATCGCGACCGCATCGGCATGCGCATCGCCGATCTGCTGATCGCGGCACAGCTGAGGGGCGTTGCCGTCCGCGTACTGATAGACTCCGTCGGTGCCCGCTATTCGGTACCAAGTATCGTCCATCACTTACGCGCCGGCGGCGTCAACACCGTTACCTTCAATGGCAAGGTCATCACCGGCCTGCGCCTTCCCTATGCCAATCTGCGCACACACCGGAAAATCATCGTCATCGACGATGAAGTCGCATTCACCGGCGGCATGAACATCCGCGAGGCCTTCACGCGGGAATTCCAGGGCGAGAAGCGGAGTCTGGACACGCATTTCCGCGTCACCGGTCCCGTCGTCGGCGACCTCTTCGCCGTCGCCGCGGAGGATTGGCATTTCGCCTCGGGTGAAAAGCTTGCGGCATCATCAGACCCACATGGCGCCGTCTCTTCCACCGATCCTATCTTCGCCCGCGTCGTTTCCTCCGGTCCGGACGGCAGCATCGAGACAAACCACAAGATGCTGATCGGCGCTTTCTCGGTGGCGCAGAAGTCGATCCGCATTATGTCGCCCTATTTCCTGCCGGACCGCGAACTGATCAGCGCCATGGTGACGGCTGCCCGGCGGGGGGTAAAGATCGATATCCTGTTGCCCTCGCAGAACAACCTCAAGCTCGTCGACTATGCGATGACCGCGCAGCTCGATCAGGTGCTGAAGGGCGGTTGCCACGTCTGGCGTGTCAATGGAGCCTTCGATCACTCCAAGCTGACAACGATCGACGGCCAATGGTCCTATATCGGTTCGTCCAATCTTGATCCGCGATCGCTACGTCTCAATTTCGAGGTCGATCTCGAAGTGCTCGATTCGGGCTTCGCATCCCTCATCGAGGACCGGATCGACCGCGCCATGCGCGATGCGAAGGAAGTGACGCTGCACGGCCTCCGCAAGCGCCCCTTCCCCCTGCGCCTGATGGAAAAAATTCTCTGGCTCGGTTCGCCCTATCTGTGATCTGATGCGTTGATACTGCATTGCAAATGAGGTTGCTGAACACATGATCCTATCGGCGATCCACGCCATCAGAAGCAGGGGCAGGCAGCAATACCAGCAGTCGGATGTGCCGGACGGTGCGCTTGTCGTGGCCTCCTACAACATCCACAAATGCGTCGGTACGGATGGCAAGCGCGATCCCGGCCGCATCGTCGATGTCATCGGCGAGATCAATCCCGATATAATCGCCCTGCAAGAGGTCGATACCCGCTTCGGCGAGCGCAAGGGCCTGCTGCATCTCGAACGGCTTGAGCGAGATTATGGCTTGGTGCCGGTGCCGTTGTCGAAACCATCCGCTGCGCATGGCTGGCACGGCAATATCGTACTCTACCGCAAGGGCCTGGTCAGCCATGTCCACGAACTGACATTGCCTGGGCTCGAACCGCGCGGCGCACTGGTCGCCGAACTGGATCTCGATGAACAACGCGGTGTCCGCATCATTGCCGCCCATTTCGGACTGCTCAGACGATCGCGCGAACAGCAGGCGCGCGCCATCGTCGATCTCATGCGCCGCGACCGGCAACGGCCGACACTGGTGCTGGGCGATCTCAACGAATGGCGCGTCGGCGTGAAATCCGCGCTCAACAGCTTTAGCCCCGCCTTCGGCCCCTTGAAGCCGTCGGCGCCGAGTTTCCCCTCACGCTTGCCTTTCCTGGCGCTCGACCGGATTATTCCCAACCAAGCCGGACTGATTTCCGACGTCGTCGCCCATGAGACACCGCTGTCGCGCATTGCGTCGGACCACCTGCCGATCCGAACGACGCTGCTTTACGACGCGCTCTGAGACTTCCGGCCAGCGAGCCAGACGCCGAATACGACGACGATTGTGCCAATGATCATGGTCGGTCCCAAGGGCTCACCCAGGAAGACGAAGGATTCAATCGCTACGGCGGGCGGCATGAGGTAGATGAGCGACGCCGCCCGTGACACCTGCCCTCGCCCGATCAGATAGAGCAGCAGAGCGACCGCGCCCATCGACAGCACGAACACCGACCACAGGAGCACGAGGATCAGTGGCAAGCTGAAGTCGAAGCGCGGCGGCTCGCCGATCAGCGCCGCCGGCACCACGATGCACAGGGCGCCACATATTGCCAGACGGCAGTTGTCCGCATGTCGCCCGATGTCACGAAGCGCTTCTGATAAAGCGTTCCCAGCACGACGCCGCTCATCGCCACCACGTTGACGGCGACCGGAAAGGCGTTCCTGGCAAACAGATCGCCGCTGACATTCTCAAAAGTGGGAATAAGACAGACGACAATCCCGGCAAAGCCGAGGACGAGCCCGGCGATCTGCGCGGCGGAGAGTTTCTCACGCACGAGGATGGGAGCCAGCGCCCCCGTCATCAAGGGCTGCAGCGCCGCAATCACACCGGAGACCGACGCCGGCACGCCGTGGAAGATTGCCCACCAGACTCCACCGAGATAGACGCCGTGCATCAGCAGACCGGAAATAATGGCGTGAAAAATCGCGCGTGGATCACGCGGCCAAGGCGCCCGCAGAGCGAGACTGAGAACGCCGAAAGCAATTGCCGCCCCGGCGAAGCGTACAGAGAGGAACAGTTCGGCACTGGAATGCGAGGCAGCCAGAGCCGGCGCGATCCAGCCGGATGACCATAAAAGCACGAACAAGGCTGGCGCAATGCGCTCAAGAGACAAAGAGAGCTCCGGAAACGGGGATCGGGCGGCGCCTGCCGCCCGTAAAGTCCGTGAGAACTAGCGCAGCGACCCGGCGAGGTCAAAGCCCATTCGCGACTTCCTGCCTGCTAATGATCAGGTGTTCAGATTCCAATAAACGGCTGGGCAAGCGTGCCGAGCCAACTCTTGATCCGCATGGGACCCTCGATGGAAGCGAGACAAATGCACTCCCCGTCCTTGTCCACGATCGGTGTATGATCGGTTTCTTCATCTTCGAGAATGAGATCGCCAGGCATATAGCGGCCCGCTTCGTCATGGAACGAGCCTTTGAGGACGAGTGTGACCTCGTCGCCGGAGTGGCTATGCTCTGGCAGTGCCCGGCCCGCGGGAACGCGCAGCAGCACAAGATTATGGTCAGGATCCTCGGGCATCGCGATCCTCGCGAAACGCATACCCGGACCCAGCCATTTCCACGGACCGATCTCTCGCCTGGCAAGCGGCTCGGGAAGCGCAATCCCCAACGCCAGCCGACTATAGTCGTATGTCTGCGCCGGTGGTATCTCGGCGGCCGGGTCGTCGATTCCGGCAAGGGTCCGCTCAAAGAGATCGGCGGAAAGCTCCGCCATCGGCTGCTCGTCGATCAGGGCGCCACCGACATTTTCGAACTGTCCCAGAATCGCCCGGCTGGATTGCGACATGGCGACATGGCTGGCCACCACCAGGGCCGGGGCCGGACGCAGCTGCCCGGCGGCGTAGCGCAGCAACAGGTCCTCGCTGGTCTGGTGCACGGTCTTCATCAAGTATCTTCCATGGTCTGGCGTAGCCGCTGCAGAGCAAGCCTTACGCGTGATTTTACCGTGCCGAGCGGAATTCCCAGCATCTTGGCGATTTCCGCCTGAGGATTCTCGGCGAAAAACGACATCCGTATGACGGCAGCCTGCTCCGGTGGCAGCAATGCCAGCGCCTGCCTGACCTTCACTTCGTTCTGCCGTGCGATCAGCATTGTTTCCGCACTTGGATCAGGATCGACATCTTCGAAGGTCTCGAGGTCGCGGCGGCTTGCGCCCCGCCCATCCCGACGACGGCGGTCGATGCCCAGATTGCGGGCGATTGTGAAAATCCAAGTCGAAACGCCCGCCTTGACCGGATCGAAGCTCCCAGCCTTGCGCCAGATATTGACCATCGTCTCTTGGACGAGGTCTTCACACTCGTTCTCCGCATAGCCTTGTCTTGTCAGGTAGGACTTTAACCTCGGCGCATAGAAACGGAAGACCGCCGCGAACGCCTGTTTATCCTGATGCAACGCCACGCGCATGACAAGGCCGGCGAGTTCATCGGGCGAAGGCATCCGTTCGCGATCACCGGCAAGTGTCATATGGGGCGCTCGCGGCTTTGATGGCCGTCTACCGGAGACTCGAAGGATGTCGCTACCTGCATTCATGCCCTCATTTACGCGGCGACAGTCGGGCAAGATCACCAGGGTTGCAAATTATTCGCGGCCATCGCCCCAAGCACTAATATCGCAGGCGGTCGGCGGATGCCATCGCCAAAAACAGGTCATGCGCGATTTGCCTCGACGGCCTCCGCCAGCATCCGCTTGAGAACCGCTCGATAGAGCGGTGCGTCGCCACCGGCATTGATATCCAGCGCCGCCCGGTCGAATGCTGCCGACAGCAGACTGGCATGCGCGCGGATTGCTGAATCGGCCGGACGCCCCAACGCGGCCGTCAACCCGAGAACCATCGTGCCGCCCGAGGTTTCTCGGTCGATCGCATCCATCGCCTCGCGCCCGAGTGCCGAAGGACCATCGATGAGCAGCAGCCTGGTTCGGCCCGGTACAGTCATCGCGTCGAGATAGGCGTCCGTGCCGGCGTTCAGCGCCTCGGCAGCGTTGCTGCAGTCCTGTGTCGCCACATTGATCGCTTCCGCGACAAGCTCCGATTCTGCGGTGATGACGGCACGGAACAGCGACGCCTTGTCCTCGAAATGGTGATAGAGCGCACCACGCGTGACCTTCGCCCGCGCCACGATTTCCGGCGTCGAGGTCTCGGCATAGCCCTTTTCGACAAACAGTTCCCTGGCCGAGGCGATCAATCCGTCGCGCATTGTCTGCGTGCGATCGGCATTGCTGCGTCGTTCTTTTTTTTCTTGCATACATACTGCCTGTATGTTAATTCAAATTTACATGCAGATTGTATGTAAATTTGACAAAGGAGACAAGCCATGAAAATCACCGGTTATTATCCCGTCCTGCTGGTCGATGACGTGCGTGCGACAGCCGCCTTCTACCAGACCCATTTCGGCTTCAAGCCGCTTTTTTCGAGCGAGTGGTATGTGCATCTGCAACATGCCGGTCATCCAAACGTCAATCTTGCCTTCGTTACTGCAACTCATGAGACGGTGCCGGAAGGCAGTCGTAAGCCTGCATCCGGCACGATCCTCAATTTCGAGGTGGACGATCCCGATGCCATCTATGCAAAGGTCAAGGCTGCGAACATTCCTGTTCTGAGAACGTTGCGCGACGAGGACTTCGGCCAGCGCCATTTCATCATCGCCGATCCGAACGGGGTTATGATCGATGTCATCAAGCCCATACCGCCGTCAGTAGAGTTCGCAGCGCAATATGCAGCGGGCGCGCTTCCTCAGTAACGCCCTTGAGGCCGCAAGGTATTGACGCACCAAAAAATCGCATTCCCCCGATGAGCATGGTTCTTGCATTGCAAAGAACATTGGTTTCAAATGCCTGCATAAAATGGGGAACGACAATTTGGCCTTCGACGAAATGATCTGCGCGGATGGGAGTCCGCGCGAACCCTACAAGAAATATTTCGAATGGTTTCAGGCGCAGGATCCTGGGCATTTGCAGACAAAAGCCCAGGATGCCGAAGGTATTTTCCGGAAGACCGGCATCACCTTCGCCGTCTACGGCCATGAAGACGCAGCCGAAAAGATCATCCCATTCGACCTTATCCCCCGCATCATATCAGGATCCGAATGGCGCAAGCTGGCGCTCGGTATCGAACAGCGCGTGCTGGCGCTCAATGCCTTTCTCGAAGACATCTATCACAAGCAGGAAATCATCCGCGCCGGCCGCCTGCCGCGTGATCTGATCGAAAGAAACGTGGCCTTCCTGCCTGAGATGATCGGCATGAAGCCGCCGGGCGGCGTCTACACCCATATCATCGGCACCGACATCGTTCGCACCGGAGAAGACCAGTTCTACGTGCTTGAGGACAATGCCCGGACCCCTTCCGGCGTCTCCTACATGCTGGAAGACCGCGAAACCATGATGCAGATGTTTCCGGAACTGTTCCAGAAGGTCCGGGTGCGTCCCGTCGAGGATTATCCGACCAAGCTCCGCCAGAGCCTCGACGCACTGGCGCCTCCGGGCTGCAAGGGCAAGCCGCGGGTGGCCGTTCTCACGCCAGGCATCTTCAACTCCGCCTTTTACGAGCACGCCTTCCTCGCCGACCAGATGGGTGCTGAACTGGTCGAGGGTTCTGATCTCCGTGTCATCAACGGAAAGGTCTGCATGCGCACCACGCTCGGCTATGAACCAGTCGACGTGATCTATCGCCGCGTCGATGACGACTTCCTCGACCCCCTCACCTTCCGGCCGGATTCGGCACTCGGCGTCGCCGGCATCATGGATGTCTACCGCGCGGGCAATGTCACCATCGCCAACGCGCCGGGCACCGGCATATCGGACGACAAGGCGATCTATTCCTATATGCCCGAGATCGTCGAATTCTATATGGGCCGCAAGGCGATCCTCGAAAATGTCCCGACATGGCGCTGTTCTGAAGCCGATAGCCTCAATTACGTACTCGACAATCTCGCCGACCTCGTCGTTAAGGAAGTGCATGGTTCCGGCGGCTATGGCATGCTGGTCGGCCCGACGGCGAGCAGGAAAGAAATCGCCAGATTCGGCGAGAAACTCCGTGCGAAGCCCGGCAACTACATCGCCCAGCCCACGCTGGCGCTCTCCACTGTTCCGATCATGGTCAAGAAGGGCATAGCGCCCCGGCATGTCGATCTTCGTCCCTACGTCCTCGTCTCCGATAAGGTGCATATCATTCCGGGCGGTCTGACCCGCGTGGCGCTGAAGGAAGGGTCGCTGGTGGTCAATTCCAGCCAGGGGGGCGGCACCAAGGACACCTGGGTGCTGGAGGACTGATCATGCTCGGAAGAACAGCAAATGGACTATTTTGGATGTCGCGCTATCTCGAGCGCGCTGAAAATGTGGCCCGGCTCATCGATGCCGGGTTCCGCATGTCCCTGATCCGCCAGGCCAATGCCGAGGACGACTGGGGCGGCGTGCTGGAAAGTGCCGGTGTGCGCGAGGTCTATGGCGAGAAATCCGACCGCGTGCTCGGCGCCGACGCGATCAATTTCCTGTTGCGCGACAAGACCAACCCGTCTTCCGTGATCAATTGCATGGAAAATGGGCGCAACAATGCCCGCATGGTGCGCACGGCGCTGACCCGCGAGACCTGGGAAAGCATCAACGAAAGCTGGCTTCAGCTCAACCAGCTTCTGTCCAAGAAGGTGGCGCATCCGAACCTTCCCGACGTGATCGACGTGATCAAGCGCCGCATCGCGCTGATGCGCGGCATGTTCTCCGGCACCCAATTGCGCGACGAGATCCATAATTTCGCGATGCTCGGCTCATATGTGGAGCGCGCTGACAACACCGCCCGCATCCTCGACGTCAAATACTATGTGCTGCTGCCGTCGCTGATGCATGTTGGCGGTTCGATCGACAATTTCCACTGGCAATCGATCCTGCGCTCCGTGTCGGCGCACAAATCCTATTCATGGGTCTACGAATCCGAATACAAGCCGGCCAACATTGCCCACTTCCTAATCCTCAACCGCCGCATGCCCCGATCGCTGGCCTTCTGCTACGAGGCGATCAACAGCAACCTGGCCCACCTTGCACGAGACTATAAGGGCCAGATCGCAGCGCACGAGACAGCCGCAAGAACCCGCAACATGCTGCTCACCGCCTCCATCGACCAGATCATGGAAAACGGGCTGCATGAATTCCTCGAGAATTTCATCCTGTCCAACGACAAGCTCGCCACCGAGATCACCGAAGGCTACCGCTTTTACAAATGATACAAACAAATTGAGACAGACATGCGCCTGAAGATCAGCCACATGACGGAATATACCTATGCCGAGCCCGTCGAGTTCGCGCTCCAGCGCCTCAGACTGACTCCGCAGGACGGTCCAGGCCAGCACGTACTGAACTGGCAGACATCGGTAACCGGTGCCGGCCGCGAAGCGGTGTACCGCGACCATTTCGGCAATCGGGTAGAGCTCCTCAGCATCAATGACGGCGCCTCGTCCATCAGCATCATGGCGATGGGAGAGGTCGAGACCGAAGAGCGCAACGGCGTTTTCGGACCGCATGTCGGCTATGTCCCGCTCTGGCTGTTCCGCCGCGACACGCCGCTGACCAAGCCGGGCAAGCTTATCCGGGAACTGGCCAGGTCGATCGACGGCGACGGCGAACTCGCGCGCATGCACGCACTCATGGCGGCCATCGCCGATACGGTGGAATACAGGAAAGACGCAACAGGATCCGAAACGACCGCGGAACAGGCGCTCGAACGCAAGGCCGGCGTATGCCAGGATCACGCCCACATTTTCATTTCAGCCGCAAGGCTGATGGGCCTGCCTGCGCGCTATATCTCGGGCTACATGCTCGACGAAAACGCGATGGACGCCGCCAGCCATGCCTGGGCGGAAGCACACGTGTCGGGGCTCGGCTGGGTGGGCTTCGATCCCGCAAATCTCCTATGCCCGGACGAGCGCTACGTCCGCATCGCTTCGGGCCTCGACTATGCCGACACGGCGCCGGTCTCGGGCATGATCATCGGCTCATCCCCGGAGATGATTGCAGTGACGGTGAGCGTGGAGCAGCAGTAGTTCAGCGTACAGCGGTCACCCCGACGTCGAGGCCTCCACCACCGCCAGCGCTGCCATGTTGACCACCCCGCGGGAGGTGACCGATGGCGACAGAATATGTGCAGGCTGGGCAGCACCCAGCAGGATCGGGCCAACATGCAGCGCATCCATCATCGAGCGCACGATACCGAGCGAAATGTTTGCGGCATCGAGACTGGGGAAGACGAGCAGGTTCGCTTCACCGGTCAGTGTCGAATTGGGCAGCGCCCGCTTGCGAAGCATTTCATTGAGCGCAGAGCCGCCCTGCATTTCACCGTCGATCTCGAGATTGGGCTTGCTCTCGCGCACGAGCGCCAGGGCTTCGCGCATCTTGCGGCCGCTGTCGGTATCGCGTGAGCCGAAATTCGAATGTGCGAGCAGCGCCACTTTCGGTTCAATGTCGAAGCGGCCCATCTCCTCGGCGGCAAGCATCGTCATCTCGGCGATCTCGGCGGCGGTCGGATTGTCCGTCACGAAGGTGTCGGCGAAGAAGATGGCACCCCTTTGTGAAATCAGCAGGCTCAGCCCGGAAAACGCGCAAACGTCGGGACGCTTGCCGATGATCTGGCCGACATCGCGCAAATGCCGGTCGTACTGGCCCTCAACCCCGCAGATCAGGGCATCGGCATCGCCTCGCTTGACCGCGAGTGCGCCAATCACCGTCGCATTGGTGCGGACCACGGTGCGTGCCGCTTCCGGATTGACTCCCTGGCGCCCCGCAAGCGAGAAATAGAGATCCGCGTAATCCCGGAAGCGCGGATCGGCTTCGGGGTTGACGATCTCGAAATCCTCGTCGAGACGAATCCGAAGCCCGTAGCGCTTGAGACGAGTCTCGATGACCTGCGGCCTACCGATCAGCACCGCGCGGCCGATACCCTCTTCCTTGAGCACCTGGGCTGCGCGCAGCACGCGTTCGTCCTCACCCTCGGCGAAGATCACCCGCTTGTTCAGCGCCTTCTTTGCGGCGGCGAAGATCGGCTTCATGATGAAGCCAGAGCGGAACACAAAGCGGTTGAGACGGTCGAAATAGGCTTCGTAGTCGGCGATCGGCCGCGATGCGACGCCGCTTTCTTCAGCCGCACGCGCCACTGCCGGCGCGATGCGCAGGATCAGCCGCTGGTCGAAGGGCGACGGGATCAGGTAATCAGGTCCGAAAACGGGCGTGTCGCCGCCGATCGCCTTGGCGGCCACCTCGTTGACCTCCTCGCGCGCCAGCGCCGCGATCGCCTTGACGGCGGCCATCTTCATCTCTTCGTTGATCTCGCGCGCGCCGCAATCGAGCGCGCCCCGAAAGATGTAGGGAAAGCAGAGGACATTGTTGACCTGGTTAGGGAAATCCGATCGGCCGGTGCAGATCATGGCATCGGGCCGTACGGCACGTGCCTTCTCGGGCATGATCTCCGGCGTCGGGTTGGCGAGCGCCATGATCAGCGGTTTCTCGGCCATCGACTCCAGGAGTTCCGGCTTGAGCACGCCCGCCGCCGACAGGCCGAGAAAGACATCGGCCCCGCCGATGGAATCCGCCAGAACCCGCTTGTCGCTTGGCTGGGCATAGAGATCCTTCCACGGATCCATCAGCACGGGCCGACCGACATAGACCAATCCCTCAAGATCGTGGACCCAGATATTCTCGCGACGGGCGCCGAGCGCAACGAGAAGATTGAGGCAGGCAAGTGCGGCGGCACCCGCGCCCGATGCCACGATCTTGACGTCGGAGAGGGTCTTGCCGGCAAGTTCGAGCCCATTGAGGATCGCGGCGGCCACGATGATCGCGGTGCCGTGCTGATCGTCATGGAAAACAGGAATGTTCATCTTCTCGCGGAGCCGCCGCTCGACCTCGAAACATTCGGGCGCCTTGATGTCCTCGAGATTTATGCCACCGAATGTCGGTTCCAGCGCGGCGATCGTGCTGACCATGGCGTCGATGCCGGATGCATCAATTTCGATGTCGAACACATCGATGCCGGCGAACTTCTTGAACAGGACCGCCTTGCCTTCCATCACCGGCTTGGAAGCCAGCGGACCAATATTGCCGAGACCGAGCACGGCGGTGCCGTTTGAGATCACGCCCACGAGATTGGCTCGCGACGTATATTCGGCGGCCATATCCGGATTGTCGCGGATGTCAAGGCAGGGTGCCGCGACGCCGGGCGAATAAGCCAAAGCCAGATCGCGCTGGTTGCCGAGCGGCTTGGTTGCCATAACCTCGAGTTTGCCAGGCCTTGGGTGACGATGGTAGAATAGCGCCTGCTCGTCGAGATCCCCGCTCGCGGGCACAGGTTTCACCTTGTCTTCATCCATAACCGACTCCCTGAATATGGGCGGTGAGGTTTACCCGATTTCTCAGCCAAATCCAGTTTGTTTCCGAAAACAATCATGATGGCCGACCCGGATGCATTGCAGGCTGTTCCACCATCGCCGGCATGAGACAATCATTACTGGGAGTCAGTTGTCACGCCGTCCGGGATTTCTATCCAGATAACGACCAGTCCGAAAATTCGAGGAAGCGCCGATTTCAGATTTGACCGACAGCGTGATTCCGGACGCGCAGGCCCAAACGATAGCATTCAGCCCGTAAAACAAAGGGCGGCCGAAGCCGCCCGTCATTCCTGATCAAGCTTGAATTCTAAAGCACAACGCGCTTGCCCGTCATGGCACTTTCCAGCGCCGCATCGGCCAGTTGCAGGGCAATGAGCCCGTCCGCGCCGGAAGGACTAATCGCTGTACCGGCCTCGATTGCCGAGATGAACGAGGCGATTTCGTTCGCATAGGCTTCGGTATAGCGTGTCATGAAGAAATCATGCAGCGGCGGACGGGTATAGCCGTCGCCATTGGCGATTTCGATGGAAACCGGACGCTGGTTCTCGGCCGATACGACGCCCTTGGAGCCGTGGACCTCGATGCGCTGGTCATAGCCATAGGTAGCGCGGCGGGAATTGGTGATCACGGCCTGTTGGCCGTTTGCGGTTTCCAGGATGACCGTGACAGAGTCGAAATCGCCCGCCTCGCCGATCTCGGGATCGACCAGCACGGCGGCATGGGCCGAAACCGACGCGACCTCCGCGCCGAGCAGAAAGCGCGCCATGTCGAAATCGTGGATCGTCATGTCGCGGAAGATGCCGCCTGAACGTTTGATGTAATCGACCGGCGGCGCGCCCGGATCGCGCGACGTGATGGTGACCATCTCGACATCGCCGATCTTGCCGGCATCAATAGCGGAACGCACGGCCATGAAATGCGGATCGAAACGGCGGTTGAAACCGACCATCAGCTTGGCGCCGGTCTCCTCCACCACCTTGAGGCAGGCCCTGACCCGCTCGGAATCGAGATCGATCGGCTTTTCGCAGAAAATCGCCTTGCCGGCGCGGCTGAAGCGCTCGATGAGATCGGCATGTGTATCGGTTGGCGTGCAGATCACGACCGCGTCGATATCGTTGGCGGCCTCGATCTGGCTGATCGACCGAACCTCGGCGCCATATTGCGCGGACAACGCATTGGCAGCGTCCGCAAAGGCGTCGGCCACGGCAACGAGCTTTGCATCGGGATTGGCGCTGACAGCCTTTGCATGTACCTTGCCGATGCGTCCTGCACCCAGAACGCCAAATCTCACCGTCATCTTGCTCTCCCTAGGATTGATTGGGGCTGGTCTAGCAAAACGGAACAGTCAGATCAATCGATCGATTTTGGAATTTTCATTCCAGTGTATGGCTTTTGATTATGGCATTTCATTCACCTCGCGACTTGAACGCTAGGCGGCAAAGTGTCATTTGCTGCGATGTCGCACCAACGGGAGGATATATGACCGACAAGAAAAACAAGCAGCCCTTCTATCTCATCGATACGGATGCGGATTTCTATCGGCCACTCGGCGTGCGGCTGGCCATCTGCATCTCGGTGGCCTGCTGGGCGGCACTCGAGATTTACAATGGCGACGGCTTCTGGGGCATCATTTCGGGTGCGGCGGCAATGTACTGCGTGTACGCGCTGTTCCTGAGCTACAATCCCCCGCCCGAGGTCGAAGCACTGGTTCGGCTCGCCGACGATGATGAAGAGAACCCTGACACGTCCGACGAAAAAGAGGACGAGCGGTCTAAAAGCTAGCTGAGCTTCGTAATCGCGTCATCGATCAGACGGTTGGCGATTGTCATGCGGATAGTGGCGGTGCCGCGATAATAAGGGTGGACCACATCGGGATGATTGTTGCGGGCGAAAGAGCGGCGGCGTTCCCTCAGGTCGGCTTCCGACGTGCAAGTAGAGAGATTGAGCTCCTGGCTGATCTCATCCCCGGAGAGCCGCTCGAGCCAGACTGGCGGTTGAGGCGGCGCATCCGCTGCAAAAACCGGCAACCCCTCGCCGAAATCGGAATAGAGATCAGCGAAATCGCCGCGATCCGGTCCGTAGTTGGCGGATACTCCAGTAAGCAGCGTGGCCCCGAGGCCCGTCATACGCCGCGCTGGGCCCGCGTCTTCCTCGCCCTGTTCTTCCGGTTCGAGCCCATCGAGCACCGTTTCGAACAGTGATTTTCCAAAGACCGGCATTGGCACCCCTTTCCTCGCGCGGAGCATGCTATAACGATTGGAACTGGTCCCGGCCATTCCGCGGCCTCACGCTCGAATTTATTGTAGTATGCCTACCGGAATCGAGCTCCGAAGCCCACCGAAGGGCCATTTCCCCTCTCGGATTAACGATTTTTTTGAAAAGTATTACTTTTTGAAGATTCCATTTGACAGTCGCTGCCATTTGAATGCAGTTTGCCGATCGGCGCGTGGGAGGAAAACCTAGCTCGTTTGAGATCGCATCCGCATAAACCTTTGAAAAGGTGTGGGGACGCGATCGATGATCCTGACGACCTCCGGTGCTGCCGGACAGGGGCCGCGCCGCTGACGACAACCTAGGGAGAGAACCTGATGAAACTCATTACATCGCTGCTCGCAGCTGCAGCAATGTCCGTGGCGACGTTTGTCGCTCCGGCATTCGCGCAGGACAAGGGCACCGTTGGCATTTCCATGCCGACCAAAACCTCCACGCGCTGGATTTCCGACGGCGAAACCATGGAGAAGCTGTTCAAGGACGCCGGCTACACGCCTGACCTCCAGTTCGCCGACGACGACATTCCCAACCAGCTCGCCCAGATCGAGAACATGGTCACCAAGGGTGCCAAGGTTCTGGTTGTCGCCGCGATCGACGGCACCACGCTGTCCGACATCCTGCAGAAGGCCCATGACGCTGGCGTCAAGGTCATCGCTTACGACCGCCTGATCCGCGATTCGGGCAATGTCGACTACTACGCGACTTTTGACAACTTCCAGGTCGGCGTTCTCCAGGCGAACTCGCTTGTCGAAGGCCTGAAGGCGAAGTTCCCGGACGTGAAGCCCCACAATGTCGAACTCTTTGGCGGCTCGCCGGACGACAACAATGCGTTCTTCTTCTATGACGGCGCGATGAGTGTCCTTCAGCCCCTGATCGACTCCGGCGATATCGCCATCAAGTCCGGCCAGATGGGCATGGATCAGGTCGGTACGCTGCGTTGGGACGGTGCCGTCGCACAGGCCCGCATGGAAAACCTCCTGTCTTCGACCTACACCGATGCGAAGGTCCATGGCGTTCTGTCGCCTTATGACGGTCTGTCGATCGGTATCCTGTCGGCCCTCAAGGGCGTCGGCTACGGTTCTGGCGACATGGTCATGCCTGTCGTCACCGGCCAGGACGCCGAACTGCCGTCGGTCAAGTCGATCCTGGCTGACGAACAGTATTCGACCGTCTTCAAGGACACGCGAGAACTCGCAAAGGTCGCCGTGGGCATGGTCGATGCGATCATGAGCGGCAAAGAGCCTGAGATCAACGACACCAAGACCTACGACAATGGTGTTAAAGTCGTGCCCTCATACCTCCTGAAGCCAGTCGCGGCCGACAAGTCCAACGTCAAGGACATCCTCGTCGGTGCCAAATACTACACCGAAGACCAGATCAACAACTGATCGGGGGTCAACCAGGTCAGGGGTCCGCATCCACCTTGCGGGCCCCTTACTCACTTCCGGAGTGAAATCCTATAGTCTGCGGCAGATCCCTGGGGATCCTCCGTAGTGGAACAGCAGGTTATGACTGATATCATTCTAGAAATGCGGAATATCACGAAGACATTTCCAGGTGTCAAAGCCCTGGATGATGTGAACTTCAAGGTCCGCGAAGGCGAAATTCACGCCCTGGTCGGCGAGAATGGCGCCGGGAAATCCACCCTCATGAAGGTGCTGAGCGGCGTCTATCCAGCAGGCTCCTACGAAGGCGAGATCATCTACGACGGCCAGCCGCGCCGCTTCTCGACCATTGCCGACAGCGAACATATCGGCATCATCATCATCCATCAGGAACTCGCGCTGGTGCCGCTGCTTTCGATCGCCGAGAATATCTTCCTCGGCAATGAAGTGGCCAAAGGCGGCGTCATCGACTGGCCCGAGACCTTCTCCCGCACAAGGGAACTGCTGGCCAAGGTCGGTCTGAAGGAACCTCCGACAACGCGCGTCACCGATATCGGCGTCGGCAAGCAGCAGCTTGTCGAAATCGCCAAGGCACTCTCCAAGAAGGTCAAGCTGCTCATTCTCGACGAGCCGACCGCGTCGCTCAACGAGACCGATTCCGAAGCGCTGCTCCAGTTGCTGATGGAATTCCGCAAGCAGGGCCTGACCTCGATCATCATTTCCCACAAGCTCAACGAGATTCGCCGTGTTGCCGACCAGATCACCATCATTCGCGATGGCGGCACGGTGGAGACGCTCGACACCAAGTCGGGCGACGTGAGCGAGGACCGCATCATCAAAGGTATGGTCGGCCGCGACATGGAAGACCGCTATCCGCCGCGCGACGTGCCGATCGGCGAGATGCTGCTCGAAGTAAAGAACTGGAACGTGTTCCACCAGAACCACCGCGACCGTAAGTTCCTGCACGATGTGAACCTCAACGTCCGCGCCGGCGAAGTCGTCGGCATCGCCGGCCTGATGGGCGCCGGTCGCACCGAGACCGCGATGAGCATCTTCGGCAAGGCCTGGGGGCACAAGATCACAGGCGAAGTGCTGATGCACGGCAAACCGGTCGATGTCAGCACCATTCCGCGCGCCATCGACGCGGGCCTCGCTTATGTTACCGAGGACCGCAAGCAGCTCGGTCTCGTGCTGATCAACAATATCATGCACAACACCACGCTCTCCAACCTCAACAAGGTCGCCAATGTTGGCGTGATCGACGAGCATGCCGAAAGAAAGGTCGCGAACGATTATCGCACGCGATTGCGCATCCGGTCTCATTCGATCATGCAGGAAGCAGTCAACCTCTCCGGCGGCAACCAGCAGAAGGTGGTGCTGTCGAAATGGCTGTTCACCAATCCCGAAGTGCTGATTCTCGACGAGCCGACGCGCGGCATCGATGTCGGCGCGAAGTATGAAATCTACACCATCATCAACCAGCTTGCCGCTGAAGGAAAGGGCATTCTGATGATATCATCGGAGATGCCGGAATTGCTCGGAACCTGCGACCGCATCTATGTGATGAACGAGGGCCGCATCGTCGCCGAGCTTTCCAAGCAGGAAGCGAGCCAGGAATCAATCATGCGCGCCATCATGCGCTCCGGGGAGAAGCACTAATGGTCTCCGATACGACCACAGAAAAATCACAGCCGGGCTTCGGAGAATATTTCCGCAAGAACATACGCGAATACGGTCTATTGATCGCACTTGTCGTCATCATGCTGTTTTTCCAGATTATCACCGGCGGCGTGCTGTTTCGGCCTGTCAACATCACCAACCTGATCCTGCAGAACTCCTTCATCGTCATCATGGCGCTGGGCATGCTGCTGATCATTGTGGCAGGCCATATCGATCTCTCGGTCGGCTCGATCGCGGCCTTCATCGGCGGCGTCTCGGCAATCATGCTGGTGAAGTTCGGCTGGCATCCGGCCATCGTCGTTCCGCTGTGTCTTGTCATCGGCGGCCTCGCCGGCGCGGCGCAGGGTTACTGGATCGCTTACCAGAAGATCCCGGCCTTCATTGTGACGCTGGCGGGCATGCTGGTGTTTCGCGGCCTTACCTATCTCGTCTTGTCCAACCGCCCGCTCGGTCCGTTCCCCAAGGAATTCGGTGTGTTGTCCACCGGTTTCATCCCGGACTTTCTGTCTTTCACTGACCCGGCGACGAGCCACATCAAGAACTATCTCGCCTTGATCGTTGTGCTGGTTCTCGTTGGCCTTGCCATCTATTACGGTTTCCGTGACCGGCGTCGTAATGACGTACATGGAACGGAAAACGAGCCCTTTGCTTTCTTCATTCTGCAGATGGGAATTATCAGCGTTGTGGCGGTGTTCCTCGGTTATCAGCTTTCGACCTATCGAGGCCTTCCCAACGTGCTGGTCGTCATGGGTGTGCTTATAGCCCTCTATACATTCCTCACCAGCCGCTCGACGATCGGCCGCCGCATCTATGCGATGGGCGGCAACGAGAAGGCGGCGAAGCTATCGGGCATCAATACCGAGCGCCTGACGTTCCTGACCTTCGCCAACATGGGCGTGCTTGCGGCACTCGCTGGTATGATCATCGCGGCGCGCCTCAATTCGGCAACGCCGAAGGCCGGCGTCGGCATCGAGCTTGACGTCATCGCCGCTTGCTTCATTGGCGGCGCCTCGGCTTCCGGCGGTGTCGGCAAGATCACCGGCGCGGTCATCGGCGCATTCATCATGGGAGTCATGAACAACGGCATGTCGATCATGGGTCTGTCGATCGATTACCAGCAGCTGGTCAAGGGATTGGTTCTGCTGCTCGCCGTCTATTTCGACGTCTACAACAAGAGAAAAGGCTGAGGAACCCACGCGGGCGACCGCTTTACCTCACGAAATGCCCTGCCACGAAATTCGGGACCGTGCGTCCCGTCCTGGGTCGGGCTTGCCATCGAAAGGAAGAAGAAAGTGCTGATTTCGCAGATCAGGGAAAATTCGGGCAAGATCGCTGTCGCGGTCCGCGAACAGGGTGGCGAAGCCCGTGTCGTCAAGAACGCCGAGAGCGTCTATGCGCTGGCGATGGAAGCTGCCGACAGCGGCAAGCCGCTGGCTGATGTCGTTGCGGCCCATGGCCTCGGCGATGTCATCGACCTCATTAAGGCGCGTGACGAAGGCCGCTTCCTGCCGCCAATCACCCATCCCGATCCTGCCCATGTCCATCTGACCGGCACCGGCCTCACCCATCTCGGCTCTGCCGCGACACGCGACTCCATGCACAAGAAGACGACGGAAGCCGCCGAAGAGACACTCACCGACTCGATGAAGATGTTCAGGATGGGCCTCGAAAACGGCAAACCCAAGCCGGGTGAAAAAGGCGTGCAGCCCGAATGGTTCTACAAGGGCAATGGCACGCAGGCCGTCGCCAGCGAGCAGCCGCTGACCTCCCCTTCCTTCGCGCTCGATGGCGGTGAAGAGCCGGAGATGGCGGGCATCTATGTCATCGGCAAGGATGGCGCTCCGTTCCGCGTCGGATTTGCCGTATCGAACGAATTCTCCGACCACGTGACCGAGCGGATTAATTATCTCTACCTCGCCCATTCAAAGCTGCGCCAGGCAAGCTTCGGCCCGGAAATCCGCATCGGCGCACCGCCCGAGGATATCCGCGGCACGTCGCGCATCCGTCGCGGTGACACGGTGATATTCGAGAAGCCCTTCCTGTCGGGCGAAGCGAACATGAGCCACACCTTCGCCAACCTCGAATACCATCACTTCAAATACGGCTTGTTCCGCCAGCCGGGCGACATACATGTGCATATGTTCGGCACTGCGACACTTTCGTTCGCCGACGGCGTCAAGCCGGAAGCTGGCGACGTCTTCGAGATCGAGGTGCCGGAATTCGGTCTGGCACTGCGCAATCCGCTTGCGATCGCGTCCGAGGAAGACATCACCGTCCACACACTTTGAGGGCTCCCACCCTTCAATCCTGACCAGGAGATAAAAATGGCACTTCACCAGAACCTGATCGCCGGCGAATGGACCGGTGGTGATGCTATCCCCAACATCAATCCTTCCGACACCAATGAAATCGTGGGCGAATATGCCCGCGGTACCGCCGACGACATGAAGAATGCCATCGCAGCCGCCAAGGCCGCCTTCCCGGCCTGGTCTCGCTCGGGCATTCTCGAGCGCCACGCGATCCTCCGGAAGACCTCCGACGAGATCCTTGCCCGCAAGGACGAACTCGGCGCGTTGCTGTCACGCGAGGAAGGCAAGACACTGCCCGAGGGGATTGGCGAAGTCATCCGCGCCGCGCAGATTTTCGATTTCTTCGCCGGCGAGACATTGCGACTGGCAGGTGAAGTCCTTCCGTCGGCGCGTCCGAATATCGGCGTCGACATCACCCGCGAGCCGATCGGCGTCGTCGGCATCATCACGCCCTGGAACTTTCCGATTGCAATCCCAGCGTGGAAGATCGCCCCGGCGCTCGCCTACGGTAACACCGTCGTCTTCAAGCCGGCCGAACTGGTGCCGGGCTCCGCTTGGGCGATTGTCGATATCCTCAATCGCGCGGGCCTACCCAAGGGCGTGCTCAATCTCGTGATGGGCAAGGGCTCGGTCGTCGGCCAAGCCATGCTCGAAAGCCCGGATCTCGCGGGCCTCACCTTCACCGGATCGACCGGCACGGGCAAGCGGGTTGCGCTTGCCTCGATCGAACATAACCGCAAGTTCCAGCTCGAAATGGGCGGCAAGAACCCCTTCGTCGTGCTCGACGATGCCGATCTCAGCGTGGCCGTCGAAGCAGCCGCAAATTCGGGCTTCTTTGCGACTGGTCAGCGCTGCACCGCATCTTCGCGCATCATTGTCACCGAAGGCATCCATGACCGCTTCGTCAAGGCGATGGAAGAGCGCATGAGCGCCATCAATGTCGGCCATGCGCTGAAAGCCGGCACGCATGTCGGCCCCGTGGTTGATCCCAGCCAGCTCAAGCAGGACGAGGATTATATCGAGATCGGCAAGCAGGAAGGCGCAAAGCTGGTCGGCGGCAGTCGCGTCGAACGCGACACGCCAGGCTATTTCCTGGCGCCCGCCATGTTCACCGAAGCCACCAACCAGATGCGCATCAGCCGCGAAGAGATTTTCGGACCTGTCGTGTCCGTCATCCGCGTCAAGGATTACGACGAGGCACTGGCCACCGCCAACGACACGCCCTTCGGCCTGTCCTCCGGCATCGCCACGACCAGCCTGAAATATGCAACTCATTTCAAGCGTAATGCGGAGGCGGGCATGGTGATGGTCAACCTGCCGACGGCGGGCGTCGATTTCCATGTGCCGTTTGGTGGCCGCAAGGGCTCGTCCTTTGGCTCTCGCGAGCAGGGCAAATACGCCAACGAATTCTTCACGACCGTGAAGACCGCCTACACGCTGGCATGATCAAAGTGCCTCGTCGTCGGTGACGGGGCCACTCTATCGAGGACGACAACGCATGAAAAAGAAGGCGGAATGGCCGCGCAAGCTGAGATCACAGGAATGGTATGGCGGCACGAGCCGTGATGCCATTTATCACCGCGGCTGGATGAAGAACCAGGGCTATCCCCACGACCTGTTCGACGGGCGTCCGGTGATCGGTATCCTCAACACATGGTCGGACATGACGCCGTGCAACGGCCACCTCCGCGAGCTTGCCGAGAAGGTGAAGGCGGGCGTCTGGGAGGCCGGCGGCTTTCCGATGGAAGTGCCGGTATTCTCGGCATCCGAAAATACCTTCCGTCCGACTGCAATGATGTACCGCAATCTCGCTGCGCTCGCGGTCGAGGAAGCGATCCGTGGCCAGCCGATGGACGGCTGCGTGCTGCTCGTCGGCTGCGACAAGACCACGCCTTCGCTGCTGATGGGTGCAGCCTCCGTCGATCTTCCATCGATCGTCGTCACCGGCGGGCCGATGTTGAATGGCTATTTCCGTGGTGAGCGTGTCGGTTCGGGCACGCATCTGTGGAAGTTCTCGGAAATGGTCAAGGCCGGCGAGATGACGCAGGCCGAGTTTCTCGAGGCCGAGGCGTCGATGAGCCGGTCTTCGGGCACCTGCAACACGATGGGCACCGCCTCCACCATGGCCTCCATGGCCGAAGCGCTCGGCATGGCATTGTCGGGCAATGCCGCGATCCCCGGTGTCGATTCCCGCCGCAAGGTCATGGCGCAGATCACCGGCCGCCGGATCGTCCAGATGGTCAAGGATGACCTAAAGCCATCCGACATCTTGACGAAGCAGGCCTTTGAAAACGCCATCCGTACCAATGCGGCCATCGGTGGTTCGACCAACGCGGTCATCCATCTTCTTGCCATGGCAGGGCGCGTCGGTATCGACCTGACGCTGGATGATTGGGACCGCTGCGGCCGCGATGTCCCGACCATCGTCAACCTGATGCCGTCAGGCAAGTACCTGATGGAAGAGTTCTTCTACGCCGGCGGACTGCCCGTGGTGCTGAAGCGCCTGGGTGAAGCGGGTCTTCTGCACAAGGACGCGATCACGGTCTCCGGCGAAACCGTCTGGGACGAAGTGAAGGATGTCGTAAACTGGAACGAGGACGTCATCCTGCCAGCCGAGAAGGCTCTGACCCAGTCGGGCGGCATCGTTGTCCTGCGCGGCAACCTCGCGCCTAAAGGCGCGGTGCTGAAGCCATCGGCGGCGACACCGGAGTTGCTGGTGCATCGCGGCCGCGCCGTGGTGTTCGAGGACATCGATGACTACAAGGCCAAGATCAACGACGACAATCTCGATATCGACGAGACCTGCGTCATGGTTATGAAGAACTGCGGTCCGAAGGGCTATCCCGGCATGGCCGAGGTCGGCAATATGGGCCTTCCGCCCAAGGTGCTGAAAAAAGGCATCACCGACATGGTCCGAATCTCGGATGCGCGCATGTCAGGCACAGCCTATGGCACTGTCGTGCTGCATACTTCGCCGGAGGCGGCCGTCGGCGGACCACTCGCGGTCGTCAAGGACGGTGACATGATCGAACTGGATGTGCCCAACCGCCGACTTCATCTCGACATCTCCGAAGAGGAAATGACGCGCCGTCTGGCCGCCTGGCAGCCCAACCACGATCTGCCGACATCGGGCTATGCCTGGCTGCACCAGCAGCATGTCGAGGGCGCAGATACCGGCGCCGACCTCGACTTTCTCAAGGGATGTCGTGGAAACGCAGTCGGCAAGGATAGTCATTGACGCGTTGGGGTGCGGATTGTTTCCGCGCCCCTTGAAATAATTCTCGCCTATCCCATATACCATTCAACGATGTCATAATTCGTTAACCATATGGGTCTATGAACATCAGTATTCGATCTTCCAGTGACCACGGATGTACTGGCACTGTAGAGGATCGGATGTCGGAGAGGTCAGGCTGAAATCGCCTGGCCTTTTTGTTTTTGGCGACGTGTCTTAATCGTCGTCCTGATCATCGCCTGCACTGCTCGACGTCAAAGCGGGCAGTGATGCAGGATCTATTTCGATCTCCTTGACATATTCTGTCAACTGCCGGCCTACCCGCTCCGCCGCCTTCTGCACCGCTGGATTCTCCGACTTCATGAGATTATCGTGTTCGAACGGATCCACATCGTGGTCGTAGAGTTCGCTACTGCCGTTCCAATACCTGATATAGCGGTACTTTTCGGTCCGCACCGAATAGGCAAGACGCGGCACCCTCTTGAAGCCGGTACCCCAGACCGAAGGTGCGTAGAGACGCTCGATCTTGCCCGTTCCCATCAGCGCAGGTGTCAGATCCTGTCCTGAGAATTCCGAACTGGGCTGCACGCCCAAGAGACTGAGAATAGTCGGCGCGACATCAACGAGCGAGACGGGCGATGTCACGTTGTGCTGGGGTATATCACCCCCGGCGAATATGAGCGGTACCCGCAATGCCCGCTCCCAGAGCGTGAACTTCCGGAACGCCAGCTTTTCGCCCAGTTGCCAGCCATGGTCCGACCACAGCACGATCAACGTATCCTTCATCAGGTCGCACTCTTCCAGCCGGTCGAGCACCATGCCAAGCTTGGAGTCCGCATAGGCGATGCTCGCGAGGTAGGCACGGAGAAAGGCCTCATACTCGCCGTGTTTATGCAGAGCATGTCCGGTCTTGGACTGTTTGATCGCGAACCGTTTGGCGGGTTCCGGCAAATTCTGGTGGCTGCGGTCGTTATCGGGATCGAACCCATTCGAACCGAGGCCGGGCGGCAACGCGACTTGCACGGGAATTTTGTCAAAAAACTCCTGCGGCGCAATGAACGGAAGATGCGGCCGAAATATACCGAGCGCCCATGC
>Ga0164290_1001111_pt1 | contig 52449 bp, 39 predicted proteins | sample Micstemetagenome_FD_108782 | JGI IMG/M metagenome (GOLD analysis project Ga0164290, IMG submission 108782) | Contaminated culture microbial community from soil near Moab, Utah, USA - Microcoleus steenstrupii SON62 (Illumina Assembly) | ecosystem: Environmental > Terrestrial > Soil > Soil crust...
ACTGCGGCGGCCGCTTCTTAAGCCGCCGCCTCATGATCTTGGGATCCGACTTACTCGCCAGCCGCGGGCCGAGCACCCAAAGCACGATAAGCGCCGGAATGACCACAAGGGCAAGGATCGGCCGGATCACAATGACCACCAAGCCGATCGCGAGTGCCACGAGCAGCCAACGGGGCGTCGACGCCAGAATGCGGTGAATCTGGGGCAGGGCCAGCCACATCGCCCCGAGCACCAGCCCCACGCGCAGACAACCGGCTGCAAAGCTGCTGGTCGTATTGTCGCGGGCGCCGCTGGCGAGCGTGGCGCCCGCCAAAACGAGCAACACAAGCGAGCAGAGTCCCAGCAGCGTGCGATTCATGGGGCAAATCACGTAGCCGGAGGCAAACTTGCATCCGGAGAAATTGCGAGGAGACGCTGCTACTTCGAGCGACCAGTCGGCGATAGATAGATGCCGCCGAGGTCGTTCTCCGGAGGCAAGTTTGCCTCCGGCTAAGGGGCCGCTACTTTCCGATTGCGTACAAAGCGTCGAACGTCCGCACGTAAATCCGCCCGTCGGCGATGACGAGCGACGACGAAATCGATTCTTCCATATTATTCGTCGAAAGCAGCTCGAACTCCGGCCCTGCTTTGATCACGCTGATGTTCCCGTTGCGAGCCGCGGTGTAGATCTTGCCATCCGCATACACAGGCGAAGCACGATGGCGATCGCGGATCGTCGGTTTTTCGTAGTGCTGGCTGCCGGTCTTGCCATCGAGGCAGATGATCACGCCGTTCTCGCGGCAGAAATACACGAGACCATCGGCAATCAGCGGCGAGGGGACGTCGGGCGTGTCGCGATCGCGTTTCCAGTAAAACGCCGACTCGTTCTCGGTGACGTCCCCCTTGGCATCCGGCTTGATGCAAACCACTGGGCCACCCTTGGCCGACGGAACAACGATCAGCCCCTCTGCGCAAACCGGCGAGGCGACAAAGCGGAGCGTCGGGTTGTACTTTCCCTTCGGGTTCAAATCCCCACAGCGCCAGATTTCTTTCCCATCTTCCAAGCTGTGGGCGACCACGTAATCGGCGCCGTGCGTCAGTAAATATTCCCGCTCTTTGTCGCGGTAGAGCACGGGCGACGCGTACGAGTGTTCGCATTCGTCGCGGGCGTCGCTAGGACGATCGACCTTCCAAATCTCCTTGCCATCGGCCGCATTGAGGCACACAACCACCGCTTCGCGAGTTTGCGGATTCCCCTCGCCGTGGATAAGTTGCACATACAGCCGGCCTTTATCCAGCACCGGCGTCGCCGTCATGCCGAAAGCGATTTCAAATTTGCCGTAGCGGTCCTGCAGGTTCTGATTCCAGACTTCCTTTCCATCGACGGTGTAACAGGCCAGCAGGCCGTTGGCCATGAAGGTCCAGACATGCTTGCCGTCGGTGCAAGGGGAAGGCGAAGCCGAGTTGCCTTCGTCGCCGCGGACATCCTTGTTGCCCGCGCCAACCACCTGCTTCCATTGCTGCTTGCCATCGGTACCAACGCATAACAGGACGAGTTGATCACCATCGACGCTCGTCAAAAACAGGCGATTCCCCCATACCACAGGCGTCGCCCCGGCCGGACCGGGCAGCGGCAGCCGCCAGAGCACGTTCTCGGTTTTGCTCCACTGGATCGGCACGTCCTTCTCAAGGCTGATGCCGTCGAGATTCGCGCCGCGCCATTGCGGCCAATTGTCGGCAGAGACTTGGGTGATGATCGCCGTGCTCAACAGGCCGGCGCCAAGGGCCGCCAGGATTCGCCGCAAGCGTGCAGAGTTGTTCATTTCGCACCGGAGGAAGGATTCAGATCGGTAGGTTTAATCGCTGGGCTTTCCAGCATAACTGACGCGACTACCTAACTAAAGCGATAACAGTATCGTTGCTGACATTCGGCTTACGGTCGGAAATCCTCTTCACCACTGAGCCCCATTACAAACTCGGCGAGCAGATCGGCGGAGCGATCGATGTCCTGGAGCGAGATCATCTCCACCGCGCTGTGCATGTAGCGATTCGGCACGCTGACGAGTCCCGTCGCCACACCGGCGCGGTTGGTCTGCAGCACGTTCGCATCGTTCGAAACCGCCCGGCCCGCCGCGGCCACCTGGCAGGCGATTTCCTTCTTGCGGGCCGTTTCCAGTAAACGGTCGGTCACCATCGGGTTCATATTCGGTCCACGAAAAACCACCGGCCCGTTGCCCAGCGCAATCTCGCCGTTCTGCCGCTTGTCGATCGTGGGGCAGTCGGTCGCATGCGTCACATCGACCGCAATGCCGACCTGCGGATCGATGCCGTAAGCACTCGTCTTGGCGCCCCGCAGGCCAATCTCCTCCGCCACGGTCGACACTGCGTACACGCCGCACTTGAGATTCGCTTTGCTCGCCCGCCGCAGGGCCTCAATCACCACCCACAGCCCGCACTTGTTGTCCATCGCTGGCGAACTAGCCAAGCCGTTACGCATCTCCTGGTACTGCAACTGCAAGGTCACGGGATCGCCAATCCGGACGAGCTCCGCGGCTTCCGCTTTGTTCTTTGCTCCGATGTCGAGCCACAGGTCATCGAGCTTCACGACCTGCTTACGCTCCTCGTCGGTAAGCAGGTGAATGGGCTTACGGCTAATTACTGCGGGAATCGGCCCGCCAGACGCCCAGATGACCATTCGCTGCCCGATGAGCTGCTGCGGGTCCCAGCCGCCGATCGTCTGCGCGTAGATGAAGCCCTGATCATGGATATGCGTCACCAGCATGCCGATCTGGTCGCAGTGGCCGGCGAACATGACGCGCAGCTTCGCCGATGGGTTTTTTACTGCGATCACATTGCCATGCAAATCGGTTCGCACTTCGTCGGCGAAATCGCGGACGTAGTTCCGCACCACATCCTGAATCGGCCGCTCATATCCGGACGGGCTGGGGGTAGCGAGCAGGTCTTTCAGAAAATCGAGGCTGGCAGACTCCATGAAAAACATCCTTCCGTGCTGACGCAGTGATCGGTTAGCCAAATAGTATCGGCGACGTCGGCCACGCCGCAAAGCGGAGGTCGACCCGTAGTTACGCTTCCTTCGCGCCACACCTAAGGCAGCCGAAACACGGGTGGAATGTTTTGCATCCGGTGTCCAGAGACCTTACAATCAATCCCCACCCGCCCGAAGTTCCCACCATAACCCTCCCGAAGGTCGATGCATGGCGCCACTCGCCTACAGAGCGCCTTTTCTACTTGCTGCTCTCGGTTTGCTGCTGGGCATGCTGGCAACCCAAGCTCGAGCCCAGCCTTCGCTGACGCGGATTGAGCCTGGTGCCTTGCCGCCCGGAAAGACGACGGAAGTAACTCTGCATGGCGGTAAGCTCGACGAGCCACTGCGCATTTGGTCGTCGTTCCCGGCCACTTGGGAAGTGGTCCCCGGGGATCCTAATCAGAAAGGAAGGGCATCCGTCAAGGTAAAAGCGACGCTCGACCCATCGGCCCAGTGCGGCATTGGCGGCATCGCCGTCGCCGCAGCCGAGGGCCCCAGCCAGGTGCTGCTCGTTCCGATCGATGACCTGCCGAGCGTTGCCGACCCAAATACGAACCACGACTTAGCCACGGCCCATGAAATCGCATTGCCGGTGGCCGTCGATGGCGAGAACGACGGCACGTCGTTCGACTACTACAAGTTCAACGGCAAGGGCGGGCAGGCGATTTCGATCGAAGTGCTCGGCGCTCGTCTGGGCAGCGACTTTGATCCGGTTTTGCGGCTGCTCGATGCCGGTGGCCGACAATTGGCACTCGTGGATGACGATCCGGCGCTCGGCGCCGACTGCCGCTTGCGTTATACGTTGCCCGCCGACGGAGTTTACGTCATCGAGCTTCGCGATAACCGCTACAAAGACGACGGGCGCTATCGGCTGCGAATTGGCAACTTCCCGCTCGTCTCGACGATGTTCCCGTGCAGTGCCACGGCTGGGCAGCCGGCTTCGCTGACTGCAGTTGGGCCAGCGGTTGAAGGGGCTGAGCCGGTATCATTCCAAGCGGCGACTGTTGGCCAGCCGCTCGTGGGCTCCCGATTTCCAGGCGGCGACGCAGCAGGTCTGGCCTCTGTTGTCGTGGGTGATTTGCCTACGAGCATCGAGGCAATCCCGGCCGATAAGCCAGACGAACCCACAGCGGTCGCCTTGCCGTGCACGCTCAATGGGCGGTTGGAAGTTCCAAAGGACCGCGATGAATTTCGCTTCGCCGCCACTAAAGGTATGCGAGTTCGATTCAAGCCGTTGACTCGCACCTTGGGGTCGCCGGCGCTGATCCAGTTGCGGGTTCTCGGACCGGACGGGAACCAACTTGCTGAAAGTGCGGTCAATGAAGACGATGAACCGGCCATCTCCTTCGTTGCGCCGGCCGACGGCGAGTATCGGCTGGCGGTGCAGGAACTTGTCGGACTCGGTGGTGGGGATTACACGTATCGAGTGGAAGCTCGCATCGGGCCGACGTTCTCGCTCAGTTTGAAGAACGTCAACAATCAGCCAGCCCGCCTTTCGTACACAGCGGCCGCGGGGTCGGCGATTGAGCTGAATGTTGACTGCCAGCGCGATGGCTATGATGGCCCGATTGCTCTGTTGGTTGATTCGCCACGCCCCGGTTGGCAGGTGTTTCATGGCCAGATTCCTGCAAACGCGAAAGAAGGCCGCCTGATTCTCGTTGCGCCGACCGATTTGCAGCCCGGCGAGTTCGTCCCCCTGAGGATCGTCGGCAAAGCAGATGTTGGCGGCCGCGAGCACGTCGCAGCGATGGCTACCACTGCGCAACTGCGCGCTTCGCGACCGACGCTGCCGTACCCGCCGCTTTGGCTCGACGGTTTGATATCGGTCGGCGGCTTCGCCGCGCAGCCGCCGTTCTACAACGTCGCAGCGAGCAAGCCCGAGATCTTCTTTCCGCGACTGGTCGGTCAGACGCAGCTCACGTTGACATTCAATCGCACCGTCGAAGCCTTCAAGGACAAACCTCTGACGGTGATGCCGCTTCAATTGCCGCCGGGAATCGCCGTGGCGGAAGTAAAACGCAACGGCAACGGCCCGCAAGAGACGTACGACATCATCCTCCGCGGCGCCAAAGACCTGCCGGATGGAAAGCATGTCTTCAAGTATCTCACCTACGCCGAACACGCTGGTCTTGGCCAGGCAATTGTCTCAGCCGAAGTGCCAGTCACCGTCGCCACGCCGCTATCGGTATCGCTAGTCCCGGCAGGACCACTTACTCAGGGGCAGACGCAGAAAGCAAAGTTGGTCCTGGCCCGCGCCGGCGATGACAAACAAGCGGTAGAGGTGAAGTTCAAGAAGCTGCCGGCGGGCGTGACCGGTCCAGCGAGCATCAAGCTCGAATCCGCGCAGAACGAACTCGAGATTGATCTGACGACGGCCGCGGACGCTCCCGTCGGTAAGTTCGACGACATTGCCGTGACCGCCACAACGAAGTACACGGGCGTCGACCTCTCCGTCGACAGTCCGAACGTCAGCCTAGAAGTGAAGGCGCCGTAGATGCGTATGGATACACGATCAGCGACACTCGGCTGCAGCATGCTGCTTCTGTTACTGGCGATTGCCGGCGACAGCATGGGGCAGGAGATACAGCCGGTCACAGTGGGCACTCCACAACGGCTTGAGGTTTTCCCGCCGCAGGTTGCGCTCACCGGGTCACGGCAACAGGCTCAGCTTGTCGTGACGGGGCACTATGCCGACGGCACCGTGCAGGATCTGACCCGCGTCGCCACGTTCACTGTGACGGATGGAACCATCGCCAGTGCGGCTGGCAGTGTTGTCCGTCCAGTGAAGGATGGTCAATGCGAACTGGTTGTTGCGGCAGGAAACCTTGAAGCTCGAGTGCCGGTGACCGTCAGCGGACAAGGAACTCCGCAACTGCTATCCTTCGAACACGACGCACTCGCTGCGCTAACGAAGCAATCGTGCAACTCGGGAGCCTGTCACGGCTCGCCGAGTGGCAAGGGTGGCTTTCGGCTATCACTGCGACAATTCGATCCGGTTCTCGATCAGCTTACTCTCATTCGCGAGGATCTCGGCCGGCGGACGAATGTGATGTCTCCGGACGAAAGCCTGCTCCTCGCGAAGCCGCTCATGAAAGTGCCACACGGCGGCGGCCAAAAGATCTACAAGACCGATCCGGCCTACGTTGCACTGCGCGACTGGATTGCCCAAGGCTGTCGGCCCGACCCCGCTGGCGCGCCGCGCTGTGTGCGCATTGAAGCTTACCCACCGACAGGGCGCGTTCTTCGCTGGCCGGCCCACACGCAGCAGTTTGCGGTGGTCGCACATTTCTCCGACGGCAGTCGGCGCGACGTGACCGAACTGGCCTGCTTCGACAGTTCGGATACCGAAGTCGCCACAGTAACGCCAGGCGGCTTTGTGACTGCAGCAAATCGCGGCGAGACGGCGGTCGTGGTTCGCTATCTCGAGCATGTTGAAACGTCGCTGATTACGTTCGTTCGCGACGTACCGGGTTACGCCTGGAACAATCCGCCGGTGCAAAACTTCATCGACGAGCATGTCGATGCGAAGCTCAAGCAATTGCAGTATCTCCCCTCGGGCCGGTGCAGCGATGAGGAGTTCATCCGCCGCGTATTCACCGATACGATCGGAGTGCTGCCGACTGCCGACGAGACGCGTGCGTTCCTTGCCGATGCTGCTACCGACAAGCGACCGAAACTGATCGACTCGCTCCTGGAGCGGCCGGAATACGCCAAGTTTTGGGCTCTGAAGTGGGGCGACCTGCTGAAGCTGACGAAAACACAGGTCGGCACCCCTGGGGTGTACAAGTATCATCGCTGGCTCGAACAGTCGCTTGCTGCCAATATTCCTTACGATCAATTCGCGCGCGAACTGATCACCGCCCGTGGCAGCACGCTCACAGTTCCGGCCGCCAACTTCTATCGCACTGCTACCGACACGAACGAATCGGTCGAGACCATCGCCCAGGTGTTCCTCGGCGCTCGAATGCAGTGCGCCAAGTGTCACAACCATCCGTTCGAGCGCTGGACGCAGGATAATTATTACGGCCTGGCCGCATTCTTTGCCCGGGTGCAGCGGAAGACGTCGCCGCGTGGAGAAGAACTTGTCGTTTACACCACCAGCAGTGGCGAAGTAACGCAGCCGCGAACCGGCAAGCAGATGAAACCATGGTTGCCGGTTGCCGGCGACATCGACCCGCCGCCGGAAACCGATCGACGCGATGCTCTGGCAGGGTGGCTAACGCAAACGGACAACCGCTACTTCGCCCGCGTGGAAGCAAATCGCGTTTGGGCCCACGTGTTTGGACGCGGTATCGTGGACCCGCCGGACGATTTCCGCGATTCCAATCCGCCCTCGAACGGCCCGCTGCTGGATGCCCTTGCTCAGGACTTTGTGAACCACAAGTTCGATCGCAAGCATCTGCTACGGACCATTCTGAACAGCCGTACGTACCAGGCCGACTTCCGCGCCAGCGAGTTCAACAAGGACGACGTCAAGTACTTCTCGCACTACCAGCCGCGGCTGCTCTCGGCCGAGCAACTGCTCGACGCGATCGGCAGTGTCACCGGCTTGCCAGAGCAGTTCGCCGGCCTGCCAACCGCGACGAAGGCAACGCAATTGCCATCGCCCGATCTGACGAAACATGACTTCCTCAAAGCCTTCGGCCAACCAGAGCGCAGCACGGTATGTGCCTGTGAGCGGACGAGCGACTCGAACTTGGGCATGGCACTGCAGTTTTTCAACGGCCCACTTGTCTATGGCAAGCTGCGGGCTGAGAACAACCGTTTCCGCCGCCTGGCCGCGGAAGGAAAGTCGAATGAAGTGATCCTCAGCGAAATGTACCTCGCCGCCGTTTGTCGTCAGCCGAGTGCCAAGGAAATAGAAACCAGCCTCGCGCATATTGCCAGCAAACCTGATCGCATGGCCGCGTTGGAAGACATTTGCTGGGCACTCCTCAACACGAACGAGTTCTTGTTTCAGCACTAATTCGGACCGCCAGATCGAGCGCCGTACTGCAATCATTTACTGACTTTCAACGAACGATTTCTATGCACTTTTTGCCTACCGCCGCGGTCTTGATTACGGTGACTGCCTTGAGCAGCATCGCACACGCTGAGCCCGTAAGTTTCAAGCGGGACATTGCTCCCGTGCTGCTCAACAACTGCCTTGCTTGCCACGGGCCGAAGAAAGCCGAGGGAAGCTACCGGATTGATACGTTCGAGCGTGCGATCGCAGCGGGCGATTCGACCCAGGCCGGCTACACGCCGAAGGATCTTGATGGCAGCGAAGCTTATCGCCGGATCGTCAGCACCGATCCAGCCGAGCGCATGCCGCTCGACGGTGACCCGCTGCCGCCCGAACAAGTCGAACTGATGAAGCGGTGGATTGAAGAAGGAGCCACCTTCGACGGCCCCGATGCGAAAGCTCCGCTTGCCTCGTACATTCCGGCTCCGACGCATCCACCGGCGCCGGAAAAGTACAACGCGGCAATGCCAGTGACGGCAATTGCTTTTTCGCCCGATGGCTCACAGCTCTACGTAGGTAGCTATCACGAAATCACGGTTTGGAGTCCGGCCGACGGATCGCTGATCAAGCGAATCTCGAATGTGGGCCAGCGCACGTACGCGATCGTTTTTCGGCCTGATGGGAAGCAGTTCGCCGTCGCCTGCGGTGCCCCTGGTCGGCACGGCGAGGTGCGTTTGTTCAATGCCGAGACCGGAACGCTTGAAAACGTGATCGCCATGACGAGCGATGTTGTTTTCGATGTCGCTTACAACCCGGCGGGCGATCGGCTGGCCACCGCTGCAGCCGATGCGACAGTAAGAATCTTCGAGGTGGCCTCAGGAACCGAACAGAAAACAATCAGCAGCCACAGCGACTGGGTCTTCGCAGTAGCCTGGAGCCCCGATGGCTCAAAGCTGGCTACTGCCAGCCGCGATAAAACTGCGAAAGCCTTCGACGCGAATACCGGCGACCTGCTCATCACCTTCAGCCAGCACAATCATCCGGTGCGCGGCGTCATGTGGCATCCCGACGGCGCCGAGGTCTATTCCTCTGGGAGCGACAATAAGGTGCAGCGCTGGAAAATCGCCGACGGCAATCGAGCGAGTGAGTTCGGCCTCGGCGGCGAGGCATATCAACTCATCCCGGCCGGCGAGTTCTTCCTGACCACTTCGGCCGAGAAAAAGGTCCGCCAGTACAAGGCGAAGGAGCAACAGCAGGTGCGCGAGTTCCCCGCCGTGAGTGACTGGACTCTGTCAGCCGCGTTCCATGCAGGCACCAAGCGCGTCGCAGCGGGCACCTTTGACGGTCAGGTGTTCATCTGGAACGCAGACGACGGCAGCCAGGTCGCCGCTTTTCACGCAGCGCCGGGCTTCACCCCGCCAGAGAGAAAGTGATCGCAGTCGGACGGCCAACAGTCCCCGAACGTCTGAGCGACTTGGGCTGGGGGAATTGCCCTCGCATCCCCCTCGACGTCGGGGCATAATGAGAGCGATTTCCGGCTGTCACCTGGACTTCGCCCTGTGTTACCACTTCTCCGCCGACTGTTGCGCCATCGCTGGCGGACGAGCCTTTTCTGCTCGTCGGCTGTGCATCTGATCGTGGTTGCGCTCGTCCTGGTGGAGTTATCTCTGTTGGCTGTCTTCGCCTTTCCCGTGCAGTCGCAGGGGCTGCTGATTGAGGCCCTACCCGTTGAGATCGATGCATCCACGGCTGTAATCGAGCCCGTCGCCGGACCAGGCAGTACTTGGATAGCGACCAGCGCGTCCGACCTGAACGAATTGGTCGCTGACTTCGACGACCCGCGCTGGCACGAGGCACTTTTGGAAGCTCAGGATTCGTCCGACACGGCCACAGGTTCGTCCGACTTCATCAGCCGCGAAGTCATGCAAGCGATCGCTGCCGCAGAAGCACGCACAGAAGACGAAAACCTCAAACGACTCGAGTCGCTATCCGACAGCTTAACCGCGACTTCCTCTGCCGAGTCTATCGATCAGCTCACCACATCGCTCCGGCGCTGGCTTGGGACGGAGGAGCGCGCGACTCGGCCGGCCGATGAGCCTGTCGCAGGAGAGTTCGATCTGCAGACCGCCCAGCTTCATGACGTCGTGCGGGACGACTCCTCGGGAGAAATCCGCTACACCGCCGTACTTCTCGACGCTGCTGGCCGAACCATGGAATCGCCACTCACCGAAGCAGAGGGAGAAAGCGTCTACCGCGTCATGCAACTCATGAAGGACAACCCGCTCCTGGAGCGCGTTTACCGCGGGGTGGTGCTTTCTTTTCTGGACAAGTTGCTGAGGCAACAATCGCAATGAGTGCAGGCGAATGAGCGAGTCCTTCCGCCGCTTTGCTTTGGACCAACTTGCGCAAGTGGCGCCCCGAATCCGCGGCAAAAGCATGTTCGGCGGACTCGGCATCTACTCGGGCGAGCTTTTCTTCGCCTTGATCGCCGGCGAAACGCTCTACCTGAAGGTCGATGACAAGAATCGCCCGCGGTTCGAAACGCTGGGATCGAAAGAGTTCAAGCCGTTCCCCGACAAACCGATGAGGATGAGCTACTACGACGTGCCGCTGGAAGTGCTCGAAACCGTGACGCGGCTGCGGCCGCTGGTCGAGTCGGCGATTCAAGCCGCGCAAGATGCGGCGGCGGCAAAAACCGTCCAGAAGCGAACCCGCCGAAGGAGGCGGGCGGAGTAGTCCGTTGGCACGAACGGGATGCAGATCATGCGGGCCCTTCGTCCCCACGCAGAGCGTGGGAACGACAGACGCGCTTCTGCGTTCCGCCTTAGTCCTCCACCTTGAGCTTGATCTCGTCCGAGTTGCCTCGCAGTTCGGGTGCGTACATCGCCTCGGCAATCGTCGGCAGGGCGCTGAACTTGCCCGGAATCTCCGCTCGCATTCGGTAGGCGACAGAATGCTTGCCGCGGGCGAGCCAGCGGACAAAGAACGTCACGCGGTTGTCGCGCAGCTCCATGTACGCTCCGAGGCCGTTGTTGGAGTAGCCCGAACGAACGTCGACCGGCTCGAAGCCAGCTGGCTTGAAGTCCTCGAACATCAGGTACTCGTAGTCGTTCTTGCTCTCAATTTCGAGTTCGATTTCAACCAGGTCGCCGCTCTTTAACGTGGCGAGGTTGTCGAGCAGCTCCCGCTCGTACTTCTCCACCTTCTGATCGAGAGCCTGTCCGCGATCACCAGCCACCTTGATCTGCTTATCGACGGGCTTCAACTTGTAGTACTTCCGCTGCACCTTCACCTCCAGCCCAGCCTTCGTGATGAAGTCTTCGAGCGTGAAGTTGGTCAGGTAGGCGTTGAAGTACACCGGGCCCTTGCCGCGGCGGCGGATCTCCACCTCGTGCTTGCCATCGGTCATTTCCTCGCCCGTCAGCACGAATTTGTTGTCGTAGGTGAAGAGGTTGTCTGCATTAATCTCCACTTCCTTGCGTTTCTCGCCGTCCAGCCACAGCTCAACGACCATGTCCGGCTCGGTCTCGCCGCTCGCTTTCAAATAATCCGCGAATGCCTCAACCGCGATGGATGTGTCGCGTGTGCTATTCCAGAAGGTGCCGTGCTTGCGATTGTTCAGCAGGTATTTTACTAATCGCGGCGCCTTTTCACCCTTCGCGTCGACGCGGGAGAGCAGCTTGAGGTAGTAGGCGTTCGCTTCTACCTCGCTGCCATACCAGAACCACCACCAGTTGTTCTCCGGCAGCTTCAGATAGGCCGACTCGTTCTCTTCGTCTTCGACCAGGAATTGCTCGATGTTGCGGACCAGCATATCGCGCTTCTCGTTGTCGCCGATCTTGTCCAGGGCCACGCCAAACATGGCCTTCGCATAGACGGGCAACTGAATACGGTCGCGGTACAGTCGCTCGCGCATTTCCTGGTTTTCGCTGTCCGCGTCGACGAGGATCATGTACACAAACGCATCCATCGCATCGGCGAACTGCTTCTTCGGGGCGTCCTTCTTCTCGTCCTCGAAGTTTTTCAGCTTCTGCAGTTCCTCAGCCTGGTAACGTTTCAGCCAGTCGATACCTTTCTCGAGCATGCCTGGCACCAGGGCTACATCGTTCGCCTTGGCAATCTGCAGGCCGTGCACAACTACCGCAGTCGTGTGGGCATAGCTTCGCTCACCGACGCCGCTGAACCAGCCCCAGCCGCCATCGCTGATCTGCTGATCGGCAAGCGTTTTCAAACCTTCCTTCACCATCCGATCGACTTCGTCCTTGTCGAACACCGGATTGCGATCGAACCGCTGCCATTGCTTGGCCCGCTCGCGATCGTCACCAAGCTCCTGAGCGTTCAGGTTGGTTCGCTTCTCCTTGATCGCTTCCAGATTCAAATTCATCCGGATCAGCGTGTTCTGGGTAATTACGGTCGGCAGGAAGCGATTGAGCGTTTGCTCCGTGCAGCCGTAGGGATACTCCGCGAGGTACGGCAGGGCGTCGACCATTGCCATCGCGAGCGAGGGGGAGTAGCGCACTTCCAGCACGCTCTGCTCCACACGCCGCTCTTCCGGCACATTGACCGTCAGTTTGGCCGAGTCCTTCTCAGGCCGGACCGTACCTGCCCAGGCCTCCATCTTGAGGATGCCGTGCACATAGCTAGGCAGTTTCATCTCCATGGCGTCCGACTCTTCGTCGGTGAGCGCCTTCATGCGAACGGTCGCTTCTCCCTCGTCGAGCACGGTGCACCGCCAATCGACTCGGGTCTCTCCTTCGGCTGGCACCTTCACTTTGACCGTGGTCTCGGTTTGCGGCTTCAGGATGTCCCCTGGCACTTCGAGAACAACGGTCACTTCCTTCTCTTCATCGAGATAGTTGTGCACGTTCGCCGTCAGGACCACTTCGTCCGTTTGCACGAAGAAGCGTGGCGCCTGCAGGCGGACGATCAAATCTTTACGGGTGATGACCTCGGCTTCGCCGCTGCCAACTTTGGTGCCGTGGCCCATGCCCCAGGTGCGAATCTTCCACGTCGTGAGATTCTCGGGCATGTCGAGTTCGAACTCGGCTTCGCCGTTGCTGTTGGTAGTAACTGCTCCGACCCAAAGGGCGGTGTCCGCGAAATTCGAGCGGACCGTCGGTTCGACGAGCGGCGCTGCACCAGACTCTCCGGCGGCGGCTTGCTCAGACTCGAACAAGGCGTTGTTCTCCCGTCGGTCGGCAGCTGCACCGAGCATCGCCATCTCAGGCGCCGGAGCTGCTGGACCCGCTGCTCTCGAAGCAGCGGGGGCTGCATCCATCGCCAACCCGCGGGCGAACTTTGCTCCCCGCAATCTGCCGGACATTCCCTCGGCCATTTCAGCTCCGCCGCCGAAGCCGCCTACTCCACCAGCCGTTTCCACCACAGCATCAAGTTCGGTGGCGAGGGTCGCTCCAAACACGCCGATGAACTCCATTCCCGGCTTGCCCGGCAGAGTCATATTGCCGGAGTACTTCGACAGGCTATCGGTTTGTTGCGGCTGGTGGTGACGCCGCCACTTCCAGAAGAACTCGCGGATATCGGGCACGTTGCTGCCACCCGAGATGTACTCGACCGACTTGTCGTAAACGGTCAGTACCGTGGACCCGACGAAGTTTTCGCCCGTGTGATCGGTGAGTTGAACCTTCACCTTCGCCTTTTCGCCCGGTTTGTAGTTCGGCTCCGAAGGCATGACGGCAATGTTCAGAACTCGCTTTTCCGGCGGGACGACGATTTCCTTCGTTTCGGAATACACCTTACCGCCCGAAACGGTGACCGCTTCGACAAAAAAGTTCGGCATGTCGCGCTTCACGACTTCGATCGCTTCCACCGTGCTCTTGCCATCGAGTCGCAGGACCTTCGGCTCCAGGTAAACGCCATTGGTCGGCCGCACGAAGAGCAGCACGGTGCTGCCGACGCGATCGGTGTTCAGCTGTAGCTTCACCGTTTCACCGGGGTTGTATTCTCCCTTTTCCGGGATGAGCTCGACGTTGTTGAAGCGGAAGTCGGACCCGTCGAAGCCTTCGCCGACGATCGTGAAGATATAACCACCCTCGATCGCGTGGTCTTTGCTGTCGGTGAGCTTGTACGACAACCGGTATTGTCCCGCAGCCGATGCCTTTAGCTGCGTGCGTGCTTTTCCTTCTTCGCCTGTAGCGAGATCCTGCCGCAGGACCGGCGTTTCGATCGGTTTGTTGTCCTTATAGGTGATGCGGTAGAGGGTCATTTCACCTTCGCCTTGGACCGGCTTGTGGTCGAGCGTCTGAGCGCTGAAATTCGCCTCGACCACGTCTCCAACGCGGTAGTAACCGCGGTTCAGCCAGGTGAACACCTTGAAGGGCTTGCGGGCGACGAGCACATCCCCTTGGCCGGTGATGGTCCGTCGCGATTGGTCTCGCACCTCGACACTGATCGTGTACTTGTGGTCGCTATCGCCGTGCAGTTCTTTGGCAACGGCGGTATCGATCTCGACCTCGATGGTCCCCTCCGGGCCAATTTCTTTCTCGACCTCGGCAACCACTTCCGGCGGCGTCGGATTGCGGCCGAACCACCAGAACGGCGAGGGGCGAACGCAGCCAACCCAATTCCTCCAACCCGGATACCACGGATAGTCGTACGCATACCACCAATAGCCGGGACCATAGCACCAGTCCCAAGGAGCGACGGGGTACCACGACTGCTCATGGCTGGCGCGCAGCACCTTGTACTTCACCGTGGCATTGGTCACCGGTGCGCCGAAGTAATACTTGGCCTCGATCTTGGCGATGATCTTCTCGCCGAGCATCACGGGTTCGGTCGGCGCTTCCACCGAGACCTGATACTCCGGCTTCTTGTACTCTTCCACCCGGAAACTGTTGCCGCCGATTGCCGTGTAAGGCAGGGTCGGTTGATGCGGGACTTGGATCGTGTATTGGCCGAGTGTGGCGTCTTCCGGCAGCTCATATTCGCCGGTCAATCCGCCGTATTCGTCGGTCTCGCGCGTTTCCGAATAGATCTTCTCCCCCTTGGGGTTGTAGATTTCGATCGGGAACGACTTGTTGGCGAACTGCGAGACGTTGTCCTGGTCGTATTGCGCCCGCTGAATCCAAAGCTTGAACTGCACTTTTTGCTTTGGACGATAGACCGGCCGATCGGTGATCGCGAAGATCTTGACCTGGTTGTATTCCGCATCGTGCTGCGGCTGATACCAGACACCTTCGAAGCCAAGGAAGGCAAAGCGGCCGTTCCCGCCGCGGGCAGTGATGAGCCACTGGAACTCTTGCTTCAAGTCGCGGGGGTCAGGCATGACGAGGCCATCCGCACTCGTCTTCTCGGCGAAATTCGTCGTGGTCACCTGGTAGCGATTGCCGCCGAGATGACGCTGTTGCCAGCCGAAGAATTCCAGGTTGGTTTCAGGAACCGGCTTGCCACTCTTGGCGTCGGCGACGTAATACAGTTGCTTTTCGGCGAGTCGCTTGTGGACGATCGCAGTGTCGGCCACCCACAAGACGATCTTGCTCACGTTCCCATCGACCACATTGCCAGTGACCATATAGGCCCCGGGCTTCTGCAGTGGCGTGGTGACCGTGATCCGGCGGTCCCAATGGTTCTCGCGCGGATCAAGATCCAATTCCCAAGAGGCGACCGGTTCGCCGAGATACTTCTGCTGATTTTCCTGGATGATCTGCCAGCCGATGTTCTGGATATTGATCTTGTTCCAGTCGATGCGATTGCCGGGATCGCTCTTCAGATACGCTTTTACGTCGGCGAGCAGCTGGTCGACTTTGATCGCCCGCGCATCGAACTTCACGCGCTTGGCATTGCGGAAACGAAACTCGACCGTCGCACCTTGACCGGCTGGCTGCGAGGAAACCGTTTCGAACGATCCCCAGTTGCTGACGATCTGCTCCAACCGCTGCTTTTTCCAGTCGTTGGGTCCAGGGCCGTACTCTTTGATATTGCGGCGCCAGTATTCGGCTGCCTTGGGATACTGCCGGCGGTTCGAGAAGATTTCCGCCAGTTGCTGCAAGGCATTCTCACCGTACCCGGTCTTCGGCTCGTCGGCGATTTGCTGATAGAGCTTGATGTGGTTGAATTCGTCGGGCAGCTCAAATCGTTTGATGCCGTTGGCCAGCTTGGCGATCGTTTCATTTTCTTTCAGCGTGTGCAGCGCATAAGTGCCGCTTTCGTCCTTGTCGTCGTCGTCGTTCTGCGGACCTTGGAACCCGCGGCCCCACCCGCCCTGGGCCATCGTCTGCACGCCAAACTGTTGCTCCAAGAACTGAGCGAACTGCAGGCGCACCGCGTTCTTCATTTCGGGCGAGTTTTCGATCGCCTGTTCCTGGCACCAGCGCCAGCGCTCGCCGTCGGTTTCCGCTGCTTCCCAGCTCTTGGGGACATGATGAAAGACCGGCTTTCCCTCGGCATCGACCGGCGCGCCGGCATAGTCACGATAGTAGAAGTAGCCTTCTTCATAGTCGGGCAGCTCATCGAGATTGGTCAGGTACTGCAATCGCCACGCTTCATAGACACCGCGTTGGTTCAGCAGGATCTCGCTGAAGTTGAGGAAGAATTGGGCGACCTCTCGCTTTTGATCGTCCTTCTGGGCGAGGGGCATGGCCTTTGTCATCAATTGCATGGCCCGAACTCGATCGCGCTCGACCGAGTTCACCACCTTTCCGCCACCTCGGTGAGGACCGCGCTCATACTTGCCTGAAATCAAGAAGCCTTGATGCTGGGTCTGGATGTAGGCTTGAGCTGCGGCTTGAAGAACTCGCCAATCGTCGTGGTGCGCCTTGATGGTGCCTTCGACTAGACCTTCGAATTCACTAATACGGCCGAGGTTGTTCAGGCATTGAACTGCGTTGTTAAGATCGCCGACGACAGCAGCACCACTTGCCTCAGGATCCAGGCAAAGTTTGCGGAAGCCCTCTAGAGCATCCTTGAAGTTGCCGTCATTCATAAGCTTCTGGGACTTGGCACGCAGCCCAGCCGCGTCGGGGGCAGCCGACCAGGCGGCGGCCATTCCGAGACCGAGCAGTAGCGCAAAGGTGAGCGACATCCGAGCAATCAGCTGGCGGTTCATATCCTAGACCTTCGACCGACCGGCAGGCATCAATGGCCAGCGATCGGAGTGAGTGAAGAGCGCGATAGCGCGGTCCAAGTCCTTGGTGTACGCAGATTAGACGACGATGGTCCGATCGTCGTTTCCTAGTATCCCGCGCAAAATCCTCTTGCCCAGCCAGGATGCACCTTCGTGGCGGCCGTGGGGAACGAAACAAGCGGGCGGATCGTCTCTACTTTTGGAGGTTCTGAGCGTCGCCGCCAGACAAAAACCGCTTCCGGTGGTCCGGCGATTGAGGCATCCCGGTGCCCTTTCCAACACCCATCCACCCGCTGCACGTTGACGCGCCGGATTCGGGACACCGTCACAAGTTACGCGCACGCGACCACAAAGAACTGTCGGGGAACCGACCGGCTTGATATGCTGAAGGCTAAGAACAGAAGCATTGCGGACGCGAGCGTAGATAAGCTGAGACCGATCGGTCTGCATTTGTGAGGAACCATGGCCGAAGCGTTCAATCCCTACCAAGAGTGGCTCGAACTTCCCCAGAAGAGTGTTCGGCCGAATTTCTACGAACTGCTTTCGCTGCCTGCGGGTGAAAGCGACTCGGAGAAGATCGCCGTTGCGGCCGATCGCGCGTTGGCCAAGGTACGCGGCGTGCGTCCCGGTGAGAGGGCCAAGGCATGGGCTGGGCTGATTGATGAGCTGAACAATGCCAAGCGCCTGCTGCTCGACCCGACCCGTCGCGCGGAATACGACGCTGCGTTAAAGCGCTCCGCCTCGCTCAAATCGACTTCAACGACTAAGCAAAAGGAAGTCGAAGCGGCTCCCGTCGCTCCACAGCCGTCAGCGGCTCCAAAAGGGGATGACCCGCGCTATCCTCCAGGCATGGCCACCAAGACGGAACGGCCGGCCGCGTCCCAGCCGAACACCGCATCCGCTCCCTCGCCGGGCCGCCCGCCGGAGCCGGCCCCTTTCGATAGCGCAATGCTGCCGCCGGGCGCGGCTCACGTGCAGCCTGTGGCACCGCAGCTAGCTCCCACGCCAGCGGCAACGGATCCGATGGTTGCGGCTCCTGCAGGCTGGCCCGGTGCTGCTTCAAGCTACACGGCAATTCCACCGCAGCCCGCCGCTCCGGCTGCTTATGCTCAGCCGACCGGCTATCCGGGCGAGCAGTATCCGCAGCAGCCGATGTACGCTGCCCAGCCGGCGTATCCACCGGGTGCCTATCAGCAGCCCGTTTATCCGCCGTCAAGCTACCCGGCCCCAGGTTACGCGCAGCCAGCAGCTTATTCGCAGCAACCGTACGGATACTCTGAATACGGGCGGCCGATGGCCGCTCCCGTCGCGGCGCCGCCACCGCCGCCGACCTACGACCCGATGGCGCCCGTCGCCATTCCGGTCGCGCAGCCCACGATGTCTGCGCCGATGGCGATGCCGGCCACCTACGCGGCGGTCGCGGCACCGGCGGCTTACACCACGTCGGCGGTTGCTGCACCGGTCGGCAGCGTACCAATGGCAGTCGCCGCTCCTGCGACGGCAGCGGCAGTGCCGATGGGACAGGCCGTTGCGGCTGCTCCGGCACCTTCCATGGGCGTGCGGACTACGAGCGCTGCATCGCTGATGGCCGCCAACCGTCGGCGCGAGAAAAGCATGCTGACCATGCTCGTTGGCGGTGGCATCACGCTCGCGATTTTCGTGATCGGCGCGGCGCTCGCCTATCCATATTTGATGAACGGTGACGAGGCGGAACAAGTCGCCGAAAATCCGAACACCTCTACTGCGGCGTCTGATTCGGTCACACCGGCAGCTACTCCCACCACGAATTTCCCCGTCGGGACGAACCCCGGCCCGCCGAAAACGAACCCGGCCAGCCCGTCCACGCCGATGGCCAACACGCCGCCGGTCGTCGCGCCGATGCCGTCCGCACCAAATACAGAACCCACAACAACGCTTAAGCCGCCGGCTGGCAATAATTCGCCTAACGAGAACATGGCGAATGCACCGCCGACCGGAACAAGCGTTCCGCCGCCGATGCCGGCAACTCCCGCTGAGACTCCGGCGCCCACGCCGTCCACCCCTAATCCGCCATCGCCCACCCCGATGCCGGAACCGACGACTCCAACACCAACTCCCCCGTCCACGCCGACAACAACGCCAGCCCCGACGACCACCACGCCCACTACGGAGCCACCGCCGGCTCCGATGCCGGAAATGCCGGTCGTCACTCGCGAGGATCTGCTTGCTCTGAGCAAGGCGCTCACGACGGCGCGCGATGCCGTCTCCGAGCACAATTTCGAAGAAGCCGACAACCAGTTGAAAATTGCGGAGAAGCACGCGAAGACGACCGAGTTGGCAGAGAAGGTCGCTCGCCTCTCGCAGATCAACGACATGACGCGTCAATTCCGTGAAGCGGTAGTCGCCGCCATCCAGGGGCTCGATGCTGGCGAAGTCTTTACTGTAGGCAGCAGCACGCAAGTCGCCGTGGTGGAAACCTTCCCGGACAAAATCATCGTCCGCATCGCGGGAATGAATCGCACTTACCCCGTCGAAGATCTGCCGGCGGGCTTGGCCGTTGCGTTGGCCGACATGAAGCTTGATACCTCCGATCCCACAAACCGCGTGATCAAAGGCGCCTACTTGCTGAGCGGCAAGGACGTAAACGCCGACGTGATCAGCAAGGCGAAGACCTGGTGGGAAGAAGCCCAACTCGGCGGCGTCGATGTCTCGAAGCTGATGCCATTCCTGAAGGACGACTACGAGTTCAAAAAAGAACTTGCCGACTTGGCCAAGGCCGATAAGACGACCGAGCCGAAGGAAGAAGAATAGCGCACCGAGTCAGAACAGGCATGAAGGTGCGAATCCAAGTGTGACATAAAGTGAGGCCCAAGCCGAGACAGCAACGGCTGTCGGCTTGGGCCTTTTTTCGTCTCGCTGATTGCAGTGAATCTGCCCGCCCGGTTTAGAACTCCAAGTCGCCTTGCTCGCCGACTAGGTTACCAAGCCGCTTGTTCACAATCTCTTCGCGGGCATCGGTGCGTTTCTTAATCGCTTCCCGAAGCTTCTCCAGCGATTCTTCCATCCGCTTCAGTTGCAGCTCGCGCTTCTCCTGGCGGACTTCAAAATGCTTATTCACCACCTCGCTGAGCTCCGTCTTGAGCTCCTCTTTCTGATCCTGTCGGGCCGTTCGATAGCGATGAGCGAGCTGCATGGTCCGCTGTTCGAGTTCCATATCGGAACGCATCAGTTCGGCCATCTCTTCATCCGGCTCATGCATTCCCGGAAATCCCGGCATGCCAGGGTGACCCGCGCCAGGCATGCCAGGCATTCCGGGGCCTCCCATACCAGGTCCGAACCGGCGGTTGGGGTCGTGCTGTCCTCCCGGTCCGGCTGCTGGCCCATGTGGAGGATGACCGGGTTCACCGCCTCCTCGGGGACCTGCCGGTGGCGGACCTGGAGGCCGTTCACCAGGCCCTCCACCGGGCCGGCCCTCGCCGGGGCCACGTCCGGGACCGCCGGGCATTGGCGGACGATCCTCGCGCCTTCCCTCACCAGGCATCGGAGGCCGGTCGCCTGGGCGCCCCTCACGCGGCGGTGGCCGATCCTCCGGTCGCCCTTCACGCGGAGGTGGCCGATCCTCGCGCGGGCGATCACCATCCTGAGACATCAGCATGCCGCCACTCACCAGCAGCGCACCCAGCGCCGCTACCCAGCTCAAACGCTTCATCGAAGATGCTCCCTAAAGAATCGAAACTCACTTGAAATCTCACAAATCCCACTCGTTCATTTCCTGCTCGACCGAATCTCGGTAATGCGCTAGCGCCTCGAGCGACTGATCCCACCTCGATGTACTCTGCATGGATGCAATCTGCCAGGTTGCCTGAGCGATGGCCTGATCGACCGCATCTGTCCACTCGGCATACGTGCCCGGAACGGATTCGATTTGCTCGCTGGGCGGAATGTCGGATTTCGCAACCGTCGCATGCCGTTCGGAGACTGAGCCGCCGGCGGCTGGCTCATCCATTTCCGCTGTCGACTCCGCACTAACCACCTGTGCGTTCCCAGGCTCGCGATCGAAGTCGTACCAAAGAATCGCACTGCCACATATTGCAACGCTCAATACAAGCGCCAGCCAACCTTTCACCCCGACCGGCTCATCGGTGTGATGACTGCAAGTGACAATCGCCGCTCGATTTGTGCTCGCCGATGCAATCGTCTCTGCGGCCGACGGAGCCACAGAGTGCCGATGGCAGGCCGATCGCTCCAGTCGCTCGAGAAAGTGAGCCGCATCCGAATTATCTTGTTTGTCCGCCTCGGTCAGATCGGCTGACAACTGCTTCCAAGCGGTTCGCAGAATTGCAGTTTCCGTCGGTTCAACGGTCGGAGCCGACGGGGCAGGGCGGTTACTCATGGCGAGTTCGAGCATCCGCTTCAGTTCCTGGTCGTTCATGCCCGCAGGTCCTCCAACATCTCTCGCAGCACGAGCAGTCCCCGTCGTGAATGACTGAGGACCGTACCGAGGGGGCACCCGATCGATTCTGCAATCTGCTCGAACGTCATCTCACCATAGAACCGCAGCAGGAGCACCCGCCGCTGGGCAGGGGAAAGTTTTTCGAGTGCTTCTCGGATCTGCCCACCCGCTTCGAGAGTCATCAGTTTCTCCAGCGGCTGTCCGTCAGACGCCATCGGCTGCAGCTTGGTCCAGCCACTCTCGTCGAGGACCGTCTCCCGATCGGCTCGGCGGAAAGTATCACAGGCCAACCGATCGGCGATGGTTAGCAGATACGCGCGGTCCTGACCACGATCGACGTAACGATCCCGCGCTATCCAAGCTCGCTGAAATACTTCCTGCGTCAGATCGTCGGCCAGGTCGGGCCTGCCGGTCAGCGAGCGCAGGTAGCCGCGGACGGCGAGCCCATGCTGGTGAACCCAGCGGGCCAGACGCTCGCGACTATCGGTCGTGGCTGGCTCAGCAGACATCACACCACCCTAAACGCAGACAGGGGGCTGATTATTGCAGGCTGCCGCAAAGATTGCTGGTTGAAAGTGAGCGGCGTCAAGTAGCGTGACTCAGGCCCCCGACTTACCACAGCACTTCTTAAATTTTCGTCCACTACCGCAGGGGCAAGCTTCGTTCCGCCCCACATGACGGGTGTGCCGGATAGTGGCACTTTCAATGTGATCAGCGGGGATCAGTGAAGTCGCTTGGAAGGGAAGTCGAGACACGCCAGCCAATTCCGACAGTTCAGTTAATTCAGACAGTTCGTCCCCGAATGGATCATCTTCGATGATCCATTGCCAGCCTTCGATTTCGGCGACCGCATCGTCGATGTGCGTGGGCGGCAAGCGGCTGAGAGATTGCTGACTGAAATTTGCCTCGCCGAGTTCCTCTTCTAGCTCCGGCAGGTTGATCAAACTCTCATCCACGATACCGGCACTGATAGCCTCGGAAATCGTTGCGTACGCCTCCTTGGCTCCCAAACAAGTCAACCCGGTAACTAGATGCCCACCGATGGCTCGATCATTTCGATCGATGGCTTCGCGCAAGTGACGCTGAAGTGCGCGTATCGCGTCCTCGCGTGTCAGTAAACCGTCGCGAACAAGAAAAGATCGCACTCGCAGGGCTGCAGCGCGCGACCACTCATTGATCCGCTGGTCACGCACCATCGCATCGAGCAGTTCAAACTGGTCGCCCGCCAGGCTTGCGAGAACGCGTGGAGCCGATTCCGTGATTCCGTCTTCCAGCAGGTCCTCCGGCAGACTGCCCGGCAAGCTGAGCAACTCGACGATCGCCGGCACGGCATCCCGAGCGTGAAACTCCGCGAGCACGCACAACGCGAGGTCGCAGAAGCCGGGTTCAATCAAACGTCCCTCGCGCGCGTCAGCCGACGCTTGTCGCAAGCGGTCGATGATCAGCCGGGTTGCGGTGGTCGGGTCTTGCCGCGCACGCAGGATGGCGGGCCTGGCAAGGTCGAGATAGCCGGATTCCAGGTCGTCGATGAGCGTGCTCAGATCGACCGGCGAAGCCGCACTGGGCTCATGGGCCGTAGAATCGGCAGAAACTTGCGCGGTCATGTCCTTCGCCTCCATGATTGAGCGATCGAACCGGCTAGTACGGTCGATTCTAACGGTAAAGGTGGCGGTAAGCTAAACTAATTCTGCCAACATTTTTGAACTGCCGCCGCGATGGTTACTCGCTTGCTCAAGATTCCCTCCATTCCGCATCTCTACCGCAACGTGAAGCGTTGGGGCGAGATCATCTCGGTGCTTAGCAAGTACGGGCTGGCCGATTGGCTGTCGCATACCAACATCGAATTTGCGAAGGATCGCCTGAAAGATCGCGACGGCGAAGTGATCGCGCGCCTCACGCGTGAAGCGCGCATTCGGATGACGCTGGTCGAGCTGGGGCCGACGTTCATTAAGCTCGGCCAGCTGATGAGCACGCGCCCAGACATTGTCGGCGTCGAGCTAGCAGAGGAACTCACGCAGCTTCAGACCGCCACACCTGCCGATTCGCCGGAACAGGTGCGGGCGATGGTGGAGGTTGAGCTCGGCGAGCCGCTGGAAGAACTGTTTGCGGAATTCGATCTCACCCCGATTGCTTCGGCCTCGATCGGTCAGGTCCATCGCGCCCGATTGAAGACCGGCGAGCGCGTCGTCGTGAAGGTGCAGCACACCGGCCTGGAAAGCAAGGTGAATGAAGACCTCGACGTGCTCGCGGGCCTCGCTCAGCTTGCCGAGCACGTGCCAGAGCTTCAGCCGTATCGACCGAGCGCCAATCTGGCGGAGATGGCCCGCACGCTGCGTCGCGAACTGGATTTCGGCCGCGAAGAGCGGAACCAGATGCAGTTCACCACCTTGTTCAAGGACAATCCAAGCGTCTACATCCCGCGGCCTTACACAGAATTGTGCACCGGCCGCGTGCTGACGATGGAGATGATCGACGGCTTGCCTCTGTCGCAGCCGGCGCTGATCGATGCGGCAGGCATCGATCGTGAAGAAGTGGCTCGCAAAGGTGCTGAGTTGTACCTGGAGATGATCTTCACACACGGCTTCTACCACGCCGACCCGCATCCCGGGAACATCGTGCTGCTGCCGGGTAATGTGATTGGCCTGATCGACTGGGGAATGGTCGGACGAATCGACGAGAAGCTGCGGGAAGACATCGAGGAGATGCTGCTGGCGATCGTCAATCACGATACGCACATGCTGACGATGCTCATCAAACGCATCGGCTCGGTGCCGCAGCAATTCGATGAGCAAGGCCTTTCGAGTGACGTCGCCGACTTTGTCGGTCACTACTCCACGCAGAACCTCGATCAATTCGATCTGAGCGGCGCCCTGACGGACATGATCCACATCATCCGTCGCTGGCGGATTACGCTGCCGACGCAAGTGGCGATGATCATCAAGGTTTTGGTGACGCTGGAAGGGACCGCACGGCTGCTCACGCCGCGGTTCAGCTTGATGGAGGTGATGCAGCCATTTCACAGGCGCATGGTTTTGCAGCGACTCTCGCCGATGCGGCAGGCGCGCAAGCTGCGCCGGCTATACGTGGAACTCGAGCGACTTGCCGAAGTGCTCCCTGAGCGGCTGATGCAGATCTTCGAGCAGGTCCAGAGCGGCAAGTTCGATGTGCACCTCGATCACCGCGGACTCGGGCCGAGCGTGAACCGCATCGTGCTGTGCGTACTGGCCAGTTCGCTGTTCCTGGGCTCGTCGCTACTGCTGGCGAACGATGTGCCGCCGCTGCTCTTCACCAGCCCGATGTGGTTCGGCCTGCACAACCTTTCGATTTTGGGTTTGCTGGGTTGCTTCACCAGCATCCTGATCGGCTTCCGGTTGCTGCTTTCGATCAACAAGTCGGGGCATCTCGATCACCGAGAGAGCAGCCAACAGCGGAAGTGAAGCGAATTCGTCGGCACACTTCGCGCGCCGGCAGCGGTGCTGCAAGACGCTGCTACCAGATGCGCGTCTGATCAGAATGGCCCCAGCGCCAGTTCGCAGGGCTGCCAGCGCATGGCATGTGCCGACGACTAGGCCGCATCGGCCATCGTGGGCCGGTTGCTCCAGGCGGACAGAACCTGCTCAAGCCGCTTGTTCAGCTCTTCAAGCCCTGCCAGCACTTCGTCCTGGCGGGCGTCGAGTTCTTCGAGCAGTGATCCGCGCGATGTGGGATCGAGCGGTATGGTGGGCTGCATCGGCAGGTTCCGAAGAGTAACGGTAGGCAGCCGTAACCATCGGACTTTCGAGCAGCCGGCCTTTGGAGGTTCCCAGTGAGGTCGGCCGAGCGAAACTCGGCTGACTTTGCCGGTCGGCTGCGGGTGGGACGCGACCCCACTTCTTAGCCAAATCGCATGGTGCGACCAAAAGCGATTGAAACTTCAGAGAAAGGGGCAGCGCCCTGCAGCGTCGCCCCTTTGGCATTTTTTTGACCCGCCGGGTTATTCGTCTGTGGGCGGGGGTGGAAGCAATTCTTCATCGTCGGCTGCCTGCGGACGACGCTGCTCGGCGGGACGCTGTGGAGGCTGGAGAGTTAGGCGTCGCGTTTCCGAGCTCGCCCGCTCTTCGTCCTTGGCATCTGCTGCGTCGCGTGCCGCTCGGGGTCGATCGAAGTCGTCGATGGCTTCAGGTCGGGGCCGGTCCACAGCCTTTGGTAATTCATGAGCGTCGCTGGCTTCCGCTGCGGCGGGTCGCACGCGCTCGTCGGTGCGAGGACGGTCGCGCTCGCGCGGGGGCAGGTCGTCCACGAGGTCCTCTTCGCGACCACGCGCGTCGCGAAGTTCAAGATCGCGGGTGGTCTCCGCTTGCTCGTAACGATCTTCAGCAGGAGAGACTCGGGACCCATTCTCGAACCGGTCGATGCGAACGGTCCGCTCGCCGCGCCGAGGCGCAGCATCGGCCGACAGTTCGGCATCGCGATCGACGTCTCGATCGAGTTCGGCGTCTACGTCGCGCTCGTCCACGCGCACACGAGCCGTTTCACGCCGTTCGCCCGTGTCGTAATCGGCGTCTACGTCGCGGCTGCGGCGCTCGACGACCACGTCGTCTTGCTGCCAGCGATCTTCGGGTGCGCGAAGCACCGAGCGCCGACGATCGAGCTCACGAACCGTACGCTGCTCCGTGGGATATTCGTACGTATCGTCCGAGCTTGCTGCGCGGCGACGGATCGAGAACCGGCTCTCACGTAATCCGCGCTCGCTAACACCGTCGCCGTAGTCATCAGTTCGGTAGCGAGGCCGAACTTGGACTGCCGCTTCGGGTTCGCCAGGAATCACGATTCGTGGTTCAACGTAGCGGCGCTCAATAATCACTGGGCCGTCGAGTGGGATGCGCTCTCGCTCCTGGCGGGTGGAATCGCCCCGGAACCAGTTACGAACGCGTCCTCCGAAGATCTGGGCGTTCGCAGACGGCGGGTAAACGATGGTGATGATCGCCGTGGAAAGCAAACCGAAGACGATCGACTTGGTACGCGGAAATTGCAGCCTAGGCATGGCCTAATCCTCCCTGGTTCTCGAGATCCGCTGGCGAGCAAGCAAGCGCAGCAAACGCTATGCCCCGCCGGCTTCAACGCGATTATTGACGAAGTCGTCAATAAATTGTATAATGCGATTGGCCCCGTTCGTGACCCCTTTGGCCGCGTGCGGCGTTTCATGCTGCGCGGACTTGGTAAGAGGCGCGAGGCGACCGGGCAATGCCAACGCCTCGACGGAGCGGTTGCGTATGCTGAGATCGTGGATTGCTGCGCTAAAAAGGTGTTGTGAAGAAATGAGCCCGATTCCGCGCAAGTCGTTAGAGCTGGACAGCCCCAATCATCGTAGGCGATTGAGCCTTAACGACTTGCGCATACGTAGCGGAGGTAGGCTCAGAAAATCTCGGCGATTGAAAAACTGTTGTATTGCAATTCAGTTGCAAAAGATTCTCGATGAGCAGCGGAGCTTTGAAAGCCCTGTTTCGCCCTCGGCCGATTTGATTGCATCACGGTTCCCGTCGCGGTATGCTGATTCACTGGGCCGATTTACGTATATTTCGCCCGGCCTCTCCGGGTTCGGCCTGCCAATGTCTTTGTTGCCTTTCCCTGGGGTGCTGCCGGCGCCCGACTGCTATCTGTTTGGAGCCAATTTGAATGAGTTCGAAGAAAACCTCTCTGCAGCCAGGCACTTCGCGTCGGGACTTCATCCGCAACTCTTCGTTGCTCGTGGCCGGCGCTTCGATCGCCGCTAGCCAGGTGAACATCGCCCGCGCCGCCCACTCGTTTGGTAGCGACACGATTAAGATCGGTCTGGTCGGCTGCGGTGGTCGTGGAACCGGCGCCGCCATCCAAGCCATGAACACTGGCGGTGGCGAAGTGAAGCTGGTCGCGATGGGCGATGTGTTCGCCGACCGCGTGCAGGCTGCCTATCGCAGCATCAAGGGACAGCACAACGACAAGGTCGATGTGCCAAAGGAGAAGCAGTTCGTCGGTTTCGATTCGTACAAGGACGTGCTGAAGAGTGACTGCGACATGGTCATTCTGGCCACGCCGCCTGGCTTCCGTCCGCTGCATTTCGCCGCTGCGGTGGAAGCCGGCAAGAACGTGTTTATGGAAAAGCCAGTGGCTGTCGATGCCGCCGGTGTCCGGAAGGTGCTCGAAGCCACGAAGAAGGCCAAGGAAAAGAACCTGGCTGTTGGTGTGGGTCTGCAGCGCCGCCACGAGCGGAAGTACATGGAGACTGTGAAGGCAATCCAAGACGGCGCCATCGGCGACATTGTGCTGGCACGAGCCTACTGGAACGGCCAGACTCCATGGTTGAAGCTCCGCCAGGACAACTGGAGCGAGATGGAATACCAGATGCGGAACTGGTACTACTTCAACTGGCTCTGCGGCGATCACATCGTCGAGCAGCACATCCACAACATCGACGTAATCAACTGGATTAAGAATGCCTATCCGGTCACGGCCCAAGGCCAGGGCGGCTGCGAAGTGCGTAAGGGCAAGGAATACGGCGAAATCTTCGATCATCACATGATCGAGTTCACCTATGCCGACGGCACCACGATGCTCAGCCAGTGCCGCCATATCCCGGGCTGCTGGAACAACGTGTCGGAGCATGTTCACGGCACCAAGGGCCGGTCGGATGTCAGCGGTTCAAAAATCTTCGATGCCGATGGCAAGAACCTGCATGACTTCGGCAAGCTAGGCGCCGACGGTCACCAGCAGGAACACCACGACCTGTTCGCCGACCTGCGTGCAGGCCGAGTTCCGAACGAAGGGGAGTGGGGGGCCCTGAGCACCATGACCGCCATCTTCGGCCGAATGGCCACCTACAGCGGCAAGATGCTGAAGTGGGACGAAGCCCTGAACAGCGACATCGTGATTTCGCCGGTCGAGAAGTTCACCAGCTTCGACGATGAGCCGCCAGTGAAGCCGCTTCCCGAGGGCGGCTACGCTCTGCCGGTTCCGGGCAAGACCCAGGTGATCTAGAACGGCACTCGAAAATTCATCGAGCCTCAACGCAGGGTCCGCGGCGCTTCGGTGCGGCGGACCCTGTTTTTTGTTGGGAGCGTCCATATTTAGGGTCCAGTTGGGACTGGGCCTGATTCCGCATACCCTATTATGCGTCGCCCTTCCTCTTCCATTTGCCATCGCCCAAACGCACCTGCGGCTATAGAATTAACGCTTAGATAAGATTACACGCCTGTTTTTACAGTTCCTGCCCCATTAGCGGCGGAACGGAGTCCCTTACGGTATGCGTCGCGACGATATACGCAACATTGTGATCATTGCCCACGTCGACCACGGCAAAACTTCGCTCGTCGACTGCCTGCTGCGTCAGAGTGGCCAGTTCCGCGACAGCCAGCTGCAGGGAGACTGCATCCTCGACTCGAACGACCAAGAGCGGGAACGCGGAATCACGATTCTCGCCAAGAACATCGCCCTGCCTTATGAGGGCGTAAAGATCAACATCATCGATACCCCGGGGCACGCCGACTTCGGTGGCGAAGTGGAGCGCGTCGTGCGCATGGCCGACGGCGCTGTCGTGCTCGTCGATGCCGCGGAAGGCCCGATGCCGCAGACTCGCTTCGTGCTTTCTAAGGCGCTCGAAGCGGGTCTCAAGCCGATCGTCGTGATCAACAAGATCGACCGGCCCGACGCCCAGCCGCACCACACGCTCGACGAGGTGTTTGGGCTGCTCATGGAGCTTGGCGCCGACGAACATTTAGATGACTTCCAGCACTTATTCGCCAGCGGTCGCGAAGGCTATGCCACGAACGATCCCGACGTCCGCGGCGAGTCAATGCGTCCGCTGCTCGATATGGTGATCAAGCAGATTCCCGGTCCTGAAGTCGACCCCGAAGCCCCGCTGCAGATGCTTGTCACTACGCTCGACTGGTCCGAGTTCGTCGGCCGGATCGCGATTGGACGCATCAAGTCGGGCTCGATTAAGAAGGGTCAGACGATCGGGCTCGTCAAAGCCGGCGATAAGGTCACAGAATCCCGCGTTGTGCAGCTCTTCACCTTCGACAAGCTGGGCCGCGTCGAGACGGACCAGGTGACGGCTGGCGATGTGTGTGCGGTTGTTGGGATCGAAGATGTCGAAATCGGCGATACGATCTGCCACAAAGAACACATCCGTCCGTTGCCACGCCTGACCGTCGACGAGCCGACGCTGGAGATGATCTTCACGATCAACAGCTCGCCGTTCGCAGGCCGGGAAGGGAAGTACGTGACCAACCGCCAGCTGCGCGAGCGGCTGATGAAGGAACTGGAGCGGAACGTGGCGCTGCGTGTTCGACAGGTGGAAGGCAGCGACGCGTTCGCCGTGTCTGGCCGCGGCGTGCTGCATCTGTCAGTGCTCATCGAGAGCATGCGGCGCGAAGGCTACGAGCTTTCCGTAGGCAAGCCGCAGGTGATCGTGCGAAACAACGATGGTGTGAAAGAAGAGCCGTTCGAAACGCTGGTCGTGGAAGTTCCGTCCGACAAGCTCGGACCGGTGATGGAAATGGTCGGAGCCCGCCGCGGCGAACTGGAAGAGATGCACGTCCGTGGCGACTACACGCACGCACGCTTTTTGATCCCAGCACGCGGGCTGATCGGCATGCGGACGAAGATGCTCAATGCAACGCAGGGCATGGCTGTCATCCACCACCGCTACGCCGGCTACAAACCGATGATCGGCGACATTCCGCGCCGGCAAAACGGCGTGTACATCTCGATGGTCACCGGCAAAGCCAACGCCTTCAGCCTGAATACGCTGCAGGAACGGGCCGACATGTTCGTCACCCACAACGATGAGGTGTACGAAGGCCAGGTCGTCGGCGAAAACAGCCGGGAGAACGATCTCGCCGTAAACCCGACGAAGGAAAAGAAGCTAACCAATATGCGGGCAACCGGGAGCGACGAAAACATCCTGCTCAAGCCGCCGCGCAAGATGGATCTGGAAGCGGCACTCGAGTACATCGAGGACGATGAGCTCGTCGAAGTCACGCCGACATCGATCCGTATTCGGAAGATGCTGCTGACCGAAAACGACCGCAAACGTCAAAGCCGTAAGACAGCCGATTTGGCCGCCGCGCGCTAGGCGGAGGTCGTCCCGCTCGGTCTAGCTTTTTCGGCTGGCTGGCGAGATAGCCAGCCGCCGAAGATCGTTGAGGCGAGTGCTCCACCGAGCAGCGCCCAGAGCGAACCCATCACGGCATGGCCGGCGACTCGCACCTGAGGCGCGCCTGGCTGAATGAGGTTCGATGCGGTCCATTGCGGAGCGCTGCCATCGGTCCAGGCGACCAAGTAGCTGCCACTCCCGTCGGCCTGCGTAATGGTGCCAGGGTAGTAGCCTCCACCGCGCCACTGTGCCACAACCTGAGAACCGACCGTGCGGTTTGGGCTCAGGTTTTCTTCAATGAGCGTCAAAAGCTCCGTCGTGATAAGTCCCGTCGGCTGCGGCGCCTGAGAGCCTCCGTAGAAGCCGTAGTAGGCGACGTAGGGATACTGCTGCGTCGGACTCGCCTTGTACTCCACAAACCAGTAACACCAGCCGAATAACGCGAAGCCGATCCAGAAGGCGCGCCGGCCATCGCGCGTGACTAAGGCTCCTACTACGGAGAGACAGATCAAGGCCAGAAAGACCGAATGGGCCGCGGAAGCTCCGAAGCGCGACTGCGAGACAAGTGCAGCGAGCCCGCCAGCGAGCAAAGTGATCACGATCAAGAAGGTCGTCATCGAGAAGCGAAACCGACCCATGGCGAAGCCCTCGCTTGCATGTTGTTCGCCGGCGATTGTAATGCTGCGGCCCAAGGCGAAGCAAACCAAGCGTAGCTCATGGCTTCTACTGGCCGACCAAAGACGGTTTAGCGTGATAGCACCGGTCCAAGACTTGCACCCAGCGTCTTGCACTTCGGCGAACCAGCGACAGCTTGAATGACTCCTTGGACCGATGGTGGAGGTTTGTTGCCATGGCCGATGCTCCGGTCAGCACAAGCGATTTGGAAAGTTCCAAGCATGAGCGGGAACTCCGGTGGGAGACCATCGGCGAGCGGATGGGTTGGGGCGTTATCGCACTGGTTCTGCTGGCGGCCTTGGCGGGGCTATTAGGCCCGGGGCCTCTGAGTTATCGCGATCGCACCGCGGCTGATGGCTCACTGAGCGCCCAGTACAGTGTGGTCGAGCGATACGAAGCGCCAGCCGAACTTCGCCTGCGAATCGATAAAAGGCTTGTACAAAACGACACGGTGCGCATCGCGATTTCTCGAAGTCTGGTCGACGAGATCACGCCGGAAAGCGTGTCGCCACTTCCGACCGGAGTCGAGACGATCGGCGATCGCAGCGTGTACTCCTTCAAGATGAAGGACCTCGAGCAGTACGAGGGCGAGATTGTCGCGAAGTTTCTGAACGACGACTTCGGCGTATACCACTACCAGATCGGCCTCGAAGGACACGACCCGCTGACCATCACTCAATACGTCCTTCCCTGATTGGAGACGGTCATGGAATCGGTTATCCGTGGGCTGCTGGTGTATTTCTTTCTGCTGCTCGTATTTCGTTTTGCAGGTAAGCGAACTCTCTCCGAAGCCAGCACGTTCGACCTGGTGCTGCTGCTCATCATCAGCGAAACCACCCAACAGGCAATGGTCGACAACGATCATTCGATGACGAACGCCGCGATCCTTATTTTGACGCTCGTGGGCAGCAGCATCGTGATGTCGCTTATCAAGCAGTGGAGCCCCACCGCCGACCGCTGGATGGAGGGAGTTCCGCTGATCATCGTCAAGGATGGTAAGCTGCTCAAAGATGCCATGCATACGGAACGTATTGACGAAGACGATATTCTGGAAGCTGCTCGGGAGATGCAAGGGCTGGAAAGCATCTCGCAAATCAAATACGCGGTGCTTGAGCGAGGTGGGCAGATTACGATCGTGCCGAAACGTCCGGTTGAGGCGGCCTAGAGGCACGCTTGGGCGTTGTCCAAACCGGCAGCCGCACGGATAATCGATGCTTTCGCCCTGCTTTGGTTTCGGTTGACTGCATGCTGCGCATTGGACACCTCGAGCTCGAGTTTCCCATCGTTCAGGCGGCCCTTTCGGGCTACAGCGACTGGCCGATGCGCTGGCTGGCACGGCAGCACGGGGCGTCTTACACGCTCTGCGAGGTGATGCTTGATCAGTTCCTAGTGGCGATCAAGGACAACCGGAAACGGAACCGCCATTTCCTGTACCTGACCGAGGACGAGCGGCCAGTAGCAGGGCAGCTCATGGGAGCCGAGCCGGAGCAGTTTGCCGCAGGCGCTGCACGGCTGGCAAAGGCGGGATTTGATGTGATCGATATCAACTTCGGCTGCCCTGTCCGAAAAGTGCTTGGACGTTGTCGGGGCGGTTTTCACCTAAGCCAGCCGGAGGTGGCGCTCGAGATCGTTCGCCGCACGCGCGACGCCGTTCCTGAGCAGATCCCGGTAACTGTGAAAATGAGGCGGGGCATCGACAACACCGCCGAGAGCCGCGACAAGTTCTATACGATCCTCGATGGGGCTTTCGCGGCCGGCGTTGCGGCGATTACAGTCCACGGCCGGACGGTAGAGCAGCGCTATATTGGCCCCAGCCGCTGGGACTTTCTAACGGAGGTGAAGAAGCACGTCGGCGCCCGGACGATTCTTGGCAGCGGCGACTTGTTCACGCCGCACGACTGTCTGGAGATGATCCGGCAAACCGGCGTCGACGGCGTAACCGTAGCCCGCGGCGCAATCGGCAATCCTTGGATCTTCACCCAGGCCAAGGCCCTTTGGGAAGGTAAACCGCTGCCCCCGCCACCGTCGTTATTCCAGCAGCGAGACGTAATCCTCCAGCATTACCGCCTCGCTCAGGAGCTCTATGGCGGCGACCGCTGCGGGGCGCTCATGCGGAAGTTCGGTATCAAGTACGCTGCGTTGCATCCCGAACATCTGACCGTGCGTGAGTCGTTCGCGAAGGTGAAGTGTCTCGAAGACTGGGAGGCGGTGCTCGCGAAGTGGTACGGTGAGGACCTGCCAGGCTGCTATCCCGATCCAGCGGTGCACCGGGCGCAGGGCGAATGTGAAGAGGCGGCGTAGGAAGTTACGGACCGTTTTCGGCCGCTGGCGCGTTCGCCCAGGCTAGTGCCGTTTGGATTTCGCTGATCACGTCCTGATCCGTCTCGACCGCCAATCGGTCCTTCAGAGAAGCAAAAGCCGCGGCGCCGCCTGTTCGTCCGAGCGCCCAGGCGCACGCTCCACGAACTGTCGGTTCAGGATCCGAGAGCGCTGTGGTTAGTGCGGGAACCGTCTCGGGCCGTCCTTGATTGCCGAGCACGATCGCGGCATTCCGCACGATGCCTCGCCGCTTCGATCGCCAAAGCGGCGTTCGGCGAAATCGGCGACGGAACTCGTCTTCACTGATCGAGAGCAGCTCGACCGCATCCACAGACGTTTCGATCGGCTGAAATGCTGGCTCGGTGGTCGCTGGAGCTTTACGATTCCACGGGCAAACATCCTGGCATACATCGCAGCCAAAAAGCCAATCGCCCACACCCGGCCGAAGATCAGCCGGCACCGGCCCGCGAAGCTCGATAGTCAGATAGCTGATGCAACGAGTCGCATCGAGTACGCCCGGCTGGGGAAACGCGTCAGTGGGGCAGGCGTCCAGACACGCCGTGCAGGTGCCACAGTAGTCCGCTTGATACGGCTGGTCGTAATCGAGCTCTACATCGGTCAGTAACGCCGCGAGAAAAAAGTAGCTCCCCGCTTGGCGGTTTAGCAGAAGCGTATGCTTGCCAATCCAGCCGAGGCCAGCCCGCTGGGCAAATTCCCGTTCCAGAAGAGGCGCGGAGTCGACGACTCCGCGAACCACGGCCCCGGGCGCCAGATTCTGTAGATATTGAGAAAGTTGCTTTAGCCGATCGTGGATCACGTCGTGGTAATCGGCAGTTCCCCACGCATAACGCGAGATCCGAGCCTGTCCCGGTTCAACGGGTGTCGGCTCCTGCGTGCGGTAGGGCAGGGCGAGCATCAGCAAGCTGCGACAACCCGCCAACACATGCGCGGGATGATCATACGCCGCCTTGCGGTTTTCGATGTACCGCATTTCTCCGGCGTAGCCGAGGTCGATCCACTCCTGCAGCCGAACCACTCCGGTCGCTGTGACTGCCGGAGAAGCGCCTGCCAGTTCGAAACCCAGTCGCTCCGCTTCAGCCTTCAAAGCACGGGTGAGCACAGACCGATCGTGAGCCTGGACTGAGCCCGACGAGGTGTCGCCCGCGACGTTCTGTGCCAAATTTGCCCGCATTCGATCCGAGGACTACCCATTCAGGGCGTTTCGCGTATTCTTATGCATTGCGCCGGCTGCAAAGTTCCGTTGCATTGCCGATTTTTCGTTCACTCGCTTGCGCCAGGGGAACCAGCGACCAGATGCCCTACCAGTACGCCGATTCTCGCGTCGTCAACGTCGCCCTCGTGCAGATGTCCTGCACGGAGGAAAAACAGCCGAACGTGGACAAAGCACTCGCCCGCATTGCTGAGGCGGCGGAGCGCGGCGCGAACGTCGTCTGTCTGCAGGAATTATTCGCCGGTCCCTACTTTTGCCAAACCGAAGATCACCGCTGGTTTGAAACGGCGGAGCCAATCCCCGGCCCGACCAGTCAGGTGCTCGCCGAGGCGGCAAAGCGGCATGGCATTGTACTGATCGGTTCCCTGTTCGAGCGGCGGGCTGCCGGTCTTTACCATAACACGGCGGTAGTGTTCGACGTCGACGGCAGCCAGGCGGGCGTGTATCGCAAGATGCACATCCCGGACGATCCGCTGTACTACGAGAAATTCTACTTCACGCCGGGCGATCTAGGCTTTCGCAGTTTCCAAACGAAGTTCGGCAAAATCGGTGTTTGCGTCTGCTGGGACCAGTGGTATCCGGAAGCAGCCCGCCTGACGGCAATGACCGGGGCGGAGATGCTGTTCTACCCCACCGCAATCGGCTGGCTGCCGGACGAAAAGGATGAATTCGGCCCCAGCCAGCATACGGCCTGGGAAACCATGATGCGCAGCCATGCGATTGCGAATGGGGTGTTCGTGAGCGCACCGAATCGTGTCGGCCGCGAGGGAGCGTTACAGTTCTGGGGCGGCTCGTTCATTAGCGACCCCAACGGCAACTTGCTCGCCAAAGCGGGGCACGAAAATGAAGAGATTCTCATGGCGACGGTCGATCTTGGGCTAGTCGATGTCGTGCGCACGCATTGGCCGTTCCTCCGGGACCGCCGCATTGATGCCTACGGCGACATTACCCGCCGCTATCTCGACCAGGTCTAGTCGACAATACTTGAAACGCCATGAGTAAGACGTCTGCCGCCGAGACGCCCGCTGCGCTCGGCTACCGTTGGCCCGCTGAATGGGAGCCTCATGCCTCGACATGGGTCTCCTGGCCACACAATCCCAAGACCTGGCCCGATAAGTTCGAGCCGGTGCCGGAGCAGTTCGCCCAGTTTGTGCGGCTGCTCGCGCGCTTTGAGCTGGTCAATGTGCTCGCCGGCGGCGATGCCGTCCTGCGAGTGGCCCGTGAACTCGTCGGCGATTGCCCCAATGTGATCCTCCACGACATTCCCACGAACGACGCCTGGTGCCGCGACCATGGTCCGACGTTCCTCGTTGGCCAAGCGGGCCAACCGGCGGCGCTCGTGGATTGGCAATACAACGCCTGGGGCGGCAAGTATCCGCCGTTCGACAAGGACAACGAAGTTCCGCGTCTGATCGCCGAACTTCAGGGGCGCCGCCGCTTCGAGCCGGGGATCATCCTGGAAGGCGGGGCCATCGACGGCAACGGCCGCGGAACGCTGTTGACGACCGAATCGTGCCTGCTGAACCAAAACCGCAATGCCAACCTGGATCGGCAGGCGACCGAACAGTATCTGCGCGATTATCTGGGCGTCACGAACATCCTCTGGCTTACGGGCGGCGAGGTGGCCGGTGACGACACCGACGGCCACATCGATCAGATCGCGCGGTTCGTCTCGCCTACCACGGTCGTGGTCGCTGTCTGCGATGATCCTGCGGAGGAGAACTACGGGCCGACGCAGCAGAATCTCACCGAGTTACAAAATCTGCGCGACGAACGTGGCGAGCGGCTGAACGTCGTACCGCTACCGCTACCGCGACCGCTGTTTGTGGACGATCAGCGTCTGCCGGCCAGTTATTGCAATTTCCTGATCGCCAACGGGTGCGTGATTGTGCCACAATTCGACGATCCGGCCGATCAGCGGGCGATCGAAGTCCTTGCTGATTTGATGCCCGATCGCGAGGTCGTCGGCTCACCGTCGCTCGACTTGGTGTGGGGGCTGGGATCGTTCCACTGTCTGACACAACAAGAGCCGGCACAGCGATAAACTCGGCAGCCCGAGCTTGAGTCTGCCACTTGTGAAAGCAGTCATCCAACTTTCCGCTCAACCACACCTGCAGCATCTGCGATGGCGAAAGAATCCCAATACTGGCTCGTAAAGACAGAACCGGACTGCTTTTCGATTCAGGATTTGGCGAAAGCGCCAAAGCGAACGACTTGCTGGAGCGGCGTGCGAAATTATCAGGCCCGCAATTTCATGCGAGACGGCATGAAGCTGGGCGATCGAGTGTTGATCTATCACAGCAGTTGTGACCCGCCGGCTGTCGTGGGATTCGCTAAGGTTTGTCGCGAAGCCTACCCGGACCATACTTCCTGGGATCCTCGCGACGATCACTTCGATCCACAGTCGACGAAAGAAGACCCGCGCTGGTTCATGGTCGACATTCAACTCGAGCGAATCTTCAACGAACCGATCCCACTCGATCGGCTACGAAAGCTGCCGGCGCTCAAGGAAATGGAATTGCTTCGCCGCGGATCCCGACTCTCAGTGCAGCCGGTGCGCAAAGCTGAATTCGAAGCGATCGAACGCCTGGCCTCCGCTACAAATACCTAAGAAGCTCCGCCAGATCACGCGTTCAACGGCCGCTCCGCCATCTCGTTTTCGGCCAGGTCATCGTCGGTAACGATTTCGGGCTCAATCACGCGCATGGAGCGCCAGCGTCCTTGTACAAATCGCACGGTGTAGATGACTGCCAGGCTGAAGATCCAGCCAGTCATCACCCACCACCATCCATAAAGGCCCCAACTCCAGAGTGCCTGCCCGATCGCTCCGACCGCGATGGAAGTACCCGACACCAGTGTCGTAACGAGAAGCACAAATCGTGTGTCCCCAGCTCCGCGCAGAGCGCCGACGAAAATGACCTGGGCGGCATCAAACAAGCAGTAGGCTGCGACAAATCGCAGCAAGATCACTGCCACCTCGCGGACCTGCTTGAACTGTTCGAGATTCTCGTCAGTTCGGAACGGAATCAGGAAGAGGTCCGCGGCGGCAACATAAAGCACGCCGAAGAAAAGGGTGTAGATCGCGGCAATCGCCAGACCATTTAGCGTCGCCCTAGCAGCCAGATCATCGCGGTCCGCCCCTAGGTGCTGGCCAACGAGCGCCGACACTGCGATTCCGAGCCCATAAACAGGGATGAAAGCCACCGCGTTTACATTGAAGGCCATCGAAGTGGCTGCTGCCTCAACGACACCGGTGCTCCCAACGGCCATCACCAGCACGGTCATTGCCCCAGCCTCAATCACCATCGGTAACGCGCTCGGACCACCGAACCGTAGCAGTCGCCACATGAGGCTCCGGTCGAAGCGATTGCTGGAGGTCAGAGCGTAGGTTTCCCGGTCCTGTTTGCGCCTCATCAACGTCCAAAACGCAACCACGTTGAACCAGTTCGCCGCGGCCGTGGCAATGGCTGCACCCTTGATCCCGAGCTCCGGAAAACCGAACTCGCCAAAGATAAGAACGTAATCAAGGACCAGGTTGACGAACGTCCCGCCGACGTTCACCAGCATGACGATTCCGGTCTGTCCGCGCCCTGTATAAAACGACGACATTGCGTTCGACAGCACGACCGCCCCGGCGCCCAGGGTAAGGTATTGGAAGTAGGTGACCTGAAGGCCGAAAACCTCGCGACTAGCCGCCGAGTCCTTCATGAGATAAGGGGCAAGAGGAATGGCCAGCAAAAGTACCGGCGTCATCGCCCAGCCGAAGCGAATGCCCTGCGCCACAGCTAGCCCAATCCGCTGCGGTCGTTGAGCTCCGTAGTACTGGGCCACGAAAGTGGTCACGTACGACGCGATGCCCATCGGGAAGCAAACGAGAGTCCATTGCAGCATTCCGGCCGGTAGTGCCGCCGCGATTGCGTCGGTGGAGTAGTGCATCAAAAAGACGCGGTCGATGAACCACTGCAGCGACCAGAATGCGGTCGTCACGATCAGCGGCAGTGCGACTTTCAGCACCTCTTTGTGCCCTGCGGGTCGGCCCCACCAAGACGAGTCCTCTTCGGGCGAATTTTTCAGCATCTTGATCCTTCGAGTTGCTGTCAGTCGTATCGGTACCCGACGAGGAGCATGGGCCTAGGTTGCAGCATATCCCCGATACGGCCGCTTGGGGGATGTGGCAACTCGTTAACTGCGGTTCTCCGCGAGATGTAGGACAGCCGCCTCAACCTAAGGTTCATCTTCGAAAACAAAAAAGCAGAGTTTCACGAGAAATTGGTTGTGGTACATTCCTTTCGCTCGCATGATCAAATTCATGATCACTCATTGGTGCGCTACGAAGCGATGGATTGGCCGACACCCCAAACTACGATCGCCGCTCTCTTTCTCGTTGTTCTCATTGCAGGGCTTGCGATAGCGGTGATATGGCGGATGAAGCGTCAACCGCTAACCCCATTGCAGGCATTTCTGTGGCGATTGGCATGGCTCATCGTAAAGCTTCAGTGGCGGGCGACGCTTCCAGACAAACTACCGATCCCGGACGGACAGGGAGCGATCATTATCTCGAATCACCGCAGCAGCGTTGATCCGTTCTTTATCCAGGTTTTGACCAAACGCAAAGTGCACACGATGGTCGCACGCGAGTATTGCGTCCATCCCGCCTTCGGACCACTGCTGAGAGCCTGCGAAGTGATTCCAGTCGGTCGCGGCGGTGTTGATACGGCGGCAACGAAGTCGGCTATTCGGATGGCAGCGGCAGGTGAGATTGTCGGCATGTTTCCCGAGGGACGGATTAACATGACCGAGGAGTTATTGCTCCCCGGCCGTCCTGGGGTCGCGATGATTGCACTCAAAGCAAAAGTGCCGATTCTGCCATGCTACATCGAGGGCTCGCCCTACGGAGGCACTGCGTGGAGCCCATTCCTTATGCGGGCGAGAGTCAAACTGCATGTGGGCGAACTTATTGACATTTCCGAGTACTACGGCCGCGAGCAAGAAGAGGGTGTTTTGACCGAAATCACCCTTCGCTGTTTGAAGGCCATTGCCGAACTGGCTGGCCGTCCCGATTTCGAACCGAAGATGGCGGGGCGAAACTGGAAACCAACAGCCGAGCAGATCGAAGCCGATTTGACCGCCAGCGAGACACGCCGGCGTCAGAAGCCGGCTTGAAGCGGCAGTCGTCGCCTGGCCATCTACAGTACGTTGTCGAGCTTGGTAAGCACCTGCGCCGATTGTTCCTTGAGAGTCTGAAAAACGTCCGTTTCGGTGCTTCCACCGGCAAATACTGTTGCAACCGGCTCCCCAGATGCAAAGCGAGTCCCGGGAGGTGGCAGATCGGCAATCCGAATCTCTTGCCCGCCATTCCACTCATTGATCAGGTGGGCGAATCGATCGCCGGCAACACCGGCGCTTTTCGCGTAAACAATCAGTTTCCCGTGAATGGAACAAGGTTCGGACGTTGTAGAAGTTGAATCAGCAACAGGCAATTGCATGCCACAGACAGCAACGTGCATGGCGACCGGATTGGAGCCGGTAGCACGCTCGACTACCTCGGCTGACGCTGTCAGACGCGGGTTCACTTCCAGCACCCAAAGTGTTGAATCTTGCAGAATACAATCGACGCCGAACACTCCCCGCAGCTTGAAAGTGCCTGCCAGCAGCGAGCCCAGTTCGGCGAACTGCCGGTTGACAGCGTCATCGCACCGAAGTGGTGCGATTGAGCCCGCATAATGATACGGGTCGCTCAGGCCGACATCTTCGCCGGTCAGTTGACGACTGCTGCCGATTAGTCGAGCTGCGGCACCATCCGCCACGAAAAGGGCGCTTACTGGCCGACCCTCGACGAACCTCTGCTGGTAATAGCCAGACGGCACGGGCTGGGGATCGCCAGCTGGAACGATCTGCAAGCCGCGTCCTCCGCCTGAACGAAGCGGCTTGAAGATCCGCGGCTGTTGCGAGAGGTTACCGTCCACGGTTGGATACCGGTAGCCGGCCTCCGAGAGAACGCGGGAGAGATTCTCAGGGTCTCGCACCTCGCGGAGAGTCTCCGCCGAATTGCCAAAGAGGGGCCGTTCATAGGCGAGGCGCTCCACTAGACGCGGATAGTTCTCGAGGCCGCCAGTGTAGATCCATGGCGAATTAGGAGAATTTTGAAGTGCTGGCAAGATCCCGTGAGGGTAGTCAGAAACCTTACAAGTTGGGCCGGCCGATTGAGTATCTAAGTCCGCGAACAGATCAATGCTATGAGGGGCGAATCCGGCACGCCTGGCGGCTTGGGCAGCGGCCCGAACGCTGACACCGACGATCGTTAGCAGTACTGACATTATCCTGGCTGGTTTGGATATCGACTTCAAAACGTCCAAGTGTACCGCTCCGGAGGCACCAGGTGCTGCGACCTCGAAAGTTAAGCGGAGATAGACTTTAAGCGAAGATTTGCGTATCGTTATTGACAGCCGGTCAGGCGATTCGCTCTAGTCGAAGAAGTTTGGCCGGTGAAAAAGGAAGTTCGGATTCCTTGCTGGCTCGCATGAAAGCGAGCCCTGGTCGATCGCCACTCTGGCTTCGGCTAAGGGCACGTGCAGAAAGGATGTTTGCAATCGTCCACCCTGGCCTCGGATCTATGCCACGCTCTTCCTATCTGTCTACAAACCTGACAAACGACGAAACGGTTGTGCTTTTTCCGTCGCTCGGCCACCTGTCTCCGGACGGAGACACGTGGCACGTCCAGGTTCATGGCGAAGTGTTTTCGAAGCAAACCACAGTCGGTTTGGCAAAACGATTCTTGCTACGCATGCTCAAGCGAGCAATGCGGGCTCCGGATGCGGAGTTCGGCACCCCGATCTTCCAGCAGCGAATTGCCCGTTGGCTGGCAAGTGACGAGCGGGGCAAACGGATCGCGATCAAGATCGGCGGAAGGGTCCACGTTCTGCCGAAGAAGTCGAGGCGAAATGGTCACTTCTTTGGTACACTTCGGCTGACACCACAGGATGTGGCTGCGTTCCAGGCTACGTCCAAGTCTCAGCAACCGCTCCAACTCGAGGTCTGCGGAGCGAGCGGCGAGCCGCTGCTAGTGCAGGGGCAGGCCTATCTGCTTGGTCAGCAGGGGGTGTCGGTAATCTCTGACATCGACGATACGATCAAGCACTCACACGTCGCCTGCAAGCGGACCTTGCTCCGCAATACTTTTTTGAAACGCTATGAGCCGGTCGCCGGCATGGCCGAAGTTTATCAACAGTGGGCTGAAGCGGGCGCGGCCTTTCACTATGTCTCTTCATGCCCCTGGCAGCTGTATGGTGAGATTGCCGACTACTTCGCCGAAGCTGGCTTTCCATCCGGATCGTTCCATTTGCGGTCGTTTCGGCTGCGCGATCATTTGATTCGTCGCCTGCTCATGATGCGGCGGTCCGGGAAGGCGAAAATCATCTTCCGCATTTTAAGCACGTTTCCACATCGCAAATTCATCCTCGTAGGCGACTCCGGAGAACACGACCCGGAAATTTACGGAGAGGCTGCTCGACGTTTTCCAGGGCAAGTTGAGCGCATCCTCATTCGCCGCATTGGCACTTGTAGTGATCGCTCGGAGCGATACGAGAAGGCGTTTCGAGGAGTGCAGCCCTCAGTCGTTCAACTTTTCACCGATCCCGCCGAGATCGGTTCTCTCCGGCAACCATGCTATCTGTCTGATTTTGGCCAGTCAGAGTTGCCGGTGCAGTCGCTGGCCGATCCGCCCCACCGTCTGGCTTTGGAACAGCACTCGGCTTAAGGTACGCAGTATCACAAGCTACCTTTTTGAGTGCATCGATGCCGAGAGTAACCGGCCACAAGTGGGATGTCGCGCGCGGGCGGTGGCGAACGCTGCTGCAATCGGTGACACCCCCTCAGGTGTTCATTGGCTCCTTTGTCTTTCTGATCCTGTTTGGAACCGTCGGCCTGAAACTGCTCCCAGGCCTTTATACGGGTGAACCGCTCAGTTGGCTGGATGCTCTGTTCACCTCCACTAGCGCCGTGTGCGTTACCGGCTTGATCGTCGTTGATACTGCAACGCACTTCACCTGGGCGGGCCAGGCCTTCATTCTGGTGCTGATTCAACTCGGCGGGCTGGGGATGCTTGCCTTTACCAGCCTGATCATCTTGGCTCTCGGCCGGCGACTGTCTCTTCGCGAAGAAGCGCTCTCGACCGGCACAGGCACCGTTGCGCCGCACATCAACCCGAAGCGGTTGACCTATGACGTAGTCCGATTCACTCTCGTCATCGAGGCGGTTGGAGCCGTCTTTCTATATATGATCTGGGCGCCGCTGCTGGGCTGGAAACAAGCGGTTTGGCCAGCCGTTTTTCATTCTGTTAGTGCCTTTTGCAATGCAGGGTTTTCGACTTTCTCCGATTCGCTCATCAGCTTTCAGCGATCGCCCCTGACCTTGCTCGTGATCAGCGGGCTGATCATTGTCGGCGGATTAGGTTTCCTCACGATGGAGGAGTTCTATCTCCGTTACCGAGCGGGGCGACAGAAAGCGATATTCCGAATCTCGTTGCATAGCCGGATCGTTGTTGTGACGACGGCGATGCTACTGTTTGTCGGCTGGGTGATGTTCGCTGTCTTTGAATGGGAAGTAACGCTGGCTGGACTGCCGCTGATCGACAAGCTCAGCAATGCGTTGTTCCTTAGCGCCACGGCCCGCACGGCGGGGTTTAACGCTATCGATTATGGCAAGGCAAGCGATAGTGGAAACTTGCTTACGATTTTGCTGATGCTCGTCGGGGGCTCGCCGGGCTCCACGGCCGGTGGAATCAAGACCACGACGTTTGCCATCATAGGGCTGGTGGCATGGTCGCGTCTGCGCGGCGATGACATAACCACATTTGGTAACCGCTCCATTCGCGAGGAAACCACCGACCGGGCGATCGGGGTGTTCGTCATGTCGGTCGCCATCGTAACGGCCGGCGTGTTCCTGCTGACGACAACAGGGCATCCTGATCCGAAAGACGCCACCTTTCTCGCACGCATGTTCGAAGCAGTTAGCGCGTTCTGTACGGTCGGTCTGACGATGGGCATCACCGACGAGTTGTCGACGCTCGGGCGATGGACAACAATCCTCCTGATGTTTCTCGGACGCGTTGGTCCGCTGACCCTGGCGGCGGCGATCACATTGCGTCGGCGAGGCGACCGCAGCTTCCGCTACGCTTACGAAGATGTGGTTGTCGGTTGATCCGTCCAAAGTTCGCGACCCGTTGCAACAGAAGGCCAGAGAATCCATGAAACGGTTTGTCGTCGTCGGCTTGGGAAACTTCGGCGCGAGCATAGCCGAGGCGTTGTTTGCCAAGGGGCACGAGGTAATTGCGATTGATCCGAGTGAAGCAGCGGTCGATCGCATTTCGCCGCATGTCTCGCGGGCTGCTGTCGGGGACGGGCGGCAACTCCAGACGCTGGAACGAGCGGGAGCCCGCGGCGCTGATGCTGGGATCGTGAGCACCGGCGACGATATTACGGCGAGCATTCTGGCGACGATGGCGCTGCGCGATCTGGGTATTCGCGAAGTGTACGTGAAGGTGATCTCTCGCGACCACGCACGCGTGATGGAGCGCATGGGCGTGACGGAATCGATATTTCCGGAGCGTGAGTCCGCCTTGGCACTGGGTGCCAGAATGTCCGGCACGGCCATTCTGAACTATGTGCGACTGGGCAATGGTTTCAGCATTCAAGAGATGGCCGTTCCTGATGCTTGGAGCGGCAAATCCTTGAGGTCGCTCGAGCTGCGTCAGCGCTTCAATGTTTCGGTCGTGGCAGTGCACGATATTCTCACTGACGAGTTGACCGCCACGCCCGATCCCGATGCTGTGCTGAAGGACTCCGATACTTTGCTCGTCGCCGGACGCGAAAGCGATCTGGCGCGAGCCTCTCTGGTAAAGTGACAGCCGGGTGGAGTTGTCGGCGAATCCGTTGAGCGTTATGTCGAGAGGTTCTGCAAAATCTCGGCGGCAGCGGAAACCGTGCGATCAATATCTCCCTCGGTGTGCGCCGCCGAAACGAAGAGCGCCTCAAACTGGCTACACGGCATATAAACGCCGCGGTTGAGCAGACCCCAGAAGTAACGGGCAAATCGCGTGGTATCGCTGCGGGCGGCTGAATCCCAGTCGGCTACTGGCGCTTCATTAAAGAACAGCGTCATCATGCTGCCAACGCGTGTGAGCTGGTAAGGAACATTGGCGGAAGCCGCTGAACGGGCCAATCCATCCGCAAGTCGTGCACTCAATTGCTCAAGTCGTTCGTAGGGGGGCCGATCGCGCAGTTCTTTCAGCGTGGCGATACCCGCCGCCGTTGCAACCGGATTGCCGCTAAGCGTGCCCGCTTGAAACACTTTGCCGGCCGGAAGTACGTGGCGCATGATGTCGGCCCGGCCGCCGTAGGCACCAATCGGCATGCCACCGCCGACAATCTTGCCGAGTGTCGTCAGATCGGGCGTGAAACCGAACAATTCCTGAGCACCGCCACGTGCCACTCGAAAACCGGTCATCACCTCGTCGCAGATGAGCAGGGCGCCGTGCTTCCAGGTCAGTTCTCGTAGCGCCTGCAGAAAGTCGGTGGTTGGCACCACGCAGCCCATATTGCCGACGACGGGTTCGAAGATCACGCCGGCGATCCGCTCGCCATGTTCGGCGAAGATCTCTTCCAGGTTCTGCGAGTCGTTATATCGGGCAACGATCGTATCCGCGACGGTTCCCACGGTCACCCCTGGCGAATTCGGTACGCCCAGCGTCGCCGCAGAGCTGCCGGCGGCGACAAGCAGGCTGTCGACATGGCCGTGATAATTGCCGGCAAACTTGACGATGACATCCCGTCCGGTGAAACCACGGGCGAGCCGAATCGCGCTCATCGTTGCTTCAGTGCCGCTGTTTACGAGGCGCACCATCTCCATCGACGGAACGAGTTCGATAATCAATTCCGCGAGTTCGTTCTCCCCCGCCGAAGGAGCACCGAAACTGAACGCGCGATCGACCTCGGCATGCACAGCCGCAACCACGGCGGGATGCTGATGCCCCAGTATCATCGGTCCCCACGAGCCGATGTAGTCGATGTACTGATTGCCATCGACATCGAACAGGTAAGCCCCATTTGCGCGATCAAACACCACCGGCTCGCCACCGACGCCGCCGAACGCGCGGGCGGGGCTGTTCACGCCGCCAGGCATTAACTGCTGGGCGCGGGCAAAGATCTCGTGGCTCTTACTACGATTCATCATCTAGCTGCTTCCTTCGTCGGCCAGCAAATCGGCCAGCATTTGTTCGCGCCGCGTCAAAAACGCACGCGTCACCTTGTAATGTTCAGTCTCTTCGTAGGTAGTTTCTTGAATGCCCGCTTTCGAGAACTGATACAGTCGGGCTTTCGGATAGGCCATGATGATCGGCGAATGGGTCGCAATAATGAACTGTGATCCCTGCAGGACGAGCTCATGCATCGCTGCGAGAAACGTCAGCTGGGCCTGGGGCGAAAGCGCCGCTTCAGGCTCGTCGAGCAGGTACAGTCCGTTTCCGGAGAACCTCCTGGTCACCAGGGACAAAAACGATTCCCCGTGGGACTGCGCATGTAAGGAAACGTCGCCGTACGCGCCTGTTACTCCAATCTGATCGACATAGGTGGCGACATTGTAAAAGCTTTCTGCCCGCAGGAAAAAGCGATCACTCCGAGCGATTTTTACCGGCCCTCTTCCAAGCTGCAGATTGCGAAACAAATCGCTGTGCGTCGGCTGTGTCTCCAAGCGAAAGTTGGGCGAGCCTCCTTCCGCGTTCATTCCCTCGGCGATGGCAACCGCTTCCAGTAGCGTCGACTTTCCGCTGCCATTTTCACCGACGAAGAAGGTCACATCGGGATGCAGTTCGATGGACGACAACGATCGAATCGCTGGAATACGGTAGGGATACGCTTCAAACGACGGGACCTTGTCCCGATGCAGGGAAACCCACTTGATAAACGGAGGATCACCCTGCCGACGCACCGTATTTATCCCAACCTTTCTTCGGTCTTCCGTGACAAACGATCAGGCAGGCGACAATCAGCCCAGCCACTTCACCACATCCTTGGCCCAATAGGTAAGTATTGTGCCCGCCCCCGCGCGCTTCATCGAGGTGAGCGACTCGAGCACCACCGCCTTTTCATCGATCCAACCGCGTTCAGCCGCCGCCTTCACCATGCTGAACTCTCCCGATACGTTGTACGCGGCCAGCGGTACGCCGGGGAAGCGATCGCGGATCATTCGCAGGATGTCGAGATAGGGCAGGGCAGGCTTCACCATGATGAAGTCGGCCCCTTCCGCCAGGTCGAGTTCGACTTCACGAATCGCCTGGCCGGGATCCGATGCGGGGTCCATTTGATACGCCCGGCGGTCGCCAAACTGCGGTGTGCTTTCCGCCGCTTCGCGGAATGGGCCATAAAAGGCGCTTGAGTACTTCGCCGCGTAGCTCATTAGCGGCACATGCTCGTAGCCGTTCGTATCGAGAGCCCGGCGAATCGCCCCGACCATGCCATCCATCATGCCGCTGGGGGCTACCATGTCGGCGCCTGCTTGGGCATGGCTCAGCGCCTGCTTGCCCAGCAGCGTGAGTGTCTCGTCGTTGTTCACATCCATTCGGCCAGTGTGAGAATCGATCACACCGCAGTGACCATGGTCGGTGTACTCGCAGAAGCAGACATCCGTCATGACCAGCAGTTCCGGAGCTGCGTCCTTCGCCGCCCTGATCGCCTGCTGGATGATCCCCTGGTCACTGTACGAGTCGGTTCCGTGCGAGTCTTTCTCCGCAGGGATTCCGAACAGGATGATCCCCCCCAAGCCGAGTCTGGCCGCTTCCTTGGCCTCCTGGGCAATCCCATCGACCGATAGCTGAAAGTTACCAGGCATCGAGCCAATCGGCTGGCGCACGTTTTTGCCGGTTCGGGCGAACAGCGGCAGCACCAAATCACCGGCCGCCAGCCTCGTCTCCCGAGCCAGCTGCCGTACGGCTGGGTTGTACCGCAGCCGCCGCAATCGGGTGGACGGAAAGCCGGGTTCCGGTCGAAGAGGCGCCATGTAGTTAAGTCTCGTTCTTCGCTTGTAAGTCGCTTGTCGCCGCTGCGTTCGATGGTCCGCGGCAGTCCGGGTTTCACTAGGGGGTACAACAGCTTTTTGCAACAGCTATTTTAGCCACAACTCCAATTACGGCAGTGGTTTAAGCGACATCATGGCTGGCGATCGCCGCCAAACCCACAACCCCCACTCAGAGGTACTGACCCTCGGGGACCATTAGGCACTTATGGCTACCCATCAGCGCGTAAGTACTGTTTTTGCTATTCCAAACAAGCCGCAAGGATGCCCGCCCGGAACCCGCCAGTGCCCATTATAACAAGCCCGATGCGCTGCTACCTTAGACCGCCCGTCCGAACCGACGTCACCGGAAATTCTAGTCGTGCCTAACACCTATCAGACCCTTCCCCGGAACTCGAATCAGGCACTGGGGATTGCCCACTACGCCATCGATTTCCAGGCAGGCCGGCTCGGTCAACCGAGCGATGCCGTCCTCGAGCGAACGGAGCTCTTCCATCTCGACTCCATGGCCTGTGCGGTCGCCGCCTTAGCCGAAGGGGCAAGCGCGCCAACAATCCTCCGTCAGGAGGCGCTGGAGTATTTAGTCGAGACGTCGAGGGGCGTGCCCGTGTTCGGCTCGACGATTCCAGTGAGTCCGGAGAAGGCCGTCGTCGCCAACAGTGCGGCTGTCCGGGAACTCGATTCCAATGGGACAAACTTCGGCTACAACCCCCGGACCGGCTATCAGCGCGGCGAGTTCGGCCACAACGACTTCTATCCGGTGGCCATCGCCGCGGCTCAACTGGCCGGTCTCGACGGCAGGCGAACCTTGCTGGCGATGCTCTGCCTGGACGAGATCCGCGGCCGCCTTGCCGAAGTCTTTGGCCTCAAGGATCACAAGATCGACCACGTGCTTCACGGTGCCATCGCTTCCGCGGCGGTCTATGGAGCGGTCCTCGGTGCAACGCCGGAGCAAATCGAATCAGCGATCGGGATGGTCGTGGCCCATTACGTGCCGTTCCGGGCAATTCGCCACGGGCATCAGCTGTCCGACAGCAAAGGCGCCTCGGCGGCGATCAGTTCCGAAGTCGCCGTGCAGTCCATGCGGCGAGCGATGCGCGGCTTCATCGGCCCGGCCGACATCTTTCGCAATCCGCAGGCTGTGTTCTGCCTGCTGGAACCACCGTTGCAGAAGGATGCGAGCCCGTTTGACCTGGAACTGGCTGCCGGCGGCGACGACTTCGCCATCATGGGCATGCATTTCAAGCTCGGCTTGTACGAGCATCAGTCGGCCGGTGCCATCGCGGGACTGATTCAGTTGCTGGAACAGAACCCGCAGGTGCTCAAGACGCCTGACGCCATCGAGACGATCCGCATCGCCATCTATCAGCCGGCGCTGGGTATCATCGGCGATCCGCACAAGCGCGATCCGCGCACCCGTCAAAGCGCTGACCACTCGATGGTCTATATCATCTCCACACTCCTGCGCAAAGCGATTGAGTTGGGCCGCGCCGGCTGGAAAGAACTGATGCTAACGCCATCCGATTACAACGACGCCGCGCTCATGCACCCGCTCACACGCTCGATCATGCAGCGCATCGAGTTCGTTCACGGCGGGCCGGACTACGACGCGAAGTACCCGGACGGAATTCCGACCACGCTCGACATACAGCACCGCGATCTCGGTCTGCTCAGCAGTGGCCTTGTCATGTATCCCGAAGGGCACGCCCGCAACACGAGCGGCAACCTGAATGATTTGCTCGCCTATAAATTTCGTGTGCTCGCGAGCAGTGGAGTAACCGACGTCGACCAGCTGTATCGCCGCTTCACCGGCTTCGTGGACAAAACGAGCCAGGAGATTTGCGATCTCTACGACTTCGCGCTGACTGTTGGCTCGCCGTAAAGTGACCCCATGTTTGGCTTGCTCAATGTCGACAAACCGGCGGGGATTACGTCTCGCGACGTAGTCAATCGAGTGCAGCGACTCGTGAAGCCGCACAAGGTTGGCCACGCAGGCACCCTCGACCCGCTGGCAACCGGTGTGCTCGTGGTTTGTATCGGACAGGCCACTCGGTTGATCGAATATGTGCAGCGGATGCCCAAACGCTACGTGGGCACCTTTCTTCTAGGTCGCCGAAGCGATACGGAAGACATTGAGGGATCGGTTGAAGAGATCGCTGGTCTGCCGGAGCCTGGCGCAGAAACAATTCGCCGCGTTCTGCCACAGTTCGTGGGCACCATCGAGCAGCTGCCACCCGCATATTCCGCGCTGAAGGTCGAAGGCCGACGGGCCTACGATCTTGCCCGACGCGGCGAAGAAGTGGTGCTGCAAGCGCGGCCAATTCAGGTTCATTCGATCGAGCTGGTCGGTTACACGTACCCAGAACTCATCCTCGACATCCGCTGCGGCAGTGGCACGTATGTGCGTTCGCTCGGCAGGGATATTGCTCGAGCGGTCGGTACCGAGGCGGTGATGAGCGCGCTCGTTCGGCAAGAGATCGGCGCGTTCCTGCTCGATCATTCTCTGGCCTACGATGCAATCGCACGCGACACCGTCGCCTCTCACCTTCGCCCCGGCACGGAAGCGGTAGCAGGTTTGCCTCGCACGACCGTTGATGCGAAGGACGTTGCCGAACTGGGCAACGGACGACGAATCGCGAATCGCAATGGATTGGAGTCGGACGAAATCGCGGCGATCGACGAGGCGGGGCAGCTTGTCGCTTTACTACGGCCGGCCGAAGATGGCCGGCTTCAGCCGACGAGGTTCTTTCCAAACCTCTGATCATCCAGCCCAAAAGGGGTCGGGAGTCGTCACGGCCCTCACGTTTCCCATTGACCACGACCTCGGCCGCGAGGACTCCCGGCTCCTTCCTGCTTTAACCCAAACGGCGGCTCCAGGCCGCACATCCGGCATCCTTAGTAAGAACGGAACTCAGGCCGAACGTTTCGACGAGAATCCGCCGCAATCCAGCCGCCTCCGCCAGCCGCTCGCAGGCTGTGGGCTAGACTTCCGCAGGGTTGCACTCCGTCTCCGCTGGGTCTTGCGCCGGCGGCTCGCCCTCGACCATTCCCGCCGCAAACGGTCGTGACGTGTGTGCCCCTCGCGTAAAGGCTGAGCAGCGACGTGCCGAAGTTGGACGCCGCCCATCCAGCATGCCGAACCAAGACGATAGATCGTAACAGTCTGTCTTGGGCACGGACGCGCCCATTGCCATTTGCTGCCGCGACGAACGCGGCCTGAGATCGTCAAAGCGCGTCGATGTTCGAGAATCGCAAACTTCGGCTGGACCTGCTCGCGCTCGCGCTGTTTGCGCTGACCGTCTTTCTTGGCGCCGCGCTGGCCACCTACGACGCCGCCGATCCGATCGGCGAGCTCGCTTTTCCGCTAAGCCTGGTCCACCAGCACGATCCGCACGTCTGGCCGGCGAACGAGACGTATCACAATGCCTGCGGCCGGTGGGGAGCACTCGCTTCCGATGCACTCTTCAATTGGCTTGGCCTCGGGGCTTACTACGCTCTGTTTTCGCTGGCGGTGCTCGACTACAAACTGCTGCGCCGTCACGAGATTGATGTGCCGCTGCTGCGTTGCTTCGGCTGGCTCGTTTCGCTGCTAGGCGGGGCAACGCTTATCGCACTCGCGATGCCGGACTACTCGCCTGGGCCCGTGATCGGTTCGGGCGGCTACCTCGGCGCGCTTGGCAAAGCCATGCTCGAGACCCACTTTGCCACGATCGGCGGCATTATCCTCGCGTCGAGTGTGCTCCTCGGCGGTCTGTTGCTGTGCACCGACTATGCGCTCGTGCGGATCGGTGTCTTCTCGGTGAAGCTGGTCGCCGCGAGCCTGACGGGCGTGCGGATTCAGCTACCGAAGTTCTCGATGCCCTCGTTGCGGACAAAGACCGACCTGGAAGACGGCATCGATCTGGGGGTTAAGGAGGAAGAGGGAGTCGCCGTCAAGCTGAAGAGCAAGATCACGCTGAGCGACGAAGCGGACGAAGAAGACGCGGCTGCCGACGACGAAGCCGAAGCGCCTCCTTCGGTAACAAGTAAGGTTCCCTCACTGCTGAAAGCCCTCGTGCCCTCTGCGGCCGCTGCTGCGCCGAAAAAGCCTGATGCGGCTGCCGAGAACGGCCTGCGCATTCGCAACCCGAACGACAAAAAGAAGGAAGCCGCCAGCGCTCAGCCGGAACTGAAGATCAACGAGTCGCAGCCGCTCGGCAATCCCGAAGAGTACGAGCTGCCGTCGGTCGAATTGCTTCTTCCCAGCGAAGAGGCTGACTACGACGCCCAGGCGACCGAAGTCCGCCGCAAGGCCAAGATTCTCGAAAAGACGTTCGCCGACTTCGGCTTCACCGTAAAGGTGGTCGAAATCGAAACGGGCCCCGTGATTGCGCAGTACGAAGTCGAGCTCGAAGCTGGCTTGCGCCTATCGAAGATCACCGGTCTGGCGGACGACCTGGCGATCGCCCTGCGCGTACCCGCGGTGCGTATCGTGGCACCGATTCCCGGCAAAAACACGGTCGGCATCGAAGTGCCGAACGAAACGCGGCAGGTGGTGCGGCTGCGGGAAGTAATCGAGGAATCGGC